>Ga0307516_10005413_pt1 | contig 15301 bp, 11 predicted proteins | sample 19_EM_MG_FD_203310 | JGI IMG/M metagenome (GOLD analysis project Ga0307516, IMG submission 203310) | Populus trichocarpa ectomycorrhiza microbial communities from riparian zone in the Pacific Northwest, United States - 19_EM | ecosystem: Host-associated > Plants > Roots > Unclassified | place...
CCCAAACAATTACCCCCCCCCCCCCCCCCCCCCACACTCTTTCCAGTCGTTGCACCGTTCCTGCTTGAGGCAGACTCTCTCTCTATCGTTCTTCTCGAAAACAGTTCACTCTCTTCGCTGTTTTCATCATCCACTCTTCGGTCAGGTACCTCATCTGCTACTACGGCATCTTTACCGCTAACCAACCAAACAACCAACCTCAATCTCCAACAATGGTCCGGTTCGGAACTCTCCTCCCTATCTTGGCTGGCTTCCTCGGTGCCGCCAACGCCCACGCCCGCGTCTACTCCCTCTGGGTCAATGGCGTTGACCAAGGCGATGGACGTGGCATCTACATCCGCACCCCTCCCACCAACAGCCCCGTCAAGGATGGTGAGCTATCCCTCCCTCCCGAGTGATATCACCGAGAACGCGCCGCTGATATGAGTGTCGGCCCTCCAGTCTCGCTCAGCGACATTATCTGCAATAGCAAGAACACTGCCGTCGCCAAGAGCCTCACGGTCAACGCCGGTGACAAGCTCACGTTCGAGTGGTACCACGACAACCGCGGCGACGACATCGTCGCTGACTCCCACAAGGGCCCGGTCACCGTCTACATCGCCGACGCAGCGACCAACGGCGTCGGCAACGTGTGGACCAAGATCGCCGAGTCCGGTCTCGAGGGCGGCGTCTGGGCCGTTGACACCTTGAAGGCTAACGGCGGAAAGCACTCGGTCAAGCTGCCGCCGTCCCTGGCGCCTGGCGACTACCTGGTGCGCGCCGAGATCATCGCTCTCCACGAGTCCGACACCAACTACGTCACCAACAACGCCCGCGGCGCCCAATTCTACCCGTCGTGCGCCCAGGTCGTCGTCGCCGCCGGCGGTTCGACCGTTCCCCCGGGAACCTTCAACTTCATCGGTGGCTACACACCGACCGACCCCGGCATCCTGTTCGACCTGTACAACAACCCGACCAGCTACCCGATCCCCGGCCCGCCCGTCTGGACCGGCGGTGCTGCCGACACGTCGACCAAGGCCAGCCCAACCAAGACGCCGACCTCGACCTACGCCGCGCCCGCGGCCACAACCACCACCAAGACCAAGGCCAGCTCGACCAAGGCACCGACCTCGACCTACGTCGCACCCGTGGCCACAGCCACCACCAAGACCAAGGTGGCCTCGCCGTCCAAGTACCCGACGACCACGTATGCACCCGCCGTGACGCCAACCACGCTGGCCACCAGCACCAAGAAAACCGCTACCACGTCATCCACCCCCACCAAGAAGTCCATCCGTACCATCGCCAAGAAGCCCGTCCGCACCACCACCAAGAAGCCCGTCCGCACCACCACCAAGAAGCCCGTCCGCACCACCAAGAAGCCCGTACGCCCCACCACCAAGAAGCCCGTCCGCGTTACCAGACCGAGCTGCATGTACGAGGCGCCCGCGGCCACCCCGCGGCCCATGACGCCCGAAGCCATCAACAAGTGCCTCGATGAAGTCAACGCCTGCATCCTCCAAGCGCAGAACTCGACCGGCGGCGCTGTCAATTTCCAGCCCTGCGAGGAGCGCCGCGCCTCCTGCTACGCTTAGACTGGGGGGGCTGCCAGGCCAGTGTTGGTGCGTATATAGTTGCATATTGTATAGGTGGATGTAGATAAAGGGAGGCAGTATGTAGTTTGATGGGGTTAGAAGCTGGTTCTCACCCGTGTGTGTTTGGGCTGTGTTGTGAGATGGCGACGCCGATGCGATGCAATGAGACCAGCCTCTCTTTCGGGTTTTATTTGGGCCCGTATGAGTGTACCAGATCAACCATTAGCTGAAAGACGGGAGCTCAGCCTTGTCAACTAACTTGGCGCTCTTGACATCAACTGATATTTTATGAGTATGGCCGGGCCACAGCGAGTGACCGTGCTCAAAGTTGTTGGGATAAGCTGAGAATAGGGGGTTTCCCCACTGCAGTCAGCAAGATGTCAAGTCATTTACAGTGGCGGGAGTGCTGGCCGGAGAGAGTTGTCTTCTGGTCGACTACCTACATGAAATGCTACTCGGTGCCAAGGCGCCATGCCGCTGACGAGGCTGAACCCCCTGTTTGTCAGCCTATCCCAATAGCTACCAACTACTTCTATGTAATGAAGTAGTGATGTAGATCTCAGATGTGGGGCATTCGAATGTGTAGATATGTACATAGATAGGTTATTCAAATGCCGAGACGCTAGCCATGGCGCTAACTACTTATGTATGTACTTGCTTAGTGGAAAATGTATGTACTAGTACATACATATGTAGTTATGTATTTTCTTTTTCGATATTTTTCTTTTTCTCAGGGATAAAGCTGGGGCCCATTCATTAGCCGACTCATCGTCGGCGGTGGACTGTGGATATGCTGACGGCGCAGAATATCCTTGAGAGTTCGTGGACAGGTGCAGGTGGCGCCGGGGAGTCAAGAACGGAGGTGTGATGAACACGGGTGTCGGTGATGGTGGGAAGCCGACAGCAGGGGCGCGTCGCTGGCGGGGGGCCGTGGTTGTGGATATTGACCTGGTATCATCAGCTTTTCGTCCATACATAATATGTCCTCTATCGATCCTACTCCCATTCGTGGTTATCTTGATACGTGGTGGGTTCCATTGGTCGAGAGACGTGTTCTCTCCGTCGAAAGTTGAGTCCCGTGACACTGCAAAATGTCGGGCGCGCTTATTCGGCGCTAAGACAGCGCTTACCGTTAAGAAAAAACAGAGCCTCTTATGTACGTGAGTTACTCTCTAGGTAGTACTGCATGCGAAACGTTACGGCGGGATTTAGGCTCTACAACAGGCTGCTCGTAGACAGTTGATAAAGGCGGATAGGCAGAGGGGTGTGTACATGTGTACCGAGGGCGAGTCGAGAGCGAATTAATGTGACGATGCGCAGCGGTAGTTAAGAACTAGCGCCACATGCAGGCGCTGTTGGTGCGTGCTCTGCGAACGTTTATGTAGAATACCCCGCAGGGGGCAACCAACGCGGATGGGCGGCGGGGGGCTATCATAGTTGGAGCAGGACGGGGTCGTTGTGACTTGACGTCCCCGCCGACCGCATATATATGTACCTGCCAATTCCCTCTCGCACCATTTTTTCTCCGCGAAACTTGAGGTTCCTGTCATCCAGCCTCGGCGAGATACTCATCTCTGGCTGAAGTGGCTCCCAGGTATGTAGATGGAACCGCGTGGTGGGTGTTGGTGAGCATGTTACACGAGGATCGTCACCGAGACGGAAGTTTCCACCGCCCCACCAAAGAGAAAGAAAAAAAAGAAGAAAAAAAGCATCACAACTCGAACCCCGCGCCAACCTCTCCTCACGACTCACGAAGAATGGCGACAACTGAAGAGATCCCCGACAGCGCAGGGCTACCGGCGGGACTCGAGAACCTGACGCTCGACGGCATGATCGAAGCCGCGTCTGCCGCGCATTTCGGCGGCGACGGCGGCGGCGGCACGATCGGAGCGGCGCTTCCGGACGCGATCGCGAGCGTCAGGAACACAACGGCGGACGAGTTCATCCGGCAGCTGAACAAGATGCCGCTGTTCATGACGGAGCTGGACGAGACGGGCGAGGACGACGTGTCCGCGAACGATGCGCTGGATGCGATCCGCGCGCTGCAGGACGAGGGCGAGCCGCACGAGATCGCGCTCACGTTCAAAGCGTCGGGCAACGAGCGGTTCAAGTGGCGCAACTTCACCGACGCGCGCGAGTTCTACACCAAGGCGCTGAACGTGGGCTGCGCCGACGCGGCCATCAACGTCGCCTGTCTCGGCAACCGCGCCCAGTGCAACCTCGAGATGGGCAACTACCGCAAGTGCATCGCCGACTGCCGGGCGGCCATTGCGCTCGACGCCAAGGCTGACAAGCCGTGGTTCCGCAGCGCGAAGGCGCTGCTCGCCCTCGACCGCGTCGACGAGGCTGAGGCCTGCATCGCCAACGCGCGCGCGCTGAACCCGTCGCACGCCCAGATCGGCGGGCTCGCCGACCGCATCGCGGAGCGGAAGGCGCACCTGGCGCGCCAGGAGGCGCTGCGGCTCGAGCGCGAGCGCAGGAACCAGTGGAACGAGAACGCAATCCGCGTCGCGCTGCGTGCGAGGAACATCCCCGTGCGCTCGACGTCGTCGCCGGCCGTGATGCCCGACGGCGTCCACATCGCCTTCTCGGAGCCCGGCAGGCTCGAGAGCCACCTCAACTTCCCCGTGGTGCTGCTCTACCCCCTGCACCAGCGGACCGACATGGTCACGGCCGTGCCCGAGGTCGCCACCGTCGCCGAGCAGCTCGAAGACGTCCTCGCCGAGCCGCAGGCCTGGGACGCCGCGATCGAGTACACACCCAGGTCGGTCGAGTGCTACATGGAGACCAGGACGGGCGGCCTGGTCAAGGTCGGCAGGAAAGTGAGTCTGCTCGAGGTGCTCAGTGGCGGCAAGGTCGAGGTGGTGGACGGACAGGTCACGGTTTTGGTCGTGCCGAAGGCGCGCACCGCCGAGTTTGTCGAGATGTGGAAGACCATGCGCAGCACGTCGCAGTAGTAGTGGTACCTCCGGGCGCACACATATCTTGTTGCATACTACAGTAGATACATATGTATGCAAATGACTGTTGGAGACCGAGCACGGTGCATCGCTCGTGACTCTGGCGTGGGACTTCTGTGATCAGCGCGCTCGCCTCGTTCTGGGTTGGGCTTTCGCGGAGGGGGCAGTTGGTGCGGGCTCACATCCGGAGAAGAGGCTCTGTGCGTAAACTATGTATCACAGGAACGCTGGTAGTCCATCGTATAATGCGCTCGATTCGGGCGGATGCAAGTCCGCGGGCTAGTGTGGTGCATTGTGCGGATTATCTAGCAACGAGTTGCAGCATCATCACGCGGAACGTTAATATAATGTACACGACATATTATAGTTGATTCATTTCGGTGCCAACCACGCAGGAAAGCCATTACAGCAATAACGATCAAAAGGGAAGAGGAAAGAGGAAGGGAACCACCCATAACAAGGGAGAAGCTACATATATGTACCGAGAAGCAGACAGAACACACGGTTAGTTATCCCCTAGCTAAAGAAACGCCACAAGACAGGTGTGGGCTGGAACTGAACAGTAAAAAAAAGAAGAAAAACAAGGCCGGTTGGCATCACGGCCGAAAAGCTAGGCAGCAACCAAGGGAAAAGCGTCTCATTTCAGAAAAGCGTCTCATTCCGGGAAGGCGTCTATAGCTCGGATGCGATGTGTGCGCTCAGTGCGTTGTTGTAGCTGGACTCGAACTCGCCCTTGGACGAGCCCTCTCCGCCGGGCTTGTAGGGGCTCTGAGCGAACGACTCGCCGGAGAAGCCGGTGCTCGAAGTCGGGACGAAGATGACCTTGGAGTTGGCCGACTTCGCCATCGCCTGGTAGGCCTCGAGCTGGCGGATCTGCATGGCCGGGGCCGAGCTCAGGATGTCGGCGGCTTGACGCATCAGCCTGGCGGACTCGACCTCGGCGCGGGCGGCGATGATCTTGCTCTCGCCGATGCGCTTGCTCTGCGCCGCCATTGACAGGGAGTCCTGCAGCTCTCGAGAGAAGATGATGTCCTTGATCAACATGCTCTCCACGGCCACGCCCCAGCCCTCGGCCACGTCGCCGATGATCTCGCGGATGCTCTGCGCTACCTCTTCACGGCGTTCGATGACATCCTGGAGGACGCGGGCTCCGACGACGTGGCGCAGGGTGGTTTGCGTTCTCTGTTTCGCGCAATGTCAGCAACGAACGAACGAGCGAGCAGGTCGCCATTGCTTGGGGGGGGGGGGGTCTCACCTCGACCAGCGCCTGGCGCACATTGGAGATGCCGAAAGCAGCCTTGTGCGGGGAGGTGATGTGGTAGTAGATGACGGACGTCAGGTGGACCGTGACGTTGTCCTTGGTCATGCAGACCTGCTGGGGCACCTCGCACAACTGGATCTTGACATCGATGTGGATCAGTTCCTCGGAGAGCGGATTGATCTTGACGAGGCCGGGGTCGACGGCGCGGTAGAAGCGGCCGAACTTAGTGACCAGGCCGACGTTGCCCTGCGAGACGGGCTTGTACGGGTTCGGACAGATGAAGCAGCACGGGATCGCGCCGAAGAAGCCAATGCAGTTGCCCAGAGTGTTGATGAAGGCTCCGTACAAGCCGTCGCCGGCGTCGTCCTCGCGCACGCCGAGATGCTGGGCGTACGACGGTTGCAGCTCGCCGTGCCGAACGGGCTGCACCTGGATCAACGGCGCGTCCGTGTGGGTGCTGCGAGCACCGCCGTCGGGCATGACGGACGCGGCGGCGAGGAAACCGCCGCTGCTGGCATTCGAGGTCGGGTGCGATGGCGCGGGCTGTTTGGAGTCGGGAACGGACATTGTCGATGTGTCTTTTGGTGGGAGACTAGATGGTGGGAGATTTGATGGTGAGTGGTTCGTTGCGTGATATATGCAGAGTGATGGAACCGGGGCGAAGAGCGGGGCTGCCTGGCTTTATGTACACTTCTTTGCGTTGGGTGTTCAAGAATCACCAGACTCTGATCGTCCGGGCTAATGTGGAGTTGGGGTAGACTCTAGACATAACGTGCCGACCCCAAATGGGATTCCTGCATAGAATGCCACACAGTCTGGCTCGCTCCGCCGTGAACCGTATGTAGCTACAGTAGCGCAGGTGATCGGCTGCGCGACCAACGATCCAACTCCGTCCGACATGCTGCTGCCCAGCAAGCGGCCCAGACCCTTCCTCCTCTCCCCATCTAACCACCTTCCGCCTTTCCCGTTCCCACCGTCATGCCCGCGCTGCGCCGTCAGAAAACTCCGACCAAACTCGCTTCATTTCGAAATACGAAAGAGCATAAGCGATAAAGTTCTCAATCTGCTCACGCTCTCCGGAACTTGAAATGCTCGGAACCAATGGCTACGCCGGACCGAGCTCGTGCGGACACGGAGCCAACGGCCGTGGGGCTATGCTTGTACTGTACATGCCAGGAGGGCCATCCCGGGTGGTTGGGAATAACACTACATACTTGCTTCGCTACATGTGCGCATAGATCGCAGGAGGCGGGGAGGAAGAAGGAGAAGAAGAAGAGAGTTCAGCATTCACGACGCTCTCGATGCGGATGGGCATGCAACGGACTAGATACGGGGTTGAACTACTGACTGTTCTATACACCCACCTTCTCCACTCTGTTCGAGTACATATCTGCAATGTCGACGACGCATACGGAAGCTGTGGCTCCGGCAGAACCCCTTCCAAGGAGCCAAGCCACTCGGCACGGTTGCTCCGAGTCAGCAGACCACTCCGCGCTCCCAGTCTATGATGTGTGGGTCGATGCTGCGCGTGTTTCTCGACAGATTTGGCTGCTGGAATAACGTCTATGACGGCGTGTCGCGTTGGTCGGTTAGTTATCTAATTGGTTGGCTAACCTAGCTCGCTTGCGAACCTTTTCGCGCACCATTTGAAGAGCCAGGGCACCGGAATGTCAGAGTTGTCCGACCGAGATGATGGCCGCTCTCAGCCCCATTAAATACAACCGAATACGGCCGGTTCGCTCCGCAGGTCGCGGAGCTTACCGGTTCACTGCCAAATCCCTATGAGAGCCCAGCATGCCCCAGCACTCGCTCCATGCCCAATGAGTGAGGTCCCTCACGCTATTTCAAGCTGGGTTCGGAGTTCTCAAGCTGAAGTCGTAGCACTTGAATGCTTACAGTCTGCCTGAGGCGGAGCAGCGTTGCCTCGTGAGATTCAGTAAGCCTCGGCTTTGATGTATCGACCTCGCCGTCTCCAGCGTCGTGGTGTTGCTCTGTCTACTCACTCGATCATCCAAGGCACACATACATTGCTACTTCCGCCGGGTGAAATCCCGGTACATAGCCGACCTCGCCGTCTCCAACGTCGTGGTGTTGCTCTGTCTACTCACTCGATCATCCAAGGCACACATACATTGCTACTTCCGCCGGGTGAAATCCCGATACATAGCCAAAGGACCGAACACGTACGGCTGCGGCGACAGCATGCTGGATCCTGGTTTCCGCGGAATAGTGGTACTTACCGACGAATCTTTAACCCTGGCGACCGGCCGACGTTCACGGCGCGCGGTAAAGGAAGGGGGGTAGGCCTGAATCGCACGCTCGATCCATCACTCGGCGCATACCATCCGAGTCTGCCTTGCGGGTTGTTGCTATGCACATGCTCCATGCGCACTCCACTCCAGGCCGGCGTCGGCTCCGTCGGCTAATCAGGTGGATATGGCTTGCGGACACCTCTCTCGACCTCCCCGGGCGAGCAGAGTGGATATCAAAAGCAAGCTCCAGGAGTTGGCGGTGAGGGGGTGTACACGAGTCGATATCGAAGGAGGGGGGCACATTGGTGGATCTAGTGGGCAGTGGGAAAGTGCTGCACTCCGTATGGAGCCGCGTTGGTCGACCGCGAACGAACAGTGCTCACTGCTCATTGCTCATGCGGGGTCTGAGGCTGTGCTGCGCTGTGCCAGACCCGTACGAGACCCCAGCTACACGATGAGCGCCAGGGCGTCGATCGCGGAGAGGGCGCGCACGCGCCGTGCACCGAGTTGGTCGGGGGAACCATCTTGCCGAGAAGGCAGTTTTTTTCCGTTTTCGTTTGCTCGATGGTATGCGCTCCAGCAGCGCAGTCGAGTCGAGTGTCCGCGGGCCGGCAATCGGTGTTCGGGGGAGCCGGGGGCGAGCGATGTAACTGCGTGCGTTGGCCGACCTGGCGTGGACTTTGAAGACCGCTACGTGCAATGCAGCCATCTCTTCTCTGCAAGCCAGGCACCCGCGTGCCGGTTGCACTTGTCGAAGTTGTGCTCGGCCGACGCCTCGGGGTCCGCGGCGTGCGCCTATGTGTGGTCTACTCGAGTAGCCTCCGCTCGGAAGCCGTTCAGCCGTTTACACCGCGTTCGCTCTTCTTTCAGTCTTGCAAGACTCCTGTCCCAAGATCCCCCCATTCATAGTTCCAAGCGTTATCACTCTCTAGAGTGCCAATCGGTCACTCCCTCGACAAACTCACATTCACTCACTCGCAGTCGTCTACGCTGCGCTACAGCGGCACCAACCGGATCGTTGTTATCACCACGATCTAGATAGGTCGCATGCGGCTAATGGATTTAAAAAAAAAATCAGTGTGTGACAAGCTAGTCGAGCGTACTGCGGCGCACCTGATTGCCGACCACATGGAGCGAAGGAAAGGCCGAGGCCTACATGACGGACACTTCTGTTGCCGGGTGCGGCGATCCTGCGCCGACGACATCGTATGGTGCGCGAAAGGTAAGGGTGATCAGGCGGTGGTGTAAGCAAGTTGTCGGAAGCCGCAGCGGCAATCGTGTTCGACCACGGGAAGATGGAGGCGGCACTCTTCCACGAGAAGAGAACCACGCCGACAGCCACCATCAAGGTGGGCGACGAAAACGTCCCCTTTAACAAGGAAGCGACGCGCTGGCTGGGAGCCTGGCTGGACTCCCACCTCACCCTGAAGGAACACCACGCCATCAAGCTGAAGAAGTTCAAGAACGCCATGAGTCGGCTCCGCCGGCTCACGGAGCAGATTAGCCTCTCACTAGCCAACTGCCGCAAGGTTATGGCGGCCGGCCCCCAGTCGGTCACGATGGAGTCGGGACTCAACCCGGCGGGCCGCCCATCTGGAAAAGCTGCCATATGGCAGAACGGCTAGCGCTGGGTGGGCTATCGAGGCCCGCGTAGGCCGCAACTAGGGAACCTACGACGCGGAGTGCGTCGCCGTCGCCAGGGCACTGGAAATCGCCGCAAGGCGACAGACGACACTGGAGAAGGCCACGAACTTCATCGGCGCCCAGGCCGCCATCAAGCGCATGGCCTCGGGGGAACCTGGACCCGGCCGGATGTGCGCGATCCAGGCTAGGAAGCACATCGTGACGCTACGGAGAGCAACGCCGGACATCACCATCGAAATCCGGCGGCGCCCAGCGCACAAAGGGATCCCGGGGAGCGAGAAGGCCGGTGAATGGGCGAAGCTCGCAGCGGAGGAGCCGGACTCGCGAGGGGTGGAATGGAGGTTCTCGGATCGGCACAGCGCACGGCAAATGCCCTTGCCCGTCTCTCGCACACAGGCGGGGGAGGTTCCGGAGGAGAAGTGGGCCGAAGCCAAGCGCTGGCCCGGAGGTCGAGTCACCGGCAAGAAGTACAAGCTGCCGACCAAGCAGCGACCGGATGGACGGTGGCCGGTAGTTCCAACAGGCTAGCCTCCAGGTTCTACAGCTGAAGACGGGTCGCTGCCTCACCGGCCAGTACCTGAAATGGACGAGGAACCAACCCACAGCCAAGTGTTGCTGGTGCCCGTACAGGAGCCAGACGCGGGATCACGTCTTCAGGAATTTCATCCGCTGGAAGGCTCGGCAGAAGACACTGTGGGCGAAGGTTCGGGAGGAGGCTGGGAGGTGGAAGGAACGGTTCAAATACGGGACCTCCTCGCCGAGGCTAGGTGTAATCAGGCGGCACTGGACTTCCTCTCCACCACAGATGTGGGGGGGGGGTTGTTTAATCATACTCGCATTCGACCTATATAGGTCATGGCGGCGTACATTTTGCCCGGTTTTCCTGTCCGCAGTCCGCGCGGTGGCGGCACGTTGCAAGCTCCCCTTTGCCCTCCGCCCAGGCCTGTCCCAAGAGAGAGTAAACTAAGGAGAGAACAAAAGACAGACTAAAAGAAAAGCGCGACCCGTCCCCTGCTCCTCCCCAGCCGATGCCATGAAGGGGGGCGTGGGTAGGAACAGCGGCAGTTCCTCCCCGGCATCCAATTCCCCCGCAGCACCCAGCTCCTCCACCCCCGCCTCTCGCTCCTCTTCCCGCTCCCGGCGATCCCGGAGCTCCCACTCTGACACCTGACTCCCGGTGTCACTCTTCTCCAGAGGGGGCACCAGCCTTCCCACATCCGTTGAGGTGAGGAAGTCCAGCACCGCCGGCCCGCATCTCCCATCGGCAAGTAGGTCCCGGATCTCCCACCGGCTCTTCCACTTCCCGGTCTCCTTCTGCACCTCTGCCCACAGAATCTTCTGCTGCATCCTCCATTCCGGACACGCCTTGAAAAGGTGGTCTCTCGTTTGCGAGGGGCACTGACACCACCAGCACTGGGCAGTGGGGCGGACCTTCGCCCAGTGCAGGTACTGTCCGGTGCGGGCGTGCCCTGTCTTCAGCTGGTAGTACCTCGAGGCAAGTCTCTTGGTGCTGCCGGCCACGGCGCCATCGGGCTTTTGGCTCTCTGGCATACGGTACTTCGCCTTGGAGGTGCGGCCTCCTGCCCACCGCCTGGCCTCCGCCCACTTCTTTTCCGAGATTTCCCGCTTGAGGTTGGCCAGGGATCGCGGGAGCAGCCCGTGGGTGCCTGGCTGCCCTGCCGCTTCCTTGGCCCATTCGCCCGCGGGGGGGGTGGAGGGGTGGCTGGAGGCTGGAGGCTGGAGGCTGGAGGCTGGAGGCTGAGGTGGAGGAACGACTGCAGTTCTTCCCTGCGCCCTCATTCTTGGACTCGGCAGAAGAGGGGCGATTCCCTTTGTCCTTTCATTTGTTATTTCCTTGGTGCGCTCTCTATTCTTGGGACAGGCCAGAGCGGAGCCACAACGAGCCGTAAGGACAGCGGACGGGAGCCGGAAAAGTGTATGTTGCCATGGCCTGGATAGGTCGCACGCATCAATGATTGAACAAAACAAGGTGTGTATGACTCCCTTTCTTTTTCCGTCTCGTCACTCTAGCGTTCCACATGCTCTCTTCCTCGGGAGGAGCTCAGAAGCATGAGGGGTAGACCTTCCAGTAGGTTGCCAGTTAAACTGGTTGAACGGCTCTTACCGGTACTGGCGATTCCGGTCGTCCAGTTCGCACCAGTTCGGTAAACCATTAACTGTCCAGTCCAGTTCCGGCCCGGTACGAGCTACATAGGTACTGTAAGGTCTAGTGGGGGGGAGGAGGAGGAGATGAGAGAACTTCGGGCAGTGCTCGCCATGGTCCGGATCGGACGGACGACCGTAGCCCAGTCCGGTCTAAATAAATTACTGGGACCGCCTTAGCTAAGTTCGTCCGATTGAAAGACCGCGAACGGCTGTGGGTCGACCATGGTCTTTGAAGCTCAAATCACTAGACTACCACATCCGAGTTTGCTGCTGGAACTCCGATTGATGCCACCATATTCGCTACCACATCCCAACGACCCCATCATCCCTCAACTCCTCCCACTCGCCTGCCATGTGCAACACCATATACAACCTGTCTACAATAGTTTCATCGACCGCAAACGACAGTGCATAGAGCGAAAGCGCTTCCAGGAGGAATGTTCAACTCGTCCGGATTGGATTGAGAGGCAGCGTAACGTACTGTGAGTCTGCGTCTCAAAAGTGTGTACTGCATCTTACCGAGGGGCCAGGTGGGCAGACCGAGCGGGATGTCAGGAGAGATTACCAGGTGAAGAACCCATAAGCCGTTGGGAGCGCGAACGCGGGGCGCGAATCGTGCGGAGTGGGATGAAAGAGATGCAATGGACCTCTTCCTGAATGAAGGGCTCTCCGCTAAATGTGGTTAAGGACGTTATTGGGTTCTGGTCGGAAAGGCGTTTGGAACCCAGATGGAAGGATCCCGGCACAGATGGCCCTCGAGTATCTTAGTGTGTACCTATACCGGCCATGTCAGCTGGACCGGAGAGAGTGGCTGATAGGAGATGCAGTCTGGGGGGACGAAGCCATCAATGCTTTGGAGTGTCTTAAGAGCTGGCAACGCGATGGCCTCATTTCGGCCCATCACGAGGGGGTTCAACAACTAGAGAACACGCTTGATGCTTTGTGTGGGGCAGAGATGGAGCGGAAGCATGAGGATCTCAACGGATAGTGCTAGAGGGTACTGAATTAGTGATTAGTGGTAGTAATTTATATAATTTACTACATAGATATATGGCAGTCACCCGTGGTCGACCGTGGTCTGTCTCGTCCAATGCTGTAAGAGGACTGCCGGTCCTGCAAAAAAAAGATTGGACCGACAGCCGTAGTCCAGTCCAGTCCTTCCTAAATGGCGGACCGGGCGGGCCATGGCGAGCACACCGACTTCGGGGTCCCGAGGAAAGCGCTTCGACACATACTGGTTTCGAGCAACAGATCTGCGCAGCGTCTATTCGAGTATGTACATCCAGGAGGTGGACCGTGGCTGGAAGTGGATGAGGGCTCGGAAGTGCGAATGTCTCTTGGAAGCCCGAATGGATTTCGGAGGGGCTAGAAAGCGGGAAGGGGGATTGTTTGTAAAAACGAACTGGGGGGGGGGGCACAGGTTTTGGGAAGAACGGGCGTTTTCCAGCAAGGCTGCGCCATGTGCTCGGTCACTGGAGCTCGCCGGAGCGAATGCCGGCTTTCTGCACGAGGACTGCCGCTCCTGTGCAGCCATCGGCTGTCCGGTCCGACAGGTGTGCACGCATTCGCAGTCATTTTCTTTCCAGCGCCTGCAGTGCAACAGGTATCTATGCCGCTGGATCATTAACCGTGGGTGCAAAAGAAGAGGTTTTCTTCTGGTCCCAGCGCGCGGAGCTCAAGGCGGACTGGTGCATAGAGCTCCGCGCGTCCCGACACCGAGCACGCGGCGCGCGCGAGAGAATGGACCGATGAGACGGTCCGGCGGTCCGCTCCTCCGCGACACGCCCGTTTTTCCGTGGACCGCAGAGCGGCCACAGCCCTTTCCCTCATCACGTGCCCACGGTTTGCATTGCGCCAAGCTTTCTCGGCTGCCCGACCTCTGAGAGAGAGAAAGAGCATGAAATCCATTTCGCATTCGACCACGACCGCCGAGTCCCGGAGTGAGAGAAGGGACATCAATAATTCGCATGCAGGAGTTCCAATTTTTATTTATTTATTTATTTACTCATTCATTGATCGCGCGATGAATGCAGGAATTCCAGTACGATGATCGAAGCGGGGCGACGAGACAGTAACAGCAGAGTAGCACAACCGTCGACAACGAGACGAAGCGTGATCTCCGATGACGTTGGAACAGCCAATCAGCTCCGCCCCTGCTGTGTGCCCAACTACCCCGCCCGCGCGGTAATTCCCGTCAACCATCACGGCCGAATCCCGTCCAACAGCGGAAATAGGAGATCGCTCTCGGTGGTGGCGGTTTTGCTGTGCCTTTGGCGCGCTGACACGTCGGTAAATTTGGAAAGGAGTTATTCACCGAAAAAACGGCCGCGTGGTCAGGCCGGTCCAATTCCAGCAGGGCGATGTGTGTTTCCGAGAAATCGACTTGGAGTGTGTCGAGCCGCCGAGCCGCCTACTGAGGCCGAAAAACCGCTCTGGCCGCCCAGATGAGGATGGCAAGCGCGGCAGCGCGATTACTGCACATCTACTTAGCTATTCGCCACACCAAGAGCCACGACGGCGATCTCAGGGAACGAGAAGGCCGATGAGCGGGCCCAGCTCGCGGCGGGGGCCAGACGCCTGCGGGGTGGAATGCCAAGATACCCGGACCACCCCAAGCGGGAGATCTCCGAGAAGAAGCGGGTGGAAGCCCACCAATGGGCTGGAGGCCGGGCCGCCAGGAAGAAATGCAAGACGCCAAGCAGGCAGGCGCCGGACGGGACGGCTGCGGGTAGCGCCAAGAGGCTCGTCTCTAGGTTCTACCAGCCGAAGACAGGCCACAGCTGCCTCACCGGGCAGGACCTGGACGGGACAAAGAGCCGACCCACCGCTCAGTGCTGGTGGTGTTAGTGCAGGACGCAGACCCGGGACCACCTCTTCAAGGCAGCCCCGAGTGGAAGGCCCAGCAGAAGATCCTGTGGGCAGAGGCGTGGAAGGAGGCGGGGAGGGGGAAGAGCCGGTTCAAGATCCGGGACCTCCTCACCGGCGGGAGGCGCGGCCAGGCGGTGCCAGACTTCCTCGCCACTACGGATGTGGGGAGGCTGGTCCCGGCCGAGGAAGACGCGGGGAGTGAGACGCCCGAGTGGGAGCGCAGGGCGGACGTCGAGGAGCTGGGTGCGGGAGGGGAGGAGCCACCACTGTTTCTCCTCACGCCTCCGTCATGGCGTCCGCAGAGGAGGGGAGGGGTAGGGGAGGGGAGGGGTAGGGGAGGGTCACTTCCATTGTGGTTTCCTTGGTGCGCATCCTGTCTCCTTGTGCCGCCTTTGCGCGGATGGGAAACTCGGACAGTTGCGTAACCACCTCGTCATGATGGGTCGCCTACGAGTGATGAATAACCAAAAAAAAAGAGCCACGACGGTGATGGGAGGGGGGGGGGGGGGGGGGGGGGGGGGGGGGGCGGGGCGGGGCGGGGCGGGGCGGGGGGGCGGGGGGGGGAGGGGGGGGGGT
>Ga0307516_10005414_pt1 | contig 15298 bp, 10 predicted proteins | sample 19_EM_MG_FD_203310 | JGI IMG/M metagenome (GOLD analysis project Ga0307516, IMG submission 203310) | Populus trichocarpa ectomycorrhiza microbial communities from riparian zone in the Pacific Northwest, United States - 19_EM | ecosystem: Host-associated > Plants > Roots > Unclassified | place...
TCTGGGCTGAGAAGAATCCGAGGCCACCGATGCTTACAAACTGTTGAAGCTGCAACGCATGGACGTCCAGGAAAAATCCCGTCAGACTCACCCGGAGCCGTCTGTCGAACTCGCCGCGCCAACCGATTTCGTAATTATTGGAGGTCTCCTTGTCGAAGGGCTGAAGGGCGGTTGCCACATTGGGCGGCTCTTGTTGGAATCCCCCGGTTTTGTAGCCTTGTGAAAACAACACGTAGACCATGTGGTCCGGATTGAGCTGATATTCGAGCGATCCCTTGAACATGGTGTCGCTCCAGCTGTGGCTTTCGACGACGGGAGTTGTAAATCCAACGGGACTGCCCGCGGAGCCGCATGTGAACTGATTGGGCGGATCGAAGTTGCAACCCGTGAGATCCGAGATCGGGCCGCCAAAGCCATAGCCCTGATTCGTGACTTCGTAGCTCTTGTGGTCGTAATTCCAGCGTGTGCCGAATGTTGCGGTCAATGCGTTCGTGAGGTTGTAGTTTACCTCGCCGAAGACCCCGACGCTATTGGTCGTGTTGCGCGTCTCGATATCATTGAATGTCGGGATGCGCGGCAGGGATACTGCAGGTGTCCCGTCCGTACTGGGTTGGAAGAAGTCGTTGCCCGTGAACATGTGATGACGGTCATGCAGGAAGAGCGAGCCGACCAGCCATCGCAGGCTGCTTGCGCCGTCGTGATTGTCGAACCGCATTTCTTCGGTGAAGATTTTGGCTTCCTGGTCGCCTTTTTGAATGTATACATTCACCGGGGTGCTGAGGACGTCCTGGTTTTGCCGGGCGGCGCCGTCCATATAGCCGGTGACCGACGTCAGGGTGTAGCCGTCCGCCACTTGCCAGGCTATCTGACCATTGACCGTCAATACGTGACGATCGATGTAGAAATCGCCCTTGGCAATATCGGTCCGCCAGGGGTTGCACGGATCGTAGTAGGTACTCGCATAACCGGGCATGCTCGGGTCGATGCCGAGTTGGTCGCGCAAAGCCGTATCGTTGCCCGCGACGGCGTATGGAAGACTGCAATCGCGCGAACGCCGCACTGGCGCTTGATCGGCATCCTTGTTGAATTCGACCTTTAGATACGCGTCAAGACGGTCGTTGGGCCTGTACGACAGCGAGCCGCGGAAGGCCATGTTCTCCGTTCCATTGAGGCCCTGACCGGTCGTACTCGACCTCATGTAGCCGTCATCGCTGCGGTAGTTATAGGCGAAGCGCGTCGCGAGCACGGCATTGACCGGAACGTTCACAAAGCCGTTGGTTTCACCCAGCCCGTAATTGCCAAAGCCCGTCGTGACCTTGCCTTCGAATGTGTCGGTCGGGCGTTTGGAAACTATGTGCACCAGACCAGCCACCGCATTGCGGCCGAACGACGTGCCCTGGGGGCCCCGTAAGACCTCGACCCGGTCTATGTCAAACATCGCCAGGTTCTTCATGAAATCCTTGGACACCGGCATCTCATCGATGACGGTGACGATGGACGCTTCGTCCGATGATCCTTGAGCCGTCGCGTTAACTCCACGAATGCTGTATTCAGGCTGCAAATTGTTGAACCGAACGAAGGTTGCGCCCGGTGAAAACTGCAGAATGTCGTCGGTGGTCACCAGGCGCTGATTTTCGATGCTGGCGTTGGTCATGACGCTCACGGCAACCGGCGCACGGGTGATTTTTTCCTCGTAGCGTCGTGAGGTGACGACGATATCCGCAAGCTCTGCTCCGGAATTCCCGCCGCTCGTGCTCGAGCCCGTCTGCGCCGTCGCCGAAGTCGCCGGAACTGCGGCTACGACCGCCACGATCCATGCATGAGTCGCGACCGTCGCGAGCAATCCGGCGATTCTCAACAATCGAGTATGAAGACGAGTCATCGTGTTTTTCATTGCCGCCCCCTTGGCCATTTTAGTAATATCAACAGTGTCCCGACGTCGAGCCGATCAGAGCCATTTGGTGATGCGTATCGTCCATCCCGTCGCGTTCAGTACCTGTTGGCGATCGGCAGTTCTTGAGCGGGAAACAATGTGATGACTTCGCAACCCTTGTCGGTGACGACCAGTTCTTCCTCGATGCGGGCGGCGGAGCGGCCATCCGACGCGGGGCAGTAGGTCTCGAGCGCGAATACCATTCCCTCTTTGATCTCGAGCGGATGATCGAGCGAGACCAGCCGCGAGATAATCGGCCGCTCGTGGAGCGCGACGCCGAGGCCGTGGCCGAACTGCAGCGCGAACGCTTCCATTTCGTTGGGAAAGCCGAACTCCTCGGCGCGGGGGAATACGGCCGCGATTTCGTCGGTGCCGACGCCGGGCCGGACCTTGGATATTCCCGCATCCATCCATTCGCGCGCCTTGGTGTAGGCATCTTTCTGCGCGTCGCTCGCCTTTCCGACCGCGAAGGTGCGGTAGTAGCAGGTGCGATAACCCATGTAGGCCTGGATGATGTCGAAGAACGCCTGATCGCCGGGGCGGATGATGCGGTCGGTGAAATTATGGGGGTGCGGGCTGCAGCGCTCGCCGGCTACCGCATTGATGGCCTCGACGTCGTCGGAGCCCATTTCGAACAGCCGCTTGGTCGCCATCGCGACGATATCCGACTCGCGAACACCCGGCTTTAGGGCTTCATAGATGTTCTGATAGACGCCGTCGACCATGGCGGCGGCGGTATTCAACAGCATGATTTCGTCGCGGCTCTTGATTTCGCGTGCATCGAGCATGACTTGCTGGCCGTCGACGATCGTGAGGCCGAGCTTCTGCAGTGCGAACAGCATGGGAGGTTCGATCACGTCGATGCCCAACGGCATGCCGGCGACGCCTTGCTGTTTTAGTACGTCGTAGATCTCCTGTGCCGCACGCTTGACCAGACCTTGGTCGGGCGGAATGGTGCCGCGCAAACCTACATTGCCTGCGTGACAGCAAAGCGGCTGCAGCCAAGGCGCGTAAATGCGGTGATGGGCGGCGGCGGAGCCGAAATCCCACAAATGAGGCTCGCCGTTGCCGGTCAACACCGCGAAACGGCAGAATTTATCGCGCGACCACTCGCCGATGGCGGTGGAAGTGATGTAGCGGATATTGTTGTTGTCGAAGCACAGCAATGCGCCCAGCGTTGAATTGCGGACTGCCTGCCGGGCGCGGCCCAAGCGGTAACGGTGAAGACGCCGAAAATCAACGCGTTCCTCGAAATCGACATTCATGACCCCGTGAGCGTTGAGGCGCGTCCAATCGTGATGCGGATCGATGTCCTCAGGCTTGATCTCGAGACGGTCGGAAACGGCCCTCTTGGTCGGTTTACCGCGCGGGGCCTTGCGGTTTTTTTGCTGCGGGTCGCTCATGATTTGCTCTGATTCTTTCTCTTGCGAATTTGGGTCGAAGGAAACTCGCGCGCCCGATCAACCCCACGGCACAGCAAACGTTTGCATATTGGCACAATACTCCGGTTGCTACAAAAGGCAATACTGCAAACGTTCGCATTACGAGCCCGGAGCCGTTCCGGCAAGGAAATGCCCGCGCTTTTCGGGTTCGGACGTCGGGCGAACCCGACCCGCGGAGTTGACTATCTTGGCAGATTCCTGGAAACTTTGATGCAATCGTTTGCGGGGGAGAACCGGCGCCAGACGCGCCATCCCGCGCGGCCAGGTTGCAAATGATTGCGTCGGCCGCGAACCGCATCATCAGGCGTCGTTGGGCCCTGTAAAACGCGAGTCTCAATGCCGACGATATTCACACTGAGGGTTAACGGTACGGCGCATTCGGTCACGACCGGCGCCGATACGCCGCTGCTCTACGTCTTGCGCAACGACCTCAAGTTGAACGGTGCTAAATTCGGCTGCGGCCTGGCACAGTGCGGCGCGTGTTCTGTGCTGGTCGACGGAATTGAACAACGCTCGTGTGTGTATCCCGTCAGCACCGCGAGCAAGGGCAGGATCACGACGATCGAGGGGCTGGGTACGGCACTGCGGCCGGGTGCGCTGCAGCGTGCGTTCATCCGTGAACAAGCATGTCAGTGCGGATATTGCAGCAGCGGGATGATCGTGGCCGGGCAGGCGCTGCTCATGCGCAACCCGAAGCCGAGCGAGGCCGAGGTGAAGCAGGCGCTCGAGGGACATCTGTGCCGCTGTGGTGCGCACAACCGGATCGTGCGTGCGGTGTTGCGCGCGTCCACGGGAGAGGCGTCATGACGGCATCGCACGGGAATTTATCCCGCCGTGGTCTCATGAAGGCCGGTGCCGGCCTCGTGGTGGCGATCGTGTATGCGCCGGTCCTGGCGTTGGCCGAAGGCAGCGAGGCGCAGGCACACCTTCCCGGCAGCCTCGACCGCAATCGCCTGTTGTCGGCATGGCTGCGCGTCGATCCCAATGGCACGGTGACTGTGTTCACGGGCAAGGTCGAGTTCGGGCAAGGCATTGGGAGCGCGCTGGCGCAGGCCGCTGCCGACGAACTCGACGTGGACTACCGGCGGATCACCATGGTGACGGCCGACACTTCCCTCACTCCCGACGAAGGTTTTACCGCGGGTAGTCAATCAATTGAGCAGAGCGGTACCGCCATCCGCTTTGCATGCGCCGAGGCCCGCCAGATACTGCTCGCGGCGGCAGCCGCCAGACTTGGTGTCGAAGCGGGCGAGCTCACAGTCTCGGATGGAACGATCGCGGCACCCGGCGGTCGGCACACGTCGTATTGGGAAGTCACCACGGACGCGATGCTGCGGCGCGAGGCAACGGCCCGCTTTAAGCCAAAAACCGTGGGCGAATTCCGGCTGATCGGCCAGAGCCTCGGCCGGCACGACATTCTGTCGAAGTTCACCGGCGGTGCGGCGTACGTGCAGGATCTTCGGCTGCCCGGCATGGTGCATGCCCGGATCGGGCGGCCGCCGGTGCCGCACGCCGAACTCCTCAGCCTCGACGCTGCGGCCTTGAAGGGAATGCCCGGGGTCATCACGGTCGTGCGAGACGGCAGCTTCGTCGCGGTCGTCTGCCAGCGCGAGGAACAGGCGATCAATGCCCGCCTGGCGCTGCGCGAGTTCGCTGTTTGGAGCCAACCGGAGTTGCCGCCGGCGCTCGACGACAACTTCGATCGGACCGATCGGGAACTGCAAACGCAGGATTCGGTGGTGTACGAAAGGGCGGCGTCGAGCGCACCTCATGTCGTGAGGCAAATCGAAGCGCGCTACACGCGGCCGTTTCAATTGCACGCCTCGATCGGCCCCTCGTGCGCCGTGGCGCACAGCGAGGAGGGTAAGCTGACCGTATGGACCCATAGTCAAGGCGTGTTCGGATTGCGCAGCGACCTTGCACGCGCGCTTGGGCTGGCTCCGGCGAAGGTCATCTGCGTCCACATGGAAGGCGCGGGATGCTACGGCCATAACGGCGCAGACGACGCCGCGTTCGATGCCGCACTCCTCGCGCTCGCGGTCCCCGGCAGGCCGGTCAGGGTGCAATGGATGCGCGACGATGAGTTCATGTGGGAACCGTTCGGCTCTGCGATGGACATCAGGATGCGCGCCGGCCTCAGCGCTTCGGGCAACATCGTCGATTGGCAACACGAATTGTGGAGCTATCCGCATGCAAGGCGGCCCGGTGGACGGGAGGGTGTGAATCTGCTCGCGGCGTCGTATCTGGCCCATCCCTTGCGGCCGACGTTTCCGGCCGACGTTCCGCTGCCGAACGGCGGCTCTGATCGAAATTCGATTCCGCTCTATGATTTTCCGACCCAGAGGATCCTCAAGCACTACATGCCCGACGCACCATTGCGGACCTCATCGCTGCGCACGCTGGGTGCCTACGCAAACGTCTTCGCGCTCGAATCGCTCATCGACGAGTCCGCAATGGCGATGGGCGCCGATCCCGTAGAATTTCGGTTGAGGCACCTGCGAGACGAGCGCGCACGTACGGTGATCGAGGCGGCGGCCAGAATCAGCGGCTGGCAGCCGGGCGCCCTCGGCGACGGCGGCCGTGGCACCGGCAGCACGTTTCAAGGGCGCGGGATCGGGTTCGCGAGATACAAGAACCACGCGTGCTATTGCGCGGTCGTGGCCGAGGTCGAGGTGGACCGCAGCAGCGGCATCGTGCGCGTCACACGGGCCTGGTCGGCGGTGGATGCGGGTCTGGCGATCAACCCGGACGGCGTCGTGAACCAGATCGAAGGCGGCCTGATTCAGTCGGTCAGCTGGACGCTGAAGGAAGCCCTCAAGGTCGACCGGTCGGGAATCCAGACGAAGAGTTGGATCGACTACCCGATCGTGCGATTCAGCGAAGTGCCGGCGGTCGAGATCGAGGTGATTCAGCGTCCGGCCGAAGACTCGCTCGGAGTTGGCGAAGGCGCACAAGGGCCGACCGGCGCGGCGATCGCGAACGCCTTCGCGGCGGCGACCGGGTGCAGGCTGCGCGACATTCCTTTCACGCCGGAGCGGGTCAGAGCCGCGCTTGCGCCAATTCGAACCGATGGGACTCCGCAATGACATTGACCACTCGCCGCAATTTTATGAAGACCGCGGCGCTCGCGCCTCTCGCGCCTCTCGGCGCCGCAGAATCGACCGGCGCCGCGCAGCCATGGCAGTCGGGCATCGTCCCAAGGCAGACTGGCTCAGGGGCTTCACGAGCGGAAGTTTTCGACTATGTGGTTGCGGGCGCTGGGCACAACAGCCTCATCTGTGCCGCGTACCTCGCCAAGGCAGGCAATCGCGTGCTCGTTCTTGAAGGCCGCGCGATGATCGGCGGCGGCGTCAAGACCGCCGAAATTCTCCTCCCGGGTTTCAAGCAGGACCTCTGTTCGAGCTCGCACCATCTCATCGCCCGCAACCCGCTGCTGCTCAACGACGAACTTCATCTACGCGACTTCGGCTACGAGACTTTCGATCCGGAAATAGTCGTGCATTTCCCATTCCTGGACGGCGCTTCACTGACGGTGTTTCTGAAAGACCCGGAGCGCACCGCGGCAACGATTGCACGGGTGTCGAAGAAGGATGCGGAGACGTTCAGACGCCTGGCGGCCGCGCGTGCACGCGTGGCGGCACTGCCTCCTGCCGAGCGCGCCAATTCGCCCGAGGGGCTGTTTTTTCAGCGTCTGGACGTCTTGTCCGGCTACAACGCGGCGCGCCAGGTCTGGGAAAGTCCTGTCATGCAGGCAGCCAGTCTCTCGGGCGGCAGGTGGCCCGGCGTGCCCGGGAGCGACGCCGGTACCGGCGCGCAGGCGTTCTCGATGATGGATCACTTGGCGGGCCGGCCGATGCCCAAGGGGGGGTCGGGAATGCTGAGCGTGGCGCTGGGACGAGCCATCGAGGCGAACAGCGGCGTCATCCTGACCGGTAAGCCGGTCGCACAACTGATCATCCAGAACGGCAAATGCGTGGGTGTGGAATGCGTGGACGGCAGCAAGTACCGGGCCCAGAAAGCGGTGGTCTCCACCATTCACGTGAAGCACCTCTTGGGCATGGCGCCGCGCGAACTCTGGGGCGACGCACTGCAGGCCAGCGTCGATCTGTGGCAAGCGGAGCATGCCATGTTCGTCTTTCACTACGCGTTGAGCGAGGCGCCGCAGTATCCGCTTGCCGAAGGAGGCACCGTTTCCGGCGCCGAGGCGTCGATCATGCAGCGGCCGGAGAGCATCTTCGTGCTCAGTGCCGACCAGGCTCGTGGCGAGTTGACCTTGGATGACTATCCCCTTCAGATCGTGCATGCCTCGGTTTACGACCCGAGCCGGGTACCGCCCGGGTGCTGCGCCCTCAAGATCGAAGGCGGAATTCCGTATGGGCTGAAAGAGGGACCGCGGCACTGGGATGAGATCAAGGAGCAAGTTGCGGACACGTTCTTGACGCGGTACATGCGCCACACCACGAATCTCACCGAGGACAAAGTGCTCGCCAAGGTCATCATGAGCCCGCTGGACATCGAGCGCATGAATCCGGCGATGTGGCGCGGCAGCGTGCACCACAGGGACAAACGCTGGGGCAACTTCGCCCCGTACCGCATGCCGATTCCCGGTCTGTACCAGACGGGGGCCTGTACGGAGGCGGGCGGTTCGGTCACCGGGCAGCCCGGGCGCAACGCCGCCGCAATCATCCTGCGGGATGACGGCAAGACTCTCGAGCAGATCGTCGCCAGCGCACGCCCGGTATGAACGAATCGGTCCAAGAACTCCGGCCAGGGTGAGAGCCATCAAATGAGACGTCTTGATGTTTTCGCGTCGATCGCCGGGGTGTTCGTGTTACAGATCGCGAACGCCGTTCCGGCACAGCTGCCCGTCCCAGCCATGTCGGCGGTGCCCGCAAATCTCGCGCCGCACCCGGCTCCCGAGCAGCCGCTGCCGTACAGTCACAAGACCCACGTGGGCCTGGGCTTGGCTTGCCGGCTTTGTCACGTCAACCCTGCTCCCGGCAGAGCAATGGCGTTCCCGGCCACCTCGACCTGCATGAACTGCCACGCCACGGTGGTCGCCGACCGGCCGGCAATAAAGAAGCTCGCGGAGTACGCGCATTCGAAACAACCGATTCCGTGGGTGCGCGTCTACCAGGTGCTGCCGGGGATAACTTGGACCCATCGCAGGCATCTGCAAGCGGAGGTGCAGTGCGAAACCTGTCATGGTGCCGTCGGCGACCTCCAAGCCATGGCGGAAACCACTACCGTAACCAGAATGGCGATCTGCATCAGCTGCCACCAGGCGCGAGGCGCGAGTGTTGCCTGTGCCGTCTGCCACGCGTGGCCGGCGCAGTAGCGGCAACGCATTCCAATCTGAGAGCTTCATGATGGTCCATCGAACCGTGCTTGGCTTCGCGACCATGGCAATCGCTGCGCTCGTGCATGCACAGACGCCGCTGCGGGTGATCAGCTTCCCTGGGGGCGCGAACCTGCCGCTCTGGGTCGCCGAGGACACGGGGTTGTTTGCGCGTCGGCAACTCGCAGTGAAGGTCAGCCCCAGCCCGAACTCGGTCGCGCTGGTCCAGAGCCTCGCCAGGAACGAGGAGGACATCGCGATGGCTGCGTTCGACAATGTGATCGCCTATCAAGAAGGGCAGGGAGAGCTGCAACTGTCGATCACGCCGGACTTCTTTGCGTTCATGGGTTTCTCGCGCGGGACCGTTCGACTGGTGGTGAGTCCCGACGTCAAGGGCTACGACGACCTGCGGGGCAGGTCGCTTGCCGTCGATGCGGTGGAGACCGGCTATTCATTGGTGTTGCGGAAGCTGCTGCAGATGGGTGGGCTCGAGCAGGGCGACTACCGCCTTGAATCGGTCGGGGCAACTGCAGCACGTGCGCAGGCGCTGATGGAGAACAAGTTCGCCGGAACCATATTGACGACGCCGCTGGAGATCGCGCCGGAGTCGCGGGGATATCGGCGTCTCGCGAACGCTGTCGATGTCCTCGGGCCGTACCAGACGATCGTCGGAATGGCGCGCCGCAGCTGGGCCAGGGACAACCGCGAGTCGCTCGTCCGCTTCATCCGAGCATCGACCGAAGCGATTGACTGGCTCTTCGATCCGAAAAACCGCGCCGAGGCGGTGCTGATCTATCGGAAGCATCTGCCGAACGTTCCCGAGGATACGGCACAGCTGCACGTCGATGCGCTGCTCGGCGGGCGCGAGGGCTTCACGCGCGGCGGTGCCCTCGATTGGGAGGGCATGACGACGGTGCTGCGGATCCGGTCCGAATTCGGACGCCCCCGGAAGATGCTGACCGACCCGCAGCGCTACATCGACGAGCGATATCTCAAGGCGGCAACGAGTCGCTGACGGCGATTCGCCCGCGCTCTTTCGATTTGCAGACGAGATTCCAAAACGGTTTCGCTGATCGTCCTCGAGGAGCTCCATGTGGGGCGCCTACTCCGGCAACGTAACGCCCGAGCCTCCCATCTCCTTGGGCATGTCCTTCATCTTCGGCTTGCCATCATGAATGGGCAGTACGCTTTCTTGGTAGTGCACGTGCACCCCGGGCTCGAACTTCAGCCCCGGCAGCATTGCCGCGTAGACGTCCACGAGTCCCATGGTGGGATGGTCGGTGAACAGATGACCGCCGCACTTCTGGCACCACTTCCGATAGCTGATCGGCGTCTTGTTGAATGTGCCGATGCTGGCCGCGCCGCGCGTGACTTTCAGCGCGTCCGGCTTCCAAAGGGTGAATGCGTTGACGGGTCCCGCCGACCAGTGTCGGCAAGAGGCACAGTGACAGTATCCCATTGCGGCAGGCTCGCCTGAGATCTCGAATGCCACCTCGCCGCAAAAGCAGCTTCCCTTTTGAATCTTTTCGTTACCCATGATCGGCTCTCCATGTAATATCTTTCGAATTCGACGGCCTGCAGTCTATCGACCGGCCTCGGGCGCCCGAATGACCTGCCGTCCGGCGCTCTTGCTCGTTCGTCCATGGAGAGATTGATGGATGCTTTGTCGGATGTGCTGCGGGCCGTGCGCCTCACCGGCGCCATCTTCTTCGACATCAACGCATCCGAGCCGTGGGTGGCCGAGACCCCGGCTGGTGAGGCGATCGTGGGGGCAATGTTTCCGGGCTCCGAACATCTCATCTGTTATCACGTCATCACACAGGGAAACTGCTGGGCATGCATCTCCGGCCAGCCTCCGATACGGCTCTCCGCCGGGGACATCATCGTGCTGCCGCACGGCGATACGCATGTGCTGTCGAGCACCCCCGGACTGCGCCGCACACCGGATATGTCGTTATATCGGATGCCGAGCGACGGACAACTTCCGAGCAGCATTTCGATGGGTGGCCCGCACGGCGAGCCGACGCATTTCGTGTGCGGATTTCTGGGCTGCGATGCACGTCCCTACAACCCCCTGCTGACCGCATTGCCGCAAGTCATCGTGGTCAGCGGCCAGACGGGCGGGGCCCTCGCCGCGTATGTGCAGTTCGCATTGGCGGAGTCGAAGGGCCCCCGCATGGGAGGGCAATGCGTGCTCGGTCGCTTGAGCGAACTGATGTTCGTCGATGTCGTGCGCCACTACCTGGAGACATTGCCGGCTGACCGCATGGGGTGGCTGGCGGGACTTCGCGATCCGTACGTCGGTCGTGCGCTCGCAGCGCTTCATCGCAAACCCGCCCACCCGTGGACCATCGAATCGCTGGCAAGGAATGTAGGATTGTCGCGATCGGCGCTCGCGGAGCGCTTTATGCAGTTTGTCGGCCAGCCCCCGATGCACTACCTGGCGAACTGGCGGATGCAGCTCGCCGCCAACCAACTTCGAAGCGGTATTGAAAACATCGCGGTCATCGCCAACCTGGTCGGATACGAGTCCGAGGCTGCATTCAGCCGGGCGTTCAAGAAGGCGGTCGGCATGCCGCCGAGCCGATGGCGCGATCACCGGAGCGATGGACCGCCGCAATGACGTCTGCGCGGTTCATTGTCGATCTCCTCAATCGGCGGGCGGTGTGAGAAACTAAGCACCCGGGATCAAGGATGCTGGCAGCCAAGGAGGGGTTATGGGTCGGCGAAGGTGCGTTGTTGTGCTACTCGGCTTCGTCACGTGGGCTGCACCGGTTTTTCCCGCTGCGATGGCGGTGGCCGCCGCAACGGCAGCGCCCGCGGCGGAACTCAAGAGCTTCGATGCCGCGGCGGCGTTCGGTGCGCGACCGGGCGTGGTACGCCTTAGGCTTTCCCCGGACGGCAAGAGCGTAGCCTACATAGCCCCGCTGAAGGGGCAGGGGTCGGTGCTCCTGACGCTGGATCTCGCCGAGGGTAGCAAGCCCCAAATCGCTTTGACGGTCAGTGGAAAGCCGGATCGCCTGGACAGCTGTTACTGGGTGTCGAGCGAACGGCTGGTCTGCATTATTTACGGCGTCGTCCAGGGCGCCCTCCACGTCTTGTCGTTTACGCGAACCGTGGCGGTGAACCGTGACGGCAGCGCCGTGAAGATGTTGAGTACCAAGGACCACGAGTATGCGCATTACCGGCAACTCGGCGGCGGGGAAGTCATCGACTGGCTGCCTGACGAGGATGGCGCCGTGCTCATGAGCCGCGAGTATGTACCCGACGATCACATAGGTTCGCATCTGGGATCGGACCGTGAAGGCCTGGCCGTCGACTGGTTGGATACGCGCAATCTGCGGGTCAAATCGATTGAAATTCCGTCCAGAGATGCGCGCGAATATATTACCGACGGCCGGGGGACGGTACGCATCGTCGGACGATCGACACGCAGTACGCGAGGTCAGGATTCGGGCATCATCAGCTATTCCTATCGCAAGGCGGGTTCTCGGGATTGGCTGAAGCTCGGCGATTATAATTATGTCGACGACAGTGGTTTCAATCCGGCCGCGGTCGATCACGACCTCGACGTCGTCTTCGGATTCAAGAAGAAGGATGGACGCAAGGCGGTCTACACGGTCGCTCTGGATGGCTCGCAGAGCGAAAATCTCATCTATTCCCGGCCCGAAGTGGATGTGGACCATCTGATTCGCATTGGCCGGCGCAATCGCGTCGTCGGTGTTTCGTTCGCGACCGATGTGCGTCAGTCGGTCTATTTCGATTCCGATATCGACAAGTTGATGGGGACGCTCTCGCGGGTTCTCCCACTGCAGCCAAAGTTGCGGGTCGTCGATACAAGCGTCGACGAGCAGGTGCTATTGATTTTTGCGGGAAGCGACGATGATCCCGGCGTCTATTACGTGTTCGACCGGAGATCGAAGCAACTTCGAACATTTCTCGTTGCCCGGGGCAAACTGGAGGGTCTGAAACTCGCCAAAGTGAAACCGGTGAGTTATCCCGCGAGCGACGGAGAAAGGGTGCCCGGCTATTTGACCTTGCCACCGGGAGTGGATGATGCGAAGGGTCTCCCCGCCGTCGTGCTGCCTCATGGCGGACCCAGCACCCGTGACGAATGGGACTTTGACTGGCTGGCGCAGTACTTTGCGTCACGTGGCTTTGCGGTATTGCAGCCCAATTTCCGCGGTTCCGCCGGTTACGGTGAGGCGTGGCTGCGTCGCAATGGTTTCCGATCGTGGCGGATCGCGATCGGCGATGTCCTCGACGCCGGACGTTGGATGGTCGCACAAGGCATGGCCGATCCCGCCAAACTATGCGTCGTCGGATGGGGTTATGGGGGGTATGCGGCGCTTCAGGCTGCCGTGACCGATCAGGGCCTTTTCAAAGCGGTAGTGGCGATTGCACCGGTGACCGATCTGCAGTCGTACAAGGAGGAATACCGCGGCTGGTCGAACTTCAACCTGGTCAGCAACGAAATCGGCGAGGGTCCGCAGTTGCGCGAGGGGTCGCCGGCCCGCAACGCGGAGAAGATCAAAGTTCCGGTCCTGCTGTTTCACGCCGCATTCGACCGCAATGTAGGCATCGCGCAGTCCCGCTTGATGGCGGAACGCCTTGCAGCGGCCGGCGTGAAGCATGAGCTGGTCACTTGGGATGATCTTGATCACTACTTCGAGGATTCCGCAGCTCGAACCGAGATGCTGCGCAAAAGCGATGCGTTTCTGCGTCAGGCTATCGGAGAGGACAAGGCCCCATGATCTGATCTCCGTGGATTTCCCCACCGGCCGTTCGGCGGCTCAGCGCTTCAGCAGAGCCGTCGCGACCGACGTCATGGCGATCACACCTGTGCGCAGGGTCGGTTCGGGCAGGGGTTCGAAGCGGCTGGTGTGAGGGCCCGGAAGAAAACTTCCCGCCGCTTCGGCGGCCGCGAACTTTGCGGGATCCATTGCGCCCAGCCAAAATATCACGGTCGGAATTTTGTGTCCGGGAAGGCCGAATAGACCGAAGTCCTCGCTGGCCATGATGGGGTCTTCGTCGAATACATTGTGTGCGCCCAATGCAGCCACCAGAGCCGCCTTCGTCCGGGAAGCCAGCGCGGGATCATTGTAGGTCGGCGGCGTCGACTCGTCGGGGTACACCGTTACGATAGGCGCCCGGTCCTCCGGGACGCCGGCCGCAAGCGCAACGCCTTGCGCGGTGCGTCGAATGCCGTCGACGACGATCTGACCGGCCTTGTCGCTGAAGGCGCGCGTGGTCAATTCCAGCTTTACCTCGTACGGGATGATGTTCCGCTTGGTGCCGCCATGGATCGTCCCGACCGTGACGACCGTGGGGTCCCGGGGGTTCTCCTGCCGGCTGACGATGGTCTGCAGTTGCACGATGAACTCGCCCGCCATCACGATGGGGTCTTTGCCGTTCTGCGGCTGGGCGCCATGCCCTCCGATGCCGCGCAGTGTGACATCCACGGAGGTGGATCCCGCCATCGCGGCGCCGCTGGTAATGCTCACCGTACCCGCCGCACGCGAGTTGGTGTCATGCAGGGCGATGGCGAGAGTCGGCGTGCCGAACCGCTCGTACAAGCCGTCGGCAAGCATCGCCTTCGCCCCATCGATTTTCTCCTCCGACGGCTGTCCGATGAGCATCACCGTGCCGTGCCATTTGGAGCGAGTGGCGGCTAGCGCCCGCGCAGTACCCATCATCGTTGTCACGTGCACGTCGTGCCCGCAGGCGTGCATTACACCCACTTCCTCGCCGGCCGCGTTCTTCGTTTTCACGTGGCTGGCGTAGGTGAGGCCGGTTTCCTCGACGACGGGCAGTGCGTCCATGTCGGCACGAATCAGCAACCGCGGGCCCGGACCGTTCTCCATGATGCCCACCACGCCGTAGGCCTGCGTGCCGTCGGGATACTTGCCGACCCGTTCGGTGACTGCGAAGCCGGCCTTGCGCAGTTCGCCCGCCAGCCGTGACGCAGTCTCCTTTTCCTGATGGGACAGTTCCGGGTGGGCGTGGATGTCCTTGTAGGCGGTTACCAATTCGGAAAGCTCGCCATCGACGATTCGGTCGATGTTCTCGGACAAGGCGGGTGTGGTCGAGAGGGACCCCAACAGGCAGATGCTCGCGATTGCTTTCACTGATGCTCCTTCGTTATCAAGGGTGTCCTGCCCGACACAAAAATGGTGTTCTTCGACTCTTTTTTCGCCTGCCATGTCGGTGGCGAGCATACTTGGCCGTCCTTGGACAACATACCGGAGGACTCATGCTCTACGCCATACTTTGTTACAACGACGAGGACGTGGTTTGGTCCTGGACGAAAGAGGAAGACGCTGCGGTCATGGGCCGTCTGGCGGTGGTGCGCGAGCGCCTGGCGCCAATCATGGGGCCGTCCGCGCGGCTCCTACCGACTACCGCCGCGACCACGTTGCGCAAATCACCCGAACCCATCGTCATCGACGGTCCCTACGCGGAGACCAAGGAACAACTGCTCGGATTCTACGTGATCGATGTGGAGAATCTCGACGCGGCGTTGGACGTCGCGCGTCAGTTGACGGCGGCCAATCCGGGCGGAGCCTACGAGATACGGCCGATCGC
>Ga0307516_10005415_pt1 | contig 15294 bp, 15 predicted proteins | sample 19_EM_MG_FD_203310 | JGI IMG/M metagenome (GOLD analysis project Ga0307516, IMG submission 203310) | Populus trichocarpa ectomycorrhiza microbial communities from riparian zone in the Pacific Northwest, United States - 19_EM | ecosystem: Host-associated > Plants > Roots > Unclassified | place...
TGATGTGCAAGTTTTGGTCAGATTATGTCATATATTGCCTTTTTGGGACAGTTACGTCATGATTTTGCGGGTGTCAAACTTTTTTTTTTCGGGGCTGGGCACCCAACCCCCTCCCGACCCCAGGTGCGGGATTCCCGTTCCGACACCCCTTGGACCTCATACATACTCGACTAACCTTACATAAGAATCGCGTTACAAAACGTTACTTTTCGAATGATTAGGGAACTACATTTTTTCACGTCACCTAACACGAAATCGCAGCCCAGGAAGTTCTCGGTATTCTTAATTCTCGAGGGCTCCTGGGCTGCGATTTTTTAAACAATCATAATTGAAGGCAGAGTTCCGTTATCATTGCAAGATTACCATATTAGGATTATACTAAGATCCAGATCCGAGATGGCTCAAAAACGTGAAGCATTCTTCAAAACCTCTTAAAACCCTTGGAATACCTCATGGCATACTTTACACACTTTTGTTCACGGCTGCACAACGCATCTTATCACTGCCATCAGCCTGATTCGGTCCATAAGCGGCAACCACATGACTTCGGTCACGGAATGTCACGTTAGGTAAGGTTGGTCGACTATGTATGAGGTCTACCTTATGCGGTCAAGCATCACGTGATGGAGCTTACTGTCGTTCGTTGTTTGGGACCCAACCAAATTCCAATGACCATGCCCGCTTGCCTCAGGATCGATGAAGTACTGTATCATTTCGACCAAGTCTTGAGAAACCTGCTTCCAGACGACTGGATCAGACTCGAGTATTATGCACGCAAAATCCGGAAATTAACCGTTCAGGACATCGTCTATGGAACGGTGGACAAGAGCTTCTTCATTGCTCTTGCCACCTACCGTCCCGTCCGTAATCCGTTCCAAAACTTACAACAGATAGCCATGCGTCTCACACATACTCTGGGTTATAAGTCCGCGCCGTACATGGAGTTCCTCTTGGGCCCAAATATTTTGGGGGTCTCCATCACGGTCGGTTCTTCAAGACCCGGACTTTTCCATGTATCCCTGTTACTCCCCTCAATACCCAGGTTATGTCCCAACCTCCAGGACTTCGATGTCCATGGCAAGTTGCCAAAGTTGGACTTCGAACGCGACGTCTTCCAAAACATCTGCAGCATGCACAACCTGCGCACCCTTGACCTCGAAAATTTAAAACCGCCAGATGGCATGATCGGACGTATTCTGCATCATCTGGGCAGCTTGACATCTCTCGAATATTTGTACGGTCTGTATGTTCCGACTGAGATTCAGTCTTTGAACAGGCCGGATCTTATTCTGCCTCCCTTTAGCATGGTGAACCACTGGTTTCCGAAACTGCGAGATCTCTGCCTAATCCTTGAGGACGTTGATACCGCGGTGTTCGTCATGGATTCAATGCATCTTCCTTTCCATTCCCTGACATTTCAACTCGAGGGCCAACACCTCCAACCTCATTCCCCTAGCAAACTCTTACAATATCTTGGCCGTAACCCTCATCTGCCGCTTTCTTTATCGATACTCGTTATTTTCGAGGATCCGATACATTCACTCGCCCACGATGTTGAAATTCTAAGTGACTTCAAGCTGCCTGCCCTCACAAACCTGCAGACGTTGAGGCTCCAGTTCTCTGGGGTTGAAATACTTGACGATGTGTGGCTCAATCAAGCATCCAGAAGTTTCCCGCAGCTTCGGGTCCTGGAGCTCCCTGGTCGTGCCTTGCGGAGGAAACGGATAACGTTGGCGGGCTATGTTCCCTTAGTCCAGAACTGTCCAAGGCTCTCTCACATCAGTGTAGCGACGGCTTGTGAATCTTTCGATACAAGGAAGACACTCCCCCCAGGACTTTGGAACCAAAGCCCTATCGGGCTGGATTTTTCGCATTCATCCATCGAGTCACCCGTAGGAAGTATCTTCCGCTGCCTGGTTCTCATGTTTCCCAATCTGCAATACTTTAGAATCCCCTATAACTTCCCTTCGGAGGAAGCACGGAAGTCCTGGACTGATCTCCTACGACTGGTCGGTGAAAGCCAAGACCACTGAAAAGGAACGGGGGAATACTTGAGGGATTGGGTTATGTAGGTAGTTTGTACGTCTTCTCAATGTCTTCTGTTTGTTGTTCCGCATTGTTTGGCTGACCGTTTTTTGTGTCATTGCAGGTAGGATGTTGGAATCTTTCGACGACGAGCAATATGGGTATGGATACAATTCGGAGATTGAAGTGCTCTGTGGCCCAACTTCCACCCTTCACGGTTTGGATCACAATGCCAGTGGCTCAGGCTTCAAGCTTCAATGATGTGAATGACGCTTGTTTTAGACATACATACTATTGTATTTCCGACCACGCTGCATCTGGTAGGATTCCGCAACTCCGGTGTATTAACCCATAATTCCAGATAAAGTGGGGGATATCCACATAGCGTTTGTGGATAAGGATCGGGCTTGGAGCTCCTTGGAATGGGTGAGGAAAGTACCCGACAAGGAATCGCCAATCTTATACTACGACTATAGACCTTGTTCCACTCTTTTTATAGAGCTCTTCATCTCCGTTACTGTTTCCTTCAGCTGGCTGTCATCTATGGGCTTGTTAGGGTTTCAAGATGTCCAATGCGGACAACCCTTCTTTGAAAAGCTGGGCAGAAGCTCTGGATCGGACAAGGCCTGCTGCTGGAAACGCATGAAAACCTGATGAGCAGCACGATCTTCGCTGGCAAGTTGACCCCGAGTCTCTTTTTTCCATCAGGGTATAGACGACCAAGTCTTCTCCGGAATGACCGGCTATCTCCCATGTGAGCTGGCGGGCAATAAGCTCTTGAGTGGGCTAGTTTGCCGAGGATTCGGTGTATTGATATTATAGTTGCCCGACCTGAGAAATCGTCAGAGAGAGGGAACAATTTTTCGGTGGCCCGCTTTGACGATGTCCGAAAGCGTCATATGGGTGATTGCAGCCATGGTGTGGATGAGATGGGTTTCGCGTAATAACTCGTCTTTTCCAGGTTCGCGACAACAATGGCTCTATTCAAGGACGGGTTATACTCTGAGAACGAGGTGAAAACGGTCGACGACAATATTGACGATGTCCCGCCACTCCGTCATTGCTCCTAGGCCTAATTTTAAAGGCTTGTGACGAGCACAATTACTATAGCAGTATCACATACCAACATCACCGCAAGCGAGGCTTTTACCGATGGGCCCTATGGTGGTGTATAGAACTACTTCGCGGACGATCCGGAGATGTTCAGCCATAAGTGGGTGGTCGTACATGAGAGTGTTCATGGCGGGGAATATGTAGGTTGGGGTGGTAGGTGCCAAAGCCCTCATGACCGATGTCTGGAAGTGTCTCTCATGTGAGCCGTGGGGAGACGAGCGAGAGGAGGTTATCGTACAACGAGGTTGTCGCAGGACCCATTAGCAATTTTGGATAGAGTGTTTGCAGAGCATGGCGCGACGAGGACGATGTCGGCCCAGCACCGGAGCTCGATATGTAAAATAGGATCTCTAATTATGTATCCTCCCTGATGCGTGTCATCAAACAGTTGAACGAGGCTGTGGAGAAGATGGCTCACCGTCCATTCGTCTTCATCCGTCCAGACCCTGGATCCCGCGCCTGTTATGTCGTCCTTTGTAAAGAAAGCTGGTGAGGCTTTGGTTGACGCTACTTCGACCTTGACGTTGTCGTACTGCCAGGGTCAACCATGGGAAGCTTTCGAGCCAAGGTGGAGGGAGTAACGGACCCTGAGCAGTTCTTGGACGATGAGGGGGGCTTTGACGGATGCTACGCTTCCTGTGGTGACAAGGAGGACGTGTGTGCAGTTGGCCTTGCGTTCGTCGTTTGCGATGAATGTCATTTCCGGGAGAGATATGATGTAAGCAGCTCAATACATACTTACGCTAGTGATCGGTCCTCCTTTGTTCCGGACGTCATGATAAATATATTTGTGACCATCAGAAAGAAAAGAACCACTTTTTCTATCATAGGAACGACGATATGACAGTTTGGTTTATCACTGGTGAGTCGTGATGACTCCCTATCTCGGTGAACTTCGCTGGTGCTGACCTTTCTGAACACAAGGAACTACCTCTGGCTTCGGACGTCGTCTTGTCAAGTCTGTGTTGCTGCGAGGCGACCGCGTAATTGCCACCGCAAGGTCATCAGAAAAACTGCAAAACCTGGTGGCCAGCTGCGACCCGAAATTTCGTGGCAACCTTCGAACGATACAATTGGACGTAACCGAGGGAATTACTTCGCTGAAAGCCAAGGCAGATGAGGCTGCCGCAATCTGGGGTCAGATTGATGTTTTGGTGAATAACGCTGGTGAGATCTCGAAATTGCAAGTTTTTTTTTTCATCATCTGACGCGCGATCTGTCAGGTACTGGCATTCCGGGTCTCTTGGAAGAGGGAGGGTATGATTTACCATTCATCAACAGAATCGATCTCACTCAGACGACCATCTGGCTGTCGCTTTAGGTCTGCAGTTCTTCAGAGACAATTCGATACGAATGTTTTTGGTTTAATGGATGTTACGACGGCAATTCTACCTCACTTGCGGGCAAGCAAGGCACCCAAGCTGGTCATTATGGGAAGTCGGTCGGCGTGGAGAGAACTTCCTGTACGTCGGCCTCAATCCCACGATATAATTCAAATTTGTACCCACCTACTTTCTTTCACAGGCTCTCGGTGAATAACCCTAATTTGATCACCTACCCCTCGGCCTAAACAGTTTCTCAGGGTTTTATGCGTCCTCTAAAGCAGCTGTGCATTGTACGTCGACACTCATATCTTGTCACCGTCGTCATTTGTACCGTATTTCCAGCACTGGCGGAAACTTTCGCCATCGAGCTAGCGCCTTTCAACATCCCTGTTTTACTCGTTGTGCCGGGCTCATTCGCCACAGAAGGGATGTATAGTCAGAGTTTCGATACACGCAATGCTATCCCCGCGTACGATGCCATGCGCGAAGCAAGCAAGTTGAGGTTTGTCACCCTAGAGGGTTCCGCAAAAGGCGATCCCAACAGAGCGATGGAGGCTCTGGCGGATGTTGTCAGAGGGCAAGGGGTGGCTAACGGGAGACCATGGCCCTCATACCTTGTCCTTGGTGAGGATGCAGATAGAGATGTGGAAATGAAATGTCGGAAGGTTTTGGCGGCGCTGGACGAATGGAAAGATGTTGCAACAAGTATGAATTTAGACGAAGCATAAGTAAGCCTGTCATTTAACCATCTGTGGTGGATGGAGAACTAACCTTTCTCAGATGATGCGATCTACCATACGGTCTACCATTTCATGTATTCTCGTTAGAGCCGAGCAGAACATTTCGTGAAATGGCAACTTGTAAATTGTCTCGCCAATTTCCCCCGCGGCTCATCCCAACGTTTCAACTTCCTTTTGCGATCTTCTTTGCAGTTTAAATTGTTCCCAAGAACACGTTATTGACTGCCCCCGTATGTCTTGCACCCCCGTGATGTCCTCATGACCTAGGAAGATGTCTGAACGAATCACTTTGAAGATATCACCTCCATATCCGCAGGCGATCGGACACTTCTCCTCTGCAGATTTCCCGGCAAGTGAGCTTGCTCATTTTGACTCGGCAAAGTTTTCAAACCGCGTTTAACCCAGTGCTTCCACAATCTGTTCTGCGGCCTGCCCACTGAATCCGTGTATTCCATGGTCTTTTTTCTCCTTTACTGGCGATCATTTCGGCAACGCAGTTGGTGGGTTACAAACAATCGAATTTCCCGGAGAATTATATAACTCTAAGAAACTGGATTTGAAGCCTTCATTTTCGGGGAAAGTCGGAACTATATGGTCGTAATCCAAGATCTTGCATCATAGCTTCGAACGAGAATCGCTTTTGACGTCTAAACACTTACTGTAGTGGCATATCTGGCAAACGTACGTAGTGTATGTAGCACGGCAGGATGGACATTTCTGCCTCCATGCACGTCACGAAAGCTCGGATGGCAACTCGGTGAAGCTCTCAGATTTTCCCCTTGGCATGCCGTATTCTGTCAATTTCGAGTCATGCTGCATTAACGCGATAACCACGGAGGGTTACGCATCCCGGTCGGCACCCTTACAACCTGCAAGGAGCTATCTACGTGTATTTAACGTGTCGCCTTTCGAGTTATAGCGACGACGGCTCCGGGAAAGCGATAACTATCCTCCTGGAGCACTACCCCGTCATTTTCTGCAAGGTGTTCCATGTTTTGGAACCCTCTCAGTCCACGCCCAGCGCCCCCGGCGTTTGGGGCGGGAACGGTTCTTCCCGAGGACAATGCCAGGTAAGTACGTCACAACTTGAAGCCGCGTTCAAACTTCTTTGCAATGTTGATGTTCCTCCCGTAGCTGGGTTTCGCGAATCATTTTCCAATGGGTCAACCCTTTGCTCAATGTGGGCTTCTCGAGACCTCTTCAGGAAAACGGTGCGTGCACTGTCGTTGCCCAGGCTGCGAGAGATATTGACGGTCCTGAACAGACCTTTGGGAGCTCCCACATTCCCGCTTGACTGCACAACTCACCAAAGATTTCGAGCTCAACTACTACTCAAGATGTCCCCCTGAGAGTATACCATCGTTCCTGCGAGAGAAGCTCTCAAGCAGTGTTGCGTCGACTCCAGACCTCGAATCTAAGGAAGTCTCCTCGGACTCGGAGAAGATTCCTTCAGATATCGATGCGCCAACGAACCGTAGGTCCCGCTTCATGAAACTGGCCCCGAGAACGTCCAAGGAACCCGTCTACGATGCATCCGCATTCAAAGCCATACACAGGACTTTTTTCAGGAGGATCTGGTCGGCCGGTATCCTTAATCTCTGCTCAGGTATGTTCAGTAGTATTCTCTTCTAGTTCGTCGAATCGCTGACCCCCAGACAGACGCACTGAAGACCACCACGCCATTACTGAACAAGGTTCTCCTGAACTGGATCGCTACCTCGTACATATACTATCGATTGTCGGACGAAGAGAAGGCCTCCGGAATACTTCAGAAGCCCCAAGGAATCGGCTATGGTGTCGGATTGGCATTTGCCCTATTTGCTATGCAAGGTTCGCACTTATCGCGTGCTTTATTTGTTAGTCTAATTGGTTTTATCAGAGGTCGCTAGTTTGGTACACACTTTGCTTCGTCTTTCCCCCCACCACTGACGAGACTGAAAGATGACCAACCATTTTCTTCAAAGCAAGTCTTTTCTCCATTTGACCCGAAGCCATTCTGATGCAGAACTTAATTAGTTGGCAGCAGTACAGGTATGCTCATAAGAACCGCGGTGCGTGGGCTCTCTATTGTCTGAACGTCTTGAAATGCTCACCGAACATGAATAGCTGACCGGCGCCATTTTCCGTAAATCTTTGAGACTTTCGGGTCGCGCGCGGTTGGAGCATAGTGTTGGCCAGATTACAACGATGATATCCACCGACGTGCCAGAACTGGACCAGTTTAGCGTTTATGCTCACTAGTCAGTGCAATTCTGTCTCGCAGTGATTCTTGGCTTACCATCGATTTCTAGTGCCTGGGTAGCTCCGATCCAGGTGAGAAACAAAAGCGAGAGATCGATGCATATGATACTTATTTCGGTGAAAGATTGTTCTTGGTTTTGGTCTTCTCATCGGGACGGTACGTTTCCAAGTCTACCTGTTTGTATCTTATTTTGATTTCTACGTAGCTTGGCTATTCAGCTTTGGTTGGCCTCGGAGTAAGTCGTTAAACTAGTCCCATCTTCCAGGACCCTCATCTTATCCAGGTCATGGTTTTCGGCTTTCCAATCCAAATGGTGCTTGTTGTCATTATGTTCAAACAGCGCGAGAAAGGAGTCAAAATTACGGATACCCGAGTCAGGCTAACCACGGAGGTACTTGTCCGATTAAAAAAATGTCATTATTGCGAAAATTTAACCAAGTTCAATTAAGGTTTTACAAGGTATCAGGCTCATCAAGCTATACGCTTGGGAGATGTTCTATGCACATCGGATCGGAAAGCTCCGTGAAGGAGAAATTGCAACCCTTCGCATATCAGCGTATGTGCTCAAAGAAGTTGCAAACATCCGAGAGTTCACATCCCAATAGGATAGCCCAGTCTGGATTGATTGCCTCGATTACATTCATACCTGTGCTTGCTGCGATTCTGTCTTTTGTAAGTTTCATCGATCATCCTGCAGTGCAGAACTACACCTCACCGCGATTGATCTTGAGACAGATTACATACGGGCTAACCGGACACAATTTGAATATTGGCGTGATCTTCAGTGCTTTGCAACTCTTTAATGTTCGTTTCATCGACCAAATAAACATCGTTCGATTCTGATTTACATTTGCAGATCATTCGCATACCACTCCTCATGCTCCCTTTCGTCCTTGGTAGCATGTCCTCCGCCATCGTCGCTTTCAATCGTATCTCTGCTTTTCTTTCAGCAGAGGAACTTCCAGAGCCATACCTCATCGATAACGACCTCACTTCCGCTGTTCGCGTGGATGGGGACTTCACATGGGAAGCCCCAGGAAAGATTGAGAAAACTAATTCTGAATCGGGTGATAGCGGGGCGAAAACGGCCCCAAAGCCCAAAGAGAGCAAGACTACGAAGAAGGGAAACGGACCAAAGAAAGCCGATGGCAAGGCGAGGGATGTATTGCCTACTGCTCGAGAAGCCTCCGAGTCCGCTGTCGAAGAGGTGAAGGAACTGGATATCAAGGATGAAGAGAAGCCATTTGGGTTAAAGGATTTGGAGCTCGAAATTGCGAAAGGTTCCTTCGTGGCGATTGTAGGCCGAGTTGGGTCCGGAAAAGTCAGTGACAACTGTCCAGTAGAAATCCGTCACTTATATCAGTTTGCAGAGTTCTCTTCTCCAGTCTTTGATAGGGGAAATGAGGAAAACTCGAGGAGAAGTAAAGCGACAATCTCTTCCTCTTGCTGTGCTTCAATGATGACAAAAAATAGGTCCTTCTAAGTGGCACCATTGCATATGCCCCTCAGACCCCATGGATTTGCAATGCAACTTTACGAGAGAATATTGTTTTCGGTGGTAAAGACGAGGAGCAGAGGTAGGTCAATTATCCCTCCATGCTTCACTGAAAATTGAGTTGTCATGCGTAGATTCCGAGATGTTATTCATGCTTGTTCCCTAGAGCATGATCTGGAAGTATTGCCCCATGGCGAGTACACCCAGATTGGAGAGAAAGGCATAAATTTGAGTGGTACGTGTGATATGACGTCGTGGTTAAATGCCTAGTTTGATTGACTATCTCATCGGAATAGGCGGCCAAAAGGTACGACATGATATCACATCGTCTAATGCATTGATCGCATTGACATCGTATCCAGGCTCGCGTTTCTCTTGCTCGTGTTGCCTATTCCCAGGCTGAGATCGTCCTTTTGGACGATCCGCTTTCTGCCGTTGACGCCTACGTAGGCCAATCCATCTTGAATGAATGTCTCCTCAATGGCCCTTTGGCGAGTCGAACGCGAATACTCGCTACCCATGCTCTACACGTCCTTCACAAGACAGACTATATTTATGTCATGGAGAACGGCACCATCGCTGAGGAAGGAACTTACGACGTTAGTCTTCCCAAGTCGCACCTCTTCGTTTCTTATGTTTCTCCTCCAGAGTCTCATGAATGGCAGTGCTGTCTTTGCAAGCCTGATGGAGGAACACGGATCTCATAGATCACAGACTGGGAATGCTGAAAGGAAGGGATCTACTGACAAGAATACTGGGGAGGGGGTGAAAGGAATAGATGACACTCTTATGCAAACCGAAGAGCGGAACGTCGGCGCAGTTCCGTGGGCTACATATGAAAAGTATCTTGGATTTGCCGGCGGCCTCGTTTGGGCACCCATCATCATCACATTATTACTCCTCGATCAGACTGCGCAAGGTGGGTTTGGAGCTCCAATGATTCGATACTAGGTTCACTGATAAATGTTATCCTGGTAGTGACGAGTAACTTGGCCCTCGGTTTCTGGACAGGGAATACCATCAAAGGGTTTTCTCAAGGGCAATACATGGCGCTTTATGCTGGCCTCGGTAAGGATGGCTGTCCTTTGATGATCACATGGACCTCAGGCTGAGCGCGTTGCACAGGTGTGGCGCAAGCCGTTTTTTCCTTCTGCCTCAGCTTTACTTTCTTGTGAGCCCGGACGGTATACTGAGGGTTATGCCAACATCTTCTCATGTCCCTAACAGCCTGATGTGCTTAACCGCGAGCTTAAGCCTTTTCAAAGCTGCTCTGAACAGTGTCCTAAGATCCCCAACGGCATTTTTCGACACGACACCTATAGGTATTCCCCAAGTCTTTCAAAGTGAACATGTTCTGATTTCGACGGCAGGTCGGATTCTCTCTCGGGTCTCCAAAGATCAGAATACCCTCGATGCTGAATTAGCAGTTACCCTTTGGTCGGTTAGTCGTCTCCATTCTCCACTCTGATCTATATCCACTATGTACCCAGTTTATGTCGACCTCTGCCGCTGTCTTGGGAACGATAGCCCTCGTGTTTTATACCTTCCCTCTACTGGGTATCATTTTTGCCCCGATGGTCGTCATTTACAGCATAGCTTTTGTCTATTACCGGAGGTCCTCAGTCGAGACGAAACGGCTGGAATCGTTATTACGTTCGATACTGTACGCAAGCTATTCTGGTGCGTCCCGTTTGATCAGTCGCCATAGACAAAGCTACTCTAACACTGGACCACCAGAAACACTTACTGGACTTTCGACTATCCGAGCGTACAGGGGACAGGTATGGATGGTACCAATAGTATTATATCCATATTTTCTCATAATTCGTTCGTTGCACAGGCGCTGTCCATCCACAAGGCTGAAATAGGACTGGATAAGGAAAATCGTGCCTACTATATGACGATCACGATTCAGCGATGGTTGTCGCTAAGACTCGACTTCTTTGCAAACCTTTTGATTCTCGGTATTGCTCTATTCGCTGCGGGTCTCCGACACACAGTCAATCCGGCCAGAGTCGGTGTGGTCTTGTCGTACACATTGGGCAGTGAGATCTTTCATTGATGTCATAAACGGAATATCCATTTTCATCACTTCATAAAGTCACGCAGATTCTTGGTATGCTGCAATCCCTCTGTCCGCTATTTCCTCGATGTTGACTGTGATATATTTAGCGGAGACCATATCCCAGTTTGCCAAGAACGAGCAAAATATGAATGCAGTTGAGCGTATGCTCCACTATTCCGACCTTCCTCCTGAAGGCGATGCCATAACCCCTCATGATCCTCCCGCTTCATGGCCTCACGAGGGACAGATCAAGTTTGACCATGTGGAACTGGCTTATCGAGAAGGTCTTCCTCTCGTCTTGAAAGATGTCACTTTTAGTGTTGGTCCGGGCGAAAAGGTGATTACTTTATCGGCTTCATAGCTCACTGGCACTTACACGGGGCGCCTAGATAGGCATCGTGGGACGTACTGGTGCTGGTAAGGGTCAACTTATATTTGACTTCGTGCTACTAACTAAATCAATCACACAGGCAAAAGCTCATTATTGCAGGCGCTTTTCAGGTAGGTATAAGATGTCAATGTTAATGCGATTCCGAATTTCTCCCTTTGTACAGGACGGTTGAACTCCATAGTGGAAAGGTAGAAATCGACGGCTACGATATCAGTCGCATCGGGCTTAGCGCCGTCCGTGGCCAACTGGCGTTAGTTCCGCAAGATGGCAACTTATTTCTGGGGACTCTGCGTGAAAATCTGTATGGTCTTGCCGCACTTACAATATGTTCTCATGTCGCTTAAACTATCCCCCAGTGATCCTCAGCATCTTCGGACAGATGCAGAATTGATCTCTATTCTCCAGCGAGCGTGGCTCCTGCCAAGAGAAGGCGTGACTGACCCAATGGCGGAGTCCAAATTCAGCCTGGATGCCAAGGTCGGAGATGAGGGTTAGTTGTTGTCAAAGATTGAAACGGACGAGTGTTGACAGCATGTTTGCAGGGTCGAACTATAGTGCGGGAGAGAAGCAGCTTCTTGCGCTGTGTCGGGCGCTTGTCAAGAACAGCCGCATCATCGTTCTTGTGAGTGTGTGATTAACCCATCTCAGTGCTTTTGGTGACGGGTTATTCAGGACGAGGCTACGAGCAGTGTCGACGTTGAGACAGACGCCAAGATCCAACGGACCATTCAAACCGAGTTTGTGTCTTCGACTCTTCTTTGTATAGCTCATCGCCTGCATACGATTGGTCAGTGACACGCATTTCTTGTCTACTCGTTTCCTTTCATTGACGACCAGGGGACAGTGTACTATGATCGGGTACTCGTCATGGATGATGGCCGAGTTGCAGAGTTTGACACTGTTCTCAACCTCTATGATGATCAGTCGTCGATTTTCCGGTCTCTTTGTGATGAGACCCATTTACAAAAGGCGGATATCGTGCGAATACGAGCGGAGCATGGTGGAAGCCAAATGGTTTGAACCGTAGACCTTACTTCTATACTTGATAACAAACACCAATCACTTCCTCTCTTATCAACCCAACTCAGTCCACATTACGACTAGCTTACAGCGATATAAGTCACAGGTCGACTCCCACGTACAGCCCTCTAGAAGTTACCAAACACCTCACGCTCATGTAAAATTTCTTTGCAACAGTTGACCGTCTATTCCAAACTCTCTATCATAGTACCAGCCTTTATACCATCGTATCCTCGGGCGACTGAACGCAAACGAAGGAAACAAGGCCGAGTCAGTTATCGTGACCACGCTTCCTCGCTCTGACAACAGTGCTGGAAGGACATTACGAAGTAGGCCCAGTGCACAGGCAGCCAAGCTGAGCACCTACAGGCTTCGATCCAGGGTCTGCCAATGAGTTTGAAGCCCTTCCCTTGACTGATTCCCAATCAGTACGAACGCCTTTCCGAATACCACCTGAGTAACGTCGCAAGTCTTCTGATATTCCGTATATCTGAAGAAGGTAAATGCAACTGCTGCTGCAAAGGACTCTTTGTTCCGCCTCTTTGCGGTACCGCAAGCAGCCAATTCTACACATAAGCTACCGTGGGTGACTTAACAACTTTTTCCGTGCGCCGATCCAGTATGACCGTCATACTCGTGAATGTGACATTCACGCTCGCATCACCTCTCTACTTGCTGCAAAGCATCTGCGGGTCATCCGGGAAATTTCATGCAACGTACCTCATCCCATCACGCACCCATTGGTGAGGCTCCGAGGAGTACCGTTTCGGGTTGAAGTTGCGGACCTCATTTGGATCGAAATGGTTCTGATGGAGCACAAGTTGTATAGGATTTTCGTGCTTCAAGATGGCTCGGATCCGCGAGAACTGATCAAGGCCGTACATGCCTTGGTTGCGCTGTCGCTGCGCATCACGGGTTGGGATACTCTGAGGATGTGGCGAGGGCCCATCACCCCCAGCTGGATTTGGAAGGGATCGCCAAGAGCCTCCACAAGAGCTACGGAGAAAGCCATTCGTTCACCTTGATTCGGCCCTACCTCAACCTAGCAATGCTTCACGTTTACCTTGACCAGTACCCGGGATTGGATGATAGGGAGATCGTTCCATTATCGGAAGTGCGGAGGACTCTCAACTCGACATGAATAACATGGGGCAATGTTTCGAAAGTATCCCAAAGTTACAGTTATCTCCCTCTTAACCCATACCCCATAGAATTTTGATCCACGTAACCCATAGCTCTCGCATGACTATACATTTGCATAGGTAGAATGAAATTGGCTAGTCCAGAAAACAAGCTCACTTGCTACATCCGAAAGTCAAGTCAGCTGAGAATACAAGAAGAATGGGTCTTGGTTGACCCATTGCACCATCAATCCTCTCCGAGCTCGTACCACTTTGGCGCTTCATCAGTGCCAATGATACGACGAACTTCCTCAATCAAGTCCAAATTCTTCGCCCTCTTAAGGTGCCTATTCGAGGCAAGTATCCAACAGGGGAGGATGTCGCCCGTTTCCAAGATGGCATTCCCGAAGCTGCATTTGGACGGAATGCGATTGCGAAGTCCTTTCCAGCCCTCATCAAGTTGAACCAGGCGGAAATCTTTTTCCGTAACGATATTGTGTTTGCGAGCCCATTCCGCAATCTCGTCCCAATGCGAGAATCTTGAACTGTTCGAGAGGAGGGGCTGGGGGGATATCAGCGAGTGTCAGTGGTGGCATCCTGACAAGGTGATATGATATGATAGGATCCTACTACCAATATCTTGTCCTATCCTACCAAAAGAGGCAAAATAATACATAGTACATATCCATCGGTGAAAGGGTACTAACAGCGTTATTTATGGAGAGAGCACTCGAACACTCATCCGCCTCACCCCTGAACACGACCATCCGAACGACCACTCTCGACCTCACTCCATCTCCACCTGGCCCTGCACAATCCTTCCAGTTGCCATATGTGGTCGATTCTCCTGCGGTGTTTGCAGGGGAGTACCGTTTCGGGTTGAAGTTGCGGGACTTTCATCTGGATCGAAATGATTCTGGCGGAGCGCTAGCTCTATATGGCCCCAATCCACTAGGACTAGGGGAGGCTATTCATGCCTTGTCTGTTCTGTCGCTGCGCATCACGTACAGGTTGGGATCCTTTGAGGATGTGGCGAAGGCCATCATCCCCAGCTGGATTTGAAAGGGATTGCGAAGAGCCGCCACAAGACCTACGGAGAAGGCCGTCCGTTCACTTTGATTCGGCCCTACCTAAACCCAGCGATGCTTTACGTTTATCTTGACCTGTACCCGGGATTGGATGAGATGGAGATAGGTTCGTCGTTCTATTCTAGGAAGTGTGGGGGACTCTCTCAACTCGACGTGAATAAAATGTGGGAAGATCAGAATGATGCGATATTTTGAATGTAACCCCAAGTTAGAGTCATCTCCCACTAGCTCATACCACTTTGGTGCCTCATCAGTCTCAATGATACGACGAACCCTCTTAATCAGGTCCAAATTCTGCGCCCTCTCAAGGTGTTCCTTCGACTTATTCGTTGCAAATATCCAACAGGGGCAGGCCTCGCCCGATTCTAACATGGCAATCCCAAATCTGCATTCGCGCGGAATCCGGAGGCGGAATCTCTTCCACCCCTCGTGCTCAACAGCGCGCCACTCCTGGCCCATAGCAAGGTTGCGTTTGCGAGCCCATTCCCCCATCTGGTCGTATGTCATGGCGTATCCGAAAATCTTGGACACTTCGCGGGGTCCGGGAAGCTTACCTCGATTTCGCAGAGGAGGAGCTGGGGGCATGTCAGCGAGTGTCAGCGGTGGCAGACCGTTTTCGGTCATCCCGAAACTTGAATGGTGTTGTGGTTGAGAGAGCGTCGTCGTCTG
>Ga0307516_10005416_pt1 | contig 15294 bp, 12 predicted proteins | sample 19_EM_MG_FD_203310 | JGI IMG/M metagenome (GOLD analysis project Ga0307516, IMG submission 203310) | Populus trichocarpa ectomycorrhiza microbial communities from riparian zone in the Pacific Northwest, United States - 19_EM | ecosystem: Host-associated > Plants > Roots > Unclassified | place...
ATGTCAAAAAGATGTTCCTGGGAGGGAATGATGAATAGACGCGAAACGCTCAAGCTGATTGGCGGTGCGACGGCTATGTCCGTTGCCGGCCTGCCGGGCCTGTCCTGGGCTGATACTCCGAAGGAAATGGTCACGGTCGTCAAGATCGCAGGTATTCCGTGGTTCAACGCGCTGGAAAAGGGCATCCAGAAGGGCGCGAAGGATTTCAACATCAACGCCACCATGGTCGGCCCTGCGAACGTCGACCCGGCGCAGCAGGTCAAGCTGCTGGAAGACCTGATCGCCAAGAAGGTCGCTGTCATCGGCCTCGTGCCGCTCGACGTGAAGGTCTGTGAGCCGGTGCTGAAACGCGCGCAGGCCGCCGGTATCAAGGTCATCACCCATGAAGGTCCGGAACAGGAGGGGCGCGACTGGAACGTCGAGCTGATCGACTCCGTGCGGTTCGGCGAAGTGCAGATGGAGCGGCTCGCCAAGGACATGGGCGGCAAGGGCGAATACGTCGTCTATGTCGGCACGCTGACGACGCCGTTGCATAACAAATGGGCCGATGCCGCCATCGCTTACCAGAAGAAGAACTTCCCCGACATGAAGCTCGTCACCGACCGGTTTCCCGGCGCCGATGAGATCGACACCAGCCAGCGCACGACGCAGGACGTGATCAAGGCCTATCCCAACCTCGCCGGCATTCTCGGCTTCGGCTCGAACGGACCGATCGGCGCCGGCAACGCGGTTCGCCAGCAGCGTCTGCAGAAAAAGATCGCCATCGTCGGCACCGTGCTGCCAAGCCAGGCCAAGGCGCTGATCAACGATGACATCATCCGCGAGGGTTTCCTCTGGAACCCGACCGATGCCGGTTATGCGATGGTCGCGGTGGCCTCGCTCGTGCTCAATGGCAAGCCGATCACCGACGGCGTCGAGGTGCCCGGCCTCGGCAAGGCGGCGGTGGACGTGGCCGGCAAGCAGATCAAGGTCGACAAGATCATGCGCATCAACAAGGAAACCGTTGATGGCCTGATCGCCGGCGGGCTCTGATATCAGTTGCATCGCGCTCCGGGCACCGCGCCCGGGGCGCTGGGTTTGCCGATCCCACTCGTTCGGGGCTGTCGCCGACGGCCGCGGCTCGCACCATCCTGGGCGCTGCTCCCACCATCATTTTTTTCGAGTTCGAGACCAAACCTTGACGCCATTCCTGGACATGTCCGGCATTTCGAAGCGCTTCGGCGGCGTCCATGCGCTTCGCAATGTGGATCTGACCTTGCAGGCCGGCGAAGTGCATTGCCTGGTCGGCGAAAACGGCTCCGGCAAGTCGACGCTGATCAAGATCATTTCAGGCGTGCAGGCCCCGGAGCCCGGCGGGCGGATCGCGATCGCGGGCCAGGACTACCCGCATTTGAATCCGGTGCGCTCGACGCATTGCGGCATCCAGGTGATCTACCAGGATTTGTCGCTGTTTCCCAATCTCACGGTCGCCGAGAACATCGCGATCGGCCAGCATCTCGGCGGCCTGCGGACGGTCGATTGGGCGGCGATGCGCTCGATTGCGCTGAACGCGATGGCCAAGGTCGGGGCCGAGTTCGATCCGGACACCAGGGTTGCCGAGCTGCCGATCGCCGGACGCCAGCTGGTCGCGATCTGCCGCGCGTTGGCGGCGGATGCCAGGCTCATCATCATGGACGAGCCGACGGCATCCCTGACCCGGCACGAGGTCGATGCGCTGATCGCCCTGGTCAGCGAGCTGAAGCGTGCCGGCATCTGCATCGTTTTCGTCAGCCACCGTCTTGACGAGGTCCTCGAGATCGCCGAGCGCGTCACCGTGCTGCGCGACGGCGCCAAGGTCGGCACCTTCGCCGCTGACACCATCGACGATCGCAAGCTCAGCCATCTGATGACCGGCCACGCCTTCGACTACGACGTCCATGCCGGCGATGTCTCGGCCGCGCCGGTGGTGCTGGAACTGCAGGGGCTTGGCCGCGACGGCGACTACGAGGATATCAATCTGACCCTGAGATCCGGCGAGATCCTGGGTCTCACCGGCCTGCTCGGCTCTGGACGGACCGAGCTCGCGCTGTCGCTGTTCGGCATGAACCCGCCCGATCGCGGCGTCATCCTGCTCGATGGGCAGCCGGTCTCGCTCGCCACCAATGCGGACGCGATCCGAAAGGGCATCGCCTATGTCCCGGAAGACAGGCTCACGCTGGGCCTCATCCTCGACCAGTCGATCACCTCGAACCTTACGCTCACGGTGCTCGAGCGCCTCGCCGGCCGGCTTGGCCTGATCACGGCGCGGGCGCGGCAGGGCCATGTGGCGCAATGGGTCTCCAAGCTCGGGATCAGGGTGTCCGACCCGGAGAACCCGGTGAAGACGCTGTCGGGCGGCAACCAGCAGCGGGTGGTGCTCGCCAAATGGATGGCGACCAACCCGCGCGTGCTGATTCTCGACAGCCCGACCGTGGGGGTCGACATCTCCGCCAAGGACGGCATCTACGGCATCATCCGCCGGCTCGCGGATGTCGGCGTCGCGGTGTTGCTGATTTCCGACGAGATCCCCGAGGTGCTCTATCACAGCCATCGCGTGCTGGTGATGCGGCAGGGCCGGCTGACGCTGGATGTCCCGACCCGGCAGACCTCCGAACCGGCATTGGGTCAGGCGGTCAATGCCTGACAGCTTCAAAGCCGCCGCCTTCAACGCAGCCTTGGCACGGTTCCGGCGCAGCCACGAATTCTGGCTGCTCGCGGTCATCCTGGTGCTGTGCACCGGGCTCGGCCTCGCCAACGCGCAGTTTCTGACCATGCAGAACCTGTTCGATCTTCTGACCTCCTACGCCTTCGTCGGGATTCTGGCGCTGGGGCTTTTGGTGGTGCTGATCGCCGGCGGCATTGATATTTCCTTCACCGCCACCGCATCGGTCGCGCAATATGTCGCGCTGGCGGTCGCCAACGCCTACGGCGCCAACTGGTTCACCGTGTTCGCGCTTGCGATCGGCATCGGCATCGCGCTCGGCGCGATCAATGCGCTGTTCATCCGGAAACTGCGCATCCCCTCCATCATCGTCTCGGTGGCCACGCTCAATATTTTCTACGGCCTGTTGATCTTCGTCACCGGCGGCAAATACATCTATTCGCTGCCCGACTGGTTCGCGACCGGCATCTTCTGGTTCGAGTTCGACTGGGGCAAGGACAGCTCCTACGGCGTCAACCTGCAGATTCTGATCCTTGGGGTTGGCTTCCTCGTCACCTGGCTGCTGCTCAACCGCACCAATATCGGCCGCCAGGTCTATGCGATGGGCGGCAATCCGGACGCGGCGCAGCGGCTCGGCTTTCACACCTTCGGGCTCAACATGCTGGTCTATTGCTACATGGGCGCGATGGCGGGTGTCGCCTCGCTGGTGCAGGCGCAGCTCGCTCAATCGGTCGCACCCACCGTGTTGGTCGGCAAGGAGCTTGACGTCGTGGCCGCCGTGGTGCTCGGCGGCGCCAGCCTGTCAGGAGGCGTCGGTACGGTGTTCGGCACCTTCCTCGGGCTCACCCTGCTCGCGGTGCTGCAGAACGGGCTGGTCCTGCTCGGCGTGTCCTCCTATTGGTCGCCGCTGTTCGTCGGGCTCGTGATCCTGATCTCGGTGTCGGTGACGGCCTGGTCGCAGCGCGAGCGGCGCGCCAGACGAGTGCGGCCATGAAACAGAAAACCGCTCTTTCCCTTGCCACACGCATCGGCCGCTTTCTCGGCGGCGGCACCGTCGGGACGCTGACCCTGCTGCTGTTGTCGCTGTGGGTCGTGTTCGCGCTCGCCATCGGCGACCGCTTCTTCTCCGTGAACACGCTGCAATCGATGGCCTTCCAGATGCCGGAGCTCGGCATCCTGTCGCTGGCGATGATGCTGGCGCTGCTGTCCGGTGGGCTCAACCTCTCGATCATCGCCACCGCCAATCTGACCGGCCTGACCATCGCATTCCTGCTGACGCGCTACGTGCCCGGCAGCGAGGGCATCGCCTGGGTGGGATGGCAGTTGCTGGCGATCGCCGCCGGCTTCGCCGTCGCCGGCCTGATCGGGCTCGTCAACGGTTATGTCATTGCCTATCTCGGCGTGTCGCCGATCCTCGCCACGCTTGGCACCATGACGCTCTGCAAGGGCATCGCCATCGGACTGACCCGCGGCAACGTGATCTCGGGCTTTCCCGATCCCATCATTTTCATCGGCAACGGCACCATCTCCGGCGTGCCGTTCGCGCTGGTGGTGTTCGCACTCTGCGCCGTTCCGGTGGCGATCCTGCTCAATGCCACGCCGTTCGGGGCGAAGGTTTATATGATCGGGTCGAACGAGAAGGCGACGCGCTATTCCGGCGTCGATACCCGCGCCGTGCTGTTGCGGCTCTACGTGTTCTCGAGCTTGCTTGCCGGCGTCGCGGCGGTGGTGATGATGGCGCGGTTCAATTCCGCCAACGCCGCCTATGGCGAGAGCTATCTGCTGGTCACCATTCTCGCCGCGGTGCTTGGTGGGGTCGATCCGTTCGGAGGATTCGGCAAGGTCGGCGGCCTGATCCTGGCGCTGGTGATCCTTCAGATGATCTCGTCGGCCTTCAATCTGCTCAATCTCAGCCAGTTCCTGACATTGGCGATCTGGGGCGGCATTCTGATCGCGGTGGCCGCCGTGCCGCATCTGCGCGGCCTGCTGCGAAAGTGAGGCTGCGATGCCTGGCGTTGCTGCACCCTCCAGGATCGCCGTGCTCGACATCGGCAAGAGCAATCTCAAGCTCGTGGTCGCGAGTGATGATGGCTGGCCGATCGAGACGCTGTCGGTGCCAAACGCCGCAACCAGCTCCGACCGTTATCTGGCCTACGATCTGGCCGCGCTGGAAGCCTGGTTCCTCGATGCGCTGGCCGAGGTGGCACGGCGCCATGCCATCGGCGCCGTGGTCGCGACGGCGCATGGCTGCGGCGCGGTGCTTACCGACGGCCAATCGGCGGTGCTGCCGATGATGGACTACGAGGCGGTTTCGCCGCCCGAGATTGATCGCGCCTATGAACGGATGGCGCCGCCTTACGCTGAGGTGTTCTGCTCCAACGGATCAGGAGCGATGCGGCTCGCCAAGCAGCTGCTCTGGCAGCAGACCGCCTTTTCGGTCGAATTTGCCCGTGCCACCTGCTATCTCACGACCGCGCAATATGTCGCGATGCGGCTCGGCGGCCGGGCGGCGAGCGAAATCTCGCAGCTGGCGGCGCAGGGGCATATCTGGGATGCGATCGGGCGGCGACCGTCCTCGATCATGCGGGCGCGAGGTTGGGATCGGCTGTTGCCACCGCGCAAGGCGGCGGGGACGGTGCTCGGTACGGTGTCCGAAGCGGTGAGCCGCCGCACCGCGCTATCGCCGGCGACCGAGATTCTGTGCGGGGCACATGATTCCAACGCCAACCTGTTCCGATACAAGGCCGCGGGTCTACGCGAGGCCTCGGTGCTGTCGACCGGCACCTGGATGATCGGCGTCAACCGCGGGCTCGATCCGAACCAACTCGATCCTATCAGGGCCATGGTGCTGAACATCGACGTCGATGGCGAGAATGTGCCATCGACGCTGACCATGACTGGGCGGGAATATAACCTGATCCGGCGCGACCATGTCGCGGACGACGCGGCGGTGTTGGCCGCGATGCCGAAGCTTTGCGCGCAGCGGACGCTGGCGCTGCCATCCTTCGTCGGCGACGATGGGCTTTTCCCGGGCGCCGGGCGGCGCGGCCGGATCATCGGCCCGACCCCGCAGGGCCCCGCGGAATGGCAGGCGCTGGCGGCACTCTACGCGGCCTTTACCGCCAGCTATTGCCTGGACCTGCTGGCCAGCGCAGGGCACATCGTTATCGATGGCGGTTTCGCCGCCAACGTGCCATTCGCGCGGGCAATGGCCACGCTGCGGCCGGGCCAGCGCGTGTCGACGAGCCAGTCGCGCGACGGTACCGCGCTCGGCGCTGCGCTGCTGTGGAAGCGCTCGTCGCGCACCGTGCCGGTATCAAGCGTCGTGCTCGATGACATCGCCGCGCTCGACGTTATGGCGGAACGCACGCAAGTTCTCGAGGCCTACCAATCCTGGATCGTCCAATCGGAGCAACCATCATGACCAGAGACAGCCACGCCGATCTTCGCCAGGGCATCGTCGCTACCTGCCGGGAAATGAATCGCAACGGCCTCAACCAGGGTACCTCGGGCAATCTCTCGCACCGGATTCCCGGCGGCATGCTGATCACGCCGACCTCGCTGCCCTATGAGCGCATGGCGGCGGATGACATCGTCGCGATGGATTTCTCCGCCGAATATGAGGGCAATCACCGGCCGTCGTCGGAGTGGCGCTTCCATCGCGACATCCTGAAGGCGCGGGACGACGTCAACGTGGTGCTGCATACGCACTCCACCTTCTCCACCATCCTCGCCGTGCACGAGCGCGCCATTCCCTGCTTCCACTACATGGTCGCGGTGGCCGGCGGCAACGATATCCGCTGCGCGCCCTATGCCTGTTTCGGGACCCAGGCGCTGTCGGACCACGCGCTCGCCGCGCTGGAGGGACGCCAAGCATGCCTGCTCGGCCACCACGGACTGATCGTCACGGCGCAGACTTTCGAAAAGGCGCTCTGGCTCGCCGTCGAGGTGGAGACGCTGGCCAAAATGTACGTCCATGCGCTGGCGATCGGCGAGCCGCCGCGGCTGACCGAGGCCGAGATGACGCAGGTCCACGAGCAGATGCGCCGCATGGGCTACGGCCAGGCGCCGGATCTCGACGGCATCGGCGACGTGCCGCGGCCGAAATCGAGCTGAGGTGCGGAACGGTCGATCGCGATGGTCATAACGGGCGAAGCGGGGCATGATCGGGGATCACGCCCGCGACATCAGAATTTGCCACCCGACACCATCGAACGGCCCGCGCGCCATTCCCGGTCTATGGCGAATATGACGTCGTCGTGCTCGGCGGCGGGCCGGCCGGCATCGCAGCCAGTGTGGCGGCCGCGCGCGCGGGGCGGCGTACGCTCCACGAGTAGCTAACGCGATGAGGGCACCACAGATCATTCGGACGCCTGGCGGCGAAGAGCTGGTGGTGCTGCCGCGGGCTGAATATGAGGCACTCCTCGCGCGCGCCGATCACGAGGCCGAGGATGCCGACGACGTCGCCATCTACGATGCGCGGAAGGCCGAATTGGCTGCCGGCGGGGTCGTGCTGCCCCCGGAGGTGAGCGCTGCGATTCTTCGAGGTGAGAGCAGGCTCAAAGCCATACGCAACTGGCGCGGCGAGACACAGCTGCATCTGAATGTCATGACAGGCATCGGTCAGGGCTATCTGTCCGATCTCGAAAGCGGGCGCCGTACGGGAACTCCCGAGACCATCGCCAAGCTCGCGCAGGCTTTGAATGTGCCGGTGGAGTGGCTTTCGTAGACTCGATCGCTTGCCTCGACATTGCTTCTCGCATTCGCGATGGTCCTCGCGGACAGATCCATCATAGGGCCATAGCGTAGAATGGTGCTCATCATCGTCGGGTCATGGCCCGCCGTCACCAACAGCTTCGCGATACCCGCCTGCCTCGGCCCCGTGGCATGAGAGCGGTCGGTCTGGGCAGACATTCGGCGTTGGTCAACGTTGGGAGAACGCGCCAGCCCAGGGTTAAATGGGTGTCACCGTAATCCTGGTCGATCTTGGCATCGTGCGCGAGATGACAGGCAAGCAATGCCGCCGCGTCTTCGCCTATCGCAAATACCTCGACGTTCTCGACCGCGGGACCGAGCCGCTTCCTCGGTAGAGCCGCGGTACAAACAGCAACGAGGCCTGAATAACCACCCCAATTCCACCCGATTGCGCCGGCGACACGACGGTAGGCAGACGCGCGACCGCAGGCTATTTTCTTCGAATGGGCCATTGCGTATTCATGCTTCGTCCGGATTCGATCTACGATGACAGTCCGGCGGAGCAATACCAGTTTCCGAAGCAGTACTTCGACCGAGCAAAGGGTTCAGCCGGCGATTGGATTGTCTATTTGGAGCCCGCGAAGCTGCGGGATACGCGCGGCTATTTTGCAATCGCGCGCGTTCGGGGCATCATTGCGGACCCCAAGGCTCCCGACATGTTTCTCGCCCTGATTGAGCCTAGAAGCTATCTCGACTTTGCCAGTCCGGTTCCATTTAACGACCGTGATGGCCCGATCGAACGCGGTCTGCTCAACGACAGCGGCCGGCTATCGGGACGCGCCCAAGCCGCCGTCAGGCCGGTCTCCCCGGCGGACTTCCTGCGTATCGTGGAAGCTGGGCTCAAACAGAATGAATCGGTGCTGCCGCGCATCGACGCCGGCGAGCCCGCGCCGAATTTCGCTGATGACCAGACGCCCTATGCCATCGAAGCGGAGCGGCAGCGTATCCAGCAGCTCACAAGCCGTGTGGTGCGCGACAGGGTATTCCGCCGTATCGTACTGCGCGCCTATGACCAGCGCTGCGCGATTACCGGTCTGAAGATCATCAATGGTGGCGGGCGGGCCGAGGTCGACGCTGCCCACATTAGGCCGGTGCAGCACGACGGTCCCGATGTTCTTCACAACGGCATCGCACTGTCAGGTACAGCACACTGGATGTTTGATCGTGGCCTAATCAGCCTGTCGGACGATCTCGATATTCTTGTCTCCCGGCAGGTCAACGATATCGGAAGTGTGCATGCCTTCATCAACAAGAGCGGTCGCGCCACGCCGCCATTGCGTCGGGCAGACAGGCCGCATCCGCACTTTCTCAGATGGCACCGCGAGAACTGCTTCAAGAGCTGACTTCGGTCAGCCAAGACCCTGATGACGTGCGCAACCGTCTTTGTGAGATCACCATCAGACGTTGAATTTGTCGTTTATGCTGACAACGTCGGCTCGGCGGGCCGCTGATGACCATAGCCTTTATCCCTCCACCTCGCAGGAGTGTGTGACGATGGTTTCCCAAAAGGCCGTATGGCGCGGTTGCGTTGGTCTCGTCGTCGCGCTCGCGGTCATCGCGACGGGCGTGGCGACCCATGCCCAGCTTGGTCCGCCAGTCGGTCTGCCGCTGTCGGGTCCAGCGCCAAAGCCGATCCCGACATTCACGAGTTGTCCGGAGTGCGGAAAGATTCCGGGCCTGATTGAGGCTCTCGACGCCAAGATAGGCGCCCTGCAACGTTCGAACGCGAGCCTGAGAAAGAACGCTAACCTGAACGATCCGGGAATTCAGAGAGCCCTCCGCGAGGACGAGGCGAAGCTTGCTCAATTTCGGCAGCAACAGGATTTTCTCGCCGATTGCCTGAAGAAGTGCGGCTACAAGGAGCCGGGGAAAGAAGAGAAGAAAAACAGTCCTTACGCGCGCAAGGACTACGAGAAGCACATCGAGTCGCCGGGACATACTTTGACGGGGACGGAGCAAGAGCTGATCGGTTTGGGATGTGTCGGCCTGTGCCGTGTCAGACAAGGCTTGCCCGGCATGCAGGAGTATCCAGACAAGGCGCCCGGGGTTCAATGCTACCTGACCCTCAAGGAGGCCCTGAGCAAGAAATGCGACGAGGGCTGGCATCTGTTCGTATTTGCGAAGCAAGGAAAATGGAGGAACGGCAAGCCCGCCACGCAAAGCCCGGTGTCGCCGGACGACGTCGTAGGGCCATACAACTATGCCACCTACTTTCCTGACGACGGCGGCACATGGGAATACATGAATTGCAACGTCACCGAAGCCGGGGGACAGGCCGGGCAGAAGGTTTATGTCGACGGTCAACTGCCAAACATGAATGCCACAATCTATTGTTCCCACTGCGTCAAGGGATGGTCGCACCCCGGTGCGAGCAACCCCAAACGGCTTTCCAAGGCGGCCAAGAACGCCGAGTAGATCGGCCCCGTCAGCTTGCGAAGCGATGCTAACGGGCGGGACTACGATGATACTAAACTTTCCGGGCGAGGGAAACGGAGTTCGTCGAGTACGCCTGCACCGCAAGTGACCCGCCAGCGAACAACGCAGGGAACCTAGCGACAACCAAACGCGTGTGCTGCGGTTCGACGGCGACACCGACCTGTTGTGGTCCAGCTAAGTGCATTGGGCACCCGGCATTCCCCGCGCCCTTCTCGTTTCAGAGGAACACGATGCATCACCTTGGGGGCGCGCGCGTCGCCTGCGAGCGCTGCCGTGTGTCCGGATGTTTGATAATTGAAACCCACGCCAACAACGTCGCGGCGCGACGCCGTCTTGGTGTCCTCCTCGCTCACGACCAGCCTGCCCTCTTGCCTCCGACTGCATCCGCAGCGCTGCACATCATCGCGATCCCGATCCGGCGGCGAGCTGACGCAGCCCCGCCAGCCGCATGATGGCGTGCGCGGCCAGTTTCTGCGCCAATTCCATGCTGCTCTGATCGGCGGCGCGATCGGCGTCATCGAGATAGAGGTTGGACAGCTGCTCCGCGCGGCGCAGGGCACGACGCTTGACCTCATCGATATCCGCAACGCCTTCGTCGGTGCGGTCTCCGTCGGCCGGTGGCGGCGGCTCCGGCAGCGGAGCCGCACCGAGGGTCAGGAGCTGTCGGCGCTCGGCGGGGTCCAACTCGTGCGCCCAGGTCAGCATGTCTCTGAGCAGAAGGCTCTCCAGCAACGCCGCCGATTCGGGCTGGTCGGTTGCGCCGGCCGCCGCGTCGGCCGCGATGCTCCGCTCGGTCCTCCAGGCCAGCCGGCGCTCACGACGCAGCAGATTGCCGTCGTATAGCGCCTCGCGTGCCAGGCCTTCCGCGGTCCGCCTGACAGCTGCGTCCTCGGCCAGCGCGACGACGTAGGTCCAGAACACGAAGGCGCGCTGGCGCTGGCGCACCGCGAGCGCCCATGCGGTGTAGGCTGTCGACAATCCGGAGTTCCCGAGCTCGGACAATTCCGCCACTGGCACCAGATCAATCGGAGCCCAGCGCAGATCGCTGGCTTCCGGACGCTTGCCGCAGGCGGCGAGGCAGGCTGCCGACAGAGTTTTGGCGCGATCGCGTTCACGCGTGACCAGCGCTTCGAAGACGCGGCGCAGCGGGGCAAAGCCTTCGTCGCCTCTCGCGGCAAGGGCGCCATAGCGCTGCACCGCTTTTTGCGCGAAATCGAACGCGATCGCGTAGAGCTCGGCCAGGCTCTGCACCGGACCTGGCGGCACGGCGGTCAGAAGCGGCTCACTGCGCATGTCGGATTCCCTCTTCTCATATTTTGACTCGATAACGGTGCCGCAGTTTGATCCAGCGCAAACAGCAAACTGCGCGGTGCCCTAAGCATAACGTCGCGGACTATGACGCTCGCACTCCAGAACAACGGCGTTCTGCTGAACTCTGGACACATGCGCTTTGAACAAATCCGTCAACCCCATTGTCGTAGTTGCAGCCCTGGCCGTTCTCGGCTGGTTCGCTTGCCTTGGCGAGGCTTGCGCCGCAGGCCGGCTGAGCGACTACCTTGCCAAGGCCGAGCCCGCCGAACTGGTCGCAGGCGCTACTCGCTTCGGGCCGCTGCAGGGCGATCCCGCGATCGCGCCAGCCTACAAGGATGATCAGCTCGCAGGCTTCGTCTACCTGAACTCCGACTTTGCCAACGCCGTCGGCTACTCCGGAAAGCCGATCCAGCTCTTGATCGGCATCGATCCGAAGGGCGTCATTACCGGCCTCAAGCTCGTCGAGCACAAGGAACCCATTGTGCTCGTGGGTATTCCGGTGGCGCGGATTCTGGACGCGGTCAACAAGTTGATCGGGACCGACATGGACCGCGTCGCGAGCGGCGCAGCCCCCGCGCCGCAGGTCGATATCGTCAGTGGTGCCACCGTCACCGTGCTGGTGATGGGCGACAGCATCGTCCGCTCCGCAACCAAGTTGATCAGGAGCGGTCGGCTCGGCGCCCAGGGCAACGCGACCGCCAGCGCGGCGCCGCAGGCCGCCAAGGCGATCGATCCCGGTAAAAGCGAGATCAGTGATTGGCCGAGCCTCGTCGGCGATGGCTCCGTCCGCCGCTTGACCCTGACCGTTGCCGACGTCAACAAGGCCTTCGAAAAATCTGGCAACGCCGGCGCGGCCGCGCATCCCGAGGAGGGCGATCCGGACGATATTTTTGTCGACCTCTACGTTGCCGATGTCGCGGTGCCGACCATCGGCCGCAGCCTGCTCGGTGACGATGGTTTCAACCGGCTGGCCGGCCGGCTGAAGCCCGGCCAGCAGGCGCTGATCGTCGCCGGATCGGGCCGCTATTCATTCAAGGGGGCGGCGTACGTCCGCGGCGGCATCTTCGACCGCATCGAACTGATCCAGGACACCAACAGCATCCGCTTCCGCGACCGCGACCACACAAGGCTCGGCAGCCTTGCCGCCGCAGGCGCGCCCGAGTTTCCCGAGATTGCGCTGTTCGTGGTCCCTGCGGAATTCACCCTCGATCCGACCGACCCGTGGGTGCTGCAACTGCTGGTCCAGCGCGTGGTCGCCACCCGGGAAAAAGCCTGGCTCACCTTCGATCTCGGCTACACGCTGCCGGACGCCTACGTGAAACGTGAGCCGGCGCCGCCGCTCCGACCGCAGGCCGCCGCGCCGCCAGCGGGACCCTCGGTTACCGAGGCCCCGGTCGCCTCGAGGGTAGCGGCGGGAAACATTTTTGCGTCGTCCGGTTCGGAGGACGATCCGCTGTGGATCAAGATCTGGCGCGGCGACGTCGTCAAGATCAGCACGACGATATTTGCACTCGGCGCGCTGACGCTGATCTTCTTTTTCCAGAATGCCCTGGTCCGCCGCCCCAAAGTCTATGCATGGGTTCGCCGCTCCTATCTGCTCTTCATTCTGGTCTGGCTCGGCTGGTATGCGAACGCCCAGCTTTCGGTCGTCAACGTCCTGACCTTTGCCAACTCGCTGCTGACCGGGTTCAGCTGGGAATACTTCCTGTCGGCTCCTTTGATTTTCCTGCTCTGGGCCTCGATCGCCGCCGGACTTCTGTTCTGGGGGCGCGGGCCATTCTGCGGCTGGCTCTGTCCGTTCGGGGCGCTGCAGGAGCTGCTGAACAACATCGCCCAGGCGGTGAAGATCCCGCAATACAGGCTGCCGTGGGGCCTGCACGAGCGGCTGTGGCCGATCAAATATATCATCTTCCTCGGCCTGTTCGGCATGTCGCTCTACTCCACGGCATTTGCCGAGCAACTGGCGGAAGTCGAGCCGTTCAAAACCGCCATCGTCCTGAAGTTTGCGCGCGAATGGCCGTATGTCATCTACGCCTTGACGACGCTGTCCGCCGGCCTGTTCGTCGAGCGATTCTTCTGCCGCTACATGTGCCCGCTTGGTGCCGCGCTGGCGATTCCGGGGCGGATCCGGATGTTCGAGTGGCTGCGCCGCTGGCCCGAATGCGGCACGCCCTGTCAGCGCTGCGCCAAGGAATGCCCGGTGCAGGCGATCCATCCGGAGGGGCACATCAACGTCAATGAGTGCATCTACTGCATGCATTGCCAGGAACTGTATTTCGACGACCACCGCTGCCCGCACATGATTCAGGTGCGGCTGAAGCGGGAGAAGCGCGATGCGCTGTCGTCGCCCTCGATGCGCAGCGGCGGCAAGGGGCCGAGCACCATCATCAGCGCCGGCGGCAAGCCTATCAACCTGCCGACCGTCGATGCGATCACACCACCTGCAACCTGAAAGCCTGGAGGCTACCATGCGCGACAGCGAAAACGGAAAGAGCGTCAGCCGGCGTACATTGCTCGGAACGACCGCGGTGGCCGCGGGTGTGGGCCTCGCCGGTGGCATTGGTCTCGGCGCGGATGGCAAGGGATTTGTCACGCCTGCCGATGCGCAGACCAAGACCGCCGCGCCGCAAGCGCCTGCCGCGCGGCCCGCGGTTCTGCAGAAGACCGAGGTGGCGCCCGGCGAACTCGACGAATATTATACCTTCTTTTCCAGCGGTCAGTCCGGTGAAATGCGCATTGTCGGGCTTCCCTCGATGCGCGAATTGATGCGTGTTCCCGTGTTCAACCGCTGCAGCGCCACCGGCTGGGGCCAGACCAACGAAAGCCTGAAGGTGCTGACCGAGGGACTGCTGCCCGAAACCCGCGAGTTTCTCAAGACTCGCGGCGGTACCTTCCAGAACGGCGATCTGCATCACCCGCACATCTCCTTCACCGATGGCACCTACGACGGCCGCTACGCCTTCATGAACGACAAGGCCAATACCCGCGTCGCGCGGGTACGTCTCGACGTCATGAGGTGCGACAAGATCATTCAGCTTCCGAACCAGCACACCGTGCACGGCCTGCGCGTGCAGAAATATCCGCGCACCGGCTATGTATTCGCCAACGGCGAGGATGGCGTGCCGCTGCCCAATGACGGCAAGATCCTCGACGATCCGAAGCAGTATCGCTCGATCTTCAGTGCGATCGACGGCGACACCATGAAGATCGCCTGGCAGGTGATCGTCAGCGGCAATCTCGACAACGTCGATGCCGACTACCAGGGCAAGTATGCCTTCTCCACCTGTTACAACTCCGAAGAGGGCGTCACGCTCGCAGAGATGACGGCCAACGAGCAGGACTGGGTCACCATCTTCAACATCAAGCGTATCGAAGAGGCGGTGAAGAAGGGCGACTTCAAGGAGATGAACGGCGTCCCCGTGATCGACGGCCGCAAGGGCTCGCCCTATACGCGCTATGTTCCGGTCTCCAACAGCCCGCATGGCATGAACACGGCGCCGGATGGCATTCATATCGTGGCGGCCGGAAAACTCTCGCCGACCGTGACGGTGATGGACGTCCGGCTGTTCGATGACCTGTTCGACGACAAGATCAAGCCGCGTGACGTCGTGGTTGCGGAGCCCGAACTGGGCCTCGGGCCCTTGCATACGGCCTATGATGGCAGGGGCAACGCCTACACGACGCTGTTCCTCGACAGCCAGGTCTGCAAATGGAACATCGATCTCGCCAAGCGAGCCTTCAAGGGCGAGAAGGTCGATCCGATCATCCAGAAGCTCGATGTGCATTATCAGCCCGGCCACAACCACTCGTCCATGGGACAGACCAAGGAGGCCGACGGAAAGTGGCTGATCTCGCTCAACAAGTTCTCCAAGGACCGCTTCCTCAACGTCGGGCCGCTGAAGCCTGAGAACGACCAGTTGATCGATATCTCCGGCGACAAGATGAAACTGGTCCATGATGGTCCGAGCTTCGCCGAACCGCATGACGCCACAATCGTCCACCGCTCCAAGATCAATCCGATTTCGATCTGGGATCGCGCCGATCCGATGTTTGCGGATGCGGTCAAGCAGGCCAAGGCCGACGGCATCAACCTGGAGGCCGATTCCAAGGTC
>Ga0307516_10005417_pt1 | contig 15293 bp, 9 predicted proteins | sample 19_EM_MG_FD_203310 | JGI IMG/M metagenome (GOLD analysis project Ga0307516, IMG submission 203310) | Populus trichocarpa ectomycorrhiza microbial communities from riparian zone in the Pacific Northwest, United States - 19_EM | ecosystem: Host-associated > Plants > Roots > Unclassified | place...
ATACTTAATTTACCATATTATCCTTCTTTCTTTACTGGTTTGCAATGGCCCTTAACTTTGTTACTATTTTTATTGTTTGGCGTCGTTTTGTGTGTGTGTGTGTGTGTGTGTGTGTGTGAGAGAGAGAGAGAGAGAGAGAGAGAGAGAGAGAGAGAGAGAGAGAGAGAGAGAGAGAGAGAGAGAGAGAGAGAGAGAGAGAGAGAGAGAGAGAGAGAGAGAGAGAGAGAGAGAGAGAGAGAGAGAGAGAGAGATGTGATGTGATGTGAAATGCAATTTATTCAATTTTCTTTTATAGAGTGTCATAAGAAGAAGGGATTAGTTGAAATCAATGTGTAAGCGTTTGTATGTACTAATACATATTTGTTGATAAATGTGAACACAAATTTGAGCACTTGAGTATTAAGAAAGCATACAAATATTTAATTTTATTAAAATATATGATTGGATATAATTTTTATTTAAAATATTTTTACAAAAAAAAAACAATCATAGGATACTTCTATTGAATTTGATTTATGATATTTTGAAGAGCACATTTGATTTGTTTTTAAATATTTGATTTGTCTTCGAAGTATTGTTGAAGAATTTTTATGCGGTGTTTAGGCTTGATTTAACAAAATTTTATTTTTTATAAACTCAAACATCGATGAAAGAGACTTGAGAGTTTTTTAAAGAGTTTTTTTACATGAAGTCCTTGTCTTGAAAAAACAATTATATCTCCAAGAAGATTTTTGTTTTGTCTAGAGTAAAAATATTTATTTATAGAGATTTGTAAGGACATTTAGTTTTTTTATCAATGTCATATGTTATTATTTTACTGATTAATTTTTATTTATAAGATCTTGTACTTATTATAAAATATCTTAAATATCTCATCTCATATATAAATTTTTTAGTGATCAAGAAATATATAAAGATTCATTTATTTTTTATGTTATTTATTTCAATTTAATTTTATCTTTTTATATAAAAATAAAAATAAAAATAACACATAGTAAATTTTGATTGATTGAATTTTTTTTTTTTTTACAATAACCGCTACGTACCTTTAATTTTTGTTTGACTATTAACTTGTTTTATGATATGAAGAAGGTTTCATTTATTATTGACATGGAAAATATATATTATTTTATATCTTTTTTTTTTCTATTCTCATATCTAGTTATAATTTTACTTTTCCCTCCCTCATATTTCTTTTTTATTAAGTTTAATTTTGAGATAACAAATCTTCATAAATATTTGTAATTTTTATTTCTTTTTCTCAAAGTCTCATGATATTTTTTTTCCCCTAAACATTAAAAGTACCATAGAAATTTTCGAAACTTCATTTATTGTTTTAGTTTTTTTTCTTCTTAAATTTTGTTCTCAATTCCTCCAAGTCTTATACTTTAAAAAAAAATTACTTATTGAACTTTAAAGCCTACACATAAATCCTCAAAATATTTATCTGCGTTTCAATATTTTATTTCTTCTTGACTTTTCTTTTATTTCCTCCAAGTTTTGTACTTTTTTATTATTATTTTATGAATATTAAAACCTAGTAATCTACACAAAAATATTTTAAAAAATGATCAATGTTTCGATTTATTTTTATATACACAAATGATATAAGGAACCCATTTTACTCTGCATTTGTTTTTATATGTAGCTTAACATAATTAGTTAATAACAAGGTCTAATTGAAATGTGGCTATTTTTATGTTTCATAAACATTGCTCTTCAAGAAAAATGAAATACTTCTGCTATTATGTATTGATTAATTTTCACATGTGACATTGTATAAATAGCTAATAATTGGTTTTATTCATATTATTCTTGTTTTATTTAAACAAAACCAGTAAGAAATATGCTTATTGACCCTAATTCTATAGTTTGTATACAAAAGTATTAATAATATAAATTATTTCTCATTAGCTCAAAACACACATGTTTATTCATCAATTGATATTGGTTGAAATGAATTACGAAAAAAATATTATGATAAATAAAAAACCATCGTTCTAGGATATATGCATGTAATATATATATTCTACCATTTCAACCATATTTAATTTAAAGAAATATTACAAAGATATATTACATGAATTTATAATTTTGTCAATAAAAGGTTTAATTAAAAAACAATAAGGGTGTAAATAATACATAATTCAACTATTATACTATCATAAATTTTTAAATAATTTCTGTAACTTCAATAAGGATTATCTGGCATGAAAGAAAATTCCTTGTCTTTTTTATAGTCTTATTTGTTGAAAAATAAATATTCAATTTAAATCTTAAAATAAAGCTTATAATACAAGTTTTTAATTTTTTTAAACAAAAACAATAAAAAACAAATACATTATAAGAATTTTGATCTAAACTGTTTAGTTTAAAATACTTCTCTTGTTTTCTCTCTCCTAAAATATTCATTAATGTTTGTTTTTATGAACATAATAAATAATAAGGTATTACTGGAGTTGTATCCACTATAAAAATAATTCATGGGTCCCATGTTTTTAAGAGAGAGATCCTATTTGTTTTTGTATTTTAAAAGTGTTTTTGAAAAAAATTGAAATTTTTTTATTTTTTTACTTTAAATTAATATTTTTTTAGTGTTTTTAGATCATTTTGATGCGCTGATGTTAAAAATAATTTTTTAAAAATAAAAAAAAATATTATTTTGATACAAAAAACATTTTAAAAAGCAATCGCAACCACACTTTCAAACACACTAAGAGAGAGAGGAGTATAGTTTTCTGTATATCGAATAATTTTTTTTTAATGAATATATGACAAAAGGAACCCACCATTCACAATTGGCATAATGTAATTAGTTAATAAATGAAATGTTTTATGCCATTTAAGTTGCTTAGGTAACTTCTCACAAAACATAGTTATAACTTTTTTCGACTATGCATTTACTGTAGAATAACCAAAATTACTTAATTAGTGTTTTCTAAAAATTACAACCAAATTAGAAGGCATCTGATGATGCTCAAATTATTGAGTATTTAGATTTATTGTACTTGAGATTTAGCCTCGGAGGGTTGGGAAAATTATAATAGTTTCTTCCCACTAGGTTAGCATTCTGAAAGTCATGTACATATTACGTCGGGGATGAGAGAGGAAGAGAGGGAGAAATGGCTCCCTAGAAATATGTATGTGTAGATATATATTCATGATAGAAAAGCTCCTTTATATAGTAGCAAATTTGGGAGTTAATAGTGCATAAAATTTGAAAAAACAAATCCTAGTCATTTATGCGATGCTAGGCCCAAACAACCTCATCCATATCAACTCGCCACCATGGGTTATCTAATATCTTACCCAAACACGTATCTCAATTTATTTTTTAAAATTTTAAAAAGTTAGAGCGGACATTTATCACCACCGACTAATGCATACATGCATACCTTTAAATCATCCACTAGTATTCATGGCAAATAAAAATTCTATATGCAAAGAAAAACATCAACCTCTCCAATAATGATGATTATTTTTCTTCACTTACCATGAGGATGGTCTCCATCATTACTATATTCTATATAAGACAAGTTAATATGACTAAGGTCTATAAATATCATAGGTCGACGGGTAATTTCATAAAAGAAAAACAATACAACACAAGAACAAGTCCTTACAATAAGACTCCAATCACAAAGCAGAACAAACCAGGTCACATAGCCACTTCCCTATTCTTGCTTCTGCTCCTCTCTCCACTCCATTTTTCTATTGCTCCTCACATTATTCTTCATTTCACATACTTATCTGCTCCTATATTTTATGGACTTGAGCAACAAAGGGTCCCCTATTTTGTTAGGGGACTTGTTTTGCAAAGAAGCTCATGAAACATGAATGGCTATCGCCATCAATTTTCTTTTGTATCTTGCTTATATACTCCTCATAAAAAAAAAAAAACATGGATGTAATATAAGATTAGTAATTGTACAAACTCTTGAAAATAAATATTGTCACCTCACAAAGTGGAAGACTCTCCAATTTATCATTGAGTTTTACACTCTCATCTTTCCAAATATTGTATTTCCACAAAGACCAACTTAATGTTATGTGCAAAATCTTTCTAACAACATTATGTAGATATGCTGAGTGTGACATTACAACCTTGAACCTGCTCCATATTTGACCTTCACAATCTCTATTAAACTTATCTCCTACTTCATGACTAACATACCAGCTAAAAAAAGCAAAAGTGAGCTCTTCGCCATCATATAACGAGAAGAAAAAGCACCACAACATATCTTTAAAGCTTTAACAAGAAAATATTCAATATGAAGATTCTACTAAAACTCATTGCCACTTAAGTCCTGATCAGTAAGGTCTATAACTTAAGTGTAATAAGAGAATTGATCAAACTCTTATTTTTCTTGCAAACACGTTAACAAAAAAACACAAAAAGGTAACATAACATATATAAATAATGTTTTCTTTCTCTTATACTTTTGTTGGTTAAGTTTTTCAAACATTATTGTTTAAAAGGCTTGGTGGGGGTGGTGCATAAAGTTTAAAAAAATATTCTAGCCATATAGGTGTGCTTCCTAGCTGTTTGGGCTAAGCCTAAACAACATTGCCTATACTAACTCACCATCGTGTTTTATCCAATATCTTATTCTAGACATATATCTCAATGTTTTTTTAAAAGAATTCTAAGAAGTCAAGGCGGGTACAACCACCACTAATTGGTGCATACATGCATACCTTCGAACCATTCATTGATATTTATAATATAAAAATTCTCTATGCCAAGATAAAACACCGACCTCTCCATCAATAATACTCATTTTTCTCTACTCACAACAAGATTAGTCTTCGTAATTATTTTATTTTTCATGAGATAAATTAATATAATTAAGATTTATTAATATCTTGAATCGAGTGAAAGAAACATAGAACACAAAAACAAGTCATTACAACAGTACCTCCACGCACAAAACAGAGCAAACTAGGCCACAGAGCCTCTCCCCTACTCTTGCTCCCTTCTCCGCACCTTTTGTTTTCCTAATGCTGCTCCCATTATTCTCCTACTCCACGTAATAAATGCCAACCCCAGCAAATTTTAAGTGCATTGACGGTGCGCTTTCATCAAAACTACGTACAAGTAGAATTAGTATTACATGCACCATTTTTTCCGGTTAATTTTTATGTTTTAAAAAAAATTAAATTTTTTTATTTTTTTCTTTTCTTCAAATTAATATTTTTTGATATTTTCAAATTATTTTGATGTGCTGATATCAAAAATAATTTTTAAAAAATAAAAAAAACATTATTTTAATGCATTTATAAATAAAAAACACTTTGAAAAATAATCGCAACCACACTTCCAAACAGGCTAGTCGGTCAAGTGTGCTAAAGAGATAACGTTATAGGCTGAATTTGAGATTGGCATGACTAAAATTATGGCACCTTCTTGTGACTTGTTGCTCTGCCAATTTGGCCATTTCTGCATAGAAAGGGAATCTGTGAGATAAAAAAAAAACCGAACCACAAACAGCTAGCTAGCTTAGATTGTCATACTGAGCCATGATTGAGTTTGTCATATTAGGTTGTCATAGTTTCTGATTAATGCTCTGATACTGATACGCGTAAGAGCTCAAGATAATATATTAAGACAGGAAGCGCATGCAGAAGCAGATGTTGTCCAATCCCATGAGAGAATCCAAGAGCCAAATAAACATTGGTCATGAACTCATGAATAAGCCCAAGAGCATTGAAATTACATATTAAAAAAAAATCTAACAATTTTTTATTGCTAATATTAAAACAGTTGAACTCCAATTTATTGAGAAATCGGAATGGAAAGGCCAATAATTTTTATTTTTATTTTACCCTCATGAAATTAGAGAGTACAGATAAAGATGCAAGTGTATATCACGTTTAAATAAGATTATAACTGTATGATACTATTAGCAATTTATTTATAAATCATTGGTAGTGCGGTTACGGATACTTTTTAAAGTGTTTTTACTCAGAAATGTATCAAAATAATATTTTTTTTAATTTTTAAAAATTATTTTTGATATCAGCGCATCAAAATGATCTAAAAATACCAAAAAAATATTAATTTGAAGCAAAGAAAAAAATAAAATAAAAATTCAATTTTTTTCAAAAACACTTTTAAAACGCAAAAACAAACCAGGCATATTATATGAATCTAATATGCATAGTTTTTTTCAAAAACCAATGCCTATCAATATTAAGTGATAATAAAATATTTATTTTGTTATTTTTTATTATATAATTTTCATGAATTAATCATTCTTTTATATATTTTTATATAATCATGAAAATAAATAATGGAGCATGATTTTTTTTTAACTATGATAACTTTTTTATTTAAAAAAATTACATGGTTTTCATTAAAGCGAAATAAATTAATGAAAAAGAAATTTAAACTGAAAAATATATCTTTTACCCGAGAATGTAAACCATAGAATTGTTATATATATATATATTTATTTGAATTGCCATAAAACTATATAAAAATAGGTTTTGGAAATGCTCCTGAAATCACGCGGACAAAACAATATTGACTTATTTGAACGGCCTAACTTCTTCTTTTTTTGGCCCATCACCTTTTGCTTTCTCTTTTTAATTAATTGTTTTTAAATAAAATCAGTAAAGTAGTATTTACAGAATTATTCAGTTATGTTATCACTTTTAAATAAGATTATAGCTTTATGATACTATTATCAATATTATCAATTTGCTTATGAATAATTATATATGAATTTAATATGTATAATTTAAAAACTAATTGCTTATAAATATTTAGTGAGAATAAATATTTATTTTATTATTTTTTATTCTATATTTTTTATATAATTTTCTTGAATTAATCATTTTTTTTATTTTTTATACAATCATACAAAACATTATGTAGCATGCTTTTTTTTATTTTTTAAACTATCATATGTTTTTATTTAGAAAACTTAAATTGTTTTCATTAAACCAAAATACATTAATGAAAAAAATTAAACTGAGAAATATATATTTTACTCAAGAATATAAACTGTTTTTCTTAAGTCAAAGCTTTATTACTGTCCATGTACAACAAAAGATAGAGACAATAAAAATAGAAAAAAATAAAATAAAAGATAAAAATATAAATATATTTAGTAATGATGCACAATGTTATAACTCATTTTTAGCCCTAAAGTTTCTATGTATTTTAAAAAATTATATTTTCAGTACAATTCAATCTTTTAGTATTTTAATTTAAAAAATAAAAGAAAAGAGAAAATGAATGTAGAGAGTGAAAAAAAAACAAGAGACTAAAAAGAGTATGGACTAAAATAATAAGGGAGAAATATGAAAAAGAGAAAAATAAAAATGTATAGGAGGATCAAGCAAAATTGAAAACTTATTGAAAGAGATTCTACAAATTAAAAAAATAAAATCTAATTAATTAGAAATTCATGGTGAAGAAGAAAATAATATAATTATCTAACATTATTTTTTCATATTTTGCAAGGGATCCTAGACAATATAAATAGATGTCATATAGACAAAGAAAAGGAGGACATAAATAGAGATTGAGATGAGAGACCCTCCCAAAGAAAAAACATAAGAAAATTGTTAGGCTTTCCAAAACATATTTACCTAGCAGAATCAGAAATTTTAAATTTGTTTGGGTCCTAAGGATCTTATTAAACATATCTAGAGTTGTTTAGAGTTTATACAAAAATTACTTGAAGATTAGATGTTATTTTTATCTTTGAATAATTGTTTCAAGGGTAGGTTGTTGCAAATCACAAGTTGTCCTAGTGTCAAACTTTTAACAGTAATTCACACGAATCACTGATGAAAAATCTCTTAAATCCTTTTAGGAGAAAATGATTGTTATGCCTTTGAGTTCTAGTTTTTTTCTCTTGTGTTTTTAAGTGTTTTATACTGTTATACTGTTTTGTGCAGAAGAAAAGAGGTATAACATTTTATTTATAGAAAAACCTAAAACCCCTATAAATGATAGAATATCAATTTACCCCTGAATAATATCACATATATTATTTCAGAGCAATTTTAGAAATTATTATATCAAATCCTTAATTGATTTTTTAGGTCTAGAATTGCAATTCCTTGTATTAATTACATTCTAGTCTTTAATTTTTAAAATTTATTTACAATCAAATCACACTTACTTAATCATTCCAGTTTAATTTCTAACCAGTGGTTCTTATGTGTACTCATTAGATTCTCTAATAATTTGATCTTAATATAAATAATAATCCTAAATAAAATAGAATTAAATAAATTAATTTATTATCAATTCAACAATTGATTGATTTATCCTTGAAGATGAAGTACAATGTTTAGCAACATGTTATGACTCTTAAATATTAGGAAAGCCATGAGTGGTTAAAAAATTAATAAATATTAAAGATAATTAAGTTTTTATTAAAAATTAAATATATTTACATGGACAAAATTAATATCACATGTAATCAATCGATTAACTATAGGATATATACACTATTAAAAAAAAAAAAACAGCAAAAGACAAGAAAACAACAAAAGAAAAACTCAAAACTATCAGTAGCCCAGATTTGCTAGCAATTGACTTCAACTTCGCAGCCAACGATCTTCCATCTCCAGTGGAGGTGACCTACACTACCTTCAAAAGGAAGAGGAATGAGTTGGTCACAAGGTGGAGTGGTTCATGCACCTCCTTTTCCTAGTAGCGCGTGGAATCAAGCTCCAAAATAAAATTGGTCGTCTATGATGTGTAGCTAAGAGTCATTTCCCTTAAAGGAAGTGTCATGAAAATTTAAGAGATTAAATTCGAGATTCTAACAGTAAAGTCTTTTATCCAAATTAATATAATTATATTTATGTAAAAAAAAAAAACTAGAGCTATACAATGATATAATATGCCCAATCAAAAATATAGAAACACATAAATGAGATTTGTGCAATTATATGAGAAAATTGAGTAATTTACCTTAATTACATTTTTTAATTTTTTAAAATAAAGCTTAATGGTTGAAAATTTTGAACTTTTTTCTTAAAACTTTCAAAAATTGTAATGTTTCTAAGAATATTTTTTAATTTTTAAATCTTTATTTTTTAATAAAATCGTCATAGGATTTCCAATATTTTTAATTCCATTAACAAAGAGGGAGACAACCATTATTTTTATATATATTTTGAAAACACTTCAAGGGAAGAGGGAGATGAACATTATTTTTTGGTTTTGAATTATCGAATAATTAACCTTTTGAATGCAAATTAAAAAAAATGTTGTAATTGGGCATTTGATATATTAATAACTACTACCAAACAAGTCTATAATCTGCTTTAATCAGTTCCATGGAGGTTTCAAGCTTTTATCTGGCTAAAATATTTTTAAAAAAAGTTGTGTGAACCTATAAATTGAATTTAATTCATATGCTTAAATTAATTGTTGTAATTAAAACTTTTATAAGATATGAATTTGAATTCTAAATAAAATTCAATTCACAAAAAAATTGTAAAAAAAAAATCGATGAGAAATTCTCTACAGTAATTTCTCTTAAAATTAACATTAAAATAATCTTCCAAAAATAACCTTAAAAATGATCTTTACATTAGAAAATAACTTTTATATGAGTTTTTTTTTTTTGAAAAAAACCGATAAAATTAAAAATGGAGGAGTAAATATTTAATTTTTTATGATATTTTCTCTTTAAAAATGGTGGAGTAAATATTAATTTGGAAGGGAATTGTGAATGGGAGGATGGCTTTGGAGCAGACTTCAAAACAGGAAGCCAATTGAACTACCTGAATCTGTGGTGCCTGAAGCTTACAGGGAATGGCAGGTTAAGGTTTTCCATTATTAGAACTTATATCTTTCAACATTCCAATGAAAAGATTTTGATGGAGAAGTTTTTTTTAATAAATATATATTTTTTGATTGTTTTTAATAAGTATTTAATAAACAATTAATATGAGATAGATTTATTTATATCTTCTCTAAAATATCTATATTTTATATCATTTTAAATAAATAAAAAGGTTCTTCTAACAAAAAAATTATTTATATAAAAAAATGATTTTTAAATTTAGAATAAAATAATCAAGATTGTTAATTTAATTAATTTACACGAGCATTCTAAATAATATAATTAAATTCAATCTTTTGGTCTAATATTTTATTTTAAGCATAAAATTTATAATATGTTTTATTTATGAATTAAACTTAATTAAAATTGGAATGAATGTCATTTCCAGTTACTATTTGGGTATTTGACAATTTGTGGATCCACTAAATAAAAGATTTTAGCTCTTCTAAAATAGAAAATATTGTATTTGAACGGCCCATATGGAAGATTCATGAGTCTTGCTGTCTTTAGTCCACAGCACCACCCTAGTCGGGACTTGGGATTAATTTATGCAGTCTAGACTCTAGTCTATATAGATCCTTCACGCGAGCCCACTTCAAAATCCTAACTTGGGTCAGGGTTTGTACGAGTTTTGCCGATTAACAAATATCGTCATTGTTTATAGCTCAGTCAAGTAGAAATAAGTTCGTATTTTATCTCTGAAACAAATTCGAGTTCTAATATTTTTAATTTTTTCTAGAAAGTGATCGTACACAATTTCTCAATAATATATATAAATGTAAATGCCAATGCATAGGACTTTTGCATGGAGCGTGACATAGTCTCCTTTTAACACTATCCTGATTTGGGTCGAGGCTAAACAGTTATAACTAGCCTAGCCTGATCTGATTAGATTTTCTCTTTTTTTCTTTCTTTCTTATATACTTTTTTATCTCTCACTTGTTTTTCATCACTTTATTGTTTATTATACACATTTAAATATTTTTTTGAGTCATGATGAGTTAAAACACAAGCTTCATGCATTGCTTACTACATACAATATTTTTATAATTAACTAACATATTTTCTAATATATTTTTTAGAAGTACAAATTTGTTCTAGAAAGAATTTAAGCGACAGGGTTAACATTGTTCCAGTCCCGTTTCCTATTACATTCATTGCTCCATCAAAGTACACGGTCCACTAGTCATTCATCTTAACATTATCCTCAAATGTTAGCACGTTCTTATCTGGAAGGTCAAACTTCAACGACTCTTAATCTTCCACAATATGCTTTTCTATGTTGTTAGCAATCACACTTCTTTTTACAGCATTTCTTGTCATATAAACAATATCGTATTCCACCAACAACACTTGCCACCTTACTATCCTGCTTGATAGATAAGACTTTTCACATATGTACTTAGATGAATCTAGTTTTGAGATCAACCAGGTCATGTAATGTCTGAACGTTTTTGCGCTTCATACCAAAGCGTAGCATAGCCTTTCGGTTGCCATATACAAAGTTTGACAGTTATTGAACTACTTGCTCAAGTCGTAAATAACTTGTTTTTTCCTTAATAACTCATCATTCTAGCCTAATACACATCTCATGATTCTTTTATCATTGTTAAATATATGATTAATGGTCTTCCTGATATAGGAGACATTATCAATGACGGGTTTTGCAAATACCTTTTGATCTTGTCAAAGGCTTTTTCACAATAAATATCCCAAACCCTGAGATTTTTCTTTTTGAGTAAATAGAAAATCAACCCACACAATACTATGAGTTGAGATATGAACCAGGATATGTAGTTTAAATGCCCAAGAAAATTTCTTACTTCTTTCTCCATCTTAGGCGCCAGCATATCCTAGATTTCCTTTACTTTTTTTTTTATCAACTTTTATCCTCGACTACTTACTACAAAACCTAACATTCTTCTGGTCCTTACCTCGAACAAGCACTTTGTGGGATTCACTCTTAATAGGAATTTCCACAGCCTTTAAAATAATTTCCTCCATAACTACTCGTGTATATTTGTCTTTACCTTAAGCAACATATCTAGGAGCATTTATCTTGTCTGCTATTTCACCAGCTTACTTCTTCCACTGAAAGAATCTTATGTACCACTATATTGATGTCCAAAACAAGAGTATTCCTATAAGTCCAGGCAAAAACATCCATTTACTTATGTAATGGAGAGATTAGACCTTCTTTTTCCTCGGTCGTAACAAGGGTACCAATCTTTGATTATTTCTTATCTTGTTCAGTACCTAAATTTATTACTTCTAGCTCTTCACTAGTGGGTTTCTAGGCTTTTTAGAATTTTCTACCAACACAACAAACTCTTTTATGTCTTCTTCTCCCCAATCTTCACCATTTATTGCAATTGTATTATCAAAATTTGGCCAATTACTCTTAGTACTATGAGTTTGTGAATTAATAAAACTTTTAAGATTCGTGAAAGTGTAAGGTGTACTCATGTAAGTGTGTTATTTGTATTGAAGATAAGAAAAAACAAATACACATTTTAAACATAAGAAAATACATGATCTCATTAAAATAAAAAGGCTCATTTGATATATAAAAAAAGGTCTTGTGACATTATGAACTAAATTGTCATCAAGACTAAAAACAGGTAAAAACAATAGAACCAACAAAACATTTGGAAAAAGGTAAAACATTAAAACATGACAAAACATTTCAACATGCATGGTAAAATAAGAACAATTACTTTTTGAACACCATAAAAACAGGCTTCATCTTCCAATTCTAGTATGTTTTTCCTTAGCTAGCTTATTTATAAAGGCTTTTACAAGGACATCATCGATGGTATACATAAACAGCTGCAACAACATCTCATCTTCTAATTTGACTTCACTTTCTCTAGTTGTTCCTATCTTTACATCCTAAAGCACTGATGTAGAGGTTTGTTATACCAGATCTGATGAGCTCTGTAGATCTAGGAAAGGTCGTTTGGAGTAGTGGGATGGTGAGCTCTTCTTAATCTAGCTCATTTCCTTCAACTTTTTCCATTATATCTTCCTTTTTTATCCTAAAGACTCGTTTGTAGTCGTCTTTTTTAGGCTTATATCTACTCCTAAATCTCTGGTTAGCACCTTCAGTTTCATCAAATTGACTCCCTCGGGCATCCCAATATCAGAATCATATTGGAAAGGAATCTTATGCTTCCGAAAGCAATTAGTAGCCATCCTTACCGCTTCTAAGATTTTTGGCCTTCTCAGCATCATGCCTTTAGTAACTCATTCAACATTCATGATTTTAAAAACATAAATATTCTCTTCTCTGTATTATTCTGCCTCGATGAATGCTACAACCACATTCTTGATCATAAACATTGTCTCCTCAGCTTTAACAAATATCATCATCTCATTCATAATATATTTCAGGCATTGGTGTATTGAGTAGGTCATCTCCTCAGCTACATGGATCTATGGTCTTCCTAATAATATATTATAAGAAGGATTGTTATCCATCACCTGCAATGTCACTAAGAACACCTGTGAGCTCACATATAACTTCATTTCCAAGGTTTCAATTATTTGCCTTGGCGAGCCATTATATGCTCTCATTGTTATGGTATATGGTCTCATGTGGGACTCATCAACGAGAATTTCTCTCAGCATCTGCCTTAGCAGTGTGTTCAGTGTTGAACCATTGTCTAGGAATACCTTTCATTTTAGCATATCTTCACATCACATTATAATGTATAATGACTTGTTATGCCTAGTATCATCAGGATTTAACTCATCTTCATTGAAGTATATATAATTCGAAGCCTGGATTCTCCCCACCATGTGCTCTATAGTTTTCTAATTGATATATTAAGGCACGTACGCCTTATTCAACGTCTTTTGCAAAGCTTTCCTATTTGGTTCGAAACTCAAAATCAATGACAATAATGATATTCTAGCAGAAGTCTTTTTAAGCTGCTCAACAACAATATATTCATTGTGTTTCATCAACTTTAGGAACTCATTGGTTTCTTATTTGCTGATTAGTTTGTTCACCTCCCTTATCAGGTCAATTACTTTTTTTCGCCTTAGCCTTCCTTTGATTCTCAAGTTTTTACAAGGTTAAGCATCTTCTGTTTTGGGTTAGACCTCTGAATTCTGCTTGTAAAACAGTTCCTGGTTCCGAAAGAGTACTCATAGTTATGCAATAAGGCATTTTAGTTTCCTTTATTTGTTACTACAGGTTTATACAAGACCAATTTGGGCAACCCTTTTATAGTAAATTGCACTTTGCATACTTTTTTTTTTTTTAGGTTCATCTACCACGAATACCTCTCTACTTGTTCCCCCTTCAATTCTAAGAGTTCTTTAAATCATCATTTGTATCACCTCATTTTTAAAGCCTTCACACTAGTTGATTATATGGCCTTCTTCACTGTGATACTTACATAAATCTCTGCATGTTAGTCCTTCTTTATAACTACCCTTCTTGTACCCGATTTTTGCTAGCATTTCATAAAATCTATCCAATGACACCTTTAAACTCTTTGGGTCATCCACCTTTAGTGCATTTACTGACCCACTACTTGAGGCTTGATTGGGTAGAGGGTTTGTATCTACATTCGAGGCCTCCTCAAATGTTATCAACTCAGATTTAATTAATTGTAGGAGGTTTTTCTTGAAGGCATTGCAAGTATGAAAATTATATCCTGCAATGCCAACATGGTGCTCATAGGTGAGGTATGACTTATACTAGTTGGTAGGGGTGTTCAAAAAAACCGAATAACCGAAAAAACCGAGAAAACCGATGGAAAATTAACCGAGAAAACCAAACCGAGATGAAAAACCGATTAAACCGATTACTAAAACCAAAAAATCTTTCCGGTTCGGTTCGGTTCCGGTTTCACCACCAAAACCGGTGAACCGAACCGGCTACCCATACAAAATTAAAAATAAAGGTTGAAAGGCAGCAGAACGACCTAGTATAAATACTAAATGTTATAGTAAAGTGTAAACCTAAACCTAAAAACATTGCAATTTACTTCTGCAGCCGCCGCCCACACCAGACCATCCTTCTTCGATTCTTCCTTTCCCCTTCAATTTTCATCTTCTCTGCCTCTTGCCCCCTGCATCTATCTCTTGACTCTCTTCTCTAGCTGATCAATAGTAAACAACCCATATCTCCGCATCCATCTAGTAGACTTGCGGTGGAAAAAAAACCCGAACAAAACCCCTTGGCGTCTCTCTTCACCTGCAGCAGAAAGAGTCAAAGAGGTAAAGTTTACTGTTTATCCATGTGTTCATTCTCGTGTGCTTGTAAGTTTTACTTGTAAGTTGTAACATTTGTTCCATTAGAGATCTCTGACCTCTGCTTCTTTTTCTATCCTCTTGCAGCTAGGGTTTTTACATTTTTCTGTTGATTTGTGTTCATTCAGGTTCGCCCCCCTTTCCCCGGCTCTCTCTCTAATATTTCTGTTGATTTGTGTTGATATCGAGTTATTGATTGCTTTGTTTAGC
>Ga0307516_10005418_pt1 | contig 15292 bp, 20 predicted proteins | sample 19_EM_MG_FD_203310 | JGI IMG/M metagenome (GOLD analysis project Ga0307516, IMG submission 203310) | Populus trichocarpa ectomycorrhiza microbial communities from riparian zone in the Pacific Northwest, United States - 19_EM | ecosystem: Host-associated > Plants > Roots > Unclassified | place...
CCATCACCAACACTACCACCGAACCCACACACAAGATCTAAGATTATTCCGTTGTGAATTATCGAAAGTAGCCTGATTACCTCTGATTCTCCCTACACTCCGGTTACGATACAACCCCAGTGTCACATATGGGCAGGAGTCAGCGGTGATGTAGGGGGGTGGGTCGGTTGGTGCACGGTTGCAGAAAACCCGCCAGAGAGCTCGTGTGTCGGCCCATTTCACCTCTTGGAGGTGTTTGGGGAAGGTGAAGGATGGTGTGGAGAGGGGAAGCTGAGTCTTCCATCATTCCATGAACTGTGCTCGCGCTTGCACGAGTAGCCAGGATTTTGTTGTAAGTGCGAAGCGGCATGGGACCGGGCTGCCGGCCCCTTGCTTGGCGAGTGTGTCGGCCCTCTCGTTGCCTCTAATGTTGCAATGAGACGGGCACCAGGTGATTGAGATTTGCCAGCCGAGGGTGTGTAGGTCTTCGATAGTATCGAGGGCCTGTCGGGCATATTTGTGGTTGTGTTTGTTAAAGTTTAGTGTGGCCATTGCCACTTGGTTGTGGATGCAGATGAAGACTATGCCCCACGGGGCTGTGGTGGTAAGGAGAGTGGAGACTGCTTCTTGGACCGCGTGTAGTTCGGCGTCATACACCTTGGCCCGGCTGCCTAGGTGACAGCTGCCCTCGTCCAGTCGGTATAAGTGTTGGTCGCCGCAGTGATAGATTGCCCATCCACATCCAGTTGACCCATTGTCGAGTTTGGAGCCATCCGTGTAGATGATTATGGTGTGGTTTTCTTGTGATTCGAGCCATTGTTCGTGGAGTTTTTGAGGTCGGGTTGTTTTGTCTGGGTTCGGAGATGGGGTGATGGGGATCCCTTCCGCTGAGGATATACTTGTCCGGTTTTCCAGTTTGCCTATTACCAGGTGTTTGCTTAGATTGTATAGGCGGTGGAGCCCCGGGAGGCTGAGGGAGGTGTTTGGTGCGGCCCCGCGGGGGGCCCAGTGCATGAAGGGATGGGAGGAAGTAGAGGCGTATGGCGTATCGTAGCGACAGGTAGTTCAGGTATGCTTCCAGGGGTGGTAATTGGGCGAGTGTGAGGAGGTTGGAGGTTTTGGTATTGAGTGGGAGCCCTGTGATCCATTGGGCGATCGAGTTATAAGTGGTACTGAGGGTAGCTGTTACCATTGGGGTGCCTGTTCACCATGCAGGTGACGCCCAGAGCATGGTTGGCAGTATCACCGTCATTGCCAAATGGTGGGCAATGTGTGCGGGGATGTCACGTGACCGGTGGCGTAGGAAGCCTAGGCTGCCAAGTGTTTTGTTTCCTTTGGCCGCGGCTATTGTAGCGTGGTGGAGGAAGCTGAGTGATTCGTCGATGAACACTCTAAGGTATTTAATCTGGCATGTTGCCATGATGGTGTTGTTTCCGATTCGGAGGGGGGGGTGTGAGGCGAGGCCTTTGTTTTTATCCTTACTGGTGAGGGGGAGGCAGTACAGGAGTTCCGTTTTTGGGGGGGCAAAGGTGAGTCCCAGGCGGGATCCCCTCTGTAGGTGTTGGTCTGTCCTTTCTTCGAGTAGGGTGTTGGCTCTGGACACAGTGGGTGACATTTGGACCATGCAGACGTCGTCTACGTAGGAGGTGTCGGTTGCGTCTGAGGGGTAATGTTGTTTTTCTAGCATTGCGTTGCTGTAGATGAGGAAGAGAATTGGTGAGATGGGGGATCCTTGTGGTAGGCCGCACTCGTACGGTTGGGGTTGCTCGGTGTGTTGATCAAAGCCAAATGTGAGTTTCCAGTCCGTGTTGAATGCTGTGACCCAGTTCGTGAGGTAGAGTGGCATCCGCCGTTGCAGCATGACTTCTCGGAGTGTTGCCAAGTGGACCTGGTTGAATGCGCCTTCGATGTCGTGGGTGAGTACCGCCGGTCGTAGTGGGAATTTATTTGATGCTTTCTTCTGGCTGATTGCCTTGGCGATCGGGTCGATTGTTCGGAGGAGGGCGTCGACTGCGGAGTTCTCTACCTGCGCACCCATCTGTGAGGGCTGTGTGGCCCCGCACATTTGTGCGGCGTGGGCTAGTCGTTTCGCGATTATGGTTTCTAGCTGTTTGCGGAAGCATTATAGAAGTGAGATTGGCCGGTACGATTTGGGTTGTGAGTAGGATTTCTTGCCGGGCTTGGGGACGACCACGCAGTTGGCCATCTTCCATTCTGGGGGGTGGACACTCGAGGTGAGGCAAGCTGTAAAGAGGTTGGGGAGGAGGAGTGGGGCTGCTTCGTTGAAGTGCAAGAGGGTGGTGTAGGAGATGTCGTCTGGTCCTACCGATGTACCATATTTCAGGTGTGCGATGGCCAGTTTCCCCATCGGGATATCCTTCATCTGTCGGTGCCTCTCATCCCTGTCGGTGCCTCTCATCCTCCGTCGGCACCACCTACCTCCGCCGTACAGAAACCGGATGTCCAAATGTGACACTTCCCCTTGTACGGAAGATGCAAAGGAGAAGGGGAGAAAGGAGAGAAGGAGATGATCATTATGTCGCTCAGCAACAGCAGCAGAGAAAAAAAGACAGTGAAACCTAATATCCTCGGATACCGCGTTAAAACTTGTAACCGTGTAAAAAACCTCATGGGAAAACCACGGACATAGGAGAAAGAGTGCACCCTCCAAAGAAAAAGGAAGGAAAGTGAAAGAAACCTTATCGCGAAAGTGAAAAAACCTTATTTGAACCACTTGTATCGCTTTCCACCCCCCGCACATCAGCAAAAAATTGAAAAGTTGAAGTATATTGCTTTTTTTCCAAGTGAGACACAAATTTTAAATTTCCTTTCTCGGCGTTTTAGAGGATATAAAAGAGATTATTTTTTTCAAAATCCTTACGGGAGCAAAATATAAATTCTCGCTTACAGAAGCTTAATAAAGCTTAATAAAGCTTACGGGAGCACCGGGAGCACCGGAAGCATTTTTCTAGTTTTTGCTGATGCATCGTCAGAGGCTTCCCCTGAGTCGCGGCATACAAGTCCTAGCCTATAGGTATGCTTCCAATGTGTCTCCCGAGGCAGGTTCTTTGTCATGATGTCAGCCAGCATGTCCGAGGTTGATAGATATGTTGTCTTGATGGCGTTTCTTTCGCAGGTGTCACGGATGAAGTGGAACCGGACGCTGATGTGCTTGGTGCGCTCGTGAAACTTTGGGTTCTTTCTTAGCTGAATAGCACCCTGGTTGTCCACGAAGATTTCCTGGGGCTCGGTAGCCTGGGAGTCATCACGGTCGGAGCATAGGCAGTTTTTTTTTTTTTTTTTTTTTTTTTTATTTATTCATTACTCGTGTGCGACCTATGGAGATCATGGCGAGGTTATGTACAGTCCAGTTCCTGTCCGCTGTCCGCGCAGTGGCGGCACGTTGCAAGCACCCCTTTGCCCTCTGCCCAGGCCTGTCCCCAGAAAGCGTGAAATGACAAGGAGCATAGGCAGTGTGGGCAGTGGTCGGCGTGTTTGTAAAGTGTCTGGCTGTACAGGACTCCGGCGTATAAGGATCGGATCCAGATGGCTTCCTTTGCAGCATTGGACGCACCAATGTACTCAGCTTCCACTGTGGAGAAGGCGACTAGAGGCTGCTTCCGTGCGCGCCACCAGACGGCATCCCTGGCTAGCATGAAGACATAGCAGGATCACAACTTTCAATCATCGGGATCGCCTGCAAAGTCTGAATCGGTGTAGCCAACAGGTGTGTCCTGCTCGCAGTTTTTCCCATTGTACTGGATAGCAAGGTTGGTCGTGTTACGTAGAAACCATAGGGTGTAGGTGGCAGCGGCCAGATGCTCGGTAGTGGGAGCATCATTAAACTTGCTGAGCATGGAGACAGTGAAGGCGAGATCCGGTCTCGTGCATAGCATAAGACACATTAGGCTTCCGACTATTGACTGATATTGTCGTTTGCCATCCAAATTCAGTAAGGAGTGTACAGTCGTACTGGGACGATCAGTGTTGAGCGTTGTAGTGGGGCGGCGATCATCGAGCTAGGTTGTTTCCGAGTCCGAGTCTGGATCCAGTCTCCGGAGCTTGCTTCCCGTAGGCTGCGGGGTCCAGTGGCCGTTGCATTGTGAGAACCCATAGGTTGCTAGCAGTTTCTGAACAGCTCGCTGTTGGTGAATGTGCAGTATCCGTCTCGAACGGGCGCGTTCAATCTCAATACCGAGGAAACATCAAACTGGGCCAAGGTCTGTCATCTTGTACTTGGTGTGGAGGAGGTTCTTGAGTTCGGTAACTCGATCGGCTGATGGGGAGAAGAGCAGCATGTTATCAACATAGAGTAATATAATGATTGGAGCATCAGCCGACTTCTGGGATTTCCAGATGGCTAGTGGGGAATCGGTTCGATTGGCTAGGCGCTACTTGCCGAGAGATAGATGTTTGGATCATACTCGCATCGTTTGAGACCGAGAGATCTGAGGAACTGGTCAATGTGCTCATACCAGAAATGAGGGGCCTGCTTTAGTCCGTAAAGCGACTTTCTCAACTTGCAGACTTGAGGTTCACCAGACTTGATACCCTGTAGCAGTGCCATGTAAACATGACCATCAACTTTGGGGTTTAGGAAGGTGGTGACAACGTCAATTTGATCGATTTCCCAGTCGTGTATGGCTGCGAGGGTGAGCATCATGTGCAAGCTTTGCAGCTTGGCTACTGGGGCGAAAGTCTCATTGTAATCGATTCCGGCTTGCTTCTCAAAGCCTCGGATGACTAGTCTGGCCTTGTATCGAATTCCTCCAGTGGGCAGCTCCTTGGTTCTGAAGACCCACTTGGAGCTGATAGGCGTGATGCCGGCTGGAACGTCTTCCAGCCCAACGTAGTCCCAGGTTGAATTTTCAGCCAAAGATCTGAGTTCCTCTTTAACAGCATCAGACCATTTCTGGCCTAGTCTTGGGTACGTAATAGCCTCCCAGTAGGACACCGGATCTGCAGAATCCAATGGTTACTCTTCCACCCAGATCCGGTGGGTGACCACTCTAGATCTTTTCCGAAGATCATACTGGCCGGTGTTTCCTTCCAAATTACCAAGACTTCCACTCGAGGCGTCGAGTCCGAGTCCACCTGAGGTGTTGAGTCCGAGTCCGCCTGAGGTGCCGAGTCTGAGTCCGACTGCCGAGACGTCAAGTCCGAGTCCGCCTGAGGCACTGAGTCCGAGTCCGACCGCCGAGGTATCGAGTCCAAGTCTGCCCGAGGCACCGAGTCCGAGTCCGACCGCCGAGGTGTCGAGTCCGAGTCCACCTGCCAAGGCGTCGGGTCCAAGTCCGACCGCCAAGGTGTCAGGTCCGAGTCCACCAGCCGAGGCGTCGGGTCCGAGTCCGACCGCTGAGGCATCGGGTCCGAGTCCACATGAGGCACCGGGTCCATCCGAGGCACCGAGTTCGCCCGAGGTATCAGATTCTGTGAAGGTGACGTTTGATGCCTGAATTACCTGTCTGCGGCAGGGATCCCAAAACCGCCAGATAGTGATACTGTCGTGGACATAACCAAGCATGAATAGAGCGTCGGCTCGTGTACCAAACTTGCTGTGATGGGTGGCTGGGAGTGTTTTGAAAGCTTTGCATCCAAAGCGTCGTAGATGGCAGACTTCCGGTTTTCTTCCAACGAGCTTTTCATAAGGAGTCATACCATTGTTTGACGAGGTTGGGCTCTGAGCATGCAAGTAGTTTGCTGTAGAGATAGCTTCTGCCCACATGTTTGATGGAAGAGTGCAGTCCAGTAACATTGCACAGGCCTTTGCATTATGTGTCTGGATCATTCTTTCGGAAACCCCATTCTTGTTTGTGTGTATGGTAGCGATGGCTCGAAGGTGTTACCATACTCAGTAAGAATCGATTGAAATGCTTCGTTGTTGTATTCTCCTTTGCCATTGTCGCACCGGAATCGAGTTATTTGATGCTGTAGTTGCAACTCGACCAAGGTTTTGAAATCTCTGAATACTGCGCAGACCTCTGCAGATGACTTTGAGCGTAGGAAGCATACCCAGGTATAGTGGCTAAAGTCATTGATATAGAGTATGTAGTATCAGCGTCCAGACTGTGACTGAGGGCTGATGGGTCCACATAGGTCTGAGTGAATCAGTTCCAGTGGTTTAGTTGCTCGCCGAGCTGGAACCTTCCTTTGAAACTTCTCCTTAGCCTTTACTTTGATGCAGATATTGCATGTTGTGAATTTGGTTTCCTTCTCAGAATATGATCCCTTAGGCAATAGCTTTCGGACGTCACTGAGGTTGAGATGGCCAAGGAATCGGTGCCAGGTTTGGATGTCATCTTGGCCTGTTGATCGACATGCCGAGTTCGAATCTGATTGATGTAGTGGGGCATTTGCGCAATATGCAATGGCCTTGACGCAGTTCATTCCGGAGGTTACCTTACCGAGGAGAACGAAGGACATGGCTCTAGGTGTGCATCTGCCAAGAGGTTGTTCCGTGAAACCCTCTGATGTAATGTAAGCAGTACGTGAATGGGAACGGAAACTGACATCAATGCCGTCCTTGATCAACTGGGGTACCGAGAGCAGAGAGGCTCCGAAGTCTGGTACATATAAGGCTTCCACCCTAAGGAGCATTCCGCACTCGAGCTGGAGGTTGATACTGCCAGTAGCTGTTGCTAAACTGACAGAGTCAGCTGACTCAACTTGTAGGAACTCCTCGAGTGGATGGTATTCATGAAAATCCGTCAGGTTTGGTGAGATGTGGTGGGTAGCGCCTGAGTCAATTATCCATTCATCGGTGTTGGGTGTATTTCTAGCCGCTCTTGCTATTGCAGTAAGGCTATGTATTTTAGTATCTCTGGTTGTGATTGATGAGCGGATGCTGACTTTCCACACTTGTCTTCTCTTCCCTTTCTCATGTCGGCAGCTTTCTTCTTAACTTGGCAGTCGACTGCCTTGTGACCTTTTCTCGTACAGTAGTAGCATATGAGGTCACTGATATTCAAGGAGTCTTTCTTTTGATCGTAGGGCTTTCGTCAGTGTTTGCCTTTTCCACCAGTTCGATGGTACTTGCCATCATTGATGTTTGCAGTCAGGACATTACTGGAGGTTCCGGCCAGATTCAGATTGGAGCCAGTTGTGGTGCTGCGGAGAGCTCTTGCAGTTTCGTGTTCGATTAGAATGGTGCTAGCGGAGTTGAGTGATTGTTCTTCAATCAGTCGATTCTTGAGGATGTCGACAATGTTGGTGAATTGCTCGGGAAGGGTCGCAAAGATACGCATGATGAGGTATCGCTCTGTAACTTCGTCCGGAGTCCCTTCCAGCTCCTGGCAGATGTCTGAAAGTGAGGATATATAGTTTGACACAGAAGTCCCAGGCTTCATAACAGCGGAGTGGAGACGGGCAAGGGTAGCAACACGTGCAGACTGAGATGCAGCAGCATTGTATCGTTCGCGGAGAGCCTCCCAGGCTAGGTGAGGGTCGTGATGTCCAAGACGATTGAGAAAGGTTCGAATGCTGTGTTCGGTTGATGACCAGATCATGCCGAAGGCTCGCTTTGACCGCTTGCGAAAATCTCGAACCTGTGCAGTCGCATTGGCTGCAGGTGGGAGCTCTGTACCAAGGACAATCTCGAGGGAGTCATCCATAGCTAGGAGGTTTGAAATGTTGTTCTTCCACAAGTGATAGTTGCTGGCGCTGAGGAAGGGCATCGAGCCATACTTGCAGGCGTACGTGGTGGTGTCAGTCATGATGTTGACGTGGATCGTGTTGAGGCTTAAAGGTGCGGAACAGGGGGTTTATAACGCTAAGGTGTTTTTGGGTGACAATCTGTCAGGTACGGAGGTGCGAATGTCGATAGGTTGAGGATTGAGAGAGCGTCAACCCGGGCTCATAACCTGTCAAAGAATATAGATAGATTGTTGGTTACTTGATTTTGTTCGTACAAGAATACGGAAGCTCTATATATACACACGAGATCCGCTAGACCGCGGGACCTAGTTTCCCTGTCGGGATATCCTTCATCCGTCGGCGCCTCTCATCCCCGTCGGCGCCTCTCATCCTCCGTCGGCACCACCTGCCTCCGCCATACAGAAACCAGACGTCCAAATCTGACAACCACGCGTTAAGCGGTTGAAATAGTTTTTCCCTCTCATCTTCCTGTTCTTTCTTTGGAGGATGCACTCTTTCTCCTATGTCCGTGGTTTCTCCCTCGAAGGGGTTTTTTTACACGGTTACGAGTTTTAACGACGCATCCGAGGATTCTGTTTTTTCTCATTCTCTCCTGTGTTCCTTTGCATCCTTCCGTACGAGGGGAAGTGTCAGAATTAGGTGGCGTCCGGAGATGAGGAGGCGTCGGGAGATGAGGAGGCGTCCGGACATGACTGAGTCCCCGAGCACCGGCTCGGGGGGGCAGTCTTCCGTCCTCTGTCCTGACGGCCTCCCTGTATATAGAGAGATCTTGTGCCCGCATAATACTGTAATACAATCTTCACGTTTATCGATCCATATATTCTAACAGAAGCTAAGGTTTGCATTCATTACATACACTAAACTGGCATTCTACACAGATTTCCCAGTTCATCTCTTGACAGTTGGTCTGAATTAGATGTTGGTCTGGTTCGCTGTCCCGCAATAGCTGGCTGGTTGGGTTCAACTCCCGATTTGTTTCCATTTCGAATGGTTGCAGGCTCTGGGATGGACTTGAGCGTGGGGAACGCTGCAGCCGTACGATAGGGACAGATGCTGGGGCTGATCACGGATATCGCGCGCCTCCACGACTGTAGAGTCCACACTCTGTCCGCAGAGCTGCATTCACACAGTCCCGTGCGATGAATGGCAAGGTTGTTTCGCAGCGGGGGAAGAGCTACTGCACTTCATATCCACCCGAATGCTTCCTCCGCCTGCGTCGGAACTCGAACACGATGCAGCAGAAGTTGCAGAGTAGACCGAGTGGCGGGGGAGATGTAGTTGTCAGAATAATGGGCGTCCGGGGATGACGGACCGGAGACGGTGTCCGGAGATGACGGGCCAGAGGCATCATGTCCGGAGATGACAGCAGCCTTAGTCTCCGAGCACCGGCTCGGGAGACAGTCTTCCGTCCTTTCCCCTTGGCGAGTCCCTCAGGCGCGTTGTATATACAGAGAATGTTTTTCCTTCGACGTTGTATCAATCAATCAGTTCACTATCTTCGTCTCTATCGATCCCTATATTCCAACAGTAGTCAAAAAGTCACTAACTATGACAAACCGGCCGTGCGACCGTAGAGCCCGGATCCATCTCTTCGGTCCGAATAGCTTTCCGCGCAGTCGCATCCTGGCTGATAGCTTCCGTTCCTAGTTCCAGGGCATTCGGCAGATAACGCCCTGAGGCGTTGGTTTGCTGCCTCTAGCCGGGTGGCCAGTTGTATGTCCAACTCTTCTTCGCCTACGGTATGCTTCCCTGAGATAGCTTTTGGATCCCATTTGCCTGAGTGAATTTTGGGTCGTTCCGAGTTGGACAATGGGTTCATGCCTTGCTCCGGGGCCTTGAACCCGGCTCGCATTCTGGTACCCGTCGCCATGGTGCTCAAACCAACAGCTTCGGAATCCAGCGGTGGCGCTACTGCCAGTACCTCGCCCAAGCCGCCGACTCCGGCCAGGCATAGCAACTGCTCCTGTCCTTTCAGCTGTTCCAGCTGTTCCCTGGTAGTTTCTCCAGGCTCCCACTCTTTCCACCACTCAAATTCTCCTCCGGGTTTCCACCTTCCCACCCTTTCCTACTCTTACACCTTCATTGCTTGCCATTGAGAAAATTTGGCTGGCGAGTGACTGATTTCCGGAACGGCATTGCGCCAAGTCGTCCTCTGGGAATACCACCTCTGTGATCGGCGAGACCGCAATAGCTCCAGCGTCAGTTGGGCTTGCGCTCTCGAACACCGTGTTGACTGAGTCTATCGCTACTGCCCAGCTCGCTGGTATGGACTCATCGGTGGTAAACGCCAGAAGGTTCCGTATTTGAGCGTCCCGCGTGCATATCGTGGACCGCGCACTCCGAGTATCCGCAACCCCTTCCACCGTGAGTACTAGCTGAGATGCCCGTGCCTCTAGCCCTCTAGGGTCGAACGTCGGCCGTATTTTCGCCCCCTTCGATGGATGCTTCGGCCTGGATGAGCATGTCCAGATGTCATCCGATGACTCCAAGCATCTGGGAACCTGCTGGTTTCCGTGGTCCGGGCGTATGAGATTCTCGTCCAGTGGAAAAAGCGGGATTGGCCCACTCAACCCCCCCTGGAGCTGGCCTGCACGCCCCCGTGCATCCTTCCTGCCTGTATCTCCAGATCCCAACGACGTCGCAATCCTCTCCCTTGTCTCAGTCACTTTTGCGTGACGCAGGTCCTCGCTCCCCCATTTTTCTCCCTCGTGCCGCTCACGGCACTCCCATTTTTCTCATTTCTCTCACCCAAACTTCTCCTGTTTCTTGCTCACACCTCTCTCACTCACGGCGATCCGATTTCTCCCCTTTTTCTCGGTTCTCTCATTTTTCTCGCCCCCGCCGCTCACGACACTCAGACTGCTCACCCTGCTCACGGTCATCCCACTTCTCTCATTTCTCTCATTCTTTTTTACGCACCTCACATCCTCGCGCTTCCCGTTTTTCTGTTCGGGGCGGAACTGTGGTGGAAGGGGGACCTTGCAGAAGGCACCATTGGCCGGGCAAACGAACTCCAGCTGCTGGTCAATCAGGAGGCGCAGGCAACAACAGGCTGCTTCCGGACAACCAACCTGGGAGCCCTCTCAATGGAGTCGGGCCTCAGATCAGCAGCAGCGCAGCTGGAGAACAGACAGCGGCGCTCTGGGCTACGGCTACTGAGCCTACCAGAAGGGGACCAGGCGCGGGAGGTGGTAGGAGCCCTCACTGAAATCGGGCGGCGGCTCAAGAACGCCCTCGCATACGGCGGACAGACAGAGAGGACAGTACTGCTCGAGGAGCCGGAAACCCTCGACGCGGAGCTACTGCAAGAGGAGGAAGCCGAGGCGAAAGCGGCAGCAGAGGGGACCCGACCGGGCCTAACCATGTTCACGGATGGGTCACGACTGGACGATAAGGCCACCGGGTACGCGGTGGTCTGGAGGAAGGGAGTGGCCTGGGTGGGCGTCAAAATGCACATGGGACACAACCAGGAGGCATACAACGCGGAGTGCGCCGCCCTTGCGCGCGCAATGGAATTGGCTTTATGGAGAAACACGACCCCAGAACGGGTCACAATCTTCACGGACGCGCAAGCAGCCATCAGACGGATGGCTTCAAACGAACCTGGCCCCGGTCAACAGTACGCCCTCCAGGCGCGGAACCACATCGCCACGTTGCGCAGGGCCAGGCCGGGTATTGTCATCGAAATCCGGTGGTGCCCAGCGCACAAGGGAGTCGCCGGCAACGAAAAGGCGGACGAGTGGGCCAAGGCGGCAGCAGAGCAGGCAGGCAGCCACAGACCCATCCCACAATCTCTGGCCAATCTCAAGCGAGAAAACTCGGAGAAGAAGTGGGCGGAAGCGCGCCAGTGGGCTGGGGGCCGGACCTCCAAAAAGAAATACCGGATGCCTGAGAGCCAAAAGCCCGATGGCGCGGTGGCCAACAGCACCAAGAGGCTCACCGCTCGGTTCTACCAGTTGAAAACGGGGCACTGCCTGACCGCCCAGTACCTCAATTGGAAGAGGAAACGGCCCACCTCGCAGTGCTGGTGGTGCCAGTACCGAACGCAGGCCCGGGACCACCTCTTCAAGGAGTGCCCCGAGTGGAAGCCACAGCAGAAGATCCTGTGGGCGGGGTGAAGAAGGAGACGGGGAGGTGGAAGGACCGGTGGAAGGTGCGGGACCTTCTGGCCGATGGGAGGTGCAGCCGGGCAGTACTCGACTTCCTCTCCTCTACGGATGTGGGAAGGCGGGTGCCGCCTGAGGCAGAGGACGGCGCTGTGAGCGCGGTGTCGGAGCTGGAGGTGCGGGAGTGGCTGGAGGAGCAGGGAGCGGGGGCCGAGGAGCCGGGCGCTGGGGGGGAACCGCCGTTGTTCCTGCCCACACCCGACTTCATGGCGTCCGCAGGAGCGGCGTAGGCACAGAAGCGGTGTTCTCTCCCTCGTCCTTTTCTTTGTCATACACGCTCGCTCTTCTCTTTTGTTCTCTTCTTTTGTAATTTCTTTGGTGCGCACCACACGTTCTCGGAACAGGCCTGGGCGGAGGGCAAAAGGGGTGCTTGCAACGAGCCGCCACTGCGCGGACATCGGACAGGAAACGGACTGTACATATCCTCGCCATGATCTAGATAGGTCGCATGCGAGTAATGAATAAACAAAAAAAAAAGCTTCCTGTTTTTCTCACTCGTGCCGCTCACGGCCCTCACACGGCTCACAGCACTCACTTCTCATTCGGGAGTTACCGCGGGCCGCTGGCGGGCTGTTCGAGGTCGCAGCGGACGGTGAACAGGAAAGGACTGTACATAATATCGTCATGATCCAATAGGTCGCATACGATTAATGAATCATCATCATCATCACACTTCTCAATTTTCTCACTCTCCCCATTTCTCGCCGCTCACGGCACCCGCGCCGCTTACAGAACTCCCATTTTTCTCATTTTTCTCACCCCGCCGCTCACGGCAGTCATACCGCTCACGGCGCTCTCAATTCTCTCCTTTTTCTCAATTTTGTCTCTCACACTTCCCTCCCTCGCGCCGCTGACGGCCCTCGCACTTCTCTCTTCTTTCTCTGCGGCGCCGCTCGCGGCCCTCACCCTTCACTCTTTTCTCTCTTTTGGCTTTTTTGTCTGCCGCACTTCTCTCCCTCGCGCCGCTCGCGGCACTCACACTTGTACTGCTCACGCCCTCTGACCGTATATATAAATTTTTCTTCTTTTCTTTTTCCTTCCTCATTTCACCCCAATCATATACATTATAGTCCTCTTCCAAGTCCTTCCACCTGCTGTTCCCTTCATTATGGCGTCAGGAATTCCATCTGGTTTTTTGGTAACGTTGGCAAGCTTGCCGTTCCTGACCGATAATCTGGCTGGCGGGCTGCTATAGGCCTCTTCGGACTGCTGTTGCCCGTCCGGGTAGGGCACTCGGGGGGCCATGGCTGTCCCTGTGGGACATATCCGGTCATCCTCTTCGTCTGGGGTGGCGGTTCCGTATCGTTGCCCAGCTTAAATGCCCAGCGCCATCTCTCGGCTTCGGTCACAGCCCATCTGACTCCAAATCGTATATTGTGTCCTCTGGCCGAGCCGTCCTCGCGCATGGGGTCCTTCGGGTTTCCCATCCAGAAATATGGGAGTCAGCGTCCACGCTCTCCACATCACTCAAAAAACGATCCCCGCTAGAACACACTCGCATCATAGGTTCGCCAAGACGCTAAGCGCGTGTCGTATTCCTATTAGCTAATTCCAGCCATCGCGAACTTTACTTCGGCTTCATTTCTACCCCTCTTGAAATGTAGTTTCGTAACTGCTACACATGCGGTCGCCTCGGTCATCTGGCTCGCCAGTGCACCGCCTCCCCTCCACCAGCATCACTGCCTATGGAGGAAGAGGATCGTTCCGACGTCGGAAGCGATGACAATATCGCCTCCCAGACTGTCGTGCAAAACCTCGAACTGCTCATAACAACGCTTCAGTCCCACTTCCGCTTCGAGATTGCGATCGTATGCGACGACATCGGGAAGCAGTCAGCAGCCGTCAAAATTCTTTTGTCAGCGACAAAAGAGACAGCACGCGAGATGAAGGACCTCAAGGTCCTTGTGACTACGATGAGTGAGCGAATCGATAAGCTCACAGAGGAGAACCGGGCACTCCGGAAGCAAACGCCAGTGCCAGCTACACAGCCGCTGCCGCCTCCTCCATCGACACCACCTCCGCGGCCAAAGCAGAAATGGACGGGGCCTCAAACCCCGCACCAGCCGGCGAAGCAACTGAGGGATACCTTCCCCACACCGACTCTCACGCACTCGGAGCATGCGGATGTGGAAACCGACCCCGCGCAACCCTCGCCATCAACATCTGCCACTGCCGCAGGGCCCGCACCTCTCCATGGCGACACGGATGAGGGATGGAAGAAGGTTGAGAGGAAGCGCAACGGGAAAGGAGAGAAGAGAGGGGCAGGATTTGGAAGAGAGGTGGGCGTCCCGTCCTGGGCTGGTAAAGCTCGAGGCAGGGGCGGCTTCTCTGTGACCGTCTTCATCGGCGGGAACAAGGACGCCAGACCGCAAAAGGCACGCAAACCAAAAAAGGGTAGGAGCCGAGCACTCAGACTGAGAGACAAAGGAGAGGTGGGAAAGGGAGCGGGCGTGTCAGCCCGTAGAGAGAGGAGTGTTGGAATATATGGATCGATAAAAGGTGAAGATTGTGAACTGATTGTATTACAGTATTATGCGGGCACAAGATCTCTCTATATACAGGAAGGCCGTCAGGACAAAGGACGGAAGACTGCCCCCCCCGAGCCGGTGCTCGGGGACTCAGTCATGTCCGGACGCCTCTTCATCTCCGGACGCCTCCTCATCTCTCATGTCCGGGCGCCTCCTCATCTCCGGACGCCACCTTATTCTGACAAGGAGGCTGGAGCCGAGGAGTTGGGGGCAGAGGCTGAGGATACCGCTCTTCCTCCCCACCCCTTCCTTCATGGTTTCCGCAGGAAAGAGGGAGGACTAGGCGGTTGTCCTCCAACGATTTCTTTTGTCATTTCTTTAGTTTTCTATATCTTCTCGGGAAAGGCCTGGGCGGAGGGCAAAGGGGAGCTTGCAACGTACCGCCACCGCGCGGACAGTGGACGGGAAAAACGGATAAAATGTACGCCACCATAGTCTAGATAGGCCGAATACGAGTATGATTGAACAAAAAAAAGCTCTCCACATCACTCTCTTCCTCCTCCGAAATCGCTGTATGAGCAACTGATCAGATCTCTTGGAGCCGGACGAAACTCAACGCCAGAAAACGCCAAGACTTTTAACCGACCCACCAAATTTCGCGACCGCTAAGACTTCACGGACTCCACCATGTCCGGCGAAGCGACCCTGCCGAGCGGGGCAGCCCCGATGGTGGCTGCCAGCGCCGGCCCGAGTGAGGGCTCCCTTCTGAGGGAGCTCGGGGGAGACACAGGAAGCTACAGGGAGGAGAAAATGGTGGAAGACAGTGGAAGCGAGCTCAGCGAGCTCGAGAGCAGCGTGGTGGGGATGGAGGTGGAGGAAGAGTGGGAAGGAAAGGGCCGTGGGAGGCCAAACTTCAAGCGCGCCACCTCCGGCGCGGGGCAACAGCAGAGCACGCAGGACTTTTTCCGGCGCGGAGGCAACGACATTTTCGACACGCCTGGAAAGTCGGCCATGGGAGGAGCACTC
>Ga0307516_10005419_pt1 | contig 15285 bp, 18 predicted proteins | sample 19_EM_MG_FD_203310 | JGI IMG/M metagenome (GOLD analysis project Ga0307516, IMG submission 203310) | Populus trichocarpa ectomycorrhiza microbial communities from riparian zone in the Pacific Northwest, United States - 19_EM | ecosystem: Host-associated > Plants > Roots > Unclassified | place...
TGGGCTCCGCTAGGAAGCCGTTCCCGCGGAGAATGTCACACATGACCTGGATGTCTAACCCCCAATTTCGTGGGTCGTGAAAGACCAAGATGGCGTGGAACTTGACCTTGGAAAGGTCTTGGTGGGTCCGCTGAGTTGTCGCGGGCGGTTAACTTAGTGAAAACGCTGGAGCCACCCATGTACTCACATGTGCCAACTTTTCTCGTTCGGTGAGCTCGTAGAACGGATAGATCCTACGCAATCATCAGTGCGACCTCGCGATCGGTTACGAATTGGCTCACGCGTGATTCCAAGCGAGGACATCGAGAGGGGTATAAACGCTCCGGAATCCGTAACTAGCCCTTGTCAGCTCCCGGTTTACGGTGCACCCCTTGGTCCAACTTACCTGTGGGCAACACTCTTGAGAGTATTACCTCTACCCCCGAGCACGAGCACATGTTTGCCATCGAAGCGGTGCGCTATCGATTTTAGTATGGTGTGAGATTGGATGTACCTGTTTGTCGGAACCTTCCTCTCGAGTGGGTGCCCGTGTGCAAAGGGTTTCATTTCGGACTCACGTCGAAACCAAGCTGTTTAGAGAGGTTTGTGCAGCGAGTCTCTTCGCTGACGCCGCCTCCGTTGGTCAGCTGAAGATTCGGGTGTCATTCCGTCTGACTGAGCGTCAAGCCATCACAACCGTCTCTTACAAAAATATACGGGATCTTCCTGCGCGCAATATGACGTGAGCACGTATTGCCGCGTTCAGGTTACATGCCAAACCACCTGTTGAACGGATTGTCACCGTGAAGAATCCTAAACGCGTTCCTCGTCGGTTCCAGAACTGTCTCGCCCCGGAGCAAAACACCATCCTTCCCGGAGGGTCAGCCACCTCGAATCTTGAAGTGTTTAGAATACCCACGATGTCAAAAACAAAAGTTGGGGGTTGCGGCGGCCGCGACGAGGATATGCGCCTGCGGGCCGAGTGTGAAATCCCCCAATTGCGGCTGACGAGCCGCACTTTTGTCGGTGTTGGCATGGCGGAGACCATCAAAAGTCGAGCTGGCGCATTCTTGCATTCAAGTCAATCAACCACCATCCCACCTCATTCTCCGCAAAAACCATGGTGAGCTATCTGCAGTCGTTTCTGGTTTCCTTGAACTTTTCTCACCCTCCTTCAGTCTGAAATTCCTGCTCTGGCCACGGGCTTCCTCTCATTGATCGGCGGACTCATCGGTTTTGCTAGGAAGGGTTCTGTGCCCTCTCTCGTCGGGGGTGTATCGTACGTGGCCAATCCACGACCAGCAGTTCGCAATTCTCAACCAATTCGCTAGGGTCGGCGGGTTGTACATCTGGAGCGGTCTTGCTCTGCAGAACGGTCGGCCTTATGGCCTCGAGGGTGCATTGGGTGCGTCGACCAATCGGGTGGATCGTTTTTGTGTACGCTGACTCGCAGTGGCCAGGATCTTCTGTTCTTCTCCTGTTGTCCAGCGCACCGAGGTTCCTCAAGGGCACTGTTCCCAAGCTTTTGACTCTAACTTCCGCTTCTGCAATCGTGTACTACGGGCGGGCCTACCTGGAGCAGGTGTAGGTGGGGTCCCGCTCAACCCGACTTGATCAGATTATTTCACATGATCCCGTCGTCCCAACCAGAATGCAATGTACAGTACTTACTGTGTGTATAAACGCGAGCGCATCCCGATGCATATGTAGCAGAGTCATCTTCATGAAGGAGAGGACACGTTATGACGCGGTAGTGGTTGTGCAATCGAGTGCTGATCCGACCTTCCACTCTGCGTCCACCTTCACGATGGTCTGTCACCGGCTCCTTCTAGGGGAGACACGAGGACGGCTGGCTAATCGTGCGATTTGATAGTCTGAACACCCCGCATTCATCACTGGCATCCTCTCGATTGTTGGCGGTTCAATTGGATACGCTCGCAAGGGGTCACTCCCATCCCTTCTCGGTGGTACACTGTCAGTATCGTCCTATATCGTCCTGGGGGCTTTAATTCCGGAGTCTACCGCTCGCACAGCCATTAACGTCCATATAGGGTTGGTGTGCTGTACATCTACAGTGCAAGTTTGCTCCGGAAGGACCCAAGGGGACTGTCAGGGCTGAGAGCCGCCCTTGGTACGCAATCCATCCATATGCATTGGCATTGGATGATTCACAATCCCCCCAGTGTCGACCGTCGTGCTGCTCGGGTCCAGTTTACCTCGTGCCCGAATGGGCCCCATCCCTGCCGTCTTGTCTGCGCTTGGATTGTTCCACCTCGTATATTATGGGAGAGCTTACTCTCGTCGTTGACGATGCTTTTGTATGCGGCTGGGCTGAGCAGATATAAATCGACACTCTTCCATTTGAGTGTCATCGTGTATGTATGGTCACGTCGGGTATCGCTCCCTGTGACCGGCCCTTCAACCCTACAGGCAAGTCGAGACTGGCGCGAACAGAGACGGTTCGATATCCGACCACAGATTGTCCTCAGATTATCTTGTCGGAGATACCAGGGAAGAACCTTTCGAAGATGCATGGAATCGGGGGTTTAAACCCCAAGCAGTGGTGGTCTACGGTATTGGCGGGATGCCCCTCGTCCCACGTTGCAAATATTTATTTCCTGTCGTGTGCCGCCCAAGGAGAGTTTGGGAGGGGGGTGATCCCGCCCGGTCCCCGTTCGTCCAAGAGGCCGACTAGAAGAAGCGTTGACCATGATTAGATTTATCACCTTGTTTACATGCTTCGATACCTGCTCGCTTCAAGGAAGCGCTCGATGGTGATTCTGAAGCGCAGGGCGTCTCGGCCGGTCCGGGCACGTGAGCTGGGCGATGGGTTGGGATTTGAAAAATACGTTCGTCGTTACCGTCGTCGCTTCTGAGTCGAAATGGAATTGTCCCCGTATCTGTACCCTCCCGCGAGTCATTGTTTGAGCTAAGGCGAGGTCAGCTGGCAGTTGCTAGGATTTGGGAGGCGCGTGCCAGACTGAGATATCTGACCCACCCAACTTTGTTCACACTGGCTGCGGTGACAGCGACAGTGATCGTCGCGTAAAGTCCGTTTCAGAACACCGTTGCTCTTGTTCAATCCCATCCATCTCCCCCACGACGGCCAGCGAATCAAGCATAGACTACATCCACGCTAGGGCAACCATAGGGTGTCTCTAGCGTGTTGCTCACCTGCATAGATGGCAGCAGCGGTCCAAACTCTTGCTGGTCCGTTACCGAGCCCGACTCCTCTCACCGTTTTCTCACCGGTGTTTCCACAGCCAGCAACCCCGATAATTGGGACGAGGATTTCGACTTCCACCGTGCCAATTCGCGAGTGTCGTCTCCCAAACGCGTTCTCAAACAATCCAACACGGCCGAGAACTGGGACGATGACTTCGTTGATCAAACGCGGACCTCCCCTCATTCTATCAAGAAACAACGCACCGGCGTTCACGCGAGCCTTTCCAAAGGCGCTCCTACCGAGAACTGGGACGACGATTTCGAAGATAATGATCATCCTGCCTCTCGCCCTCCCCGACTCAGCACCGCCCCTTCCCACGCAGAAAACTGGGACGAAGAATTCGCCGCCAACGACCCACACGTGGAGAACTGGGATGATGAGTTTGGACACTCCTCAGATGAGGACCAAGCAGACAAGGAGGACAGGACGGTAACCGCCCATATGCGACACTTTCAGCCCCTACACGCAACCCCCCCTCCTCCTGTTCCGCCTCTCCCAGATGATTTGCGGATGCATGAACCTCAATTCTCGCCGGCGGACTCGATATTTTCGTTGCCTACAACTATCGGACGACCAGAATCATCTGCCGGCTACTCAACTACATCCATTGCGGCTCTCAGGCCCACTGGTGCCTCAACGTCCGCCCGTAGGTTCGTGGGCCTTCCAGCAAGTACTCCAACTCGTGAAAGGAGGCGTTTGCGGAAAAAGTCGCGACCACCACCGATGGGCGGGACCGTGATGGAGCTCGAGGACCGATCATCCCCCACCCCACCCGAAGCCCACGAACGCCCCAGCACTCCAGAACCTTCCGACTCGTATCCTCCCGATTTCAACCCACAAACCCCCCAGCATACAAATCCTCCCGCCAATACGAACAGGACTCCTTTGCTCTCACGTATCGGCTCCGTCAAAAAATGGAGACCAGGTCGAAAACGTCTCAGTACCGACCCCAAAGACGTCGAGGACGCAAGACGAGAGAATGATACCGAGGTAACTCCCAGACCTCCGAGCATATTGGCCAACGTTCAACGCACTCCTTCAGATGGGAATGACAACGGGGTTCTTGGCGTTCCTGGGTCGGTTTGTCGGGACGAACTGAAGAACGGAAAGAGCATGGAGAGGCTGGGGTTAGGGCCATCACCGAGGCATATCAAGAAAAGGCGGCCCAACCGTGAACCATCGCCCTCACCATTTTCTACTCGCCCAAACTCGATGATGGCCAGCTCGAGCAACGGGTCAGGTGGGAAGCCGAGACACGTTTCGTCAACTGCCACTTTCAACAGCGGGAATAGATCTGCCTCCGCCTCGCGCACAAGTTTCTCAGCCAGCATGGAGGATTTGACCTACCGCATGGTGCGGTCAGTCTCCAGAGACAGGCACAAAGGGAAGGAACGGGAGCGAGACGATAGGGCGGAAGGCAGAAGAACCTTCACGGGAGGCATTAGGCGAATATCTTTTGGCAGTAAATCTACGGAACGCCCCAAGCCGGTCAAAGACGCGATTACAACAACACCAACACCAAAGGAGAAGGGGAAGGAGGGCCGACATGGAAGGAGCAACACTATCTCGAGTATGGACACCTCGCGCCCTCCCTGGATCTTGGGGCGCCTTGCTTCAGATGGTCCTCCACAGCTGCCAACAATACCCGCGCCGCCGTTACCCCTACAGCCGGTACCACCTTTCCCCATCAACCCTCCCCCACCACTTCCCCTACCCCCATCGGAATCAACATCCAAACCAATTACATTATTGCCGGCTGTCGAGCTACAGCCAGTCAAACCACGCCCTCGTCCGTCTCTGGATATACCAGTAACGATCACTGACACACTCCCCCCCTCGCGGAAGTCAACCGAGGCCTCTAACCTATTGGCCAGCAAGCCGACAACCTCACCTCAACACGCTGCTTCACTTGGGAGGACGACCCAACCACCGAAACGTTCAGACACATCTCCGACAGGTAGTTATTCATTGACGCCTTCTTTATCTCGCCGTTCCTGATCAGGGAGACGTAGATGGGGGGGTCCCCCGGCGGAACTCTTTGAATGACCTGAGGATCCCTGCAAGGATCACCCAAGCGCAGACAGGACTGCGAAGAGATCTCACCCTAGTCAAAGAGTTCGCCAAGAATGTGGAACGTGAGTTCTTTCTGGGGGCGGTTCTTTCCTCAGTGTCCTCACCGCCGTCCAGAACTCAAGGAACTCCAAGAAACATACAGCTCACTCATTCTGGAGATCCATACCATCCTCCACGCCGAGTCTCGGCCAATGACGCCTGCTCTTCCCTCTCGTCCGGCGTCCCCCACGGTTTTTTTCACCCCCAGACGGCGTTCCAGGTCCAATGCCACCACGATGCCCCCGAGCGCCCAGATCCGCACAATCACAACTTCCATGACCGAACTGCAGTCCAGATTCGCCATCACTTGGGAGTGCGCAGAACTCCTCATTGAACTCGGCGGGGGGTCCACCATCCCCCCGAGGATGTCCAAGGTTCAGAGCAAGTCGAGCTTAGCCTCGAAGGTCTTCCCAACCTCCAACTCCGCCCCACCAGAAGTGATGAATAGCATTGGAAGGCGAGGAAGGGATCGAGCCATCACCCTCGGTGGTGACGAACAGAAACCGGCTCTACCGGAAACTGAACCAAGGTCGAACACGACGCCGGCCACCCCTCGACATTCCGGTGATTGGAGTAATACTTCGGGCAACGGCGATCTGAACTCGCGGCAGCTCCTTCTGTTACGAGAGATGTTGAGTTACCCGGATGCCGATCATACCCCACAGAGCGTCTTGGAGAGATTGCGGGTTCTCGATTCTCGAGTCAACCGGGACTGGGCGTGGGGTGGGCCGATGGGAAGCACGATCACGCTCCCTCCTGACGATGAGTCTTCTCACGGTCACCATACAACCACTCCCAGTGATAGGAGTCCAATTAAGAAACGGGGGGCTGGTCGCCTGGGGATGAGCGCTGTTCGAGATATGTTGAGGAGCCTCAAGCGGAGTGTGACTGAAGCCAATCAGAACCAGCATCAGCAGTCCCCGCACCCGCCCTCGTCGGAGTCTTCTGTTGGGTTGGCAGACCGGCCTCCTCGACGGCGAGCGAAGACGAGTACCGGACCTCAAGGTTCGGATTTGGGTCGCGAGTCCCCCGCTCTGCACAACCGCCGAGACCCTAGGTCTCCTTACAATACCGTCAGCTCGGGTGTGCACAAGTCGCCTCGCCGCCCATCCCTCGCTTCGATATTCCGGTTCGCGCACAAGACCAAATCGAACGCGAATTCGGGCAACTCGACCGATCGCTCGTCTTTTCGGAACCGACCCAACGCTCCAAGTAGTAGTGGGACCGGGAGCCAAGCCACGATGGAAGACGAGGACTGGGATCGCGTGGATGACTCGGTGTCTGATCTGGATTTTCACTCTCCTCGCTCGACAAGGTCGACTTCCGGTGGGACCGACGCCTCCTCAACGCTCCGGGCTAAACGCGCGAATCACGGACAATCGGAGAAGTCGCCGGGCATAACCTTCCAGGACAACCTCCCAGAACCACACACCTCACGACGTGGGGGGCCACCCGGACCGGAAGCCTCGCGAAGCTCGATTTGGGAGGGGACCTGGTCGAGAGGCACGAAACTGTCCAACGTCGAAGAGATTGCAGAGGGTAACACCCCTGTGAAACGTGGTCCGACGAAACAACCCTCCCGGTTGTTTGGGCTCTCCCCTAGTCCAAGTCTCAAACGTCACGTATCCGATGCGAACCAACCGCAACAACAGCCGCAGCAACCTGTCCGGACGAATGGTAAACGTTTGTCTGGAGTGCCTCCTATCCAACGTGGGGGAAACACTGGGTCTGTCCGGTCCACTCCCCCGCAGTGGGTCGATGGGTTACCGGACCCAAAGCTCGCGATGACCCCAGAGAACATCAAGCCGCTCCTCGGCAGTGCGCGAGAAGTTCTTCTGAGATGTACAGAATGCGTTGCGGAGGTCAGGACGTTGTTCAATCTGTTGGAGAGCATCAGGAGTTAGGTAAAGTTACGACACTCTGTTCTTCTGTCCCCTCTTTCAATTCTCTCTTTTATAACCTTTGAGTTCTTCGCCTTTCTTTTCTTTTCTTTCTTTTTTCGCAATGTCCTATACGACCTCTTCACGTTAAGGATTTGGCTTACCCACCCACGTACAGTCGATGTCTGATGTTGATGCTTGCCCTGCTGTCCCTCATGCTCTAATGCTTTCTGCTTTCATACTGTGTTATGCCCCATTCGCGCCTCTCCTGTGATGTACCCCCTCCCACACCTCTCTGACGCTCTGACGCTTTACTACGCCCATTGTCAACGGTTTATTACACGTCGCCCTTTGTCTACGCATTTTGCACGCTAACTACTACCACGCAACAAATGAATACTACGAACTCGAACTCGAGACTACCTTGCGGGAGATGTGGTTGCAGAAGCTGTCGAAGAGGGCTCTGTCTCGCCCACGGACCCAGTTGAACTCGAGATATTTGTGGGAGAGGGTGATTTGACACACGAGTGCTACTGGAGAAGAGGTTGTTTCGGATGTTTCGCCCGATGGTGCATTGAGCTTCTTTCGCCGGGCAGCTCTGGACCACGTATTCCCGGTGGCCGTGAGCTTTATCGTTACCTCATCGGGGGTGAAGTGTTCCTGGACAACGGTGACCCCCTCGGTGCTTGAAAGGACTTGTTTGAGTTTCTGGAACACGACTGTTCCGTCCACCGAGGTGAACGGTTGATAAATGGTGTTGTGGGGGGGCATGAGACCGTGAAGTGACTGGTTAGAAATTCGCGATATACTCTAGTCCTGTAATCAGCGGATCGTGCGTGATTGTGGAGGTGAAATAGCTTACGTCTGGTAATTTCTCATCCCCGAAGGACCATCCGATTGCCCATCTTCGCGTTTGGCCTTGTACGAACTCTGTGATGGCGTAGTTTTCAACCTGTGTTGTCATTGGACGGGTCGAATCGACGAGAACCGGAGTGAACGTACCCCGTTTTCTCTTAGCGAATTGACAACATCTGTCAAGGAAGAAAGCTTTCCGAGCATGGAGGTGAACCATCTACCGTCCAGATACCTGTTGGCACCCAAAAGGATAAGGCTGGCGAATATCTCGGACACACCTGCATTTCGCCCTATACATCAGGCTTTCCGTGACGATCTGTCGAACGAACGCGGACTCTCCCCCTGCCGTGATCATCTCCGTGTCTGCGCCTGTGCAAACGGCAGAAGGAGAGAGTTCCTTCTTGGTGGTACTCTTTTCGATTTCCTCCCGACTCGAGTAAAAGGGAGGGTTGCACATCGTAAAATCAAATGTGTCAGGGCCGAGTAAGGGAGATAGGATTGGTTCATGTAGTTGTGCTTTGTGGATGTGGATCCGCGATTGAAGCTCGTTGGAGACGATGTTGGCGCTTGCACATTCATAGGAAGATGGGTCGATTTCTGGAAAGCAAGATCCTCAGAACCAGTATCTGGACGCTTTCTGCCCACCCAACCTGTTGCAATAAAGTTCCACGATGGAGAAACCCGGCATCCCAGGAGTGGGTAGATACACGATGCCCCCGTTCCACTGTGTTAGCGTGTCAGCGTCCGATTTCCGAGAGTTGTGAATACAGTCACATGTCGATCCCCTTCACCGTAGCCATAGGGGCGGAATGAAATGGGTCAAGGATATCCTGGATCCAGAGGATGTAGTTTAGTCTGTTGGGTACTGGTGGGCATAACCGATCGTCGGGGAGGTGCACGTTCAATGAGAAGTCTTTCTGGAGTAACGCCTGGGTAAGGCGTCTGCGCTACCGACGATATGCGTTAGAGAGTGACTCGTTGGTCTTGCGAAAGGGATACCTCAGAGCTGTTTCCGACTTGAAATCGATTGTTGGACCATTCGCGGTTTGAACGATGCTGAAGCCGGTCGTAAGCGTCCTTTCCAACGATAACGTGTGTCCCGACTCACTAAGGAAGGAGAGGAGGATGACTCTTTGCAAGGGCCAAAAAGTCCGGAGGATGATTATACGGGTTCCTGGGGTGCATGACTGTGACGGGTGAGATGATGAGCGATTGTGAGAAAGGGATCCCAGATCCGGTCGGACCTTATCTGGAGAAGATTTCCATCCACTCCAGATCTTCTGAGTCTCGATCCTAGGAAAAAAAATGTCAGTCCTGACCCACCCCTCCATTCAAGGTAGGGGACACCTTGAACACCACAAATATGCGTGCTGACCTTTGCCAGACGGTTGGTTCCGTGAGATCTCGTCGCAATGGCCCGGCCAAGCGATGACCCTGCAGGTCAGGAAGATACTGCACGTCGAAAAAAGTCTGTATCAGGACGTTCTCGTCTTCGAATCGGAGACATACGGAAACATTTTGGTTCTTGACGGGGTTATCCAGTGCACCGAGCGCGATGAGTTCTCGTATGTGCACTGTATTTTTGTTTCGTTTCGTCCTCCGCTGATCTCGGTTTGCACAAGGTACCAGGAAATGATTACACACATCCCGCTCGCCAGCCACCCAAACCCCAAGAAAGTTCTTGTCATTGGGGGTGGCGATGGTGGCGTGGTTCGTGAGGTCCTGAGGCACGAAACAGTTGAGGAGGTCGTTCTATGCGACATCGATGAGGTTACATGGGTCCACTATTCCCCGACCCGTGCGATGCTGACTCAACCGGCAGGCCGTGATCCGTGTCTCTAAAACGTACCTCCCCCACATGTCCCGGCTGCTCTCCGACCCAAGGGTCGTTGTGTTTGTCGGGGATGGCTTCAAGTTCTTGGCGGAGAACACCTCTTCGTACGATGTCATCATCACCGACTCCTCTGATCCCGTCGGTCCCGCCGCTTCCCTCTTCCAAAAGCCGTACTTCCAGCTCCTTCACGACGCCCTCACTCCTGGGGGTCACATCTCCACCCAGGCTGAATGCCTTTGGTTGCACGTCCCATTGATCAAAGAATTGAAACAGACTACCAGTCAACTATTCACCGTCTCCGAGTACGCCTTCACCACCATCCCCACTTACCCCAGCGGTCAGATCGGTTTCATGGTCTGTGCCAAGGGCGAGAAGAGGGACCTCAAGACTCCTGTAAGGAAGGTCCCAAACACCTTGTACTACAACGAAAATGTCCACAAGGCTGCTTTCGTCCTTCCCGAGTTTGCCAGGAGTTTGTTTGAGAACGATACGGAGATTGGGCCTGTTTTCGGCCGGAATGCCTTGGAGATTGCGTCCGCCAACAAGCAAAAGAAGAAGATCCTCCTCCTCGGTAGCGGCTTTGTCGCTCGTCCCGCTGCAGAGTACCTTGCCCGCCGGCCCGAGAACCATTTGACGGTTGCCTGTCGCACCCTTGAGAAGGCACAGAAGTTAGCCGAGGGTCTCGCAAACTCCACTGCTATCTCGTTGGACGTCAACACTACCCATGCTCTCGAAACCGCGGTCGCTGATCACGACCTCGTCATCTCTCTCATCCCTTACACACACCACGCGGATGTCATCAAGGCAGCCATTAAGGGCAAGACCCACGTCGTTACCACCAGCTACGTTTCGCCGTCGATGGTGGAGCTCGACGAGGAAGCTAAAAAGGCTGGAATTGTCGTTATGAACGAAATCGGTTTGGACCCCGGTATCGACCACTTGTACGCTGTCAAGACAATTGACGAAGTACACTCCAAGGGGGGAAAGGTACAACCTTGTTTTTTCGGCGTACAGGGGAAATTAAGGCTCACACAATTCTCAGATTAGGCAGTTTTTGTCATACTGTGGTGGCCTCCCTGCCCCAGAGTGTTCCGGCAACCCCCTTGGTTACAAATTTTCGTGGTCTTCCCGGGGTGTTTTGCTCGCCCTTTTGAACTCTGCCTCATACGTTCATGGCGGGAAGCGACTCGACATCACTGGCAGCGAACTCATGGGTGTTGCCAAATCTTACTTTATCTCTCCCGCCTACGCGTTCGTCGCCTATCCAAACCGTGACTCGGTTCCATTCAGGGAATGGTACAACATCCCCGAAGCTGAGACAGTGGTTCGTGGGACCCTGAGGTACCAGGGCTTCCCGGAGTTCATCAAGGCTCTTGTTGATCTCGGTTGGCTCGACGCCACGACGAAGGAGTGGTTGACCAAGGAGTTGACTTGGGCCGAAGTCACCCAGAAGGCCATCGGTGCTTGTTCTGCTTCCGAAACGTGCGTCACAAGCTTGTATCCATCGAGCTGAAACTTAAGAACTCCCAGTGACCTCATCGCGCGCGTCAAGGAATTGGCTAAGTTCCCCGATGAACTGGAAGCCAGCCGAATCATTTCTGGGTTTCGATGGATCGGGTTCTTCTCCTCCGAGAAAGTGCAGCCGAGGGCTGGGAATCTACTTGATACGCTATGCTCTCGCCTGGAGGGTCTGATGAAATATGAGGCGGGAGAACGTGACCTCGTCATGTTACAACACAAGTTCGTTGTTGAGTGGCAGGATGGAAAGACCGTGCGTCTCGTTTGTTCGTTCGGTGTTGGAGAGATATCGCTGATACCTGCGCGTAGGATGTCATCACCTCAACTCTGGAGGCGTATGGCAATCCGATTGGCCACTCTGCTATGGCCCTCACCGTTGGTGTTCCTTGCGGCATTGCTTCCCAGCTGGTTCTCGATGGTGTCATCAATCAGATCGGTGTGCAGCGGCCGTACACCAAGGAACTCTGCGATCCTATTCGCAAGATTTTAGAGGAGGAAGGGATTGGAATGGTTGAGAAGGTTCTGTAACCCGTTGTACATCGTAGAATCGTAGAATTTTTATTCCGCGTTATTCAAATCAGGGAACGGAGGAGACCAATCGCTTGGCATCTCTTGTCTCGAGCGACCTCACGTGACAGTACTGTCTTGCCTACCGGTGACTGTGGCAGCTTATTGTCTCACCCCCTTCATTGTGGAACATTCCCTCTACCACTGCGATATCGCCAGCTAGGGACGACATAGGAGGAGCTGCGACTTGCTCCAGGTTTGAGCTTGCTTCACTCGACCCGATAGCCGATCTCCATATTAGACCCGCGCCACCATGGGGGACGGAGATCGCAACCACTCGCCGAACGATTCGTACCCAACTCCGACCTCAATACTTCAGGCCTCAACCGAGCGTATCCTCGCATCTCACCTACCAAGTAACACAGCCGAAGCCGATTATGAGTTGAAAAAGAGCACGCACGTCCAATTCATTGCACGTGTGATGCTTCAAGGATTTCCATCGAAATATACAAGCCAGGACGCTTCGCAGCCCTGGCTTATGTTTTGGATCCTGGAGAGTTTTAGCATCCTGCAAGTTGGGTTGGATCCAGGTAACAAACAAAGGTCAGCCCATCCTGGCTCACGCCCTACCGAGAGTGTTAATCTCCTCGAACTGCAGGGTGATCGACACGGTGCTTGCCTGTCAACATCCGGATGGCGGATTTGGGGGTGGTCCGGCACAGTCAGCACACCTTTTGCCGACATACGCCGCTGTGTGTGCTTTGGCCATTGCTGGGCGACCCGGACCAGGCGGAGGCTGGGACGAGATTGATAGGTATGTGGTATACATCTGCTTCACCTCTGCACACCACCCGATGTAACGGCGGCATTTCTCCATTCATTCTTCTTAAGGGATGGGATGTACAAATGGTTTTTATCGCTGAAGCAACCGGATGGGTCGTTCCTCGTCTCGCACGACGCCGAAGTCGACGTTAGGGGTCTTTACTGCCTCCTTGTGACTGCAACCCTGCTTGACCTGTTGACGCCGGAGCTGCTTGAGGGGGTGCCCGAGTTTATCGCCGCATGCCAGAGTTATGAAGGGGGATTTTCCTCTTCATCCCTACCCTACTCCAACGGTGCCGACATGTCAAACTTCCCTAAACCCTGTTTGGGGGAGGCACACGGCGGGTATACATTTTCCTGCCTCGCTAGCTGGGTGTTGGTTCAGCCTTACCTTGCCGCGTTGCGTGAATCCGGGGACCTGGCAAAGGCGTCGGTTGCGATCAACGTCAAGACCTTACTCAGGTGGATAGTCAGCATGCAGGGCGGTGAGCTCGACCTCGGGGGATTTAGGGGGAGAACGAACAAATTGGTCGATGGGTGTTATGCTTGGTGGGTTGGAGGGTGTTTCCCCCTCCTAGAGAGCCTTGGGGTTTCTGTCGAACCGACTGCGGATGTCGCCCAGCCGTCGAACAACGAGGAAGAGGCGTGGCATGATACGGACGGTCCGTACATTATGATCGAGGTCACACTGTGTGGTTCTGACATTTCCGTAGACTCATTGTATAGTCGGCAAGGGCTGCAAGAATATTTGCTGTGGGCGGGCCAGCATCCTTCGGGTGGATTGAGGGACAAACCACCAAAGTGAGTGTTTTTCGTGGCTGCGATGTGGCACCCCCAGTGGCTAAATGGGAGCGTGGAGGCACGCCGATGCGTACCACACGTGCTATTGTTTGTCGGGGCTATCATCCGCCCAGCATCGTATGATCGTGTCAGAGGGCAGACGGCGTTCCACCACATCGCTGTGGGAAAGTGGCGGCGGCAGTACTGGTCCGTCCGATTTGCTGATCTCCAGTGGTGTTGCCTGATGAGGGGGTGCAGAAGCCTTGACAGACTCGCTTCGTAGGGGGGCGTTCTCGTCCGCGTTGGCTTGGGTAGAAGAAAACGGCGGGTCAAAGGTGGTGGGGTCGAGCGCAAGCAGGGTGGTACGGATCCTTTCTTTAATTATCCGCGTGGAACGGCGTTTAGCTCACGTAGCACGATGCCAGAACGCGACCCACCCAGTTTTCAACCTGACAAACACACATGTGGAGGGTATTATGGCACATTTCTATGGGCAGAAGGTGCCACCACGTACGAAGACGAGCGTTTGAGCTTCACGGCACAATGTTACATGTGCGGGATTTTACGATGGGTGCTATGTACGATTTGGTAGACATAAATGTAAGGCAATCCTACGACGGCAGGAAGGGGGGCTTGTGGTTCGAATTCTTGTTGGTAGGGAAATATCCATGATAATCTCAAATTATTCTTCCCCATGGTCCTGCGATGGTCAAATTAAGCTACGGTGGGTACAAACCGCGGCAATCCCTACCACCCCCAGTTTAGCGACCACACAGCTCACCGTTTGCACGGTCGAGATATCAACTGTCCAATCACGCAGTGCTCGAGACGTTGCCCAATTGGATCAACGAACAAAGAACATGATCGGTCCCTCGAATCGGGGGAATGGAGGATGATAATTCCGACCTACCAGCTAGTGTGGTGACTTAACACCGGGAAGAATCCTCCAGTCATTTGGCAATACTAACGAGCCCCCGCGTCGACGCTTTCGGTTTACGCTCTTATGCCAAGCTTCAAGCACACCCCTACGTGCGCCGGTGGTCTTTGTGGTCCCAACGTCTTCCACCGATGTCATTCACAGGATCATCTCGATCTATACCTGGTTCAGTCCTGCTGCGGTTATCGCCCCAGGGGACGTCCAGGACAAGCTCTGGTTCCCCGATAATACCGACTTCTCGACTTGCACATACACGAGGCCACCTTATCCTCCCGCACCCCAGCTCGCACTAAACGCTGGACGGTTGGCGGGTAGGGTCGGGCTCTATGTCCCACCAATGGATTTGTATATCAAAGTCGGTGTTGCTGGAGGCGATTGGGGACCGTGTGGTGGTTTTGAGAAGTACCTCAATCGAGGGATCCTCGCACTTGGAGTATTCAGGCTATCAGAGAATGACCGGAGGACCAATGTACGAAGCAAGGGATTATTCGACAGTATTGAGGTAATGACGCCCCGAAGATTGGTCCTGGACCCTGCCACTCAACTAACACCACCCGTTGGCCTATGCCGTCCCATGACCTTCGTATCGTCAGGGACCGAGGCAGAAGAAGGAAGAATATTTTTGCCCGCGCAGCTCATCGGCAACTGCCGCTCATTGGTGTATGTGCAACCTGTCGAATTCTTCTTCCCCTTCCATCCCTCGGTTGCTATGTCATACCGACTGAGTTCTTTATAGTGATCTCCCCGTTTGGGTGATCAACGGGGCTTCTGGATTCTCCGAAATGTTTAACCAGTCTCCCGCTGGCCGACAGCTCTCCACCTAGTCTCCCCTTGA
>Ga0307516_10005420_pt1 | contig 15280 bp, 16 predicted proteins | sample 19_EM_MG_FD_203310 | JGI IMG/M metagenome (GOLD analysis project Ga0307516, IMG submission 203310) | Populus trichocarpa ectomycorrhiza microbial communities from riparian zone in the Pacific Northwest, United States - 19_EM | ecosystem: Host-associated > Plants > Roots > Unclassified | place...
TCCGCGCCGGCCAGGGCGTCGGTCGCGGCGGCACCCGCCGCCGCGTCGGCCGCGGCCACCACCACCGACCTGGCCCAGTGGTGCGCCCGCCTCGCGCCCGCGGTGCCTGGCGTCGACGCGTCGGGCTGCCGGGCCTCCGGCCTGGTGCCCGGCGCTGGCCGCTCGGTGCACGGCGTGCCGCTGTGGACGCACGACGTGGTGCCCGCCGGCGGCACGCCCAGGTTCAAGGTCCTGCTGCTGGGCGGCATCCACGGCGACGAACTGGCGTCGGTGACGCTGGCCTTCGACTGGATCGCGCGCTCGCACGGCGTGCAGGCGTCCGCGATGCCGCACCCGTCCAAGGCCGCCAAGCCGACGATCGCCGACGTCGCCTGGCGCTTCGTGCCGCTGCTCAATCCCGATGGCCTGCTGCACGCGCCGTCCACCCGCGTCAACGCCCACGGCGTCGACCTGAACCGCAACTTCCCCACCGCCGACTGGGCGCGCGACGCGCAACCCTACTGGATCAAGCGCACGAAGAAGGATCCGCGGCGTTTTCCGGGCACCCGGCCGCTCTCGGAGCCGGAGTCGCGCTGGTTGCTGGAACAGATCGACCAGTTCCATCCCGACCTCATCGTCTCGGTGCACGCGCCGTATGGCCTGCTCGATTTCGACGGGCCGCCGCCCGCGCCGCGCCGCCTGGGCAGCCTGCAGCTCGATCCGGTGGGCGTCTATCCCGGCTCGCTGGGCAACTATGGCGGCCTGGTGAAGAACGTGCCGGTGATGACGCTCGAGCTCAAGAACGCGCGCGGCGTGCCGCCGGGCGAGCTGGCGGCGATGTGGACCGACCTGCAGCGCTGGCTCAACGAGCAGATGACCAACCCGGGCGTGCAGGCGAGCGCGCAGCGCAGCCTGGTGCCGGGCACCAAGGCGATCGGCGCGCCGCGCCGGATGGATTGAGCGCCAGCGCAAGCGGGGTTTTCTCCCCCCGATCCGGGGGTTTGCGGGCGCCGCGGCGCGGCGCAGAATCCGCGCCAATCGTCAACGAATCCTGGAGGGAATCGCCCATGAACGCTCGTCTCCGTCTTCTCCTCGCCTGCACCGGGACGCTCCTGGGCGCCACCGCGGCCCAGGCCCAGGTCCACATCAAGCCGGGTCTCTGGGAAAACACGGTCACGATGAAGTCCGACAACCCGGCCATCGAACAGATGAAGGCGCGGATGGCCGCGATGACGCCGGAGCAGCGCGCCCAGATGGAAAAACTGATGCCCGGCATGGCGGCGGGCGGCGCACCGAACTCGATCCGTGTCTGCATCACGAAGGAGCAGGCCGCGCGCGCGTTGACGCCCGACAACGACGGCCGCTGCACGCGCACCAACGTGGTCAGCACGGGCGACACGACCCGGTTCGATTTCTCCTGCAAGTCGGCGCACAGCGACGTCAGCGGCCACGGCTCGTTCACGCGCATCAGCGACAACGCCTACACCGCCAGCAGCACGGCGGACATGGTCACCAAGAGCACGACGACGCACATGCAGACCGACATCGCGAGCAAGTTCATCTCCAGCGACTGCGGCGACGTCAAGCCGATGGTGACGCCGCCGGCCAAGTAGCCGCGGCGGCGCGGGCTCGCCGCCGGCCATGAGGCCCACCGTCGTCGCGTGCATCCATCGTGCGGCGCGGCGCGTACCTGTCTCATGAGCCGCGGTCCTCGCGGCGACCTCTGCGCCGCACATGACCGAACCGTTCCACCCCGTCGCCTCCCAACCCGGCCGTCCGCGCCGCCTGCTGCAGTGGGCCGTCGGCGCCGCGTTGCTCGCCTGCGTCGGCTCGGCGATCGCCGGCGCCGGCCTGGGCGTGCTCAATGCCCTGGCCGCGCTGCGCGGCCACCAGGGGCCGGCGGGCGTCGCGTACGGCGCGCTGGAGCGCCAGCGCTTCGACATCTACGTGCCGGGCACCTCGCTGTCGGAGGCAGACAAGGCGAGCGGTTCGCCGCTGGTGATCTTCATCTACGGTGGCTCGTGGTCCATGGGTAGCCGCCAGGACTACCGGTTCGCCGGCGAAGCGCTCGCGGCCCGCGGCTTCACGGTGATGGTCGTCGACTACCGCCTCTATCCGCAGGTGCGCTACCCCGACTTCCTGCAGGACTGCGCGCTGGCCGTCGGCTACGGACTCGAGCACGCACGCGAACTGGGCGCCGACCCGCGCCGCGTGTTCCTGGTCGGCCACAGCGCCGGCGCCTACAACGTGGCGATGCTGGCGCTCGATCCGCGCTGGCTGCGCGCGGCGGGACACTCGCCCGACGAGCTCGCGGGCTGGGTCGGGCTCGCCGGACCGTACAACTTCCTGCCCATCGTCGACGAGGACGTGAAGCCCGTGTTCGACTGGCCCCGGACGTCCCCCGACACGCAGCCGATCAGCCATGTCGACGACCTCGCCCGGCCGTTGCCCGTGTTCCTCGGCGCGGCGGCCAACGACACGGTCGTGCATCCGGAAAGGAACAGCATCCCGCTGGCGGACAGGATGACGGCGCGGGGCACCGCCGTGACCCTCAGGACCTACGCGCACGTGAACCACGCGACGCTGGTGGGCTCGCTGTCGTGGCCGCTGACGTCGTTGTCGCCGGTGCTGGACGACATGACGGCGTTCATCCGCTCGATAACACCGACAGCCCGACCCGGGGCGCTGCCGGCGCCCGCCTCGGCACCCTAGTTGCGCAGCTCCCGCCACGCGACCCAGAACGCGCCGATGGCCAGCAGCAAGGACAGCGGGTACCACTGCCGCGGCGGCGGCACGACGACCGAGCCGTCGGTCGGCGAGAGCAGCACGGCGACGATCATCAGCAGGAGACCCGCGATCACGCCGGCGGTCGCCCAACGCCACAGTCGAGCCTGCGCTGCGTGGCGGCGCTGCTCCTCGGCCAGCGCCCGCGCGACCGCGATCGGCGCGGCGGGCGTTGCCCGACGTTGAACCGCGACGCCGCGCGCGGCGTGGTCGACGGCCGCCAGCGTGCGCGCGACGAAGCCGCCGTCGACGAGCGGCTCCGGCGCGCTGGCGCGCAGCAGGCCGTCCAGGGCAGCGTCATCGAGATCGGATTCGTTCATATCGAGGCCTCCGGATTCCAGGCGCCCAGCAGCTCGCGCAGGCGGTTCTTGGCACGATCGAGATGGGACTTCAATGTCCCCAGCGGCAAGCCGAGTACCTGCGCGGCCTCGGCATGCGACAGGTCGAGATGGAAGCAATGCACGACGGCGAGACGCTGGATTTCGCTGAGTGCCCCCAGCGCCCGCTCGACGTCGCGCTCCAGCCCTTCGACGGCGCGCGGATCGTGGCCCGGGTCGCCGGCCGCCTCCCTGTCCGGATCACGCCACTCGACGGGCAACTGCGGGCGGCGCACGTGCTGCAGGAACCGGGTGAGGGCAATGCGATGCAGCCACGTGGCCAGGCGCGCGTCGCCGCGGAAGTCGTTCAGGTGCAGCCAGGCCTGCACGAACGTCTCCTGTGCAAGGTCGTCCGCGAGGGCGGCGTCGCCATGCGTCAGGCGGCGCAACTGCAGTCGCACGCGCGACTGGTGCGCACGCACGAGACGCGCGAACGCGTGCCGGTCGCCCTGGCGCGCGCGCGCGAGCCAGGCGGCGATCTCCGCCTCGACACGTTCCGTCTCGTCGAACACCATGGGGCCGCCTGCCACGTCAACGCGTCATTGCAGGTCGATGGCGGACGGCTCGGACGGTTCGGGCGGCTGCGGCTCCAGCTTCAGCGCGATCAGTTGTGCAACCCCGATCGCGAGCGGGATCAGCCCGGCGGCCCACAGCCCGTGGTCGAAATGGAACATCGCGCCCAGGAACGCGCTCGTGCCGACGCCCACGCCCACCAGCGTGAGCGCACGCATCAGGGCCGAACCCTCGCGGCGCGGCGAGCGCAGCAGTTCGCGCGGTACCGGCAGGCCCTTCTCCAGCAGGTCGACCACGGTCTTGTGCTTGCGCTCCTGGTACTTGTAGGCGAAGTTGAGCGCGATCACGGTAATGCCCAGCGGCATCAGGATGGCGCAGACGGGAATCAGCAGTCCGGGCTGGAAGAGTTGATTCAAGGGATCCATGGCATTTTTCCGGCTGGGGCCGCGAGCGGCGGGTTGGGCTTGTGTCCGTTGGATGCGCGCGCCGGGTCGCCTGGATGCACCTCGCGAAAAATATTTCAGCAGTCCTGGTATTTCCAGTTCCGCGTCTTGCCTTCGGCGATCCAGTCGACCGCCTGCGCGACGCGTGATTCCCGGGTGGCCTCGCGTTTCGCCTCGACGATCCAGTCCACGTATTCATGCTGCTGGCTGGGCGTGAAGGCGTCGAACTTCTTGCGGGCACCCGCTTGCGCGTGCAACGCGGCGGCGAGGTCGTCCGGCACCGCCGGGGCCGCGCGCCTGGGCCGGGGTGCGGGCGGCGCGCTCGCCTTGTCTTCCTGCTCGGACAACCAGGCCACGCGCGCCTCGACGATCAGCTTGCGCAGCGCCGCGGCCTTGGGCAGGTCGGCCAGCGACTCGATGCGGCCGAATTGGCCCATCGCCTTGTCGCGCGATCCGGCGGCGGCCTCGGCCACCGGCCGGCCACCTTTCCAGAAGCCGAGGCTGCAATGCGCCTTGAATGCCGCCATGCTGGCGAACGGCCGGCCGTCCAGCAGGTAGAACGGATGGCTCCACTTGATCGCCTCGGTCACGTCCGGCAGCGCTGCGTGCATGGCCTCGCGGACGTGTTCCATCGGGGCGCGCGCGAACGGCGCGGCGTTGGCAATGTACTCATCCACGCGCGGATCGCGAACGCCGGCGGAGGCTTTGGAGCTGGGCATGGGCTGGGCGGAGTAGCCGGGGATGCGGCGACTGTAGGCCCGCAGCCGACGCCGCCGCAAGAGTGGTTCAACCGAGCGCGTGGCCGGGCTCCCGAACGGGGCCGCGCCGCCGCGGGCGGGCCCCGTTCGCGGGTCGGGCTAGTTGACCGTGACGGCGAAGTTCTTGTCCGCGAAGTTCAGGCCACCGGACGACGAGGTGATCTCGAAGCCGTATTGCAGCTCACCCACGGTCACGTCGCCGAAATAGTTGTGCGACTTCAGGTACTTGAGAATCGCCAGCACGTCGACGGTCGTGTTGTTCGTCTTGGTTGTGCGCAGGAACGAATACACCATGTTGCTGCCGTTGTTGCCGACGTAGACGTTCCAGGTGCCGCCGGACAGCGAGACGTTGCTGAAGGCCGGGATGGCGCAGCCCGCGGACGTCCAGTTGTACGAGATCGGCTTGACGTTGCCGCAGCCGCCCGAGGTGCCGGTGTAGTTCAGCCAGACCATGATCTCGTGCGCATTGCTGCCGGCCCAGACGTCGAACGTGGACTCCCAGGCGCCACCGGACGGCGTCGTGGCCGAGATCGGCGCCGACAGCTTGGTCAGCGCGCTGATCGGCTTGTTGACCGTGTAGGTGATGTGCGGGTACGACTTGATGCCGCCGGTGTTGGGCTGGTCGGACCACACGCCCCAGTCGACGTTCGAGTTGGCCCAGATCGTCTGTGCGCCGGCGGCGACGCCGCCGCAGGGCGACCAGACGTCGTTGTTGAAGCCGTAGCTGCCGTAGGTCCACGTGGCGAACAGGTTGGTGGCGGAGCAGGACGAGGTGGCGGGGGACGAGGCCGCCCAGGTGGCGGCCTGCGCGGTGGTGGCGAACATCATCGCCGCGGCTGCGGCGGTGCCGAGCATGAGGAAGCGGTGGGTCATAAGTCTCCGTTATGGTTTCGTGAAGGATCCAGGCCGACGATCCGCATCCGATGTGCGGGCTGCACCGACCCGCCCCCGGCCGTCGTGGTCGACAACGCTGTCAAGGGCGATTCATTGCATACGCCGCAAATTAGTTCGACTACCGGACTAACCCCGAGGAGTTTTCAGACGGCCAATTCGCCTGGATACGAGGGAGATCGGGCGTCTCCGCTCCCGCGAGACGCTCGTTTCTTTTGTTCGACCCGCAGGCAGAATGCGAGCGATTGGCTGCGCTGCAAGCCTGATCGCGCGCTGGTCAACGCCGTCGTCGTTTGCCGCAGGCGCAGGACTTGATCGGTCGACCAGGCGCAAGCGTCTGGCCAACCGTGGAACCAACCTTGGACATTGCAAAACGCCGTCATGCTCTACGTCTTCTTGAAAAAGCACTCGCTGGTCGCCCATTTTTTCGAGGGCCTGGAACTGGAAAGCGACATCCAGGTCATCAGCTATCCCTACGGCAAGCACGGCCGGCTGAACAGCCTGCTGCGCAGCATCGAGGCCTATCTGCTCTGGTGGTTGCCGTACTCCTGGTGTTATGACGCCGCGTATCTGACGCAACTCCGGAGCATCAAGCCGGACGACGCCGTGCTCTATTTCTCCATCGAGAACCGCAAGACGCTGCAGATCATCCGCAAGTTTGTTCGCGCGCATAAGCAGAGCGCCTGGCTCTGGGACCCGATTCGCAACTACCGCAAGAGCGCGCTCAGCCAGTGGGTCTACAAGATGTGGTTGCGCCATTCCGGGCTCAAGACGTACACCTTCGATCCACGCGACGCCGAGGAGTACGGGCTTGAACTGACCGAGCAGGTCTTTCGTCACGACCCCGTGCCGGGAGACACCGCCGCCGCCAAGGACATCGATCTCTACTTCGTCGGCACCGACAAGGGCCGTCTGGCTGAGCTGGTTCGGTGGAAGGACCTGTTCGAGCGACAAGGCCTGCGCACGCACTTCCATATCGTCGCCGACAGGCGCAAGACGTATAGCCCACAAGACAAGGCTCTTGTGACGGATGACTGGATCTCCTACGCGAGCAACCTCGAGCTCGTGCGGCGCTCGAAATGCCTGCTCGAAGTGCTGCAGGGGACGCAGAGCGGCCCGACGATGCGCAGCATCGAGGCGCTGTTCTTCAACTGCAAGCTGATCACCAATAACGCGTCGATCATCGACTGCGAGTTCTACCACCCGAGCCGCATCTTCGTCATTGGCCGTGACCGGCCGGAGGCTCTGCAAGCCTTCCTCCAGTCGCCTGTGGAAGTCGCAAGCGAGGAGCTGTTGAGCAAGCACGAGATCCGGTCATGGCTGCGCAAATTCGCGTGATCGAGCCGAGCTACGTTGCCGCCTGTTGATCGGCCTCCGGACAGCGGACTCGTGAGCACCCGCGGGTGGCCGATGCTGACTCGGTTTGCGGCTTGACCCTGATGATTCGACTGTCGCGTCGTCCAAATTGGATATATAGTGGTACTAAAGTGGTTCGAATGAATCGAGCTGCTCTGCCCGAGACTGCCCGCCTCCATGACGCCGATGCCTCTTTCCACATCCTCTCCTGTCCGCCGCCTGCTCGCGGTCGCCGCTGCCATGGGCGCCTTGCTGGCGCCGCCCGCGTTCGCCGCCAGGCCAGCGGTCGCGGCCGCCCCGACGGCCTCGGCGCCGTACGCGCTGTTCGGCGGCAAGCCACTCGAATTCGAGCGCAGCGGCGGCAAGGTCGTCGCCGTGTACACGCCCAACTGGCAGCCGACAGCGCTGGTCGATGCGCTTCACGGCGACAGCGTCACGCACATCCTCTACGCGTTCCTGCACGTCTGCGGCCCGGGCCAGTTGCGCGAGGACGCGCCCAAGTGCATCGGCAAGGCCGACTTCCAGATCGCCACTTCGACGATCGACGACAGCTTCAACGCGGCCTTCGCACGCCTGAAGGTGCGCGCGCCGCACGTCAAGGTGGTGGCGTCGGTGGGCGGGTGGGGCGGCTCCGACCCCTTGTTCCACATCGCCGACGACGCGGCGACGCGCGCCGCGTTCGCGAAGTCGGCCGCCGACTTCCTGCGCAGCCATCCGGCGTTCGACGGCATCGACATCGACTGGGAGCACCCCACCAACAACGGCGCCGCCAACGGCGTGCAGCTCGGCACGCCGGCCGACGGACAGGGCTACGCCGACCTGATGGCGGCGCTGCGCTCCGCGCTCGACACGCTCACCGCGGAAAACGGCCGCAAGTACCTGGTGACGTCGGCGATCAACACCGACCGCGCTCTGGTCGGCAAGATCGATTACAGGGACGCCGCGAAGTCGCTCGACTACATCTGGATGATGACCTACGACTTCTACGGCAGCTGGACCAAGACCGCGGGCAACCACGCGGCCCCGCGCGCGAGCGCGACCGGCGCGGGCGACGGCCTGGACGCCGCGGTCAAGGCGATGACCGACGCGGGCGTGCCCCCGGCCAAGCTCGTGGCCGGCGTCGGCATGTACGGGCGCGGCTTCACCGGCGTCGCGCAGCCGGCGCCCGGCAAGGGTTTCAGCGGCTCCTCACACACGGGCAGCTATCCCGCGCCCGAGGGCGCGAGCGACTACCGTGAGCTTGCCGCCCGCTACATCGATCGCCACGGCCGCGGCCTGCACGGCTACCAGGCGATCTACGATCCCCAGACCCAGGCCTGGAACCTCTACAACGCGCGCAATGCGCTGTTCATGGGCTACGACGATCCGCGCGCCGTGATCACCAAGGGCGTCTTCGCGCGCCAGGCCGGCCTGGCCGGCGTGTTCGCGTGGGAGCTGTCGCAGGACAACGGCGACATCCTCAATGCGATGAACTACGGCGTGGGCAACGCCTTGCTGCAACCCTGACGTTCACATCGAAAACAGCGGCGTCAACTCCCGCTTCGCCGCATCGATGAACGCCCGCGTTCGCGCCGGCAACAGGCGCGCGTTGGGATAGACGATGCTCACCGGCAGGCGCGGCGGCTCGAACGGCGCGAGCACGGCGCGCAGCCGGCGCGCCTGCAGCGCGTCCTGCACCTGGTACGAGAAGAACTGGCCGAAGCCCGCGCCCTGTTCGCAGGCGAGCAGCGCCGCTCCGGCGTGGTTGAAGTCGAGCGGACCGTCGACCGCGACGTGCAGCTTGCGGCCCGCGTCCTGAAACGCCCAGCCGGGCCGGATCGGGCCAGCGAGTCGGATGCACGGACGCGTGCGCAGCTCGGCAGGATGCCGCGGCGTGCCGGCGCGGCGCAGGAACTGCGGGCTCGCGACCACGCTCTGGCCCACCTCGCCGAGACGCAGCGCGACCAGCGACGAGTCCTCCAGCGCGCCGATGCGGATGCCGACATCGACGCCTTCGTCCACCAGGTCGACGAAGCGATCGAGCAATTGCACGCTGCAATGGATGCGCGGGTTGGCCGCGACGAAGCGCGTGACGAAGTCGGCGACGACACGCTGGCCCAGCAGCACCGGCGCCGTGATCGTGAGCTGGCCGCGTGGTGCCTGGGTCTCGTCGGCGAGGCTGGCGTCGGCCTCGGCCACCGCGGCGAGGATGTCGCGGCTGCGGGCGAGGTATTGCAGTCCTTCCTGCGTCAGCGCCAGGCGGCGCGTGGTGCGCTGGAACAGGCGCGCGCCGAGTTCGGCCTCCAGCGCGGCGAGGCTGCGCACCACGGCCGGCAACGACATGCCCAGCGCAGCGGCGGCGGCAGTGAGGCTGCCGTCATCGGCGATCTGCACGAACGTCTTCATGGCGCGGAGCTTGTCCATGGCGCGATATTAAACCGCTGTACGCAATAAAGAACTGTCGATGCCGGTGTTTACTGCGTCGAGCGACGGCGCGATGATGCGGCTTCGTTTTCCTTGCAGGAGGGCCGCATGGCCGGAACCCAACACTTGTGGCTGTTCATCGTCTCGGGACTGCTGCTCAACGTCACGCCCGGGCCCGACTCGCTGTTCATCATGGCGCGCAGCGCGACGCAGGGCTGGCGTGCCGGCTTCGTCGCGTGCTGGGGCATCGGCAGCGGGGTGTTCGTGCACGTGTTCGCCGCCGCGCTGGGGCTGTCGGCGTTGCTGGCCACGTCGGCGACGGCGTTCGCCGTGGTCAAGGTCATCGGCGCCGCGTACCTGGTGTGGATCGGCATCGGCATGCTGCGCCAGCGCGCCGCGGCCAGCGAGACGGTAGCGCTCGCCGAGACGGCGCCGCGGCCGATCGCCTACGGCGACATCTTCCGCCAGGGCTTTCTCACCAACGTGCTGAACCCGAAGGTGGCGCTGTTCTTCCTCGCCTTCGTGCCGCAGTTCATCGCGCCGGACGCGCCGTCCAAGCCGCTCGCGTTCATCGTGCTGGGCGTGATCTTCGACGTCAACGGCATGCTGTGGTGCCACTCGCTGGCATTGTTCACGGCGTTCGCGAGCCGACGCTTGAACGTGGGCGCGGCCGTTGGCCGCTGGTTGAACCGCACGATGGGCGCGGTGTTCGTCGCGCTCGGCGCCAAGTTGGCCCTGGCCTCGCGTTGAAGGCCTCGTCATGGCCCACCTGCACACCGCCCTGATCCGTTGGAACGCCGGCGACAGCGACATCCCGTCCAGTCGCTACAGCCGCGCCCACACGTGGACGTTCGACGGCGGCGTCGTCCTGCCCGCATCGTCGTCGCCGCATGTGGTGCCCGTGCCGATGTCCGACGCCAGCGCCGTCGACCCGGAGGAAGCCTTCGTCGCCGCGCTTTCCAGCTGCCACATGTTGTGGTTCCTCGACATCGCCTCGCGCGCCGGCTACGCCGTGCAAAGCTACGAGGATGCTGCCGACGGTCACATGGGACGCAACGGCGCCGGCAAGCTGGTGGTGGACGTCGTCACGCTGCGCCCGCGCACGCTCTTCAAAGGGGTGCGCGCTCCCGACGCGGCCGCGCTGGCGGCGTTGCACCACCAGGCGCACGCGGAATGCTTCCTGGCCAACTCGGTGCGCTGCGAGATCCGCTGCGAGCCGGTGCTGGAATGAAAAAGGGGCGCGACTCGCGTCGCGCCCCTCGCCATCGTGGTCACGTGGCCGGCGTTCAGCCGATACGCTTGTCGGTATCCCCGTCGAACAGGTGCGTGGCCTCGGCGGCCCACTTCACATGCACCGCGTCGCCCACCTTGGACGACATGTAGCCCGGCACGCGCAGCGTGAGGTTGCCGACGGCGGTCTCGACGGTGGCGTAGGTCTCGGGGCCGGTGGGCTCGGTGAAGCGCAGCGTGCCCGGCACGCCGTCGGCGGCGAACTGCGCGGCTTCCGGACGCAGGCCGTACGTGAGCTTGCCGGCCTTGCTCGACTGCAGCGACTCGCGCTGGGCGGTGGTGAGCGGCAGGTCGATGCCGTTGGCGGTGGCGCCGCCGCCGCTGCGCACCGCCGGGATCATGTTCATCGCCGGCGAGCCGATGAACTCGGCCACGAAGCGGGTGGCGGGACGGGCGTAGATGTCCTCGGGCGTGCCGAACTGCTGCACGACGCCTTCCTTCATCACCGCGATGCGGTCGCCCAGCGTCATCGCCTCGACCTGGTCGTGGGTGACGTAGACCGTGGTGGTCTTCGTGCGCTGGTGCAGCAGCTTGATCTCGGCCCGCATCTCGACGCGCAGCTTCGCGTCGAGGTTGGACAGCGGCTCGTCGAAGAGGAACAGCTTCGGGTCGCGCGCGAGGGCACGGCCCATGGCCACGCGCTGGCGTTGGCCGCCCGAGAGCTGGCCCGGCTTGCGATCGAGCAGCGGCACGATCTGCAGCATCTTGGCCACGCGTTGCACGGCCTCGTCGCGCTTGTCCTTGGGCACCTTGCGCATCTCGAGACCGAACGCGATGTTCTGCGCCACGTTCATGTTCGGATAGAGCGCGTAGCTCTGGAACACCATGGCGATGTCGCGATCCTTGGGCGGCAGCCAGGTGACGTCGCGATCCCCGATGGAGATCGTGCCCGCGCTCGGGGCGTCCAGCCCGGCAATCATGTTCAGCAATGTCGACTTGCCGCAGCCCGAGGGCCCGACAAGGATCAGGAATTCGCCCGCCTGAACGTCGATGTCGATGCCCTTGAGGATCTCGACATTGCCGAAAGTCTTGCGTACGTTGGCGATCGTCAGCGCACCCATCTCATCATCCCTTCACCGCGCCGGCCGTCAGGCCGCGCACGAAATACTTGCCAGCAACCACGTAGACGAAAAGCGTCGGCAGCGCGGCGATCAACGCCGCGGCCATGTCCACGTTGTATTCCTTGACCGAACTGGTCGTGTTCGCGAGATTGTTCAGGCCGACCGTGATCGGCTTGGAGTCTGCGCCCGAGAAGACCACCCCGTACAGGAAGTCGTTCCAGATGTTCGTGAACTGCCAGATCAGCGTCACCACGAGGATCGGGGTGGACAGCGGCAGCACCACGCGCCACAGGATGCGCCAGAAGCCGGCGCCGTCCAGCATCGCCGCCTTGATCAGCTCGTCGGGCAGTCCCACGTAGTAGTTGCGGAAGAACAGCGTGGTGGACGGGATGCCCGCCACCACGTGCATCACGATCAGGCCCACGATGGAGCTGGCGATGCCGAAGTAGCCGAGGATCTGGCTCATCGGCAGCAGCACCACCTGCATCGGCATGAACACGCCGAACAACAGCATCGCGAACATCACCTCGCTGCCGCGGAAACGCCACTTGGACAGCACGTAGCCGTTGACGCAGCCGATCGTCGTCGAGATCGCGACCGCCGGCACCACCATCGCGACGCTGTTCAGGAAGAACGGCTTCAGGCCGCCGCAGTCGGTGCCGGTGCAGGCCTGGTCCCAGGCCTTGCCCCAGGAGGCGAAGGTGGGCGCGGAGGGCAGCGACAACAGGCTGCCGCCGCGAATCTGGTCCATGTCCTTGAGCGACGTGACGATCATCACGTACAAGGGCGTCAGGAACCAGATCGCGAAGAGGATCAGTGCCGTCCAGAGAATGACCCGATGCCAGGTCAGGGCGCGTGGCGACATGGCACTCACTTCTTGGTCCTCAGTTCCGAATACAGGTAAGGCACGACGATGGCCGCCACCATGCACAGCATGATGGTGGCGCTGGCGGCGCCCATCGCCACCTGGCCGCGCGAGAACGACATCGCGTACATGAACGTGGCGGGCAGGTCGGTGGAGTAGCCCGGGCCGCCGGAGGTCAGCGCGATCACCAGGTCGAAGCTCTTGATCGACAGGTGGCTCACCACCATCAGCGTGCTGAAGAACACCGGCCGCAGCGACGGGACGACGATGCGCCAGTAGATGCGCGGCAGCGAGGCGCCGTCGATCTGCGCGGCCTTGATGATGGACTCGTCGATGCCGCGCAGGCCGGCGAGGAACAGCGCCATCACGAAGCCCGAGGCCTGCCAGATGCCGGCGATGACGACGCAGTAGATCGCGTGCTGGTCATCGACCAGCCAGTCGAACTGGAAATTGGGAAAGCCCCAACTCTGCACCAGGTGCTCGATCCCCAGGCCGGGGTTGAGGATCCACTTCCAGGCGGTGCCCGTGACGATGAACGAGATCGCCATCGGGTACAGGTAGACGGTGCGCAGGACGCCTTCGGCGCGGATCTTCTGGTCGAGCAGGATGGCCAGCAGCAGGCCCAGGGCCATCGCGCCGCCGATGAACAGCACGCCGAAGATCAGCATGTTCTTCAACGCCACGTGGAAGCGGTCGTTGTCGAACAGGTCGACGTAGTTGGAGAACCCGACGTAGTCGTAGTTCGGGAGCATGTGCGACGCGGACAGCGACAGGTAGCCGTTCCACGCGATCAGGCCGTAGATGAAGAAGAACGACAGCAGGAAGCTGGGCGCGACGACCAGCTTCGGCAGCCAGGAGGCGCTGGGGACTTTGGGTCGGGACATGGAAGCGGCGAGGCTTTCTTGGCGCGGTCGGGACGGATCCGCTGCGACGACACCGTCGCAGGCGAAAAACCTGGCCCGAGAGGGCGGTGCTCTCCAAGGCCTCGACCCGGGGGAGCTTAAGTGCAAAAAGCGCCACGCGCGCGTGACCGCGCGTGGCGAATGCCCATAGGAGAAGAAAAAAGTGCTCGTCGGGGGTGACGATTACTTCGTCTTGGACGCCTTCAGGATCTCGGCTTGTGCATCCTTGGCCGTTTCCTTGTCGTCGTTCCAGAACTTGCTGACGGCGTCCTTGATGGCGCCTTCGGCGGCCGGCGGGACGGCCATGCCGTGGGCGATCGACGGCAGCAGCGTGTTGGCCTTGGACGAGGCCACGAAGTCGCGGTTCGATTCCTTGGCGCAGTCGTCGAACTTGTCCAGCTTGACGTCCAGGCGAACCGGGATCGAGCCCTTGTTCAGGTTGAACAGCTCCTGGAACTGCGGCGACATGATGGCCTTGGCCAGGTCCTTCTGCGCCGGCACGTTGGCGGTGTTCTTCAGCTGGAACATCGCGAACGAGTCGATGTTGAAGGTGTAGTCCTTGGCCGAGCCCGGGGCCGGCGAGCAGACGAAGTCCTTGCCCGGCACCTTGTTGGCGGCCAGGAACTCGCCCTTGGCCCAGTCACCCATCAGCTGCATGCCGGCTTCGCCCTTGATGACCATCGCGGTCGCCAGGTTCCAGTCGCGGCCCGGTGCGTTCTTGTCGGTGTAGCCGTGGATCTTCTTGAACGTTTCCAGCACCTTGGTCATCGTCGGGCCGCTGATCGTGGCGGCGTCGAGCTGAACCAGGGCCTTGCGGTAGAAGTCGGGGCCGCCGACGCCCATCGCGACGTCTTCGAATACCGTGAAGTCCTGCCAGTTCTGGCCGCCATGGGCCAGCGGGATGAGGCCGGCGGCCTTGATCTTGTCACCGGCGGCGAAGAACTCGTCCCAGGTCGTCGGGATCTTGGCGCCGGCCTTCTTGAAGACTTCCGGGTTGGCCCACAGCCAGTTCACGCGGTGCACGTTGACCGGCGCGGCGATGTAGTGACCCTTGTACTTCATCGTGTTGGCGACGATCGGGGGCAGAACGGCATCCCACTTCTCGGCCTTGGCCACGTCGTCGATATTGGCGAGCACGCCTTCGGCGGCCCATTCCTGCAGGGCCGGGCCCTTGATCTGCGCGGCGGCCGGGGCGTTGCCCGAGATCACGCGCGACTTCAGCACGGTCATGGCGGAATCGCCGCCACCGCCGGCGACCGCGAAGTCCTTCCACGTGTGGCCTTGCGCTTCCATCATCTTCTTGAGCTCGGCGGCGGCCTTGGCCTCGCCACCGGACGTCCACCAGTGCAGGACTTCGAGTTCGTCGGCCTGGGCGGCGTTGGCGCCGAGGATGGCGGCGACGGCGATGGCGGTCAGGCGCAGGGCGCTCATTTTCTTGGACATGTGTTTGTCTCCGTACAGATTTTCGTGGGTTTGCGGTTTCGCAATGGTGCGCCGCGACCGGGGGGGCGGTCGCGGCGGGGATTACACGAGGATCAGAACCAGACTTCGACCTGGGCGCCGAAGGACACGGCGTTGGTCTTGTTGGTGGGCAGGCCGTTCTGCGAGTCCTGCGCCGCCGCCTTGTTGAAGTCGGCGTAGGTCACGTACAGGCGCAG
>Ga0307516_10005422_pt1 | contig 15277 bp, 23 predicted proteins | sample 19_EM_MG_FD_203310 | JGI IMG/M metagenome (GOLD analysis project Ga0307516, IMG submission 203310) | Populus trichocarpa ectomycorrhiza microbial communities from riparian zone in the Pacific Northwest, United States - 19_EM | ecosystem: Host-associated > Plants > Roots > Unclassified | place...
CGGAACGCTGCAGGAGTGTGTTCAACGACAGCTTGTAAAAGGTTGGGAAGGACACCAGGCAAGTAAGAAAGAGGAAACTCTTCATCAGACCACCTTGCGAGAGCAGCAGAACGTTCCTGAGCTTTACATTTGGCGAGACGATCCTCTCCGGAGAGGGCAGGTGTGAGAAGCAAGGACACCTTGGCAGTTACAAGCTCTTTCACATCATCGAAATATACTTTCAGTGCAACCTCTGCAGCATAACATGAGAGTCGAAATGGAAGGTCTTGGATCGATGAATACCGATCTGGAGGCATGTTGTCGATTGCAAGGCGGATGGTGAAGCGTGCTTCATAGGCCTGTAGAATAGAAATGAGCCTAATTCCTAGCATAGCATGACTGTGAGGCTGCCAATGGGTGTGTGCTCATGGAGTCATTTTGTGCATTTTGAACAAGTAGTTGTTCTGCGCATTTTGCACATGCAATCGTCTTGCGCATTTTGCACGTGCAGTCATATCGTACAAAAGGAAGGTAACTGGGCTTACCTCGTAATGTGCCTTTCCATAGGTCAGTTGCTGGGACCTCTTTGACAACGTCAGAGGGCGGCATGCTTGAGAATCCACAGGCCAACTATCACTTCGCACAACAAGTTGTGACATTGATAGTGCCCCTAAGGCAATGAATGCATCAGATAATGCAGGAAACCCATCTGCTAAGAGACCAAGAGATAACCATGAGCGGTCCATCAATTTCTTGCACAGAACTGCTGCATTTCCTGTATGCGCATAGTTCAATGTACGTTCCAACATTGATACAACCTCTATCGTGCATGGGTCAATCACTGATCCTGTGCAGAGCTGTCTGTTGTATTTTTCCCAGAATAAGTCAATGAGTGCTGTGACGGGGTAACTTGCATATTTGAACAGATCAGGAATTATCTGTGTACCATCGCCCAAATTAAATTTCCATTCAACTAGATTGATGAGCAAAGTCACACTTACATCAGGCTGGAATATCACCATCGCATCCTTGATGGGCTCCAGAACACTTGGGTGTGACCACGTTTTTAGTAGTGGGCACATTACATTCTCGTATATCAGTCTTTCACATTATTGCCATGTCAATGAAATACGCCATACAATTGAGCACATCACTTACAATCCATTGCGGTGTTGTGGGTCCATCTGGAACACATCAAGTGTGTACGTATTTTCAAATCGCAGTGCCTGGGGCTGTCCAGGGCCAGATACCTTGTGGTTGAATCGAACATGAGGCAGTCCACCATCACAGAATCGCAGTCTCCTCTCCCAGTGGCGCCGGCCATGAACAGTCGTTGCAGTGGATCCTGCAAATGTACTCGTTACCATGCCCAGTTGGACTGCATGAAACTTGGCTTCATTGCGGACACGATGAGACAAGGAATTATATATTTGTGATCCGAGAGGTCGAAGAACAGGTGCTCCTCGTATTTGAACATCGTCATTTTCATCGTCAGTGTCCATGGCATCGTCATCGACTGGAGGACGGATCACAAGATCTATCTGCTTGAGTCGCTGACAGAAATTTGGCATCACAGAGGCTGATTTAACATTACCCATCTTTCTCGAAAATGCCAATGGGTAAACCCAGAAGGGGGTCTCATTGTGGACATGGCCATAAGCATCCTCGTGACCTTGAAATAGTTCATGGATTCTCTCCAAATCGATGAGCGCCCCACACTTGTAAAAGCGTACAGGACGATGGCGCATGACACGGAATCCTTCACGGTTATATATTCGGATTTCAACACCATCCTCATCGAACAGAGGCAGTTCGTCGAGATCGACCTCTTCTCTAGATTCATCGTAATCTGGCTTGTCATATATGGCACCATGGGCATGAAGGATGTCCTCAGTGGCGAGATCTTGCCACTCCTCTACTATGACATCACTGCAGTGACAATGCTTCATCGCATGACAAGACATGATATGCAAACATGAACATACCTGATATGCATCGCAAGAGAGAATGTCAACTGTCTAATATGTCGATAATCCCTGTCATTACCCCAATTGATGCTTTCCACTGCCTCTGATCTAGGGACCATCATTGGTTGGTTTTGACCATAACGAAGTGTGATTCCAACCGGCGAGTTCTGTGTGAGGAAACCATCCTGCTTCCAGGATGCTGGTGCACGCTGGACCCAATGTGACCAGTGTTCAACGAAGCTGGTATGGAACCGTCGGAAATCAAAGAGAGACATGTTTATCTGTCGATGTGGTTCACCAAGCCGTCCACTGCAAAGATCTAGTGTCAGAACAAGATGGCAAACAATGTAGAAAGATCAGAGGAGAGATTGTGTATAAAGTGGTATTGCTAGACCTTCAAATCGCGCATATTGGATGCAAGTCCGATTTGTGCATTTTCCACCTTTCCACCAAGGTCTACATTCTCTTTGTCCACACTTCAATTCGCACAAATCGGCCATGTGTCCGATTTGCGCGTTTTGCATGCTCTTATCCAGCTACATATCGCCAACACATTACGGGAAGGCACTTACAGAACTTCTGTAGAATTTGTAACCGCATCCCTGGTCAGCGGTTCTGGATATGTGTCGATGCAAGTGATGTCCTGGTGTCGGATGGTTTCGAGCACATAGGCTATGAACATGACAACCATCAGATGATGCCTGGCACTCAAAGCCATCGAGGGTGCATCTAACATGGGGAGTCATTCGCGTGTATTGTCCAGATGATCCACCTTGAAGTACACATTCGGGGCCATGGCCAGCCATAACTGTTCATCGAGACATGTCCCGATGGACATCATCCTTCCTTGAGGATGGAACGGAAGTACAGAGGCATTTTTGTCGGGCCATAACTGTAGGTGAGTGGATAAGTGCAACTTTACAGTCCAGTTGTGATCAACATTCACATTGGCCAGAGCAGCATCCATGCCACAGTGTGATCCTACATAAAGGGCATAGTCCAGGTAATGAGGTCCGACTTGTGCTGCCAAGTTTTGGTTTCCCTTTTCCACCAGGTAAGCAGGTTCAACTTTCAGGCAATGTCGTTTACGCAAAAGAGCAATGGCAGCGTTTGCATTTCCAGTATCATGCAGGTCCTGCAGTTTCCAAAGGCTGACAGTTTTCACCTCTGCAGCTTTAAACTGCTCAATATATTCTCATTGATGGGGAGGGTCACATTGATGGAGTGCAGAAAGAACGTCGTTCTGGTCATGCCCATCAAAGGTGCCAAGTTGCTGCGGCAGTTCTCCAATGTCAAGTGGGGCATCGTGTGCACCTTCATCAACTTGGGCACCATCAGTTTCATCAACGTTGTCTCGCATTCCAGGAGCACTTGAATGGATTTTCAGTGAGGATAATGGTACTTTTTTGGTTTGATTAATTTACTCACCCATCATGGTTTTCCATGCCAGATTCAAAGTCACTCATCATGCACACTGCAGACAACTTGAGAGTGAAGCAGTAGGGAGCATTAGCTGGGAGGACAGAACAGAAAAAACACGAGATTGCGCTTGTGTAAATACATAATCTTTGGTTCCACTGGCACGTGGGTAAGCCCAGAACATCATGATGGACCCGACATTTATTCCGGTCCATTCCAGCCAAAACCTGTCAATTATGCTGGCTGGTACTAGTAAACTTATTTACCTCCACCATATTGAACTAGCAGTTGAATCATACCATTGACTACTAGTGTTCTTTGATAACAGTGGAGGTTTCCTTTGGTATTTGGTTACTTGTCTAATTTACCATGTTGCAAACCTCTGTATACATCTAATCAATTTCTTAATGAAGGTGAGCTATCCACATCAGCAAACAAGCCTAAGGCTGTACAGAGCTCTACAGATGTGTATAGCACCACAGGTATTACAGACAGGTACCTACCAATACAAAGATTCACAGAGACTCACAGTGGTGTACACTTCAGGCTCTGAAGTGCATACCACAGACATCTGTGCTATCGGTTGGCAATATCCACAATATGGAGATGGTGGACACAGCGCAGCGGGCTCTGCACAAATGATAACAAAGTCTTAACTCACTTGAATAGAAGTTTCAACTTGAAGCAAGATAACCGAAGGTGGTTTAAGAGTTCTTGGATAGAACAGAGAGTAAATTGTAAGAAGGAAAAACTCTATAGCACTCCAAGTAGCATAAGGGTATTTATACGTCTGAGCTGCGCACAGACCATGTACATGCCTATTTCTGTGAGGGGTCACATTGACCTCAAGGGGGGTCAATATCCCACAAGGGTTTGGTGGTGGCTCAGCAGGGGAAATCCAGTCAATAGCACCCTGACCGACCACACAATGTCAATTATGGCATTATTGTTTTAGGTATTACGCACCTTATTTGCTGCCTCACATATTGGTTCTAAGGGACCTAGATGGTAACATTATATAAATATGCCAAACATATCTCATAAGCCGGCAGTGTGCATGATAAGTGTGCAAGGTCAGATTGAGGTCAGGCTATAGGTGCGGTCACTGTGGGACGGGGCTTAACATATGGGTGAGTCAAGGGTCAATCAGGTGCCAATATTCTGAGGCAATTTCCAGGTCACTTTACATGCTGGATGCATGTCATGGTTGATGTATATTCACTCTCGAATCTATGCATGCTGTGCACCAATGTGATATCTATTAATTAGTACACAAGGGCACAGTAGATACTGGGAGCCTCATCCAGCACGAACAATCAGACCATGAAAAAAAAATCAAATGCAGGTGTATTAGCTGTACTACGTGAATATTCGTCACAACTAATGGGCCAGGATGGTTGATAAAAGGGATAGGACAAATTAATGGTGTAACAGTAACGGAGTCGCCCATCCAGTTACCACATGAGTTCATTATGGATGGCCTTTTGCCACTGAACAGTTACCTTATCAAAAGCAGGGCATGCTGGGCTTGAGAACGTGCCAGGATATGCCTTCAGGTCAGCCTGCATCGTGCATGTGAAGAATCTATAAAGATCTGGTTATTGAATGACTGAGGGGACTCGGAGGAATGAAGACCACATACACTTCAAGATACTTTGCACGGCCTGCAGGTGTCATCTCCGTTGCACGAGCCTCCTTTCTGAGTTCAGACAGAACCTGGTCGACATATTCCCAGTATTCGCTTGACGTCCAGACCCTGTCATCAGCATCCGCCCATGGGCTTTCCTCTTCATCCTGTTCTTCATGCTCAATTGGTGTTTCCTGACCCCTGTGTTTCTTCTGGGATGCACGCTGGCTGCATTCATCAACGATGGACTCGAACACTGTCATTGAGTCATGCTAGAGGACACATGAGATAAATTCCAAATTAAAAATCCAATTCTTACCAAAAAGGCAATCCATGCCCATTGTGCGGTCGTGATTTCGTGAGAGCCACCATGTGCCAGCGACTTTGCAAGAACTGAAACATGGGACTTGCTTGCGATGTGGTTGGCAATCTATAAATGCTAATGATGAAGGACATCTTGGGCATTAGTGGTACGCTCACCTTCTGTTTCATGTTGGATCGCGCTGATGTCAAGAGATCCTTGATTAGGGTGCTGATGTGCTCGGACATCTCTCGGTCTTCTAACGCAGCTTCCGGAATCTTGAAGACGAGATGGTTCTTCTTTGCATAGACCTGTAGTATGTGAGTATAGTTTGTATGGCATAGTCAGGATCACTATTTACTTACGAAGACATGGCTTGCAAGGTCATTTACATATGCAGTCAAATTTGGAGAGAGCAGGCATGTCTTGAGTCGGTCCTTGAGGATGTCCTTGGGGATGATCATGAGTGTCTGAACAGGTACTGTTGTCGTCTACGTACTTTAAATTCATTGGATTCAATGAACTTCTCCACAGTCGACTTGTCCCTTGCTGCCACCATTCCCAATACATCCGCGCGAATAGTGATCATATCTCTGGTATGGTTAGCTGGTATACATTCACTTAATTGTTAGCTATTAGTGACAACAAAAAATGTCCACTCACGCCAGAAAAGTCTTCTAAGGCGTCTTCAGGTAAGCCCTTTTCCCTACAAAGAGAGACAGCAAAATGCTTCAAGCGCTTCTGTTCTTGTTGGGCCTCAGCCTCAATGGATTCGGAACGAGGCCGCCGTTTCCCCGTCTGAGGGCTTGGAGTGGTGGTCATTTCCTGGTCATCTTCCATGGGATCTTCGAAGGAGTCCTGTGCAGGTGTGTTCCCTTGACTCAGATTGTTGCTTGTAGTTGACCCATGCCTCATGTGGTACCTGGCAAGGAGGCCCGCCATTGTTGACTGGGTGCAGCAAACAGGCAAGCGTGTGGAAGAGTGCAAAGCGGGAAATTTATTTGTAAACATAACCGCATGTCAACCACAACACTGGTAAATCATGAGATCAGGTGTTCAAACTTTCTAACTATAATTTACATGAAAGCTATTCAAAAAGTGTGTTGGAATGTCACCAATTCTCTGAGCTGAGTATCCTACTTGTGTGCTGGCATGAGTTGAAGAACTTCCAGGGAGTTCAGAGTGATGAGAGTATGCTGGAACCTGGAATTGGAGTTCAGTTGCTGTTGACTGCACCAGCATGTCTGATGCTTGTGTTTGACCTGATGAAGATGCAAACAAAGAAGAACTCTCTGGCTGTCCCACTGCTTGCCTGTGCTTTCCTGCCCCTGTCTTTGACTTCTGACCCCTCTTTGACTGCACTATCTCTGCATCTTTTGCTTTTGCTTTCCCTTTCCCTCTCCCCTTTCCTGCCTTAGTGGTAGCTTCATCAAAGGCAGGGGGGAGTTCTGCTATATCTTCAACATCTGCCACTGCCACTGTTGTTGCCCTCCCTTCTATATCTTTTTTCTCTTGTAATCTTTTGGCAGCATGGAGGCGAACTGCAAGGTGATCAATTGAACGTGCAGTCCTGCATTGTTCACGAATTTCAGGGGGGATTGATGTGGAAATCCTGTAGTGGTTGTGCAGCATATGAGTGTTCAGGACATAGGCATCGACTGGTGTATGATGGAGAACTGTCTTTGTCTTGTGACTCTGCATGCGCTCCTGTTGCTCATGTACAACTTGCAGTTGATTGCATTTTGCACTGCTACAGTCATGTTGGATATTGACATTACAAAGTATATTCTGGAAAATCTCTTCAGATCAATGAAGTGGGAGCAGTAGTAAGAAATCATACATTGGGTCCAATGACTGTATTATTTTCTGGATCTGATAATTTCATGCATGGTACATGGAGTTCTGGATGTAGATCAGGTAAAAAATGGAGATGTGTGATGAGAATGTGAGAGGCAATTCGGGAGTTAGCTGGAATAAGAATTTCTTTGATTTTTCCAATGGAAAGCTGTCAAAAAGGGTAGTATCAGTATGGTGCAATGGGAAGAGCGAGAGATATATCTTCACTGAATTTTCATCCTGAAAAATAACATGCCCACCAATCTTTGCATTATCACCATCAACAGTCACAAAGGTCCTTCCCTTATAATACAAATTATTTGTATTATTGTTGGTGCTTAGCTGATGAATGATGGTGGCAGACATGGTTTTATGCCATTCTACAGGTGGCACCACTTCAAATCCTTTGGTCTGGCCTTGGGTTGGTAGATGGGATGCACCTATTTAAAACTCATGTTAGTCATTCCAGAGTGGTACTGCTCTATCAGAATTTACCAATTTCTTTATGGTTAATGGTTGGAAGGCCAATCAGATGTCGCTGATCAGGATGGGTCTCCATATATGCAGAAATGTCACTGCCTGCCTTGTGCAGCTTGTGAGTCTTTGGATCATGCCAGAAGCCACTGCTGACAATGTGTTTGACAACATCTTGTTCAGCAAAGACTTGGCATGTGTCTTGACTTGGAGCTTGACGATTACTATGTATTGCAGTCAACCAAAAAACATGATTGAAGGATTCAAAGCATTCAGTTGAGAAAAGGATTGCAGGTCCAAATCGCCGAATAAACATTGGTAAATGGAGGAGAAAATGAAACTTGGGTTTTGTTAATAGAATACTGGGAGCACATTGAGCAGTGATGCTCAGAAAGTCATCAATTGTCCTTGATAAATTTGCCTATGACTAAACTTCAGAAATACTAGTATAATGATACTAAAGGATTGCATACCAAATACTCTTCAATGTTGTCAATTTTTGTATGCCAGAGCAAAACTGCAAGTTCTCCCATGACAGTCCACCCATCAAGAACTGTCCATGGTACAAGGTCATATATTAAATAAGGCATGACCTGTGCAAGGCTTTTGAAGTGCTTGCCAATGAGACTTCCTTTAAACTGAACAATGTAGTCAGCACCCAGAGTTGGTGAATTGAGTCCATCTGTATTAATGGACTCAAGGCGACTCTGAAATGTGCCAAGTAGATGGGCTTTGTCCAGAATATACACAGTTTGCCCCCAGTAGTATTTCACAACACCAAGAAGGATGGTGTGGAGAATTTCTGTTGGGGTGTCTCGATGGATGTCAAGGCCTTTCATCCCCAGGAGTGGATTGATGACATCATCAATTGATCTGCCAGCAAGTGTCTCTTCAAATTTGTGTTCAAGCTGTGCCTGAACTTCTGCTTCTGACTGTGCAGCAACACCAGCTCCTCGTTTCCTCAGCTTTTTTCCAAGCTCCAGAAGGCAATCAACAATAGCTGCAGATGCTGCATCTCGTATACCACTTTTTCCAACTGCATTCTTCACTTTTTCAGTACCACCAGGCTGTTTTGCAAGTTCTAGTTGTGCTTTCACCTCTGCTAAGGTGTCACTGGGTGTTCAAATTTCTCCAGACTAATCATAAAGCTTGTTAGTGTTGATTCTGTCTCCAACAAATAAGATCCTGAAAAAACCTTGAAAATCTCACAATATCCTTTATCAGATTTCTTTTCTGCATTGGTTCCACCAACTTTGCAAGTGCGACAGAGGTAATTGCACCTCAGTCCTCCATGACTACACTCTTCAGCTTGCATAGGGTTATCACCACCCAAAAATAACTTGTAAGGGATCAGCATGATTTCTTGACAAAGCTTGCAGTCCCAAGCAATGATCCCATCATCAGCAGCCTTCCTAGAGTGCAGGTCAGTCATGTAAAGAGTTAAAGCATGTTAGAAACTTACTCAATGGAATCCTTCACACCCTTGATCAATTCCAATGGGGTTGCATGTGGGGAGGATGAAACAAAGCAGACACAAAATTCCTTCTCCAGCATTTCACGTGGCATTGATGCATTGGACATATAAACCACATGATGTTTATTCCATTGCTTTGAGATGTTCCCTGAGACATCATCCATGAAGACAATGAGGGGAACAGTCAAAACCAGTCGCCCTCCTGATTTTTGGCGTAGTGGATTAGGCATAAGTTCAGCATGAGCAGCTGACAAAGCTGTGAGAATGGTGAGCCAGTGGGACAATCAATCATGATAGTAAATATGCCCTACAAGTGAATCCAATGGAAAGCTCAGACCCATTAGCCTTTATATCCTCATATGTCCGGGCAAAAGTTGAGACCAGAACAATCACTTGCTCAGGATCAACAGAATATCCTATCTATATGTAATTCATCAGAAAAAATAGCCTTTATACAAGGGTAATGCTTACACAAGTTCGTGAGACACCATGACCTAATGCTAACACTTCTGTCTCAGAACCACCACCCAGATTTGCCTGAAAGAATTTCGTGGGAATAAAGTAGTCTTTTGATGTGCGCTGGAGAAGCTCATTGACAAAGTAAATGTTTGAGTCAACACACACAGATGGTGGTGCAAGACCATCTGGGAGATCATTGAGCATCTTCTCGCCATGATGAACCTGTGACATCTGCCCTTGGCCATCTTCAGGATAATCTTGCATGGAGAAGCATGTGAGGGGATTGGAATAGTCCTGGTGTGAATAGGAAATTATTTGTTCATTCATTGACTATGGGTGTCACATACCTTTGCAATTGCATTGCTAACTGAGTTGAGATAAAAAATATTACCAGAATTTGTCACCACCTTCTCTGTTGGGTCTCCAAGCAGTGCTTTGATTCGTTCTTGGGTTTTGCGAAGACTATACAGCGATGGCACACCCTTGGCACCCAAGCCTGTTGCCCACTGCAGTATTGACTTCTTTTGTGCCTCAGAAAATCGAAGGTGAAGCGAACTGAAGAGGAGATGTGTTGTAAATTCCTGGTAGCAGTCAGCAGTAGGTTTAGTTATGACATAAATTGTTTGACTCACTGCCATTGATGTCCATGGATATGTTGATAAATTTGAAGGAACCTCTGTTGCCTTCATCCGCCTTGATGTTGACTTCACAGTCTCCTCTGCAGCCAATTCTATTATAATGGTTATTACCTGCCCAAAAAAAAGTATAATAATAAAATTGCTTGCCAGGTATTTCAATTCCCATATTATCATCACCAATTGTGTCATACACATCACCTTCATCAGTTTCAATCCCAAGTTCATCATGGGTAGGCAGAATAGGACAAGTGAATAGGGATTCCCCTTGCTCCATCAAGTTCTGCATCTCCTCAAAATAATCATCATATGATTGGATGGTTTGTTCTGTCTGATACTTGCTCCAGAGATCAGCAATAGGAAGTTCCTCATCCTTATCTTCCTCTATAGTAGTACTACCAACTGAAGGGTCTGCACGAGGGGGACTACCATGATGTGAGAACATTGCTATATCCTCAGGGATCATGTCCTGCATGCTATCTTGTGAGGGTCTATACACATGCTTGTCAGTGGCATAAACTCTGGCCTTACTTGTGGGGGGGCTGGCAGCTCAAGCGAAGGGGCCCTCCAAAGCTCTTTCCTTTGCTTCCGCAGCCAGTCGTTTGTGTTGTTTGCTATTTTCATGACCATTTGGGCCAGTAATGTGAGACTGGCGGAAGGTCCGCAGTGCCCCAGATTTTGGAGGGCAGACTTTGCATGCAATAAGTCCAGTGCCATTAACTTCAATATAAACTACACCATTTGTCAGCCAAATGCGCGGATACAAATGAAAAAAGCAGCGGAAGCACAGACTTTCCGGATCCAAATCCAAACCCTTTCCTTTCGACCTGGGCATTGTGTGTGAGTAGGAACTGTATGGTGGGGGATGGCTACACAAGAGGAGCAGAACATACAGCAGCCCTCCACTGGCACAGGCAACATGTTTCGCACAGCCTGTAAACGCGGATGTCATGTGTTGAAGAGGGAACATCATCACCATTGACTTTGCAGAAATAACATACCTCAACCGGTTCTTCCAGTAAAAAAATGTCACAATTGGGTGTCCACATGAATTGGAATTGTGATAATAGCATTCTGTTTTCATAGGGATGAAGTCTGAGGAGATATGAGGAATCAGCGTTGCGGTGATCTGATCTAAGATTGTCACGTGAGGTCCAACTGCGTTGCACTTTGCAAGGTCTGCATCCACATCCTTCACGCCACTCTGAACAATGGCTACAACTCTTCATGTGAACACTGTACAGACGCGGGATGGTTTTACCCTTGATCCTCTGTGTTTATCCATTCAGTTCATTGGCAGCGTTCCATCTGCATTCATGCCAGAACATCTCGTAAGCTGCCATCTTTTTTTTTTGTTGCACTCAACTCCAGACAATTGGATCAGCCTGTTCGCATCTCAATACACATTCCCAACGAATTTTGTGACTACATCTTACCAGCTTTGGAATCTAGTGACCCAAGAATACAACGATTGGAACACAGTCTGCATTCACAATATTTACCTGCAGTGAGAGTGTATCCGACTTCATCAATACGCTTGATTCATTTTTTTTTTCAGGAGTTCCTCCCATTCTTTCCACTTTCACCAGCATTCAATCCACTTGATGGTCAGTCGTGGTCGTTACTTGCTGGCCAAATCCAATCCCACCTCGTCCAGCAAACATGGGTCGAGTCCCCAGATGTTGCGCTGTGGCTACGTGAATTCTTCTGGATGGCATACGTTGGTGCCTTTCCAACGTTCCCTCATGGAGACTGGCCTGTTTGGGATCCAAGAATTAGCATGGAAGGGGATTTTATCTCATATTGGATAGCAGATTGCAAGATTCAGGAAATGACCCCAGATGTATTAAACACAACCAGGGAGTTTATCTGGGAGGAGCTTCGAAATCTTGCTGCATGCTTACTCCCATTTTCGATCGTTTCTCAAGGTATCCCTTAGATACTATGTATCCCACTCTAGATACTGTACTTTTCATGTCACTTACTATCACCATGGATGGAACAATGTCATTTCTTAGGACTTTATATTATATTGGATGATGTTTGAGACTCTCGCAGACTCAGGTGATCTTACAAGGACACCCATGGTATGGACGGCCCTTAATTGGTGTGCTGCGATGGCTGATTTGGCCTTAGTATCGGCGCTGAAGAAGCACATTGGTGAGCCCCACGACACCATGCTGATTCTGATATTACTGGAGGCTTGGTTTATATGATGTGCATGCCTTCACTGGTGGTGCACTACAGCTCGACCTGACCTCAGGCAAAGCTCAGAAATCTTTTGCCTCAGATATGCGCAAAAATTAACATTGGTCCAGCATGTATGCAAACCACTATATTTGGTCTGGTCTGTATCCTTTTGGGGTACTATTTACATGCAAAAATGGATTTCCGGCAAATGTTAGGTAAATGTCTAACAGGTTTGGGCATGTAAAGTAGAGTGTTTCCTAAGAGTCCATAAGTGGACGGTAGATAAGTACCTTCCTAACATAGTAGTCCTGTGGAAGCTCGTAGAACCTTGAAGAAGTCCACAGTGAGTCATACAGGAGATAAGAGATAAGAAATGGTCTAGATCGACCCATAAGAACATTCCAGAAGGAACATTATCTCCTTATCATGACCTTGTCATAGATAAGAGATATGACTCTGGTTAGTCAGTACTCTCTGATAACCGGTCATGTGATTTAGACAATCACATGGAAGAGAATGAGTCCAGACACAGTGTCTGAAGGTCGGCGCCCATTCAAGAGAGGTTCGCAGCCTCAAGGCGATTGAGACATAGTTACTCAGTAGTTCCTGCGTCCGTGCAGAGGTAGATCTGTGATCTGCAGCCACTAGCCGTCTGTACTTTGCATAGCTGTGCCACTGCCCTGACCCGGCGAGAGTGACAGGCGAACAAAGTCTTACGCTTAGTTTAGTGGAACACCTGTGGGGATCTAGTCCCATATAGTCTTACCTCTACGTCACCCCTTACGTCACCACCATACCGTACCAGTTTCCCCGCCATCTCGTCGAAGCGCAACAGGAGCGCTTGGCGATCATTTATGGTCCTTGCCCTGTCACAAGTGCTGAAGTGCAAGCAAGGGAGTCAGCAATTGAGGAGGAAAATCAGTTTACCAACACTGTCGCCGCCTACAGTCGCTTTACCAGCGACTTTGAAATCAAAGTACTCCTCAGACTCTTTCGTTCCCTTCCTGTCCCACCCCTGCCAGACCTCCCTCTCGCTCGCTGCTGAACGTTCCGTTCTTCCCGCCTCCGTCCCATTTGGAATAGGCCAACCCCTTACTCCCATCTCCACCCCTACTGAGTCTGAAGAATGGCAGACTTGCAGGCGCTCCTTGCTCAGCTCGTTCAGGGGCAGATCGATCTCCAGAATCATATCGCGGCCCTTGCGGCTGCACAGCCTCAACCAGCACCGCCGGCACGCAAGAAGGTGGTCGCAGATCCCGGCTCTTTTGATGGTTCTCCCGCCAAGTTCCACGAGTGGTGGAGCAAACTCAAGGTCTGGATCGAGATCACGATGGATGGGGCTAACGACATGACGGTCGCAGCCGCTGTTTACTCTAGGCTCACGGGTCTGAAAGCTGGTCGGTGGGCTCAGGTCCGCCTTGACCAGTGCATGGCAACCCACACCACCCTTGCCGCTGCACCGCCGCTCGCACCAGGAGCAGTTCCCCCTCCACCGGCGTGGCCCACCAGAGCAGATCTTGAAGCCGAGATAGAAGGGTTCTTTCTCCCTGGGAATAACCAGGAATGGGCAAGAGCTCAGTTGTTACGTCTCCGGCAGGGCCCTCGTCAGCGCATTGACGAGTTTTTGGCGCAGTTCGAAGCGCTAAAAATCCAGAGTCGTTGTGTGGACGATTACGCAAGAGATCTGCTCGAAAGGGCGCTTGTTATGACCATGTCCAACTCCGGGACTTATCCGGTTACTCCGGTCGCATTGCAGCACTCTAGCCCAACTCCGGTCGCTCACAGTTACTCCGGTCACGGTCGCGCAGATATGCCTCCGTTAAGTACGACCCTTGGACTATCCTCTGTTCGCTCATTACCACACCTTGCCGTTTACCCTGCCTTGACGTGAGTTCTCCGTGAACTCGATATATCCCATACCTTGTAGCATTTTCACCGGACCTGGTTTATTTTACCCGGACCTGACTTAGTACTTTCTCCGGTTATCCCTTGTCCGCTTTTTAGGCTGTTTACTTGTCACCGTAAGTACTCGTCCCTAGCTCTTACTTAGTATAAGTACTCTGTAGATTATCCTGTATTCTTCAGTCTGAAATCAACCATAGTCATCTACTCCTGGTCCTGTCCGTCTCTGTCTCTGTCTCTGTCTCTTCTTCTTGACCGGAACCTACGCAAGGGATCAACGCTCGTTGTCCTTAGTCGTTGAATCCAAGCGGTCACCAACTCCGGCCGGACTAATCTCTTGTCCAGCCCTCTGCCCTTGTCCTTCGTCCGTTTCCGTCCGGACTTGACCGGACCCCTTACCAGAGTAGACCCGGACTTGACAGTATTTCAGACTCACACTTGTGTGGGTTCACTATCCCAAACCTCGTACGCAAACTAGTTTCCATTTCCTTATGACCATGACTACGCGCTCTCGCGCTCGTACTGCTGCCGCGCTCGCTGAAGAAGCAGGTGCAGTAAATGACCTTCATCTCTCTGCCGCCCAACAAGCCCTGTCTAACCGCAGGCAACCTCTGGCTTCTGTTAGCCAATTCCGGAGTTTCACAGCTCGAAACCCCACAGCGTCTGTGACTCCGCGTCGAGATGCTGCGTCTCAGAGCCTTCGTGGTTCTGCAGACTTAGGTCACTATGAATCTGTCTCTGGTGATCGGTTTCCCTATCATCGCGACTCCACCCCAGAGCGTCGCGAACCCGGTTGTTTCCAATGGTTCGGCCCTGAGGATGGTCCCAGAGATGATCCAGACGACCCCGGAGATGACAACGACGACGACGACGACGAATTCCTCGATGCCACGGAAGAGCTAGACCCTAGTCTGGCTGTCTTCCACAATCTCGCCGTCGCCGTCAATCGCCTCTCCCGTTCCTCCCGCCGGACCAACGACTCCTCCTCCTCCCGTGCCAAAGTCCGGGAACCGG
>Ga0307516_10005423_pt1 | contig 15274 bp, 18 predicted proteins | sample 19_EM_MG_FD_203310 | JGI IMG/M metagenome (GOLD analysis project Ga0307516, IMG submission 203310) | Populus trichocarpa ectomycorrhiza microbial communities from riparian zone in the Pacific Northwest, United States - 19_EM | ecosystem: Host-associated > Plants > Roots > Unclassified | place...
TAAAAGGAATGGCTAAATAAGTTAGTCTTGAAACAGCAGGGGAATGACAGAGGAACAATATATATAATATAATGCAATAGAGAGAGTCAACGAACTATACCGAAAGCTGTAGCAAAACGGAAACGGTAGCGCGCGAGGGACAAGGATTCGCGCGATAATCCGTCATGACTCTCGACAGCTTGCAAATCCAACAAAGACCACGTCAACGAAGGCAGGAAAATCGTAGAACAATCATGGTGCGTCTTTCACTCTCCTTCTTCCCCTCTTCTGTCTCCCTAGCATCACTATCGACAGGAACATTCTCCCAACAACAATTGGGGATGCGGTCAGTTCGATTAACAGCATTGCACCACCTTCGCCGCCGGACATTAACTTCCCGCTGTGGAGCTGATGAGGGCACCACACGGGTTCGTCCGATACTGTGTCGCCCCGAAGTCAAGGCAAGTCTCCCCTCCGACCGCCACCTTCTCCTCATCCTCTTTCCCCCAAGAACTGCACCCACAAATTCGATGCTGCCGCAGGCTCAGACCCGCGATTCTGCTTCTTTGGCAACGTCAAGATCGGTGCACCGTCCCCGTCCATCCCGTCCGCAGTCCCCCTTCCACTCCCCTCCCTCTTCCAAAACTACACCCACGTCATCTTTGCCACCGGCTGCACCGAGCCGATCCTCCACCCATCTTTCTCACCCTCGTCGTACTGCATCCCTGCCCTCTCCCTCGTCCACTGGTACACCCTCACCCCTGTAAGACCTCTCCAAGTGTCCATCATCAGCAACGGAAACGTCTCGCCTGACATCGCCCGCATGCTCGTCTCCCTTCTCGCCAAACCCGACGTCCCCGCCCCCGTCCTCGACGTCCTCGCACGCTCCCGTGTCAACCACCTCCCCATCATCGCCTGGCGCGGTCCCCTCGAAGCGGCGTTCACAAAGAAAGAGCTCCGTGAGCTGATGAACCTCCCGGACGTGTCGATGGTGCCCGTCCCACACCACCTCCTGTCTGTCCCGCAGACGATGACGAGGCAGGAGTCCCGTATTCTGCAGCTGTTGCAGAAAGGCTCGTCGACGACATTGATACCGGCGGGCAAGGGGTGTGGGACGTGGTCTCTCGAGTTTTACCCCTCCCCGGTGCACTTCGCGGTTCCTCCGGCTTCTGCTTCTTCGTCACCGCCACCAACCTCTCCTTCTGGGCACCCACGCCCGCTGGCCGACTTGACGCTCGCCCACGTCATACCCACCTCCACCCATACCGTCCTCCCCACTTCCCTTGTTGTCACATCACTCGGGCTCCACGAGTCCTCAACGCTTTCGTTCGATGACCCGCTTTGTGGCACCTGCGGGCTGACCCTTCTGGCCGCGTGCTCGATGCGCGCCGGGTGGTGGCGTTGGTGGGCTGGTGAAGAACGTGTATGCGTCTGGGTGGACGATGATGGGTGCATGGGGGGTGTTGGCAGCGACGATGATGAACGTGTATGCGCTTGCGGATACAATACTCTCTGATTGGCTGCCAAGTGCAGAAGGGGGGAGGTGCATTTGGTTCCTTTGGACCAGGCTGGGTTTGATGGAAAGGATGGCCCTGGGGATGTTGATGTGGACGGAGAGATGGTGCCGAACTCGAATGCGCATCTGACGGAGCCGCCGTGGAGGTGGTGGAGGGGTTGAGAGATGGTGACATATGAGGATTGGAAAAAGGTGGATGTGGAGGAGGTGAGGAGGGGTGGGGAGGTTGGGAAGGAGGTTGGGAAGGAGAGGGAGCGGATGGGGTGGCAGGAGGCGAGGGCTTTATTGGCTGAGAGGTAAAACTCGATGGTTTGCACTACGTACAGACGTGTGTTCTGCTTTGAGACTAAGACAAAGAAGACATGGAAAAAAGGAAATGTGGCGGAACTGCATGGCCTGGTCCTGAGCCGAACAGGAATTCGAAGGTTCCGGTGCACGTTAGTTGCTAATATCTTTATGGAACGCCGGATGCGTTACCCGCTACACCGCTAGGCCTCTTCTCTATCGACTGGTAGAAACTTGGCGGGAAGGAGGTAAAACTAATATGGTTTACACGATGTACTACATACGAATACATGAAAAAACGTGCACCATCGAAGGATTCGAAGTCGGACCCAAATAATGCAAGAAAGCAACGTCTAATATCAGTACTACAAAACTATTCATACAGCGTTAACGTTATTATATGTTGAAGACAGGAAGGTGGGGACGGGGAGCGAACAACGATTAGTTATTTTCTTGAAGCCGAAGTCGAAGCCGCATCAACACTTTTCCCAACTCATTATGCCCCTTTCTACCCCGCCCCACACCCCAAAAGCCTGTCCTGCCAAGGCGTTATATTCCCTCCGAGCTCTTCCCTAAGAAATTAGATTCATACCTCGATCAGTTCAGCATCCCCCATCGACAATAATTCAGCGGCCAAATAAGGATGCTGAGTGAATTTGTGCCAAAGTGTCTCCCCCATCCGGCATGCGAATCGGCAAATTGAGAGGAGGTAAGGGCGTACTGGGAGTTATTGACTTTCAACCAACCTGGCCGAACGTCCTGCTGGAAATTGTGCGCCTCGTCCTGGGGTTCTCAGAGCATGTTCGAATATGTTCTGCCATATCGGGCCGTGTCCCCGCAAACTGATATGACAGAAAAGATGAAACTCCGAAAAGCAAGGATCATGAAGATGCAACTTGCCTGGGGGACTGGTAGACGTTCGCTGGCTGGGTATACCAAGCCTTTATAGGTGACCAGTCATGTTTATACAAAATCCGACGTTTCGGTCGGCTAAACACTCGAAATGGGTTAAGCCTCTTCAATCCCGTAGGCTGGGGTGTAGCTGGGGGGATCCGGAGGCGATGTACGCTGTTTCGAGAAAGACCCCCTGGTTCAGGAATGTGGAAAGTATCCCCAAGCGGTGGTTCAAGATGTTCTACGCCCATTCTGCAGTAAGAATTGTGCACGCAAGCATAACCAACGAACCCGTACATTGCTACTGTCGCACCAATGATGCCCGTCAGGCCACCTCCCCACCCAGATTTTAACATGTGTAAGGTCGGTTATCGCCACAAATTTCGCGATGCCGTGAACGTGGCGTTAACCCCTGCTGGATTTGGTTTGCAGGGATGTGGCTTATCTCCTCAAGCTCTCAGTCCACTGGGGTGCCTTGTGACCACTGCAACCCGTCCTGCTCTAGCAAATGGCCTCTCAAAATGGAAAGATGTGCGTTCAAAGACTGTCAAGAATTATTAAGTGAGGCCTAGGGGGGGTACTATGCAGTATTGCATACACAACTATAGTGGGTGAACATTACCTTTCAAGTATCGTCCGATTCGAGCGATTCCGCTGCCGTGTTCACGTAGGATGGTTGACGAGAGGCATGCAGATTCGCTATAGCGATATTTGACTCCGAGGCGTCGATACCTAACGTACGGCCACCGAAGCGCGTGAGGCTCTGTTGAGAACTTGAGATAGAGAACCAAGAAGACAAACCGCTCTCTGACAAAAGTCCACCTCCACAACCGACATCGAGAACGTCTAAGCCTTCAGGAACTTGTGATTTTGGCACTTGTTTTCCTTCACGGTTTTGGGACAGCTCGAGAAGTTTTTTGCGAATAATTTGCACTCGGACGGGGTTCATTTTATGCAGGAAGCTGCTTCTCCCTGTTCATCTCACCATTGCGACGACAGGCGAGAGAAATGCGCGATTTCGGAAGGGTTGATTGTCCCGGTGTCGGCTGGAGAGTGGATTTGTCGATGCAGGATACGAACAACACGAAACAGACGCATCGGAGGTCGCCGAGAGGACAACCTCGTTGTTCGTCCAATTACTTGCTTCCTCCTCTCTATGCGACGGAAGCAGAGGACGCGAATAATGAGATATTGCGAACAGACACCACGAGAGACGAGACGCTAGCAGGAGGTACGGCGACAAACCAACAATACTCCTGTAAACTTTGGGCCTGGACGAAGAGTACTTATGAAGAGCAGGCACAGCAGCCACGGCGAGGAAACAAATGACATCCGACATCCGACCCGATATTCAATTGCATCGTATGATTGGCGCCGCCGTGAGGACAATTCACTCTTGGCCATGGCTGCACCTCAAGCCAACAAAGAATTCTCACTCGGTGAAGAATTGAGAAGACCAAAGCAGTGGCTCCGCTCGGCATTCTCGTCCAAAAGTCGGTCCTCTCAGACTATGGCCAGACCTTCAACGCCAACATCCATAGCTTTGGGCAAGGCTTTGGGTCAACGTAAGTGCTTCGCCTACCCTTCCGTTGTTCAGCAAGGCCTCAATGTTTAGCCTCTTCTGCACAGACTCTCCCAGACTCTTCCCTGGCACGAGTGGTACCTCGCCCCAAACGGTGGATAGTGTGCAACTGGGTGAGTACTTTGGGTCCCGCTTCGTGCATAATCCAGGTCTTGAACACATTCCAAAAGAACATACGGCTTCATCTTGCGTGGATTCCTCTCGTCCTGATGACCCCTCAGTCTCCGCGAGCAGCGTTGCAACAGGCATTGGTAAGACTAAGATACCACCACCATCGATCTCGCGTCCGATAACAAACGTACTCTCTCCTCCGTGACTACGCCTCTCATGCAGTTGTGTCTGCGGCTGGTGATTTTAATCCAGTGACATTTGCGAAGCCGCTCTCGCCACCTAGAACTGCGAATTGGCCCCTACAAAACTCGTCAACCAAGAACGCCATTCGAACGGCTTGGTACGGCGTCGAGCAGCTCTTGCAGAAGGCGGAAAGGTCCCTTGCTGGAACGCCATTCCAGGCACCTGTTGCTGTTGTTAACGCCATCATCGAGGTGATCAATGTACGTTCTATGATCTCACTGTATCTTGCCGTACTTGACGATCAGTTCCTCAGGCGGTTGCAGACAACCAGGACGCTCTCCATGAACGTGTTGTTCAAACTGCCAGACGTCTCGAACTCGTGAACGCCGCGTTGCTGAAAGCAGAGTCTGACGCTGCAACCGTCAGAATGCAGGCCTTCTCCAAGTAAATCCATTCCACGGACAGTGCATGTGACGACGACCTTAATTTATACTAGGAATCTTATTGAAGAAGCCCTCGAACTGCAGGGGATATCGTCCAGATATGTGTTGACAAAGATACTGGACAACGAAGAAGACAAGAAGACCATCGAAGAAAGCTTCAAACGGATTGATGAGTACACGAAGGACTTCCATGTGCGTCGCTCATGTGTTCCCCATTTTGTGAAATCAATTTAGTCCACTGTTGCCTCCAGCTCGATATCGTCATGAGCATCGAGAGAAGCACAGACAAGATGCAGGAGTCGCTCACTGTATGTGTCCCGAAGATCTCGACCATGGGGTGTACATACTGACCATGAGTGCTAGCAACTACGCCTTGGTAGCTGGACCCATTCTAAATCGGCTGCCTACAATGCCGATCTCGGAGAAGCCGCAACATTGATTCGTGAACCATGCATCGAGGGAACGCGTGTGGACATACTGGAGCATATATACTCATGGGCGCTGAATCCTTCGTCAGACAGTCCACCCGTCTTTTGGTTGACGGGCCAAAGCCGGCTCCGGCAAGTCGACCATCGCGTATACTGTAGCGGACCACTTCGACGATCACGATGTAGACGACGGCAGGTCGGACCTGAAATACATCCTGGGGGCCAACTTCTTCTGCTCACGCCAATTCGAAACGACGAGACGACGGAAGTACATTATCCCCACCATCGCATACCAACTCGCTCGACAATCCGGATCCTATGCCGATGCCTTGCTTCGGGTGAACAAGCCTGACTCGGTCGATGTCATTACTAAGCAGATGAAGGACCTCCTCGTCGGTCCTTGGCAGCATTCTGTCGGCAAGCGCGCTCGCGAACTCCGGCCATACCTCATCATTGTAGACGCGCTGGATGAGATCGAGGACGATGGAGGGTCGGGCTTTCTGGAAGAACTGTTGAAGGCCTCGAGTCAAGGTCATTTGCGTGGCCTCAAGTTTCTGGTCACAAGTAGACCGGATCCTGATCTCGCCGCACTCTGCTCGTCCTTCAACTCAAACGTCGTCTGTCGTCTCTACGAGGTACCTATGGATACAGTCAAGGACGACATCATGAAGTACCTAAGGGCGAAGCTCCCAGCTCTTCAGGATCCCCAGCTTGCCAAGCTTTCCCTGAAGGCGGACGGGTTGTTTATCTACGCCGCAACAGCGGTGAGATATATCCTCCTGCGTCACAGAATGACAGCAGACGAACAGCTCCGCAGGTTGGCCGAGTTGGTTGATCACATGTCCAGTAGCACTGACACGCCGCTACTCATCGACACATTGTATCGGCAAGTCCTTTGGGGGGCTTTTTGCAAACTGCCCGATGCCATGTTTCGTGATCGGTTGAGGATTCTCCACACCCTTCTTTGTACAGAGGAACGTGTATCCACCTCCGTTGCGGGAATACTCGCGGATGTGGTTGATGCGGAGATGGCCAAGGTAGTCGTCGAGGAGCTGCACGCAGTTCTCTACATGAAAGACAATCGAGTTTTTTGGTACCATGCGTCATTTCCCGACTTCATGTTCACTCAAGAGCGATCGAAATTCAGTGTTCCTGAGGTCGATCTCAGCCGCATTGTCGACATGTCGTGCAATGAGCCTGCTCAACATGCACGCCTTACTCACTCTTGCTTCTGCATCATGAAGTCCAGCCTGCGATTCAACATCTGTGATTTGCCATCGTCGTTTCTCTTCGATTCTGAAGTGCCAGACCTCAGTCATCGAATCGAAAAGAACATCAGCAATGTTCTCCAGTATTCTTGTCGGAATTGGGCCCAGCACTTGAACCGAGCTGGATCTGGCGACTGCGACTCTCTCCAGACCGAGATCGATGAGTTTCTTCATGTGCGGGTCCTATTCTGGATCGAGGCGATGAATCTACTTGGTTCGCGCGCCCAATGTAGTTTAATGCTTCAAAAGGCCCGTGAGTGGGTCTTGAAAGTGGGGGATCTCATGTTGCCTCAGACTTGAGCTAATACTGGTACGGCAGGTCAACGACAAAGAGTCTTCAGACCATGCTCCTCACCTTGCCGAGGCTGCCAACTTTTGCACGTACTTTGGTGCAAGCGCAGCGGCGAATTCAACGCCACACCTTTACATCTCGAGTCTGACAACGTGGTCGCGGGATTCCACCATGTACCAGATGTGGAAGAGCCAATTCTCTCGTGGGCCTTCCTTCAAGCTAACAAGAGGTGACCACACTGTGCCGTTATTGACCCTGCAGCACAATGGTTGGGTCAGCTCCGTGGCATTTTCGAGTGATGGAGCCCTCATTGTTTCTGGCTCCCACGATCAATCTGTGCGGGTTTGGGATGCCTCAACGGGTGCAGAGCTGATGGCGCTGAACGGCCACACCCGCTTGGTCAGTTCTGTCGCGTTTTCGAGTGACGGAACCCACATTGTTTCTGGCTCATTCGATCAGTCTGTACGGGTGTGGGATGCCTCGACCGGCGCTGAGATTGCGGCGCTGAACGGCCACACTGGCAGGGTCAGTTCTGTCGCGTTTTCGCGTGACGGAACCCGCATCGTTTCTGGTTCACACGACGAATCTGCGCGGGTGTGGGATGCCTCGACGGGTGCAGAGATGATGGCGCTGAACGGTCACACTGGGTGGGTCACCTCCGTCGCGTTTTCAACTGACGGAAACCGCATCGTTTCTGGCTCAGGAGATCGGTCTGTGCGGGTGTGGGATGTCTCGACAGGTGCTGAGATGATGGTGCTGAACGGCCACACTGACTGGGTCACTTCCGTCGCGTTTTCGAGTGACGGAACCCGCATCGTTTCTGGCTCATCCGATCATTCTGTGCGGGTGTGGGATGCCTTGACGGGTGCGGATCTGACGACGCTGAGCGGCCACACTGGCTGGGTCACTACCGTCGCGTTTTCGAGTGACGGAACCCGCATCGTTTCTGGCTCAGACGATGAGTCTGTTCGGGTGTGGGATGCCTCGACGGGTGCAGAGCGGACGACACTGAACGGCCACACTAGCGGTGTCAATTCCGTCGCGTTTTCGAGTGACGGAACCCGCATCGTTTCTGGCTCAGAAGATCAGTCTGTGCGGGTGTGGAATGCCTCGACAGGTGCAGAACTGACGACGCTGAACGGCCACACTGGTCACGGCCATTCCGTCGCATCTTCGAGTGATGGAACCCCCATCGTCTCTGGCTTCGATAACCCTATCCCAGCATGGAACATGGTACAGCATCAACATTGTTGGATTGTTACTCTAGACAATTGGATTGTCTGGCTGCCCCATCGCAAACGACTCATGTTTGTTCCCCCGGATATCAGAGGAGTCCTACGTTGCCCTGACAATCCCCTTATCATTTCTCGTAAAGGATCTGCCACGGTAGACTTTGTATATCCCCACATAGGTATGGAGTGGGTGGGTTGTTACACACCTTCAGTACCCTTACTATTAGCGTGAACTTCGTTCGTATGTACATCGGTCATCTTTTTCACATTTATTCGCGAGATAAATACCAAATTGAACATCGGAACGACGTGTCATGCTGGGATCTCCCGATGCTCTACAACTTGAGAAGGGGAAATTCATCATCATATACTTGCATCTGCTGACCTCATTTCCAGTTGTCGACACCCTGCTAAAGCCCTTGAGGCGTCGGACGTTTATCCATCACTCCGAGTGCGCGATATGGCGACGCTGCCCTTGTTACAACTTGCGACAACTATGCACACCCTATAGCTAAAATGTTGGTGTTGGTGATACGTGGGTAGAGGGCGACGTCCTCCACTATATCGAATCTGTTGAGGAGCCCTCGGAACTCGAACGCGTTCCCGTTTCGTGAGGGAAAGAGAGGGCTTTACTCAATAAAGAAAAAGTCAAGGTTCGCGTTCGGACGAAAATAGGAGGATTACGAGGACGTATACTGAATTTGAAGACTTGGCTTTCCCGCTGTTGAGTGGATGCCTCTAACATGACTTCTTCGCATTGCGGAAGTACACAACGAAGATCTCTTCTCCCAGGGTCCGGCATTTCGGCGCTCGTCTGTGATGCATTGATGTCTCAAGCTTGATGCTGACTATGAAGTCAAGCTCTCGTCGCATCTACTACCCAACATGGTCTGAAAATTCCTCCTCGACTTCTCGTTACCGGGCAGGAATCTCCCGGGAACGATTACATCCACGGCTAGTCCCCTCCGCCACTCCAACAGCCCGTTCGGCACGTCGGTGGCGTATAACATTATCTAGTACCTGCATGACGAACCGGCGTCAACGGATGACGCAGATCAAGGATAATCGTACCGCATCATACGCCTGCCATACTTTTACTCCAAGTGGCAGCTGGTTGCCTCCGCGAACGCAATATTTTTTTCTAGAAAATTTGGAATCGCCGCTGCATTCATCATTTATTATGTCAGAAGGAGCGCACAGCACGAAGGAAAATCCCGAATCAGGGATAAAAGACGTTCATGTTCGCGCTATAGGCGGGAAAATCCAGAGGGCGTGCTGAAGATGGGGAGAAGGCTGCTGCCGAGGTCGTCCACTCACTGGAGGAGGATGGGCTCTTGAAGGTTGAGGCCCTGGAAGGCTGAGGGGGAAAGCACACACATTTGGGAGTGAAGACCCATTATCCACATGTTATCGATGGAATCATAGAGCGTAAAACCCAGCCGTTGAATCTAGGGAATTGTTTGGGAGTGAGCTGGTGTGAATGGGGTTATGGGGAAGCGACGTTTTTGTTCGAGGAGTTGGCGATGCTCCTCAGCCGCTCGTCCTCGGGCACGGCGGATCGCTCATACCCCGCGCAGGCATGGATAAACACCTGATTGACCTTTCTTTGTCGCTCCTCCCAGGCGGTGGCTGCGTAGTCAATTTGTTGACTTACGTTGTTGTCAAGGTGCTCCGGGACTGTCAAGTGCTGTACATGTAAGAGTTGTGGGAGTAGAGAAAGAGGGAACCGAAAAGATGGAGGAGACGAGGACTTTCTAAATGTATGCGTTAGTCTGTAATACCCTGGCAACAAGGTTACCTGAGGCAGCTGGTACCCGGAGTTATTGTACTTACCAGGATTCGAGGTCACACCCACAATAAAGCAACACCTAAGGGGAAGTGGAAACACGGAGATGTGCAGAGTAATCTCCACCCGGACCCCCTCCCTACTAACCGGTCACCTCAACACATCCCTCCCAGTCCCACCGCAGTGCTCCTTCGTCTCTCTCCCTAACTTCCTCTCCTCTCGTTCCTTCTCCTGGAAGCCAACCGATTCGCTGCCCACGTTTGTGCCATTCCCCAGTCCTGAGATGTCTGTGACGAGGACATCAGTGTTGAACGTTGATCCTTCATGCTGGGTGAAATGGCGCTGGTATGTTCTGCCTGCAAAGGTGAGATGGGAGTGAGCAAAGATGGGAGGGTAGAAAGGTTTACTTGACATGTTTTTCACGAAAAACTCACGTCGCAGGTGACACCGTTGACCTTTTGCGGATTGTCCCTTGGAGTGGATGTGAGATTCCCGGGCTGTGGAGTAATTTTGGTGGATCGGGTGGGAAAAGCGAGTAGAAGGACGCACACCGTCCTCACCCCTGCCGAAGAATTCAACTGGACGCGTCCAATAAGAAGTGTAAAACAGATATTAAGGGGAAATGAAGCTCACCAGTGTTGAATGAGGAGAAATAGTTATCGACTGGGAGAAACACGAGCGAAAGTTTGGCGTCTTCAACCAACGACCAAGTCTTGAACCCAGAGCCTGGATGCGGCGGAGTAAGAGTACGCGAAGGGTGAGGTATTACGAACAGACTTCGGACTAGACATCACGGACAATACTGGGCCTGTACTTGAAGCGCCTATCGGAACAAAGACAAGGTCACATCCGAAATCCGACCTGATCTTCAATCGTCACGGTACCGTATGATTGGCGCCGTTAGGGGAATTCTCTCTTCACCATGGCTGCTCCTCAAGCCAACAAGAAATTCTCACTCCGGGAGGAATTCAGGAGACCCAAGAAGTGGCTGCGCTCGGCATTGTCGTCTAAAAGTCAGCCCTCGACTATCGCCAGACGTTCGACGCCGGGATCCATAGATGTGAGTCGAGGTTAGTGCTTCGCCTACCCTTTCGTTATTTAGCAAGGCCTCAATGTTTAGCCTCCTCCGCACAGACTCTCCCGGTCCCTTCCCCGACACGGTCGCCACCTTGCCCCAAACACTCGATAATATGCAACTCGGTGAGTACATCAGGCCCCGTCCCGTGCATGAGTCAGGTATTGAACACATTCCAAAAGAACATACGACTTCATCTGCCATGGATTCCTCTCACCCTGCAGACCCCTCAGCTTCCCCGAGCAGCATTGCAACAGCCGTCGGTAAGACTAGGCTATCATCACCATCGATCTCGTGTCTGATAGCAAACGTGCGACTCTCTCCCCCGTGTCCACCTCATTCAGTTGCATCTTCGGCTGCTGATTCCAACCGCATGACATTTGTGTTGCCGCTCTCGATAAATCGACCTGCAAATGGGCCCTCACAAAACTCGTCAACGAAGAACGCATTTCGAACGGCTTGGCACGGTGTCGAGCAGCTCCTGCGGATGGTGGAAAGGTCCCTCGCTGGAACGCCATTCCAGGGATCTGTTGGTGCTCTTAACGCTATCATCGACGTGATCAACGTACGTTCCATCATCTCACTGTATCTTGCAATATTTCACAATCATTTCGTCAGGCGGTTGGAGACAACAAGGACGCACTCCAAGAACATGCTATTCAGACTGCCAAACGTCTAGAACTCGTGAACGCCGCGCTGCTGAAAGCGGAGTCTGAAGCCGCAACAGTCAGAATGCAGTCCTTCTCGGGGCAAGTCCAACCCACGGACGATGCATGTGACGACGAACTGAATTTATACTAGGAATCTTATTGAAGAAGCTCTCCGACTGCAGGAGATATCGTCCAGATGGATGTTGACAAAGATACTGGACAACAAAGAAGACAAGAAGACCATCGAAGAAAGCTTCAAACGGATTGATGAGTACACGAAGGACTTCCATGTGCGTCGCTCTCCATCGTGTGAAATGAACTTGTTCATATGTTGCCTCCAGCTCGACATCGTCATGACTATCGAGAGAAACACAGATGAGATGCAGGAGTCACTCACTGTATGTGTTCCGATGATCTCGAGCATGCTGTACATGCTGACCATGAGTGCCAGCAACTACGCCTCGGTAGCTGGCCCCATTCCGGATTGGCAGCCTACAATGCCGATCTGGAGGGAACGGCAACATTGATTCGTGAACCATGCACCGGGGGAACACGCGTGGACATATTGAAGCGTATATACTCATGGGCGCTCGATCCTTCGTCGGACAGTCCAAATGTCTTTTGGTTGACGGGCCAAGCCGGCTCCGGCAAGTCGACCATCGCGTATACTGTAGCGCACCACTTTGACGATGTGGACGACGCCAGCTCGGACATGAAATACATTTTAGGCGCCAACTTCTTCTGCTCACGACAATTCGAAGAAACAAGACGGCGGAAGTACATCATCCCCACCATCGTATATCAGCTCGCTCGACAATCCAGATCCTATGCTCGCGCCTTACTTCGGGCGAATAAGTCTGACTCGGTCAATGTGCTTTCCAAGCAGCTGAAGGACCTCCTCGTTGGCCCTTGGCAGCAGTCTGCCAGCAAACGCCCTTGTGAACTCCGGCCTTACCTCGTCGTTGTAGACGCACTGGATGAGATCGAGGACAACGGAGGGTCGGACTTTCTGCGAGAACTGTTGAAGACCATCAGTCAAGGTCATTTGCGTGGCCTCAAGTTTCTGGTTACGAGTAGACCGGATCCTGATCTCGCTGCACTCTGCTCGTCCTTCGACTCTGATGCCATCTGTCGTCTTTACGAGGTGCACACGGATACAGTCAAGGCAGACATTAGGACCTACCTAGGGGAGAAGCTCCCGGCACTTCAGGGGGATCAGCTCGATGAGCTTTCTCTGAAGGCAGATGGGTTGTTCATCTACGCCGCAACAGTAGTGAGATATATCCGCCCGCGTCATAGAATGGCGGCAGACGAGCAGCTCTGCATGTTGGCCAAGCTGGCTGATCACATGTCTAGTGGCGCTGACACGCCGTTACTCATCGACACATTATACCAGCAAATCCTGTGGGGTGCTTTCTGCAAATTGGACAGTTCCATTGTTCGTGATCGGCTGAAGATTCTCCACACCCTTCTTTGTACAGAGGAGCGTGTATCCGCCTCCGTTGTGGGAAAACTCTCTGATGTGGCTGGTGCGCAGCTGGCCAAGGTGGAGGTGGTCATCGACGAGCTGCACTCAGTTCTCTACGTGAAAGACGATCGAATTCTTTGGTACCACGCGTCATTTCCCGACTTCATTTTCGATCAGGAGCGATCGAAATTCAGCGTTCCTCAGAGTGCTGTTACCCGTATTGTAGACATGTCATGCAATGAGCATGCCCAGCATGCTCGCCTTACCCACTCTTGCTTCCGCATCATGAAGTCCAGCCTGCGATTCGACATCTGTAATTTGCCATCGTCGTTTCTCTTGGATTCTGAGGTGCCAGACCTCAGTGATCGAATCGAAGAGAACATCAGCCGTGTCCTGCAGTATTGTTGTCAGAATTGGGCCCAACACTTGAACCGAGCCAGTGGATGTGGCAACTGCGACTCTCTCCTCACTGGGATCGACGAGTTTCTTCGTGTGCGAGTCCTATTCTGGATTGAGACAATGAATGTACTTGGTTCGTCCAGCCAATGTAGTCTAATGCTTCAAACGGCCCGTGAGTGGGTGTTGAATGTGGGGGACCTCATGTTGTCTGATAGACTTGAGCTAATACCAGTACATCAGGTCAACGACAGTAAATCTTCAGACCTTGATCTTCACCTCACTGAGGCTGCCAACTTTTGCATGTACTTTGGTGCAAGTGCAGCGGCACAGTCAACACCACACCTTTACATCTCGAGTCTGACGACGTGGTTGCGGGATTCCACTATGTGTCAGATGTGGAAGAGCCAATTCTCTCATGGCCCTTCCTTCAAACTAACAAGAGGTGACCACACCGTACCGTTATTGACCCTGGAGCACAACAGTTGGGTCAGATCTGCGGCGTTTTCGAGTGATGGAACCCGCATCGTTTCTGGCTCAGAAGATGGGTCTGTGCGGGTGTGGGATGCCTCGACGGGTGCAGAGCTGATGGCGCTGAACGGCCACACTAGATATGTCACTTCCGTCGCGTTTTCGACTGGCGGAACCCGCATCGTTTCTGGCTCATTCGATCAGTCTGTGCGGGTGTGGGATGCCTCGACGGGTGCAGAGCTGATGGCGCTGAACGGCCACACTAGATATGTCACTTCCGTAGCGTTTTCGAGTGACGGAACCCGCATCGTTTCTGGCTCAGAAGATGGGTCTGTGCGGGTGTGGGATGCCTCGAGGGGTGCAGAGCTGACGGCGCTGAACAGCCATACTTCCTGGGTCACTTCCGTCGCGTTTTCGAGTGACGGAACCCGCATCGCATCTGGCTCAGACGATCAGTCTGTGCAGGTGTGGGATGCCTCGACGGGTGCAGAGCTGACGGCGCTGAACGGCCACACTTCCTGGGTCACTTCCGTCGCGTTTTCGAGTGACGGAACCCGTATCGTTTCTGGCTCATTCGATCAGTCTGTGCGGGTGTGGGATGCCTCGACGGGTGCAGAGCTGACGGCGCTGAACGGCCACACTAGCAATGTCAGTTCCGTCGCGTTTTCGAGTGACGGAACCCGCATCGTTTCTGGCTCATTCGATCAGTCTGTGCGGGTGTGGGATGCCTCGACGGGTGCAGAGCTGACGGCGCTGAACGGCCATACTGCCAGGGTCACTTCCGTCGCGTTTTTGAGTGACGGAACCCGCATCGTTTCTGGCTCATTCGATCAGTCTGTGCGGGTGTGGGATGCCTCGACGGGTGCAGAGCTGACGGCGCTGAACGGCCACACTAGCAATGTCACTTCCGTCGCGTTTTCGAGTGACGGAACCCGCATCGTTTCTGGCTCAGGAGATCAGTCTGTGCGGGTGTGGGATGCCTCGACGGGTGCAGAGCTGACGGCACTGAACGGCCACACTAGCCATGTCACTTCCGTCGCGTTTTCGAGTGACGGAACCCGCATCATTTCTGGCTCAGGAGATCAGTCTGTGCGGGTGTGGGATGCCTCGACGGGTGCAGAGCTGACGGCGCTGAACGGCCACACTTCCTGGGTCACTTCCGTCGCGTTTTCGAGTGACGGAACCCGCATCGTTTCTGGCTCAGGAGATCAGTCT
>Ga0307516_10005424_pt1 | contig 15271 bp, 16 predicted proteins | sample 19_EM_MG_FD_203310 | JGI IMG/M metagenome (GOLD analysis project Ga0307516, IMG submission 203310) | Populus trichocarpa ectomycorrhiza microbial communities from riparian zone in the Pacific Northwest, United States - 19_EM | ecosystem: Host-associated > Plants > Roots > Unclassified | place...
CGACGCGTCAACGTTCTGTGGGCCCTCATCCGTGACCGACGGTGCTACCACATCACACCACCCGTCACCGAAGCTGCTTGACAACAGCATTAGGAAGCTCCCTCGGTGAACACGTCCAGGTACGCCTCGCAGAACGCCTTGAGGTCGTCCGGCCTACGGCTGGTGACCAGCTTGTTGTCGCCGTGGTCGCAGACCTTCACCTGCTCGTCCACCCAGGTGCCGCCCGCGTTGCGGATGTCCGTCCGCAGGCTCGGCCAGGACGTCAGCACCCGGCCCCGCACGACGTCCGCCTCGACGAGCGTCCAGGGGGCGTGACAGATCGCGGCCACCGGCAGGCCCCGCTGGAAGAAGTCCCGGACGAACGCCACGGCCTTCTCGTCCGCCCGCAGCAAGTCCGGATTGGCCACCCCGCCCGGCAGGACCAGCCCGCCGAAGGCGTCGGCCGACACCTCGCCCACCACCTCGTCCACGGGGAACGTGTCCGCCTTGTCGAGGTGCTCGAAGGCCTGGATCCGGCCCGGCTCCGTCGACACGAGCACCGGTTGGTGACCCGCGTCCTTCGCCGCCTGCCATGGATCGGTCAGCTCGATCTGCTCGACACCTTCGGGTGCCGTCAGAAACGCGATGCGCATGATGGTTCAACGACCTTTCCTGGAAAGCTTCTTGGCGCGCGGCGCCCACCGGCGGGCCCCGTCGCTCGTCGCGCGCTTCTTCCGTGCCCGGGCCGCACGTCGACAGCGCAGCAGCTCCTCGCCGTACGGCAGCGGCACACTGTGGATGTGCTGCTCGACCGGCTTGACCTCGCGGTCGCTGTCGACGGCCCTGCGTACGTCCCACAGTGCGGTGGCCTCGTGCACGGCCGCCCGCCCAGCCGCACGCTCAGCAGCAGCGGATTCACCTCGTAGCGCAGGGTTGGGCGGCAGCCCGTACAGCAGATGACGCGTGGCCACCTCGCCGATGTCCACGGTCGCGCCGGTGGCGGTGGCGGTGGCGGCGATCCGGGCGGCCTGGTCGCGGACCGGGCTCACAGGGCCTCCAGCCCGTCGCCGCCGCGCTCCTCGCCCGGCCGGGCCCGGCTGATGTCGGCGAGCGTCGAGTCCGGGTCCTGGGCCTCGGCGAGGTCACCGAGGCTCACCATCCCGACCGGCAGCCCGTCCTCGACCACCGGCAGCCGACGCACGGCGTGCGCCCGCATCAGCGCCACCGCCGCCGCCACCGGGTCGTCGGGGGCCACCAGCACCGGGTCGGGCGTGCACACGGACTGGGCGCTCACGGTCATCGGGTCCACGCCGTCGGCGACGGCGCGGACCGTGATGTCCCGGTCGGTGAGCACTCCGACGACATGCTGTCCGTCGGCCACCAGGACGTCGCCGATGTTCTGCGTGCGCATCAACTGCGCCGCCTCGACGAGCGAGGCGTCCGGACGGACGGCGACCACTCCGGCCGTCATCACGTCCTTCACGAACACGGCCTTCATCGCCGGCCTCCCGCCGGGGCGCCCGTCCCACGGGTCAGTGCCTGCGCGAGTTCCTCGAGGTTGGCGTGGCGCTCCTTGCGCGGCAGCCGTTCCACGGCCTCGACGAGGGCGTCGGGCGCGCTCTCACGGCGCAGGACGTGCGCCAGGTCGCCGGCGCTCGCGGGGAACGAGCCACGGCCCAGGCTCCGGGCCAGCTCCAGCCGGACCGCCTCAAGGGACGCCCCGGCGCGCGGTGCCACCGGCCCGCCCGCGATCTCCGGATCGTCGTCGGCGGTCGGTTCGGGGTCGTTCCACTCCTCGGCCCGGGTGGGGTGTCCGGACCGCAGCAGACCCTGTAGTTCGTGCTTCATCTCGTCGTCCCGGTGGCGGCTCAGCCGGTCACTGCCTCGCTGCATGTCTCCCTCCAGATCTTCGGGGTCCGCACCGCGTACCCGAGGACCGGAGACCGACACGGGGTTTGGGTCCCCGATGCCAGGCAACCCGGCTTGGCATCCCCCTCGCGCACATTCCCGCAGAAGGACAGGCCATGGCGGTGCTCGCTGTGATGATTCCGCTCCTCATGCTCGGCGTGGTGCTGGCGCTGGGCCGCTACGAGGAACTCCTGCTGCCCGGTGACGAGGCCGGCCGGTACGAACCGGCCGTCGTCCCGCCCGCGGCGGTTTCCGTCACTTCTTCTCCCGGCCCGGCAGGAACTCCTGCACCTTCGCCCTGAGCCCCTGCTTGACCATGGCCCCGCGGTCCGCGTCGCCCTTGAGGATCGAGGCGGCCGCGGCCTCCATCTGGTCCCAGGTGGCGTGCGGCGGGATCGGCGGCACGGCAGGGTCGCTGAGGAACTCGATCACCGAGGGACCGTCCGCCTTCCAGGCCGGCCCGCCGGCGCGCCTCGACGTCCTCGCGGGGGCTTCGAGGGCGAGCGGCACTCAGCCCGCTCCGGCTTCTCGACCCGGATCCCGGTCAGACCCAGCGAACGGGCGAACGCCGCGTACCGCACGTCCGGCAGCTCCTGCGAGGGGAGGAAGGAGGGGGCGCCCTCCATGGCCCGCATCTCCCAGGTTGGGTACCCCGGGGCCGGGAGGACCCAGTGCGCTCCCGATGTCACTCGCTCGGCGGTCCGCGTCCCGCGAATGGTGTCCGGCCGCGCGCGGCCCGGCGGCGGGCGGGCTGTGATGGCTGCGGGGGCACGAGCGCCGTGTCCCGCAGCCGGCCGAAGGAGTTCACCCCATGCGCCGCAGCGCACGTGTCCTGTCCGCCGCCGTCCTGGCCGGTGCCGTCATCGGCCTCGCCGTGCCGGTCGCGTCCGCCGAACCGACAGCGGAACCGGTCGCGGAGCAGCCGTTCGCGGAGCCGGTCGAGGAACCGACCGGGGAGCAGGTAGAGGAGCCGACCGGAGTGCCCTTCGGGGAGCCGACCGGGGTGCCGGTCGGGGAGTCGACCGGGGTGCCGGTCGAGGAGTCGGTTGACGAGCCGGTCGATGAACCGGTCGGGGAGCCGGTCACGGAGTCGGTCGTGGGGCCGGCCGCGGAGGTCAGCCCGAGCAGCGTGTCCCCGGGCGGCAGCGTCACCGTCTCCGTCTCCTGCGATCCGACCGACGGCCCCCCGCCCGGCTCGATCACCGCCACCTCGCAGGCCGTCGACTCTGGCAGCGTCCAGATGGGGCTGGTCTCCGCCGACGACGGCACCGACAGCAACGACGACGAGGGGGCCGCCGGGCCCGCCTACCGAGGCACCGCCCGTATCGCCCCCGACGCGAACCTCGAGGGCGGCGTGGACGCCGCCGCACAGGACTCCGGGTGGACCGTGGACGGCACCTGCCCGACCCCACCCGGCGGACACGGCAAGCAGTGGAGCGCCAGGTTCACCGTGAACCGGGAGAGCGGCACGGCGTGCACCGAGTCGTACGGCAGCTCCTGCGCCGGCCACCGCCCCTGCGCCGAGCCTCAGAAAGACGAGCCTCAGCAAGACCAAGACGAGCCTCAGCAAGACGGGCAACAGACAGCCGAGCCCCAGACAGCCGAGGGACAGACACAGGCCGACCCCTGCCACACCGCCGTCATCCAGCGCGGGGTCCGGGCCGGTGAGGGAGGCACCTTCACCGACTCCGTGCCCGCCCTGGTCGCCGGCGGTCTGCTGATCGCGGGCGCGCTCGGCGCCGCCGTCCACCGCCTGCGCCGCAGGGAGCCCGCCACCGACCACTGACCCGCTCCGCCGACACCACCACCGACGGCGGACCCCTCGATCGTGTGATCCGCGCAACCCACATCCGCGCTCATGGCACCGCGCCACCCGGGGTACTCCCAGCCCGAGGGCGCGAACCGCCCCGCACGACCCACCGGCCGCGTCGGCCACTTCGGCCACTTCGGCCACTTCGGCCACGACCCACGGACGGGACGAGCAGCCCCACCGGCCCATCAGATCCCATCGGGCCCCTACGGAGGTACGGATGCCGCGGACGGACCCGGAAGGCCACGGCCCCGTCCGATTCGGGCCGCCGCTTCCCGAGGACGGGCTGCCCGTGCTGCCCGAGCTGTCCGCCGTACTCGCCGCCGCGGCCGACCGCCCGAGCGGCGAACCCGTCGGCGGCGGGCCCGCCCTGCTGGACGCCGCCCGCGGCTACTGGGACCGGCGCGGCCTGTCCACCGGACCTGACCGGGTGGCCGCCGCTCCCGGCGCCCCCGCCCTGCTGCTCGCACTCACCGCCGCGCTCGGCGGTGACGTCCTGGTGCCGCGGCCGTGCGCCGCCTGGTGGGCGCCGTACGCACGCCTGCTGGGACGCCCCGTCTTCCATGTGCCGACCCCGGCCGAGTCCGGCGGTGTCCCGGACCCGTACGCCCTCCTGGAGACCGTGCGCCGGGTGCGGGCCGAGGGCGGTGACCCGCGGCTGCTCGTGCTGTCCGTCGCCGACGACCCCACCGCCACGGTCGCCCCGCCCGAACTGCTGCATGAGACCGTGGAGGCCGCCGTCGGCGAGGGCCTGCGCCTGGTCAGCGACGAGACCTGGCGGGACACCCTGCACGACCCGCACGCCACCGTGCTGCTCAGCCCGGCCGAGATGCTGCCCGAGCAGGTCACCCTTGTCACCGACCTGGCCGGTGCGCTGCTGCCGACCGGCTGGCCGGCCGCCGTCGCGCGCTTCCCCGCGGGCGATGCGGACGGCGACGGCCTGCACGCGCGCGTGCTCGACATCCTCACCGCGCTCGGCGCCCGCGTCGCCGCACCCGTGGCCGCCGCGGCGGCGTACGCCCTCGAAGAACCCGAACCGGTCACCACACGCCTGCGGGCCTCCGTACGGCTGCACGCGCGCGTGGCCGCCGCCGCGCACACCGCCGTCGTCACCGCGGGCGCCATCGCCCGGCCCCCGCAGGCCGGCCGTCACCTCTACGTCGACCTCGGTCCGCTGCGGCCCGCGCTCGGCGCGCACGGCGTGGGCGACGCCCAGGAACTGGAGGACTTCCTCACCGCCCGGCTCGGCATGCCCGCGCCCGGCGGCCACCGCTTCGGCGACGACCTCGGGGCGCTGCGCGTGCGGCTGTCCACCGGTCCGCTGCTGGGCGGGGGTACGTACGAGGAGCGCGCGGAATGCCTCGATGCCCCCTCGCCGTTGGAACTGCCACACCTGCAACGTGCGTTGACCCTTCTGGAATCGGTCTTCGACGATCTCCGCGATGACGCTCAGCGATGGGAGCCTCTTCGATGACGCAGCAGTCCGATTCGACGACGAGCATGTCCGCCCGGGAGACCCCTGCTCCGGCGGTCTCGCCCCCTTTCGCGCCCGCCGCGCCCAGACCGCTCGGCGAGCGCAGGGTGTGGCCGCGGACCTTCCACGACCGGCTGACCGCCCCGCTGCCCGGCCTCAAGTCCATGGCCCGCTTCGCCCGCGAGGGCTCCATCCGCCCCGGCCGTGAAGGCCTCGCCGACATCCCCAGGCTGCCCTTCGAGCCGGGGCCGCCGCCCCGGGTGGACGCCCGCACGGTCGCCGTGTCCTGGGCGGGGCACGCCAGTTGGGTCGTGCAGATCGGCGGGCTGACCGTCCTCACCGACCCGGTCTGGTCCCGCCGCATCCTCGGCACCCCGGCCCGCATCACCCCGGTCGGCGTCGCCTGGAGCGAACTGCCGCCCGTCGACGCGGTCGTCATCAGCCACAACCACTACGACCACCTGGACGCGCCCACACTGCGCCGACTCCCGCGCGAGACCCCGGTGTTCGTCCCCGCCGGACTCGGCCGCTGGTTCCACCGCCGCCGGTTCAGCAACGTCACCGAGCTGGACTGGTGGGAGGCGGCCGAACTGGGCGGAGTCCGCTTCGACTTCGTCCCCGCCCACCACTGGTCCAAGCGCAGCCTCATCGACACCTGCCGCAGCCTGTGGGGTGGCTGGGTCCTGACCGCGGCGGACGGTAAGCGCGTCTACTTCGCGGGCGACACCGGATACGGCCACTGGTTCGCCCGCATCGGACAGCGCTACCCCGGCATCGACCTCGCCCTGCTGCCGATCGGCGCCTACGACCCCCGCTGGTGGCTCAGCGACGTCCACTGTGACCCGGAGGAAGCGGTCCGCGCCGCGCAGGACCTCAAGGCCCGCCGGATGGCGCCCATGCACTGGGCGACGTTCGTACTCTCGGCGGAACCTGTACTGGAACCGCTCACCCGGGCCCGGGCGGCCTGGGACAAGGCGGGCCTGGCCCGCGAGAACCTGTGGGACCTGCCGGTGGGCGGGTCCCGAATCCTCGGCTAGGCCTTTGCGGGCGGGCGCGTCCTGGGTCCTTGCCTGGGCCTTGGTGGGCAGGCGGGTCCTGGGTCCTCGGTCGGGCCTTTGCCGCCCGGGTGTGTTTCGGGTGTGCGGTCAGGTCTTCGCGGGTCGGCCCGGTCCTGGATCTTCGGGCAGACCTTCGCGGGGCGGAGGTCTGGGTCTTCGGGCGCGCCTTCGAGGTCGGCCGGTCCTGGGGCTTCGGGCAGGCCTTCGCGGGTCGGCGGGTTTCGGGTCCCCGGTCGCGCCTTCGCGGGCCGCGGGCCTGGGTCTTCGGGCGCGCCTTCGCGGTCGGCGGGTCCTGAGTCCGCGGGCGGACTTCGCAGGCCGGCCGACCCCGCGTCCTCGGTCAGGCCTTCGCGGGTCGGCGGATTCTCTTCCACACGCTCGGTGCCGCGCTGATCACCACGGTCAGCGCGACCGCCGCGACCACGCCCTCCCAGGGTTCGCGGAACAGCGAGCCGCCGAGGATCCCGATCACCTGGTACGTCACCGCCCAGGCCAGGCACGCCGGCAGGTTCCCGCGGGCGAACCTCCGCATCGGCCACTCGGCCATCAGACAGGCCAGCATCACCGGGATCCGGCCGGCCGGCACCAGCCGGGACAACACCAGTACCGCCACCCCGTGGCCGGCGAGCTTCTCCTGCGCCTGAGTGAGCCGCTCCTCAGGCGCGCGCGAACGGATCGCCTCCAGCCAGCGCGAGCCGTTCTTCGACTTCATGCCGCGCCGCCCCAGCCAGTACAGGGCCATGTCACCGAGGAACGCGGCCGCCGACGCCGTCACGAACACCAGCGCCAGCGTGAGCGGAGCCCCCTGGTGGAAGGCCACCACGGCCGCCGAACTCACCAACGCCCCCGTCGGAATCACCGGGACCAGCGCCCCGATCAACACCAGCAGGAACAGCGACGGATAGCCGAGCGCCTGCTGTGTGGACGCGGTCGGCAGCGCCGCCGGGGCCGCGGCGAGCCAGCTCACCGGGAGACCCCCAGCCGTATGCTCTCCCCGTGCCCGAGCCGGTGCACGGACACCTGCGGCGCGTGCGCGGCCGCGAGGCGGACGAACTCGTCGCCCGGCGTGTGGAACTCGTGCGGGCGCACGGCGTCCATTCCGATCGGCCAGTACGTGCCGTAGTGCACCGGCACCGCGCTGCGCGGCGCGAGCCGGGCCAGCGCCTGAGCGGCCCGCCCCGCGTCCAGATGCCCCTCGCCGAGGTACGGTCCCCAGCCGCCCACCGGCAGCAGCGCCACGTCGACCGGCCCGACCTCCTTCGCCATCTCGTCGAAGAGGCCGGTGTCCCCGGCGAAGTAGGTGCGGGCCTCACCCTCGACGACGTAGCCGAGGGCGGGGGAGCGGTGCGGCCCGACCGGCAGCCGCCGCCCGTCGTGCCGGGCCGGCACGACCCGCATCACCAGGTCGCCGACCCGGACCTGGTCCCCGGGCGACACCTCGATCAGCCGGAGATGGGTGAGCCGGCGCAGCCCCGGTACCGCTCGTGGTGCGCCCCGGGGCACGAGCAGGCGCGTGCCCGGTGCGAGCCGCGTCAGCGACGGGACGTGCAGATGGTCGGCGTGCAGATGGGAGACCAGCGCCACGTCGGCCTGCCAGGCGCCCGGCGGGGGCAGCGCGCCGCGACGGCGTCGCAGATGCGCCAGCCGCCTGGCGAACAGGGGATCGGTGAGCACGCGGATGTTCGAGTCCGTGACCGTGCAGGTGGCGTGACCCCACCAGGTGATCTCCACCGGCACCTCTTTGCCTCCTCCGCGCGACTCCCCCGAAGCCTACGGGCAGGAGTATGGTCGGCGGCGAAACCCGGAGGTGAGGGGGGACTCCATGGGACAGGTGCGCGGTGCCCTCGGCACGGCTCCACCGCTGCGCGTCACGGCCATCGCCAGCCTGACGCCGCTGGAGGAGCTCGACGACGACCCCTTCCTGGTGGACTCCCGCAGTCAGCACGCGATGTGCGCCCGCTGGGCCGCCGAGCGCGGCCACGTCGTCACCCGGGAACTCCTCGTGTGCGCGCTGCGCCCCGACCACGGTGTCCTGTGGGACGGCGTGCGGCCCGGCCGGGACCTGTTCGTCGCGCCGAGCCTGCGGGTGCTGCGCAGCGCGCTGTCGTCGGTGGAGGAGTTCACCGCCGAGTGCGCCCGGCGCGGGGCGCGGGTGGAGACCGTCGGCCACGCGGAACCCGCGTACGACGCCCAGATGAAGGCCCGGGTGCACCGGCGGCTGTCGATGCCGACGGCCGGGTACGACGGGCGCTAGCGCAGCCGTAGGGCCCTGCTCCGGAAAACCGGTATGACAGGCTTGGCTCAGGGCCTGCACCGACGACGGGCTGGGACGTGAGGTGTTCTGGGCGTGCGATCAGAGCGTTGGCGGCGGGTCGCGAGTCAGGTCGGGCGGAGCGTCGCGGTGTGGATCGTCTGCACCCTCACGATGCTGGTCCTGGCGGGCATCCTGCCGGACTTCCGGCTCCAGTCCGCGGACGGTGACAGCGCCACCCGTATCGCCGTCACCGCCGCGTTCGGCGCCGGCGCCTTCGGTCTCCTGTCGGCTCTCGCCTGGCCCCTTCTCATACGGCTGCTGCTGCTGGTGCCCGCCCTCGTGCTCGGGCTGCTGGTGTTCTTCCTCAACGGCGCGCTGCTCCTGCTCGCGCTGCGTCTGAACCCCACCGAGCAGGGCGACGCCGCTCCGGAGACCGCGGTCGTGGTGGCCGCCGTGATGTCCGCCGTCGCCTCCGCGACCGGTGCCGCGCTGGCCGTCCGCGACGACGACGCCTACCGGCGGCGCCTGTACCGCCTCGCCGACCGCCGTCGCGGATCCGGCCCGACCTGCCCCTCCGCCCAAGGCACCGTCTTCGTCCAGCTCGACGGGGTCGGCCACGACCTGCTGCTCGACGCCGTCGGCAAGGGGCTGATGCCCACCGTCGCCCGCTGGCTGGGCACCGGCATCGGCGTCGGCGTCGGTACCGGACGCGGACCCACCCATCGGATCACCCCGTGGCGCACCGACTGGTCCAGCCAGACCGGCGCCAGCCAACTCGGCATCCTGCACGGCAGCAACCACGACATCCCGGCCTTCCGCTGGTACGAGAAGGACCGCGGGGAGGTGATGGTCTGCAACCGCCCGACCAGCGCCGCCGAACTCCAGCGCCGCGCCGTCGAGGCCACCGGTGACACCGGACTGCTCACCCTCGACGGGGCCAGCCGCGGCAACCTGTTCTCCGGGGGCGCCGAGGAACAGGCCCTCGTGCTGTCCATAGCCACCCGCCGTCGCAGCCGCGAGACCCGCTCCAGGGCGGGCTACTTCGCCTACTTCTCCGACCCGGCCAACGCGGTGCGTACGGCCATGTCCTTCGTCGCCGAGGTCGGCCGTGAGATCGGCCAGTCCACCAGGGCCCGCGCGCGCAAGGTCCGGCCCCGGGTGGGGCGCGGCGGCCTCTACCCGTTCGTCCGCGCGTTCGCGACCGTCGTCGAACGCGATGTCGTCGTCGCCGCGGTGATGGGCGACATGCTCGCCGGACGCACCGCCGTCTACGCCGACCTCGTCGCGTACGACGAGGTGGCCCACCACTCCGGGCCGATCAGCCGGGACGCCGAGAAGGTCCTCGAACGCCTCGACCGCTCCCTCGCCCTGATCAAGAACGTCGCCGAGCACGCCCCTCGCCCGTACCGGATCGTGGTGCTGTCCGACCATGGCCAGAGCCCCGGCGAGACCTTCCGCACCCGTTACGGCCTCACCCTCGGCGACCTGGTGCGGGCCGGCTCCGGACTGCCCGTGCCGCGCCGCGCGCGCCGCACACACAGCGGCACCGAGGCCCGCGCGGCCGTACGCGCCGCACTACGCCGGCCGGTCGAGGAGCGCGGCGAGCAGTACCGGCCCTCCAGCCGCCACTCGGAGCCCGTCGTGCTGGCCTCCGGCAACCTGGGCCTGGTCTCCTTCCCGGACGTGCACCACCGGATGAGCAAGGAGGAGATCGACGCCCGCCACCCCGCCCTGCTGTCGACCCTCGCCAACCATCCCGGCGTCGGTTTCCTGCTGGTGCGCAGCGAGGAGCACGGAGGGGTCGTCCTCGGTCCGTTCGGCGCGCGGATCCCGCTCGACGAACTCGACGAGAACCCCGGCCCGCTCGCCGACTTCGGACCCGGCGCCGCCGACGCCGTCCGCCGCACCCACTCCTTCCCGCACACCGCCGACATCATGGTCAACTCCTGGTACGACCCGGCCGAGGGCGAGGTCCTCGCCTTCGAGGAGCAGATCGGCTCCCACGGCGGCCTCGGCGGTGCCCAGGCCAAGGCCTTCCTGCTGTCGCCGCTCGACCTGTCGGCACCCGTCGAGGACGGCGCGGAACTCGCCGGAGCCGAACACGTCCACCAGGTGCTGCGCCGCTGGCTCCGGGAGACGGACGGCCCCCAGGTCCCGCTGACCGAGCACCAGGAACGACGGGCCGCCTGACCGCACGTCCCTGCCGGAGCTGAGCCGGAGTGTGATCGGATGGTGGCGCAATCCCGTAACCGGGACCATACGAAAGGAATGACCGTGGCTACCACGCGCTCCGCACACACCGTCTGGGCAGGCAACCTGCTCGAGGGCAACGGCGTTGTCACCTTCGACTCCTCCGGCGCCATCGGCGAACAGCCGGTGACGTGGGCTGCCCGCACCCAGGAAGCGAACGGCAAGACCAGCCCCGAGGAGCTGATCGCGGCCGCCCACTCCAGCTGCTACTCCATGGCGTTCTCGCACGCCCTCGCCGGGGCCGGCACCCCGCCCACCAAGCTCGTCACCTCCGCCGACGTCAACTTCCAGCCGGGCGAGGGCATCACCGGCATCCACCTCACCGTCGAGGGCACGGTGCCGGGCCTCGACGAGGATGCCTTCCTCGCCGCCGCCGAGGAGGCCAAGGTCAACTGCCCGGTCAGCCAGGCCCTGAAGGCCGTACCGATCACGCTGTCCGCGAAGCTCGCCTGACCGGCGCCCGGGACGGGGCATCCGCCGGGCCACCCCACACCGGGGCGTCCGGCGGGTGTGCCGGCCGGCGCACCCGCCCGGCTGGTTCACCGACACCGGCCCGGGTAAGTAGCTGACGGCGGCGGAAGGACGGAGCGGTGGAAGGACACAGCGGTGGCGGGAACCTCCAGCGGGACGACGGTACTCGACTCCGCGACCCGTGAACTCACCCGTGTGGTGCTGCTGTTCAGCCTCGAAGGCCGGGCCGGTCCGCGGCACACCGCGTCCGGCGCGCTGGTCGACCGGCTGGACTTCGGCCGTTTCGAACCCCATCTGAGGTCCAGCGAGGCGGTCCTGCCCGTACCTGTCCTCACCGTGCGCCTGGCCCCCGACGAACTGCGGCCGCCGCACGGCGACCACGGTCTCGCCCTCGCCGCCGCCGAACTCATGGTCCTCGCCACCCCGCGCGGCGATGTGACCCTCGTCGTGGACTGCGGCTTCGCCGCGGACACCGCGCCCGACGCCCTCGCCGCCTGGCTGGCGGACACCTGCTTCGACCGTCGGCGCATCGGGCTCGGAGACCGGCCGCTGCTCGACGTGGTCAACGAACGGCTCGCGCTGCCGGATCCGCTCGCCTACGGTCAGAACGTCCACCAACTCGTCTTTCCCGGCGGGCTGTTGCAGCGTGACCTGCTGAGCGGGGAGCTCGCCGACGCCACCCGCAGGCCCGCCCTGCTGAACGAGATCGTCTACCGCGGCCGGCTGCCCGCGCATCGCACGTCCGACGCCGAGGACACCCTGCCGCCCAACCTCAGGAACCACGGCGTCACGCTCTCCGCGCACGGTCGGGGCGTGTCCGTCCAGACCGGCTGGGCCCCGCACGTCGAGAACGGCCTCATCCTGGTCGCCGTCGGCATGGTCTCCGCCCTCGCCGTGCTCCAGCGCACCCGGCTCGCCGCCTTCGAGACCATGCGCGCCAACGAGCGGGCCCCCATGACGGACTCGCCGTACGAGGTCCGCTCCCTCATCTCCCGGCTGTCGGCCGGGGTGAACGAACTCCAGCTGGACCTGGCCTTCGGCGTCGAGGCGTATGTGGACAGCCTGCTGATCCCGGAGATGCTGATGGAGGCCTTCCAGTCCTCCCTGCGCGACACCCTCGGCATCCGCGACAGCCTGGAGAACTCCGCCCGCATGGTCGAGCGGCTGACCTCCGTCATCAGTGCCCGCTCCGCCGCCCTCGACGCCGAACTCGCCGAGCGCGACGACCGCCGTGACCGGACCGTCTCCGCCCTGGTCGCGGCGGCCACCCTGATCGCGCTGCCGCCGACCCTGCTGCTGACGTTCTTCGGGATCAACGGCACCGACGTCCACTCCGACCGCTCCATCCTCGACCTCGGCGCCTACGGCACGGCGTACGCGCTGGCCTGGCTTCCCTTCGTGGTCCTCGTCGTGATCGGATACCTCCTGCTCCGGAGGGTCAGCAGACGCTCCGGCTCCCTCCTGTCCCCGTCCGACGGCCGGCCCACCCCGGTGCCCGCGCCCCGATCCCCGTCCGGGAGCTGACCCGCCGATGCCGCGACGACCCGCCGTGTCCGCACACCGGGGCGGATCCGAACACACCGGCGCCGCCACCCGGGAGGCGTACGAGGACGCGATCGGCTCCGGCGCCGAGTACGCGGAGTTCGACATCCGGCGTACCGCGGACGGTGTCCTCGTCGTCTTCCACGACCCCCGGGTCGGACCAGCGGGCCCGCCCCTGTCGACGATCACCCACGCCGAGCTCTGCGAGCGGGCCGGATACGCCGTGCCGGCTGTCGAGGACGTCATGGCCATGATCGCCGGGAAGCTGGCCGGGCACCTGGACCTCAAGGAGGTCGGATACGAGCACGCGGTGATCGACCGCGCGATCGCGCTGCTCGGCGTCGACGGCTTCGTCGCCACCACCCTGGAGGATCGTTCCATCGCCGCCATCGCGCGCGGCTTCCCCCGGGTGCGTACGGCCCTGTCGCTGGGCCGTGACCGCCGGGACATCGCTCCGGCCCGCCTCGCCGCCACCCGGCTGAGCGAGCTGCTGCCCATGCGGCGGGTCCGTGCCTGCGGAGCCGACGGGGTCGCCGTGCACCACCGGCTGGCGCGCGCGGGCGTGCTGCGCGAGGCGGCCCGGCACGGCCTGTTCAGCATGGTGTGGACGATCAACGAGGACCTCCCGATGCGGACGTTCCTGGCCGACCCGCGGGTCGACGTCCTGGTCACCGACCGCCCTCGACGCGCCCTCGCCCTGCGCGGCGGACGGCACGACGAGCGCCCGGCGGGGTACCCATCGTCCTGATCCGGGGTATCTGTCCCTTGACAGGAGCCACCGATTGACAAGAGCGCACTCAGGTTCTCTGCTGGAGTGCGGAGGCTCGGCTCCCTCGTGCGGTGGAAGGGAACAGCGATGGGACGTGCGGTCGGAATCGATCTGGGGACCACGAACTCGGTGGTGGCCGTGCTGGAGGGCGGCGAGCCCACCGTCGTCGCCAACGCGGAGGGCGCCAGGACCACCCCGTCGGTGGTGGCCTTCGCAAAGAACGGCGAGGTGCTCGTCGGGGAGGTCGCCAAACGGCAGGCCGTGACGAATGTGGAGCGCACCGCCCGCTCGGTCAAGCGGCACATGGGCGAAACGAGCTGGCGCTTCCCGCAGGAAGGCTCGATCGACGGCACCCGCTACCGGGCGCAGGAACTGTCCGCGCGGGTGTTGCAGAAGCTGAAGCGGGACGCCGAGTCCTACCTCGGCGAGGACGTCACCGACGCCGTGGTCACCGTGCCGGCGTACTTCGACGACAGCCAGCGGCAGGCCACCAAGGAGGCCGGGGACGTCGCCGGTCTGAAGGTCCTCAGGATCATCAACGAGCCGACCGCCGCGGCCCTCGCCTACGGCCTCGACCGGGGCGAGGAACAGACGGTCCTCGTCTTCGACCTCGGCGGCGGCACCTTCGACGTGTCGCTGCTGGAGATCGGCGAAGGGGTCATCGAGGTCAAGGCCACCAACGGCGACACGCACCTCGGCGGCGACGACTGGGACCAGCGGGTCGTCGAGCACCTCGTCAAACGCTTCAAGGGGCAGACCGGCGTCGACCTGGGCAACGACAAGATGGCCCTGCAGCGACTGCGTGAGGGTGCCGAGAAGGCCAAGATCGAGCTGTCCAGTTCCTCCGAGACGACGATCAACCTGCCCTACATCACCGCCTCCGCCGAGGGCCCGCTGCACCTCGACGAGAAGCTGACCCGCGCCCAGTTCCAGGAGCTCACCTCCGACCTCCTGGACCGCTGCAAGACCCCCTTCCACCAGGCCGTCAAGGACGCCGGCATCAAGCTCGCCGCGATCGACCACGTCATCCTCGTCGGCGGTTCGACCCGTATGCCCGCCGTCACCGACCTGGTCAGGGAACTCACCGGCAAGGACCCGCACAAGGGCGTCAACCCCGACGAGGTGGTCGCCGTCGGCGCGGCCCTCCAGGCCGGCGTCATCCGCGGCGACGTGAAGGACGTCCTGCTGCTCGACGTCACCCCGCTGTCCCTGGGCATCGAGACCAAGGGCGGCATCATGACCAAGCTCATCGAACGCAACACCACGATCCCCACCCGCCGTTCGGAGATCTTCACCACCGCCGCCGACAACCAGCCCTCGGTGGGCATCCAGGTCTACCAGGGCGAACGCGAGATCGCCGCGTACAACAAGAAGCTCGGCGTCTTCGACCTCACCGGCCTGCCGCCCGCCCCGCGCGGCGTCCCGCAGGTCGAGGTCGCCTTCGACATCGACGCGAACGGGATCATGCACGTCTCGGCGAAGGACCTCGCCACCGGCCGCGAACAGAAGATGACCGTCACCGGCGGCTCCGCCCTGCCCAAGGACGACATCGACCGCATGATGCGGGAGGCGGAGCAGTACGCCGAGGAGGATCGAGGGCGCCGGGAGGCGGCGGAGACCCGCAACCAGGCCGAACAACTCGTCTACCAGACCGAGAAGTTCATCCGCGAGAACGAGGACAAGGTCCCCGCCGACACCCGGACCGAGGTCGAGTCGGCGGTCGCCGACGTCAGGCAGCTCCTGGAAAGTGACGCCG
>Ga0307516_10005425_pt1 | contig 15271 bp, 14 predicted proteins | sample 19_EM_MG_FD_203310 | JGI IMG/M metagenome (GOLD analysis project Ga0307516, IMG submission 203310) | Populus trichocarpa ectomycorrhiza microbial communities from riparian zone in the Pacific Northwest, United States - 19_EM | ecosystem: Host-associated > Plants > Roots > Unclassified | place...
ACGGCCGGCGTGATCCTCCGCTCCCTCACCGCCTTCGAGGCGCAGGGCATGGCCGACTTCTTCGGCGAGCCCGAGTTCGACACGAGCGAGCTGCTGCGCACGGCGTCGGACGGCCGGGGCATGGTCTCCGTCCTCGAACTCCCCGCCGTCCAGGACAAACCGCAGCTCTTCTCGACCTTCCTGATGTGGCTGCTGGCCGACCTCTTCCACGATCTCCCGGAGGTCGGAGACGCCGACAAGCCGAAGCTCGTCTTCTTCTTCGACGAGGCGCATCTGCTCTTCAACGACGCCTCCAAGGCCTTCCTGGACTCCATCACGCAGACCGTCCGGCTGATTCGCTCGAAAGGGGTCGGCGTCTTCTTCGTGACCCAGACCCCGAAGGACGTCCCCGGCGACGTCCTGGCCCAGCTCGGCAACCGCGTCCAGCACGCGCTGCGCGCCTTCACCCCCGACGACCAGAAGGCCCTGAAGGCGACCGTGAAGACCTTCCCGAACTCCGCCTACGACCTGGAGGAGATCCTGACGGGACTGGGCACAGGGGAGGCCGTCGTCACCGTCCTGAGCGAGAACGGCGCCCCTACCCCCGTGGCCGTCACCCGCCTCCGCGCCCCCGAGTCCCTGATGGGCCCCATCGACGCGACGACCCTCGACCAGGCGGTCAAGGCCTCGTCCCTCTACGGCCGTTACGCACAGGCTGTGGACAGGGAGTCGGCCTACGAGAAGCTGTCGGAGGCGCGACCGGCTCCCGCCGGGACACCGAAGGCGGCAGCGAAGAAGGCTCCGGCCAAGGAGGACGAGTCGATGGTCCAACAGGTCGTCGGCAGCGGCATGTTCAAGTCCCTGGCGCGTTCCGTCGGCACCCAGATCGGTCGTGAGATCACCCGCTCGCTGTTCGGCACGGCCCGGCGGAAGCGGTAGCGCTCCGCTGGAAGCCGGAAGGGTGCGGAGCGCTGTCGGTCGGCTGCGGCGGCGTTGTGGCTGGGCGCGCCCACGCGGCGGTAGCCGCACACGGATACGGCCCCGCGCCCCTTTGGGGTGCGGGGAACCGCAGCCGATCCGTCCGACCTGCTCAGCGCTCCTGTTCCTTCGGGGCCTGTTGGGGTTCGGGCCGGCGGACGTCCGGCTTGGGCGTGTTGCGTACGGCCTCCGCGCGCAGCAGGGCGCGCAGGACCGCGTACGGGTCTGTGGGCATGCCTGTGTTCCTTGCGTCGTACTGACTCGGCCGACCTTGCTCGGGGCGGTCGGTCCGTCAGCAGCGCAGGACCACGGTGCGCTGGGCACGCAGGGCGTACGACGGCCCGTGCGGCGCGGGGAGGGACCGGCCCTCGGGGTCGTGGGACGCCGGGGCGGGCGCGGGGCGCAGGGGCGCGGTGGGCCGGTGGACGGCGGGGGAGGAGGGCCGTAGGGCGGCGGCCGTGTCGAGGACGTCGTACTCGATGGTCGTCTCGACGGACGAGGCGACCGGTGTCGCGCGCATCTCGGCGTGCGTGCCCGGTACCAGCAGGGCGAGCAGCAGCACGAGCGCCCGCAGCCAGGCACGGCTGCGGGGGAGGCTGCGCGCGGTGCTCACGGGGGTCAATCTGCCCTGTGGAGCTACGGCGTTCATCGCGTCCGGAGCGAGATACGCCCGCATGGAGTACGGGTCCCGGTCACAGGGAAGTCGGTACCTGCTTGGCCCGGCTCCGCATCCGGACGCCCGTGATGATCTCGACGACGCCGACCGCGACCAGCCAGATGCCGCCGACGAGGGTGAGGACGGCGACCGAGCGGAAGGGCGAGTCGATGAGGACGATGCCGGCGATGAACGTGACGATCCCGAGGAAGATCTGCCAGCCGCGCGCGGGCATGTTCCGGTCGGAGGCGGCGGCCAGGGTCTGGGTGATGCCACGGATCAGCCAGCCGATGCCGATCCACAGGGCGAGCAGCAGGATCGACTGCATCGGGCCGCGGAAGCAGAACAGGCCCAGCACGATCGACAGCGCGCCGCTGATGAACGCCAGCACGCGCAGCGAGGTCGCCTTGTGGGTGCCGAAGGCGGAGACCAGCTGGAAGATTCCGCTGATCAGCAGGTAGATGCCGAAGAGGATGCCGGCCGCGAAGAGGGACGCGCCGGGCCACACCAGGACCAGGACGCCCAGGATCAGGGACGCGACGCCGGTGAGCAGGACGACCTGCCAGGCGGCCTTGGACAGGGCGTGCAGGGGACCTTCGAGGTCCGGTTCCCGGTAGCGCTCGTCGTGCGGGGGGCGTGGGACGCGCGGGTCGTGGACGCGGCGGTCGTCGAACTCCGGGCCCCAGGAGGGGCCGCTCGGTGCCTCGGTCATGGTCCATGGTCTGACCGGGGTCGGACGGCCCGCCACCGGGAGCGGGCCACCTGGCTGACGGGCTACTTGCCGCCCGCGGCCTTCGCCGCCTTGGCCGCCGCCTTCATCTCCTGCTTGTGGGCGCGGACCTTGGCCAGTGACTCGGGGCCGGTGATGTCGGCGACGGAGCGGTAGGACTTGGGTTCGCCGTAGGCGCCGGCCGCCTCCCGCCAGCCCTTCGGGGTGACGCCGAGCTGCTTGCCGAGCAGGGCCAGGAAGATCTGCGCCTTCTGCTTGCCGAACCCGGGCAGCTCCTCAAGCCGCTTCAGCAGCTCGGCACCGGTGGCGACCCCCGCCCAGACGGCGCTCGCGTCCCCGTCGTAGTGCTCGACGAGGTACTGGCACAGCTGCTGGATCCGCTTGGCCATCGAGCCCGGATAGCGGTGCACGGCCGGCTTCTCGGACAGGAGCGCGGCGAAGGCCTCGGGGTCGCGGGCCGCGATGTCGTGCGCGTCCAGGTCCCCGGCGCCGAGCCGGTCGGCGATCGTGCGCGGCCCCTTGAACGCCCACTCCATCGGCACCTGCTGGTCGAGCAGCATCCCGACCAGCGCGGCCAGCGGGGATCGGCCGAGGAGTTCGTCGGCGTCGGGGTCCTGGGCGAGGTGAAGGGTGACGTCCATGGGTCGATGATGGCGCGGATGGGAGCGGGATGCCTCCTCTTGCGCGGCCGGACTCAGGTCGCCCGCCAGTACCCGAGCGCGTGCACCCGTTCCCGCCGTACGCCCAACTCCTTGCGGACGTACGACGACAGCGCCCGGGTCGTCGTCGTGTCGCAGGTGATCCAGACGTAGGGGTCGGGGGTGGCCTTCAGGAGGTCGGGGAGTTCCGCGCGGACCCGCTCGGCCAGCCGGCCTCTGGGGAGCGCGCGGATCTCGTGCCGGTCCGGGGTGGTGCGGAGCGGGAGTCCGTCGGACTCGCCCTCGAACCAGATCGTCGCCGGGACCGTCGAACCCACCGCTCCCAGCAGGGAGTTGACGGCGGGGACGGACGCCGGGTCGCCGATCGCGAAGAGGTGGGAGGGGGCCGGGTCGGGGGCCTCGAAGCCGGTGCCCTGGACCGTCGCCTCGATCGTGTCGCCGGGCTTCGCCGACCGCGCCCAGTCGCTCGCGCGGCCCTCGTGCAGGGCGAATTCGAGGCCGAACGTGCCGGCCGCCGGGTCGGGGTCGACCAGGGTGTACGCCCGCTGGTGCGGCTTGCCCGCGTTGTCGAACCAGAGCCGGACCCACATCGTCGGGTGGACGCCGGTCGCCGCGAGCATGCCGCCGTCGGTGAGGTGGAGGCGGCGGTAGTGCGGGGTGACGTCCTCGGCCCTCGTCACCGTGAACTCGAAGTCCTTCGCGCGCAGCAGCCGGAGAACCGCGCCCTCCCATCCGCGCCCCTGTGCCATCGTCTCTTCACCTCTCGCGTACGCTTCCCCCATCCACCAATTACTTAGGCAAGGCTAACCTAAATAACAGCCTCGAAACAGGGAAGCAGAGGGTTCACAGGGTGCCGACCCAGATCTACCGCGATGCCTGGGGAATCCCCCACCTGCGCGCCGGCGGCGCCGACGAACTCGCCCGCGCCCAGGGCCGCGTCACCGCCCACGACCGCGCCTGGCAGCTGGAGGCCGAACGCCATCGCGCGCAGGGCACCTCGGCCGCCTTCCTCGGCATCGGCGCCCTGCCCTGGGACCTCTTCGCCCGCCGCGCCCGCCTGGACGACACCGCGAGACGCTGCTTCGCCGCCCTGGAGAAGCGGGACCCGGAGACCGCGCGCTGGGTCCGGTCGTACGTCGACGGTGTCAACGAAGGCCTGGGAGAAGGGACTTCGGCTCCCGAGTTCGCCGAGTCGGCTCTCGCGCCCGGCCGTTGGGAGGCCTGGACCCCGCTCGGGGTCTGGCTCGCCACGCACATCCTGTTCGCGGGGTTCCCGGCCAAGCTCTGGCGCGAGGAGGCGATACGACACCTCGGGCCGGACGCTGTCGGCCTGTTCGCCACGGACGGGCCCGGCACCTCGGGCAGCAACGGCTGGCTGGTGAGCGGCGCACGGACCACGACCGGCCTGCCCGTCCTCGCCGGCGACCCGCACCGCTTCATCGAGGACCCCGGCGTCTACCAGCAAGTCCACCTCTCCTGCCCGGAGTTCGACGTCATCGGCCTCGCCGTGCCCGGCGTCCCCGGCATCGCCCACTTCGGCCACACCGGCACGGTCGCCTGGGCCATCACCAACGCCATGGCCGACTACCAGGACCTCTACCGGGAGCGCCTGCGCCGCACCGGCGCCGGCGTCGAGGCCCTCGGCCCGGACGGCGTCTGGCGGCGCGCGGCCCGGCACACGGAGACGGTCGAGGTGGCGGGCGAGGAACCCGTCGAGGTCGAGGTCGTCGAGACCGAACGCGGGCCGGTCGTCATCGGCGGGCCCGAGGGCCTGGACGGCGGAGTCACCGCGCCGCCCGGCACCCCGCCCCTCGCCGTCAGCCTCCGTTACCCGCCCCGCGTCACCGAGGACCTCGGCTTCACCACCCTGCTCCCCCTCCTCCGCGCCCGCCAAGTCGCCGACGTGGACCGGGCGTTCGACGACTGGGCCGAACCCGTCAACGTCGTCCAGGCCGCCGACACCGAGGGCGGACTGCTGCACCGGGTGGCGGGCAAGGTCCCGGTGCGCGCCGAAGCCAACCGCACCCGGCTCGTCCCCGCCTGGGAACCCGGCCACGACTGGCACGGCTGGCACGAGCCGCCCCGCGCCGAACCGGCCGCCGACGGCATCGCGGTCATGGCCAACCAACGCGGCCCGGCCACCCCGCTCGGTGTCGAATTCGCCCCGCCCCACCGCGCCGACCGCATCGCCGCGCTCCTCGGCGAGCGCGCGCACTGGTCGGCCGCCGACATGCCCGCGATCCACATGGACACCCATCTCGGCTCCGCCGCACCCCTGTTGGACCACCTGGCCGCACTCACCGGCCTCACCCCCGAGGCCACCGCACTCCGCGACCGGCTGCTGATCTGGGACCGCCGCATGGACGCCGACAGTACGGACGCCGCCGCCTACGCGGCCGTGCGCGGCGCGGTCGTACGACGGCTCGCGGCGCACCCTGCGTTCGCCGGGCCGGCCGAGCCGCCCGCTTACCCGGAGGTGTTCCAACCGTGGCTCGCGCTGCTCCCCCGCGTGGGCTTCGCGCTCGAACACCTGCTGCGGGCACAGGAGTTGTACGGCATCGACCGGTCGGAGATCGTCCGTGCGGCCGTCGAGGAGGCCGCTGCCGCGCAGGCCGGGGTGTGGGGTGACACCCACCGCCTGACTCCCTGGCCGGCGGTCGCCGACACCCCAACTCCCGGTCCTGGCCTGTCCGGTGACCACGACTGCGTGCTGTGCACCTCCTCCGTGCCCGGGCTCACCGACCTGAGCGCGCGCGGCCCGGCGGCCCGCTTCGTGTGGGATCTGGCGCGGAGGGAGGACAGCCTGTGGGCGGTGCCGCTTGGCGCGTCCGGGCTGCCCGGATCACCGCACCACCGCGACCAACTCCCCTTGTGGCTCAAGGGAGATCTGGCCCCGGTGAGCACCGACTTCACCCACCTCGAACCCGAACCTCCCACTCGCGGGCCGGTCCACGAACAGCACGTCGACGGCTTCGGCACCTTCCGCGTCCTGCCCCTGGACCCGGCGGCCGACGCCGAGGTGGTCCACCGCTGGGTCACCGAGGAACGGGCCGCGTTCTGGGGCATGAACGGCCTCACCCAGGCCCAAGTCGCGGAGATCTACGCCCACATGGACACCCTCGACACCCACCACGCCCACCTGGTGCTCAGGGACGACGACCCGGTCGCTCTCCTGCAGACCTACGAACCCGGCGCCGACCGCGTCGGCGACGGCTACGCCGTAGAACCCGGGGACATCGGCATCCACCTCCTTCTCGCCCCCGCCGGACCGGACGGCGCCCGCCCCGGCTGGTCGGCGGCGCTGATGGGCGTCCTCGCCGCGTACGTCCTGCTCGGTCTGGACCGGCGCCGGATCGTGGTCGATCCGGATGTGCGCAACGAGAAGGCGATCGCGCGCTTCCTGCGGCAGGGGTTCGTGGCGGGGCCGAGGGTCGTCCTGCCGGAGATCGACATCCCGGACGTGTTCCTGCCCGAAATCCACGCCCAACTGGCGTTTCTCCCTCGTGAGGTGGCCTTCCCGTAGCCTGCCGGAGTGACCCCAGAAGACCTCGTCGCCTACTACGACCTGGAGCCGATCCCCCGCGAGGGCGGCCTGTTCCGCCGTACCTGGGCGGGCCCGGAACGGTCCGACGGCCGCCCCGAGGGCACCGCGATAGTCGCCCTCCTCGCCGCCCCGGACTTCTCCGCGCTGCACCGCCTGCCCAGCGACGAGGTCTGGCACTTCTACCTCGGCGACCCGCTCGAACTCCTGCTCCTCGCCCCCGACGGCACCTCCCGCACAGCGGTCCTCGGCCCGGACATCGCGCACGGTCAGCACCTCCAGTTCACCGTGCCGGCCGGCACCTGGATGGGGGCGCGGGTCGCGGCCGACGGCGCGTGGACGTTCTTCGGCTGCACGATGGCGCCCGGTTTCACCTACGAGGGCTACGAACACGGCGACGCGGCCGAGCTCACCGCCCGCTACCCGTCCGAGGCCGCCCGCATCGCCGGGCTGTGCCGCCCGTGAGCGGCCTGCTGACCGGCCAGGTCGCCCTGGTCACGGGCGCGGGCGGCGGCATCGGCCGGGGCATCGCCCTGCGGTTCGCCGAACAGGGCGCGGCGGCGGTCGCGGTCCACTGCCGTACGGCGGTCGAGGCGGCGAGTGAAGTGGCGGCCCACGTACGGGAGTTGGGCGCTCGGTCGGTCGTACTGCAAGCGGATCTGACCGACGACGACGCCTGCCGCGCACTGGTCCGCGAGGCGGCGGAGTTCGGCGGCGGGCGGCTGACGGCGCTGGTCAACAACGCGGGCGTACAGCCGACGCAGCCGCTGGACGGGATGACGGCGGCGGACTGGCGGGCGGTCGTCGACACGAATCTGATGAGCGTGTTCGCGTGCACGCAGGCGGCGGTGGAGATCATGCGGGAGCAGGGCGCCGGCTCCGTGACGCACATCGCGTCCATCGAGGCGAGCGCCCCGGCGCCGCTGCACGCGCACTACTCCGCGTCCAAGGCCGCCGTGGTGATGCACGCGCGGTCGGCGGCCCTGGAGTACGGCCCGTACGGCATCCGCGTCAACACGGTCTCGCCCGGCCTGATCGACCGGGAGGGACTGGCGGAGGCCTGGCCGGAAGGGGTGCGGAGGTGGCGGGAGGCGGCACCGACGGGGCGGCTCGGCCGCCCGGAGGACGTGGGTGACGCGTGCGTATTCCTGGCGTCGCCCCTCGCCTCCTGGATCACCGGGCACGACCTGGTCGTGGACGGCGGAGTCTCGGCCCGGCCCACGTGGTGAGCGAAAGGCGGGGCGCGTCCGTACGTAACCCGAGGCCTGCAAGTCCGAAGACGGAGATATGACGTGCGCCGACGACGGAACGAGGGACAGCGTTTTGGACGCGACGGAGTCGACGGAGACTACCGAGGCAGCCGGCGGCGAGGAGTTCAAGGGCTGGTGCTGCTGGGCACCGTGCTGGTCCTGCTCCTCCTCGGCAGCGCGGGCACCGCGTCCGCGCACGCCGCCCTCGAATCCACCGACCCCGCCGACGGAAGCGTCCTCAAGTCGGCCCCCCGCACCCTCACCCTCACCTTCTCCGAGTCCGTCGCCCTCCTCGACGACTCCTTCCGCGTCTACGACCCCGACAACCGGCGGGTGAAGACCAGCTCCGCGCACCACGCGAAGGACGCCGGCGACACGGCGAGCGTCACCCTCCCGGCCAAGCTCGGCACCGGCACCTTCACGGTCGCCTGGCGCGTCGTCTCGGCCGACAGCCACCCCGTCTCGGGCGCCTTCACCTTCTCCATCGGCAAACCCTCCGCCACCACCACCCCGATCAGCACGGCCCCGAACGAGAACCCGCTGACGGGCAGCCTGTACGACATAGCCCGCTACTTCGCGTACATAGCCGCCGCCCTCCTCATCGGCACGGCCACCTTCACGGCCCTGTGCCGCCCCCCGAACCCCACGGTCCTCAACAAGCCGATCCTGACGGGTTGGTGGACCCTCCTCGCGTCCACCCTGGCCCTCCTGATCCTCCGCGCCCCCTACGAGGCGGGCACGGGCCTGGCCACGGCGTTCGACCCGGCCGCCCTCCCCAAGACCTTGATGACTCGCCCCGGTGAGGCACTGGCGGCCCGCCTGCTCCTCCTCGCCGCAACGGCCTTCTTCCTCCTGCGACTCCGGGGACGGGACCGGTTCGGACGGGTCGCCCTGGGGACGGGCGCCGCCCTGGCCGTCGGCTTGGCCCTGACCTGGGCGTCGGCGGAGCACGCGTCCGCCGGCATCCAGGTACCGGTGGCCATGACATCGGCGGTCCTGCACCTGCTGGCGATGTCGGTCTGGCTGGGCGGCCTCACGGCTCTGCTCACCGTCCTCTACCGCTCACCCGACCTCGACGCGACCCCGGTGGCCCGCTTCTCCCGCCTCGCCTTCATCTCGGTCACCGTCCTGGTCGTCACCGGCGTCTACCAGTCCTGGCGCGGCCTCGGCTCCTGGAACGCCCTGACCGGCACGTCCTACGGCCGCATCCTGCTGGTGAAACTCGGCGCGGTGGTACTGCTGCTCGCGGCAGCGGCCTGGTCCCGACAGTGGACGGCACGGCTGGCGGGCGCGGAAGTACCGCTCCAGGTACCGGAGTTGGTGAAGACGGGGGCAGACGGGACGCCGTCTTCCACCGGCCGGGATGAGGGCGAGGCCCTCCCGGATCCCGGCGCCGGTGACGGCTCCCCGGACGGCTACCGCCGCGGCCTGCGCCGCTCGGTCCTGCTCGAAGTCGCCGTCGGCGTCACCGTGTTGGTGATCACCACCCTGCTCACCAACACGCTGCCGGGCCGGGCAGCGGCGGAGGCCCAGCAGACGGCGACCCCGGCCGGCATCCCCGCGGCTTCCGTCACCATGGTGCCCTTTCGCGTCGGCGACGCCGGCGGCAAGGTACAGATCACCCTCGACCCCGGCCGCGTCGGCCTGAACTCGGTCGAGGCGGTCGTCTACGGCCCCGACGGCGGCTTCGCCACGGTCCCCGAACTCCGCCTCTCCTTCACCCTCCCGTCCCAGAGGATCGGCCCCCTCGACGCCAACATCAAGGACGAGGGCGGCTACTGGGGCACCAACACCCTCAACCTTCCGATCGCCGGCACCTGGACGATGAAGGTGACGGTCAGGACATCGGACATCGACCAGGTGAGCGTGGAGCGGCAGGTGCGGATCGTGCGGTAGGCCATGGCTTCTCAGACGAGGAGCCCGTGCCGCTCCACCCACCCCGATATCGCGTCGGCGATCACCTCCGGCTGGTCCTCCGGTGTGTGATGGCCGGCCACGGCGTCGGAGTGCTCGATCTCCAAGGCCGCGATGTTCGCGGCGCACCAGGCGATGATGCCCGAGGTCGTCATCGTCCCCGCCCCGGGTGCGAACGTGAGCAGCAGCTTGGGCACGTCCGGGCTGGACGTCAGCCAGCGGTCGTACGCCTCGATCCTGGCCACGACGTCGGCGGGTTCGCCGCCCAGCGGCATCGAGCGCGCCCAGCGCAGGAGGGGGCGGCGGCTCTCCCGGGTCGGGTACGGCTCGCGGTAGACGGCGAGGTCGGCCGGCCCGAGCGGGGTCGCGGAGGCGGCGGGCAAAGCCTGTTCGATGAAGGCGTTCTCGTCGAGGATCATGGTCTCGCCGACACCGTCCGTCTTGATCGCCCGGAACAGCTCCCGGCCCCCTTCGGGGAACTCCTCCCAGGTCATCGGCTTGACGATGGTCTCCGTGAACGCGATGCCCCGCACCCGGTCCGGATGGCGCGCGGCCCAGTCGAAGGCCAGGGCACCGCCCCAGTCGTGCCCCACCAGCACCACGTCCCGCAGCCCGAGCGCGTCGAACCAGGCGTCCAGATAACGGGCTTGGTCGGCGAAGTCGTAGGAGATGGCCGGCTTGCCCGACCCGCCCATGCCGATGAGGTCGGGGGCCAGCAGGCGCCCGGACGTCACGCCCGGCAGGACGTTCCGCCACAGGTACGACGAGGTCGGGTTGCCGTGCAGGAAGACGATCGGCACTCCGGTGCCCGACTCCCGGTGCGTCATGGTCGAGTCGAGGACTTGAGTCACCTGCGAGGCCGTCACCGGAAGGCCGCCGCGTTGCGCTCCGCCCACGCCGCGAACGTACCCGGCGCCCGCCCCAACACCCGCTCCACATCAGGGCTCACCCGCTGCTCCTCCTCGGTCGGCTCGCCCAGGATGGCCAGCGTGCCCTCGACCACGGGCAGCGGCATGAACCGTGCCATCAGGTCATACGCCTCCGCGCGGGACTGCTCCGTGAAGGTCACCGGCTCGCCCAGCGCCCTCGCTATCGCCGCCGCCCGCGCACGGGGTGTCGTAGGCGCCGGACCGGTCAGGGTGTAGGTCGCGCCCGCGTGCCTCTCGTCGCGCAGAACCGTGGCGGCGACCGCTGCCACGTCGTCGGGGTCCACGAACGGCAGGCCCACGTCACCGAAGGGTGCCGCCGCCGTGCGCCGGGCACGGATCGACTCGGCCCAGGCGAACGCGTTGCTGTCCAGCCCGCCCGGCCGCAGGATCGTCCAGTCGAGCCCGGACTCCCTTACGGCTGCCTCGAATTGGCGCGGTTGTGCGTACACCTCGGGCCGGGTCCCCGCGCCCTGCGAGGACACCAGCACCACCTTGCGGACACCGGCCGCCTTGGCCACGTCCAGGACGTCGTACGGCCGCTCGCCCGCCGCCAGCAGGAACAGCGCGTCCGCGTCCTCGAACGCGCCCCGTAGGCTCTCCGGTTCGGCCAGGTCGGCGGCCACCGTCCCCGGCCCGGCGATGTTCCGGGCCACCGCCGTCACCGGGACCCCGTCCTCCGTGAGGATCCGCACCAGCGTCCGTCCCACGTTCCCGGTCGCACCCGTCACCACGATCATGTCGCTACCCCCGTCGTATGTGTGAGCCCTTGTGAGTTAGTTGGCTGACTAACTCCGTCGGGAATGACGCTAGCACGATCACCCCGCCCGTTGTCTATAGTTAGTCAGATGACTGACTCAAAGGATTCCCGGCCCGCCCCGCCCCCTGTCATGGGCAAGCGGCAGCGACTGACCACCGCCACCGCCCGGGTCCTGCACGAGCAGGGCGTGGAGCGCACGACCATCGCCGACATCGCCCGAGCCGCCGACGTCCCGACGGGCAACGTCTACTACTACTTCAAGACCAAGGACGAGCTGATCGAGGCGGCCCTCTCCGAGCACACCGGCAACCTCGCGACCCTGACCGCACGGCTCGACCAGCTCCCCGAACCGCGCGAACGCCTCAAGGCCCTCATCGGCGGCTGGGTCGACCAGAAGGACATCGCGGCCCGCCACGGCTGCCCCATGGGCACCCTCGCCGTAGAACTGGACAAGCGCTACGAGGACGGCCTCGATCTCGCCGCGGGGCAGGTCATACGGCGGTTGGTGGACTGGGTGGAGCAGCAGTACCGGCTGCTCGGCGCGGCCGATCCCGAGGGGCTCGCCCTCACCCTCGTCGCCGCCTACCAGGGCATGTCGTTGCTCTCCAACGCCCTGCGCGACCCGGAGATCATGACCCGCGAAGGGGCCCGGCTCATACGGGAGTTGGACGCCCTGGTCGTGGCCTGAGCACCTCCTACCGCTGTCCCCGGATGCGCTGCGCGACCTCGCTGTTCTCGGTCTCCCACCAGGGGCGGACTAGATCCGGTCCGTCCACCACGGCTTCCGTGGGTGTCGCCCGCTCCAACTCCGTGTCCAGCCGACGGTCCAGCGCGACCGTCTCGGCGCGTTCGGTGCGGGCCCACTGGACCAGGATCGCGAGCAGGAAGGGGAGGGCGACCAGTTCGGCGATGCCGACCATCGCGCCGCCGCCGAGCTGCTGGTCGTGCTGGACGTCCGGCGCCCAGGACGGGGAGTGGGCGAGGTACCAGGACCCGGCGATCAGCGTGCCGTGAGTCATCACCACGATGCCCGGCACCGCGTCGATGATCCCGTCGACGAACACCAGCGCGGCCCGCACCGGATGCGTGCACCAGGCGGGCAGCGCCTCCTCGCGGGTGAGCACCGGCAGCACGAACAGGCTCCCGGCGAGCAGTAGTTGGAGGTACATGAGCTGGTGCAGCCAGCCGTTGGCCAACGCCGTTTCGAAGTACGGCGTGAAGTAGATCGTCAGCTCTGTCGTCAGCACCAGCGCCGTACTCACCAGCGGGAAGGTGAGCAGCCGGAGCACGCGGCCGGTCAGGGCTCCCTGCGCCCGCGCCGCCGCGCGTTCCGGCAGGGCGCGCAGAGCCAGCCGTAGCGGATCGCCGAGGGCCAGGCCGAGCGGGGCGATCAGGTCGAGGAGGACGTTCTGGACGGCGGCCGGCCAGAACAGCACCCGGTCGTACACAGCGAGCGCGGACATCGTGGCGACGACGATCGTGCCGAGCCCGAACAGCGCGAACGCGGCGGTCCGCGCCACCGGCCAGCTCTCGCCGCGCCGCCTCAGCCGCAGGACGCCCCAGCCGTACAGGCCGCCGAGGAGTACGACGGCCAGCAGCGCGGGGACGTCCGCCTGCCAGGAGGAGAAGAGCCGTCCCACGGTGAGCTGTGGCAGGTTCTCCATCGCGATCTACCTCCACCCACGCCTGCCGGACCTGCCGCAGCACTCTATGCCGCCGAGTGCCGCGGCCAGGACCCGCCCCCGTGGTGGAGCATTTCTACGTCGACTACATCGACTGGCGCATGATCCAGTCCCGGATGCCGGGGATCGTGTACGCGACCTGCCAGGTGGCCATGTGCGCACTGGTCGTGGATCCGGTCGGTACGACCGTGCCCGCCTCGAACGCGGCGAAGTTCACCGGCGTCCGCTGCGCCTTCATGCTGCGCACGTCGACCGCGAACTCGGCGGCGGTGGACTGCCCGTCCCACAGCGCGGTGCTGACCTGCGTGCCCTGCTCCTGGATGACCGCGGTGATGGCCTGCTCGCCGGGGTAGGCCTTGGTGTCGTCGGCGGAGACCAGGATCCACAGGTCCTTCTTCGCCAGCGGCGCCGCCTGCGCCTCCGGCCACTGCCCGGCCACGATGAACGCCGCCGCGAACAGGTCGGGGTACTTGATGTTCAGACCGAGCGACATCATCGCGCCCATCGACTGACCGGTCGTATAACGGCGCTTGCGGTCGATGCTGTACTGCTGCGTCACGGACTCGACGAGGTTGGCGGTGGCGTCGAAGAGGGTCGACGGCAGATAGTCGTCGTCGATCACGACGGAGCCGTACTCGGGCGCGAGCACGAAGGCCTCGTGCCGGGCCTGGTCCTCGGGGCTCGCCCAGCACACCGCGCCCAGCCCCTGCACCAACGGACCCTCGGTCGCGACGTTGACCACGCTCGCGTCGTGCATGAACAGCACCAGCGGGTAGCTCTTGCGCGGGTTGTAGTCCTTGGGCACGAACAGGTTGTAGTTCAGGGTCTGCCCGGTCGCCGGGTCGGCGAAGGTGAACTGCTGGAAGTCGTCGACGATCAGGTTCTTCACCGCGTCGGTGGTCAGCGCCGTCGTGCTCGCGGGGTACTGCGTGCCGTGGGCCGTGGTGACCGTGCCGGCCTGGGCGAGCGTCGCCTTCGCGGCGACGATCGTCCCGCCCGGGGTGGTGTCGCCGACCTTCGGGCCGCCCGCCCCGACCCCGCCGCCGGAGTCGCCGGTGCCGGTACCGCCGGTGGGCGGGGTGCCGCCGCCCTGCTGGGTCACCCACAGCGCCGCCGCCGTGTCGTCCGGGGACAGCTCGACGATGACGTAGCGGCCGTAGCGCGCCCGCTCGGCGAGGTCGGCGGAGCGGTTCGTGTAGACCTTGGTCACGGTGCGGTCGGTGACCGTGAACGTCGACGTCGACAGCGTCCGCCCGTCGATCTCTCTGTCGTACTCGACCGCCACCGCGACGAGCTTCTGCCCGGCTCCGAAGACCTGGGTGATGGCGGTGAGACCCTTCACATGGTCTCCGCCCGAACCGTCCGCACCGGTCGCGGCCGTCGTCCCGCTCGCCTCCTGCGCCGAGCCGGGGGACGCGCCGGCGAACACCACCAGGGCCCCCGCCGTCGCGGTCGCGGTACCGGCCATGAACCTACGCCTGTCCATGAAGGTGAGCTCCTTCGATCGAGGTTGTCAGGGCTGCCGGGCGCCACTGTCCTGCCTCAATCTGTGAAGCGATACGCGAAAGAAGAAGCGTTTTCACAGGGGACGCAGAAGTTCCCTGGTCGTACCGATGAATTCGCTTCGCGCAACCTTAGCTGGCGCGAGTTATCGCGCCGCAATCATTGACCCGCATTCGCCCGATTCGGCGTCGGCGGAAATTCGACGACGAAAACAGGCCGTATTCAGAGCGAACTCAGAGGGACTGGTCCATGACCCACTCCCGGATGCCGGGAATCGTGTATGCGACGTGCCAGGTGGCCATGTGCGCGCTGGTCGTCGAGCCCTTCGGCACGACCGTGCCGGTCTTGAACGCGGCATAGTTGACCGGCGCCTTCTGCTCCTTGAGGCTCCGCACGTCCGCGGCGAACTGCGCGCCCGTGGACCGCCCGTCCCACACCGCGGTCGCCACGGCCGTGCCCTGCTCCTTGACGACCTTCGTGATGGCGTTCTCGCCGGAGTAGGACTTGTCGTCGTCCTGGGAGACGACGATCCAGAGTTTCTTTTTCGCCAACGGCTTCGCCTGGTCCGCCGGCCACTGCCCGGCGACGACGAAAGACGCCCCGAACAGTTCCGGATACTTGATGTTCAGGCCCAGCGTCATCATCGCGCCCATCGACTGCCCGGTGGCGTAGAGCCGTGTTCCGTCGAGGCTGT
>Ga0307516_10005426_pt1 | contig 15269 bp, 22 predicted proteins | sample 19_EM_MG_FD_203310 | JGI IMG/M metagenome (GOLD analysis project Ga0307516, IMG submission 203310) | Populus trichocarpa ectomycorrhiza microbial communities from riparian zone in the Pacific Northwest, United States - 19_EM | ecosystem: Host-associated > Plants > Roots > Unclassified | place...
AGAAAGGGGGGGAAGTGTTGTAGTGTATGCTTAGTCTGTCCTCGTGACCACTGCTATAGATATAGGCAGTGGCGTCACCGTCACATGAAGACAACCATCACATCTCCACATCACTCCCATTGACACTGTGAATTCCACTCCCATAGTCATCGATACCCCAAAACCCGCCGTTTATATTCGCCCAATTATTCCCTATCGTATTAATTCAGTCTGACCGAAAGTTTGTGCCTACTGACTCCTACTTTTCAAGGTAGTGATACTGAAGTGTTGAATGATAAACGGATTTGGAGCGTTGTATGATATGCAGATTCTCCGAGAAAAGCAGTTGAATCAGAACAGCAGCACTGATAGGTTGGAAAGCAGGGGCCAGTAGGAACAAACTTTCGGCCAGACTCAATTGATACGATAGGGAATAATTGGGCGAATATAAACGGCAGGTTCCGGAGTATCGATGACTATGGGAGTGGAATTCGCAGGTTTCGAGCATTGCGAGTGATTTCTCATGTAACTTGCAAGGTGCCAATCGTTTGCTAGCGCCAGCGCTTTTGTACGGTTTGGCTCGCTTACTGCAGCTCGGCGCACTTACCACCGCTCGGCTTCCTTACATACCACTGCTTGGCTTGCTAAATACGACGGCACGGGCCGCAATTCCACCCCTTTTTTCTTCTCCTTTCATCGTATGCGCCACCATAGCACTCGTCACGTCTTACTTGCTATCATACACGCTGCCGGCATCCTCCTCACCGCCATCCTCATCGACATTGTACTCGTCACGTCATATTGTACAACTTCCCACTGTCTGTCACTGTGATAGCTGTGCTAACAATCTCACGAAGCTCGTCGATCTTCTCGCCGCATCTTACTTGCACCATCGTCCTTGCCGCCGGCATCCTCCTCACCGCCATCCTCATCGACATTGTACTCGTCACGTCATATTGTACAACTTCCCACTGTCTGTCACTGTGAGAGCTGTGCTAACAATCTCACGAAGCTCGTCGATCTTCTCGCCGCGTCTTACTTGCACCATCGTCCTTGCCACTGGCATCCTCCTCACCGCCATCCTCATTGACATTGTACTCGTCACGTCGTATTCTACAACTTCCCACTGTCTGTCAATGTGAGAGCTGCGCTAACAATGTCACGAAGCTCGTCGATCTTCTCGCCGCATCTTACTTGCACCATCGTCCTTGCCGCCGGCATCCTCCTCGCCGCCATCCTCATCAACATCGTACTCCTCGTGTCGTATTGTACAACTTCCCACTGTCTGTCCCTTTGAGTGCTGCGCTAACAATCTCATGAAGCTCGTCGATCTTCTCGCCGCGTCTTACTTGCTATCTTCCTTGCCGCTGGCATCCTCCTCACCGCCATCCTTATCGACATCGTACTCGTCGCGTCGTATTGTACAACTTCCCACTGTCTGTCCCTTTGAGAGCTGCGCTTACAATCTCATGAAGCTCATCGATCTTCTCGCCGCGTCTTACTTGCTATCGTCCTTGCCGCCGGCATCCACACCGCCATCGTCATCGACATTGTACTCATCGCATCGTATTGTACAACTTCCCACTGTCTGTCCCTTTGAGAGCTGCGCTAACAATCTCATGAAGCTCATCGATCTTCTCGCCGCCTCATACTTGCTATCGTCCTTGCGGCCGGCATCCTCATTGGTATCCACTTTATTGATGTTCTCATTGCGTCGTGTCTCATCCTGCAAACAGCCTTTGTTTCTGTCATGCAGAGGGATACTATCTACGGTGACGTGGTATATAGAAGTAGATTAGATGTAATGAACAATGCCAGGAACCAAATGCGTGTTTGCTAGTCTTCGCTGCAATGTACTGTGCCCTAACAGTCGTGTCTGGATGGTACCACCGTGGGCGCTCTATTACCTATGTGTGGTGCGCCATCGTAAGCCTCGTCTGTGTCCTATTTGCCTTGCCACACTGCGTCTGTAAGACACGGCTGTGTCCGGATGGCAAATGCCCTGACACTCCGCGTCCAGAAGGCATATGCCGTGGCACGCGTCGTCCAGACAAGATTTGCCTTGACACTCTGCGTCCGGAAGAAATTTGCCTTGACAGTCTCCGTCTGTAAGGAACGCGCTGCGTCCGGATGGCAAATGCCCTGACAATCCGCGTCCAGAAGGCAGATGCCGTGGCACGCGTCGTCCGGACGACATTTGCCTTGACACTCTGCGTCCGGAAGAAATTTGCCTTGACAGTCTCCATCGGTAAGGAACGCGCTGCGTCCGGATGGCAAATGCCTTGACACTCAGCGTCCAGAAGGCAGATGCTGTGGCATGCATCGTCCGGACATTTGCCTTGACACTCTGCGTCCGGAAGAAATTTGCCTTGACAGTCTCTGTCTGTAAGAAACGCGCTGCGTCCGGATGGCTAATGCCCTGACACTCCGCGTCCTGAAGGCAGATGCCGTGGCATGCGTCGTCCGGACGACATTTGCCTTGACACTCTGCATCCGGAAGAAATTTGCCTTGACAGTCTCCGTCTGTAAGAAACGCGCTGCGTCAGGATGGCAAATGCCCTGACACTCCTCGTCCACAAGGCAGATGCCGTGGCACGCGTCGTCCGGACGACATTTGCCATGACACTCTGCGTCTGTAAGACACGCGCTGCGTCCGGATGACACTCCTCGTCCGGAAGGCAGATGCCATGGCACGCGTCGTCCGGACGACATTTGCCTTGACACTCTCCGTCTGTAAGGAACGCACTGCGTCCGATGGCAAATGCCCTGATACTCCTCGTCCAGAAGGCAGATGCCTTGACACTCTGCGTCCAGATGCAAGGTGCCGTGGCAGCTGCGTCCGGCGTAGGTGCCTTGGCGTGTTGCGTCCTGATGCACGGTGCCCTGGCGTGTTGCGTCCCGACGCACGGTGCCCTGGCGTGTTGCGTCCCGACGTACGGTGCCCTGGCGGGCTGCGTCCGGAGTAGCGAGGTTTCGTCCACTGCGTCTCGAGCGTCTAGTGCGTCCGGACACAGTGGACGCAAAAAATTTTTTCCTGATGCTGTGTTGATCGCGTCGTGAAATTGATGGCTCTTTTCCAGCATCGCATTGCTGTAGATGAGGAAAAGGGCTGGAGAGACTGGAGATCCCTGGGGCAGCCCGCACCTATATGGTTGGGGCTGTTCTGATTGGTGATCAAAGCCGAAGGCGATTTTCCGGTTAGCGTTGAAGGCAGTGACCCACTCCGTCAGGTACTGGGGCATGTGTTGTTGTTGCATAACCTCCCAGAGTGTTGCTGGGTGGACTTGGTTGAAGGCGCCCTCGATGTCATGGGTGAGGACAGATCGTGGTGGTGGGGTTTTGTTTGCTGCTTTCTTCTGGCTGATTGCCGTAGCGATAGGGGTGATTGTTCTGGGTAGGGCATCAATTGCTGAGTTTTCTGCCTGGGCCCCCATCTGTGAGGGGTGTGTGGCGCCACAAATGAGGGCGGCCTGGGAGAGCCACTTGGTGACGATGGATTTGAGGAGTTTTCCGAAGCATGATTGGAGGGAGATGGGTCGGTAGGACTTGGGGTCGGAGTATGTCTTCTTGCCAGGTTTGGGAATGACCATGCAGTTTGCCGTTTTCCATTCTGGTGGATGGGTGCCCCAGGTGAGGCAGGCTGTGAACAGTTGCAGGAGGAGGTGAGGGCCCACCGTATTAAAGTGGCGTAGGGTGGTGTATGAGATGTCGTCTGGGCCAACTGAGGTTCCATAGTTCAGGTGTACGATTGCCAGATGTATCTCTAGTAATGTGACTAGCCTTGTGTGGTGGTGGATGTCCTTTGTGGAGATGAGGAGGCCAGGGGGGAGTCATGTTCGTGGGGTTGCGTTGACTGGGGGAAAGATTGCATTGTGTAGCGCATTGCATTTGCCTCTAAAGGTTGTTTGCCCGTTGAAGGGTGGGATTGGTTTGTGGTGTGTGTTGTGGTGGTAAATCGTTTTCCAGATGGTCTTCGATGATGCGGCTTGGAGCTGTTGGATTCGGTACGATGTTTTAGCGTTGTGTACTATTGTTGACCATTTGTGCTGTTTGCATTGTCTGTCTTTCCGGTCAGTGTCGTTGGGTACTCGGCGGGCTCGTCTCTCTGCCCATTTGACTGCTCTTTTTGCCAGTGTCAAGTTTTGCTTCCACCATGGTGCTTCCTGTTTCCGTGGATCTTTCATGGAGACGGCGTGGTTGGTTGCTTTGTGGAAGAGATGGGTAACGTTGGTGATGGCGCGAAGGGTGTCCTCGGTTCCTTGGAGGTTTGAGAGGTCTTCACAGGCGTTCTGTATGTGGAAGGCAAAGTTTCCCCAGTCATCCTTGTGCCAGCAGCGCTGGGCCTTCTGTGGTGCTCCATTTGAGGGTAGGGAGAGGGTGGCGGTGAGGGAGCTGTGGTCTGAGGTGGTGTCGTGATCGATTGCCAGGGTGAGGACCAGCTGTGTCGTCCAGCCCCTGGAGAGGCATAGGTCAATGGTGGAGGGTTGCCCCCTGTTCCGTGGGTGGTGGGTGGGGGTGGCTATTTTGTTGTGGAGGTGGAAGTTGTTTTCTGTGAGCCAGTTGGTGATGGTGTGGCTGGCCAGGGACGTGTGTGCTGATGGGGGCAGTGGGTCCTGCCACCACGTGTGGTGGGCATTCAGGTCCCCCATCAGGAGGCAGTCTGTCGGTAGGTCGATGGTGGGGAGGATGGCCGCTACTGCGTCTGGTCATCCAGGGGAGTATAGGTTGTATAGGGTGAATGTGGTGGTATATTGTTGTTGGAGGGATGTGATGGTGGTGCCCAGGAAGGAATTGTGGGCCATAAAGGTGGTGGTGGCACTGAGCCCAGGCATGTGGTGTACGTATGTCGTGCATCTGGGGCGTGTTGGTGTTGGGGTGAACATGTCGAAGTTTGGCAGAGTGGGAGAGTTTCCAAGTTTATCGCACCATGGTTTTTGGAGGAGGCAGATAAGGTTTTGGGATTTTCTTGCAAACTCTTGCAAAGCTGAAATCGTAGTCACTTGGCCCCTCGCACAGTTCAACAGCTGTACGGACCTGATGGTGTGGGAGGGCATTTTATTCGCTCATTCCTGCCATGGGGGCGTCTCCCGGGGTGGTCGTGGCCATTGTATTCGTGTTGTAGTTGAAGGATGGGATCTTGATGCATGTGGGGCAGTTGGGGTTGCTGGCCTTGTGGGGTGCGTCGCAGTTGGCACAGCAGATTGGTGGGTGGGTGCAGGTGGGGCCTCTCTTGCAGGCCGGGATGGTACATGGGTGGTCTTTTGTTTTTTGGGCATCCGCACAGACGGTGCAGCGGGACAGATTTTTGCACAGGGCGGCGGGGTGCCCGTAGCCGTGGCAGTTCCGACACTGGGTGCTTCTTCCGTATGAGATGTAGTCGTCAAGTTGGCATTCACGGTTGCAGATAGTGAGGTCCTGTCATCCAATGTCAGCCTTCTTGGTACTGCAGCTGAGGGTGATGACTATCGTCGAGGTTGCTTTCTGTTCGCTTCGGTCTGGCAGAGTGAGCCAGCGTGGCGTTTGGCACTATATCAGCTGGAGGTAGTTGGTGGTGATGCTGTCGGAGATATCAGGCAGGGAGAGGTGGGTCGGGACTCCGTGGGGCAGAAACTCACTAAAGCGCTTCCCAATTTCGACCTTCTCGCACTTGCCGTAGTAGGAGAAAGCATCAGCGATGATCGTCGTGTAGTCTTCATAGACGATGTTGTTTTGGATGTTGGTGGTGGTGAGAATGAAGGATCCACACATGGTTACCCAGGCGCGAAGGAAGGGGGGGGCGGTTACGTCCTGGTTGTTTACCAAGGCTTTGTTGACTCAGTGGATGGCTGCATCCGTGACGACTTGACGGGTGATGTAGTCTCTTTTAGTGTGGGTGGCGGCTTCAGCAGGGGACACGGCCGGAAAATGGCATGCAACCTCGCGCTCAGCTTGGGGGTACATGGTCGGGATAAGCTTGGGTGTGGCAGGCTTCCTTCCTTGGGTTTTCTTCTTCAAGTTCTCACATCCTTCAATGTTGGTGGCATGTGTGGCGCGTTCGGTTGTTGGGTGTGGTTGGGCGGTGGGTTTTTTGGTGGCGTCAGCGTATGTGTGGGTGCTGGTGCCATTGTTGGTTGGAGGGTTGTTGGCATTGTATTTGTCCCCAGTGGCTCACTTTCCCTTTCTCTTTCTCTCTTTCTTTCGGTTGGGGCCGGTGTTGCTTGGTCCCCCGGTTGGCTTAGCGGTGGCGGCAGGGCCCAGTGTGGCCGCGAGGAGTTGTTGTTGCATTTGGGTGACTCGGGTGCCCAGCGTGGCGATTTGCTTGGTCAGGCGGTTTGTGGCGATTTGAAAGGCGGTGTTGTTTTGGGTGAAAAGCACGGAGATCTCGGTGCTAATGGGTCTGGCATATTGGTCTAGAAGGTTGCTGGTGATGATTTCGATATCGTCACGGAGGGCAGCATGCTCTGGGCTGAGTGGGGCTGCCATCTGGGGGGCAGTACTGGTGGACTCGTCCATGTCTCCTCCGATCGGATGCCTTGCAGTGACGTATTTCGTTTGTTGGAAGTCCTTAGTGTTGTCGACGTCTTTTTCCCTTCCTTCGTCTTCAGAGTCATTGGAGTTGGAGTCAGAGTCAGAGTCAGTGTCGTTTTCCTCGCGCACACCCTTTGCGGGGGAGGGTGACCGTCTGGCCGTAACTGTGGGAGGTTGAAGGTGGTGTTGGGAGGGGTGCTGCTGGGAACGGGCTCTTGGGGTGCTGTGTGCAGAGATTTCGGTGGTTGCTGGGTTGTTCGGGCGGAGGAAGGCATCGAGGGATCCTTCACCGGGGTTATTGGTGGACATGAAGCCTTTTAGCGAGGTGGTGATAGTTTGGCGACACGAGCCAAAATTACGAAAAGCAGGCAGCGACAGGAGAGACAATTCCCAGGAGGGTTCTGGAGGGGTGCAGCCTCTAGTTAATAAACTATTGACCGAATCCTAAGGTGGGTTTCCGGGGTTGTTGAAAACTTAATTGGAAAGGAAGATTTTTGGTGTCGCCAAAACAGTGAAGTTTTTGGGGGGTGTTGTGAGGATAATATGCGACTTCAATCAATTGTGCTCAGTACTACAGACTATATGCGCTCCTCCCACCGTACCACCCCCATGGGGCTTCCATCTTTCCCGTTACCGCCGAAAAGTAAACTCACAGCACCAAAGAAATCGTAACAGCGAGCGACCGTACAGAAAGACTCATGACAACCCATCCTCCTCATTGGCCGAAATCAAAGCGTTTTGTGGGTACATTATAAAGGAGACTTGCAGTGGAAAGTAACTTTGGTAAAGAAGAGAGTGCAATACCCTTACCTTTTGAGTGCTCTCTAGGCAGCCATCGTCATGTCAGTGGTTGCCACGTTGTTGCGGTGCATTCCCAGCATGATGTTGACATAGGTGGAGCAGCTTCGGTCGGAGGCTTTGTATGGTTGTAGGCAGTTGGCGCAGCAGATCGGCAGGTGGTTGCAAGAGTGCCCTTCACTACAGTTCGTTATCGCAAACAGATGGTCCTTGGTGGGGTGGGGTTGTGCACACACAGTGTAGGTGTGGTTGCTGGCGGTGCAGCGTTACGTCGGGTGGCAGGGCTGAAGGTGATGAATTCGGCAATAGTGCATTCACGGTTGAACATGGCAAGGCTGGTGGCACCAAGAGACTTCTTCGTCATCTCACCTATAAAGGTGACGATTATGGAGGAGGCCTCTTTACCCTGGCGGCGTTCAGGGCTGGTGAGCCAACGCGGTGTCTCGCCCATTCGGAGGGACGGGTAGGATGATTCGATTTCGGTACAGGCGGATTCGGGTGTGCCGGTGGTCGGGATGCTGTGGACGATGAAACGGGTTCATCGCTGACTGACCCTGGATGATGCGATTGGGAATTTGTGGAGTGCCTCCTTGAGGATGGCGAGGTTGGTTCGTACCTGGTGCTCAGGTGCTGAGGTGTAACCGTGAAAACAAGGTTGTTGGTGGCAGTGGTGTTTGCCAGGGTGAGGGGCGGGTGTTCGATGTCGGCATGGGTGGTGATGGTCTTATTGGCCACTTGGAGTGCGCGGTCTGTGGCCTCCTTGCGGTCGTTGAGTGCGGTCGTAAGGCTGAAGATTATCAGCCTGTCCGCTGTCGGTTAAGGCTTCGGGAGGATTGTCTCCTTCCTGGCCTTCTTCTTGCCCCTAACCTCCGTAAACTCCCTCGACTGTTCTCCTGCTACCTGGGCGTAGGTTGGTGCAGGGCCTGGGGGAGGCTTGGTGGTGGTGGGTGGCTTCTGGTGTTGTTGGGGTGGTGCCGGCACAACCCGGGGGGCTGCCGGAGCGGCGGCAGGGATGGGACGTGTGGATTGGGTGGTGATTTGCTCCGAGAGCTTGGTGATGGTGTTGGTCAACTGGGAGATTTGTTTCTGCATCTCCAGGTCCCTCTCCTTCATCACTTTGAGGCCAGGGATTCTGACGGTAACTGATTGTGTTGCGAATTGGTATGTCATTTCGGCGCGGATGAAACGGCAGATCGGTTCAAGTAGCCATTCAGTGGTGTTGTTGGTGGCGGTGGTGTGGTCCAGTTCGGATTTCCATATGAGGAAACTGGCCAGGGTGTCGGTATCGTGGTCCCAGTCGGGCGCATAGTCCAACTCTGTGTTGTACATGTCGAGGGGTATGCCTTGTTGTGGGGTTGGGATCGGAGGCGGTGGTGGTGTGAATGTGATTGGTGGTGGGGTGGAGGAACTCCCCCCAAGTGATGGGTTTGTTGTTTGGCAGGCTTTGCCCTTTACCATGGAGGCGAAGTTGGTTACCATGGTGATGCAGAGTTTTCGTGGACAGGTGTCCACTTTTCGGGGTGGGGGTGGGTGTTGTTCGGTAACCGGGCAACCACGACACGGAGCGAAATCGGGCAGGCAGCAACAACAAAGAAGTGAGAGGTGGCCAGCGATTTCGTAGATGGAAAGACCGTGGAGTTATGAAGCTCCAGAGGGTGTTTCCAGCGAAATCGGTGGTGGGGATAAAAAGTTCTTTGGCAGTGAACGAAAATTTGCGGTGGAGTGAAGGATAATATGCAACTTCAATCAATTGTGTTTAGCGCTACAGGCTACGACACTGCTCCACGCCATACCACCCCCGTGGGTTTCTCATCTTTCCCAACCACCCAGAAACAAACAAACAAAACAAAACGCACTGAGAAAATCGGCAGAAAAGCAAGTAACAAACGAGTCAAGCACGACGAAAAAAAATGCAGTGAAGGGAATCACACAGGCAAAACGAGCCATTCCCCCTCTTCGCAGACATTGTGTCATTTTCAAGGTTCGAAGGGGCCAAAGTCCAGTTCAGGTGAGCCTGAACTAGTGTCGTCAGCACCATCTATTGTGGAGTTGTCATCTTTGTCGAAGCAGAGACGGGTGGAGTGGCCTAAGCCGGTCGCTCGGAGGAAGTGGCAGATCGGTTGGGTGTTCTCAGGTGCTATAATGAAGCTGGCAGTTTGGATGTCGCCTGTGGCGGACCGGAGGAGCGTTGCACGTTCTGTTGCCAGGAGGGAGCAGTCGCAAAGAAGGTAGTGTGATGAATTCAGACTCAGCCCACATGGGCATGGGTCAGTGGTGATGTTGGGTGGTGAATCCAAAGGCGCTTGATTGCAGAAAACTCTGCACATGGCGTGGGTATCAGTCCAGTCGACCCCATGTAAATGGTCTGGGAATTTGAAGGAGGGGCGGGAGAGGGAAAGCTTGTCTTTCCATCGCTTGAGGAATTCCTTTTGTGCTTGGGCCAGAAGCCAGGTTTTGGTGGTGAGCGCGAAGCAGTAGGTGACTGTGCCAGACGCCCCTGATTTGGCAAGAAAGTCAGCCCTCTCATTACCACGGATGCCACAGTGCGCGGGGCACCAGACAGTAGAGACGTACCAGCCTAGATACTGGAAGTCATTGATGACATTGAGGGTGTGGCGTGCATATTCATTGTTGGATGCGTTGAATTGGAGAGCGTCCGCAGCGGCCTGGTTGTCGATGCAGATGAACACTGGGGCGCGTGAAGCTGTGGTAATAAGGAGACTGGTAACGGCCTCTTGCACCGTGTGGAGTTCGGCATCGTACACCTAGGCTTGTACACCTCCGCTCTCCTGCTAAGGTGGCAGCAACCATCACTCAAAAAGTGGAGTTGCTGGTTCCTGGAGTAGTGGATCATGCATCCACACCTGACATCGCCATTTTCTAGTTTGGAGCATTCGGTGTAAATGACGATGGTTGATTCAGTGAGTGTTCGTAGCCAATTTTTGTGGCATTGTCTGGGTTGCGTTGTTTTGTCGGGGTTTGGAGACGTGGTTTTCGCTTTTCCAGGCGCTGTCGACGTTGCTGTACGGTCCTCTAGCTTGCCTTGCATGAGGTGTTTGCTTAGATTGTAAAGACAGTGTAGCCCTGGGAGATTGGTGCGTGTATCCGGCAGGTCGCGTGGAGGTTCAAGGGTATGGTGGGTAGAAAGGAAGTGCAACCAGATAGCATACCGCAATGACAGATAGTCAAGGTATGCCTCCATAGGTGGTAGGTGGGCAAGAGTGATCAGGTTCGTCATCCTAGTGTTGTGTGGAAGTCCGGTAATCCATCGAGCTACAGTATTGTATGCCACTCTAAGCGTGGCGGCAACCCCGTGGGTATCAGTCCACCATGTGGGAGACGCCCAGGACATGGCAGGAAGAACCGCAGTCATCGTCAGATGGTGTGTGATGCGGGCAGGGATGCCATGCAATCGGTGTCGAAGAAAGTTCAGGCTCCCGAGAACTTTGCTTGCTCTCGCGGCTGCCATCGAAGCATAGTACTTAAATGTCAGCGATTCATCAATGAAAACGCCCAGGTACTTGATTTACCGTTCAGCCAGCATGGTGACCCCAAGCACTCGAAGCGGGGGGTGTGATGACAGGCTCTTGTATTTATCCTTACTGGTAAGCGGAAGACAGTAAAGTAGTTCGGTCTTAGGTGTTGCAAAAGTAAGCCCAAGGTGAGCACCATTCTCCAAGTGTTCGGTCCATTCCTCAACCCGCGTGTTGGCTTCAGGTATGGTACGGGATAGCTGTTCCATGCACACATCGTCCACATAGGAGGTGTTGATGGCATCTGTAGAATCGTTCTGGTTTTCCAGTATGGCGTTGCTGTAGATGAGGAAAAGGATCGGGGAGATTGGTGAACCTTTTGGGAGGCCACAACGGTACACCTGTGGTGGTTCAGATTGCTAGTCGAAACCAAATGCCATTTTCCGTGCCGTGTTGAAAGCAGCAACCCAGTTGGTGAGGTACACCGGCATCCATTGTTGGTGCATAATTGCTTGGAGGGTCTCCGGGTGTACCTGGTTGAATGCCCCCTCGATACCGTGTGTGAGGACTGCTGGCTGTGTAAGATTTTTATTGGTAGACTTCTTCTTACTGATGGAGTTGGCAATGGGGGTTATAGTTCGGAGGAAGGCATCCACTGCAGAGTTTTCCGGCTGGGCTCCCATCTGTGAGGGGTGGGTCACCCCACACATCCGCGCAGCGTGAGATAGCCGTTTTGCCACAATTGACTCCAACAACTTCCCAAAACAGGACTGTAGCAAGATTGGCCGGTAGGATTTTGGGTGGGAGTATGACTTCTTTCCAGGGGTGGGGATGACGACGCAATTCGCAGTCTTCCATTCCGGTGGGTGTGCAGTATATCTGAGACTTGCTGTAAAGAGGTGTGGGAGGAGATGGGGGGCCATATCATGGAACTGGCGTAGGGTACTGTAGCTGATATTGTCGCGTCCGACCGACGTACCATATTTCAGGTACGTAATGGCCAACTGGATCTCAAATGCAGTGACACCACTCTCGAAGTGGCGTAGGTCTTTCTCAGAGGCGCGGAGATTCGGGGGGAGTGGCGTTCGTTGTGTTGTGTCAGGGAAAAGTGCTTTGCACAGCACATCACATTTCCCATGAAAGTCGGATCGTCCGTCAACCAACGGGACCGGTTGATGATGTGTGTTGTGGTGCTTTAGTGTTTTCCAGACTGTTCGAGTGGACACGGTCTCGAGTTGGTGGATTCGGTAGGCAGTTTTGGCATTGCCGACCATCAATGATCATTTGGACCGCTTCTGTCGGCTGTCCTCTCGGTTTGCAATTGTAGGTTGAGCACGGGCACGCAGGTCAGCGCGCTTGACACTCTGTTTTGCCAGCATAAGGCTATGGTTCCACCAGGGTGCTGCCACCTTGCGTGGCACCCTTAGTGGAACTGCCTCGTCAACTGCTTGGTGGATGTGACACTGGGGTTGTCTTGTAACCGGAGTGCGGGGAGAATCAAAGGTAATCAGGCTACTTTCGATAATTCACAACAGAATAATCTTAGATCTTGACTGTGGTTTTTTCGGTGGTAGTGTTGGTTAGGATGTTCGTGCTGATTTTTCTCGTCGAGGAGAGAAATCTTCTTTCTTTTGTAGGGAACGGGTCGTCGTGAGATCTGATGACCCAGCGTGAGAAGTGGTGACTCGGGTTTGGATTTCCCCCGAGGTGCATGGACCCCGTGGGTGGATCATTGGTTCTGGCCGGGGTGATGATAAGGGAGATGAGCTGTCTTATGCGCCTGAGCGGGGAACTAGCGTCTAGACCTCGTACGTGGCTCCCCCATAGAGATCCAAGCCAGTCCCCGCAAGGACTCAGTCTCTCTGCGTACGTGTCCTCCCCCCGCAAGGGGACTAGTTCGGCCATATTCCCTCAACTCGTTTGCACTCACCTCTGAGGTCTCTGGGCCGATCCCCGCAAGGTTCGATCTCTCCCCGCAAGGTTCGATCTCACGGCCGAGAGTTCGTCTCCGGCTCCTGCCTAGATCCTTGATCCTTTATCCGTCACCCGATAGTCCTCCTACTACTCTGTCGCTAAGTAATCTAGATACTCTGTGCTCCGTGAAATATTCCAGTGTAACACTACCTCCCCTCCCTCTTAGCCTCGTCCCGAGTGCTGATTTTTTGTTTTTATCTAAGTAGCCCGTCTCTTTCTTGGATCGTGAGATTCTTTCAACGCTGAGCTTCTTGCAGCGTCACGGACTGCAGTCCTCCACCCCTGCAGCCCTCCAAGCCGCCGGATCAGGGCATCCTTCTCTGTAATCCATCGCAGTGGCTGGGCCCTCTGAGTAGGCCGATGCGTACTCATACTTGTCGTGTCATATTGAGTTGTACTCGCCGCCGTGCTGCGCCAAGGCTTTGGCCAATTTGGTGGGGTTCCGGGGTCGCAGTTGGGCACAGGGAATTGGGAGAGGCATGGTGTCCTTCGTGCTAGTAACCGGTATGCTCGGCAGTGACCGCGCCCACGTCCTTCCGGGGCGAGACTAGTATGCTGGAGCAGTGACCGCGCTGTTGGGGACTCACTTCACCGATTTTGTGCCTATCTGCGCCGGTTCCGCTGGTCCAAGCTGGTCGCCGAGGGGTCGATACATCTGTTCTGAACGGTTTTCCTGACTCTCAACGGTTTTCCGGTCGCGTGCACTCCTCGCCGGGCACCCGGTCGGCGGCTTCTCGTGGTTGCCCGTGAAGCGGGTCTTTTTGTCGGTCGTGGGGTTTTTTGAGCTGAAGTCCTCCTCCCCTTCAGCCCACTACCGCCAGGTCCTCGGTGGAGCTAGTCTAGCCCTCGGTGGGCCAGTAGTCCCTCGGCGCGTCTGGGTTTCGTTGGTGAAACTCCCGGAGTTTCTCCAGACCGCCTACCGAAAAGTTGTCGTATGGTTCTTCCGTCCAGTCCTTCCATTCCGGATAATCGAGCCATTTGACCAGGTAGAGGATCCTCCGTCCCTGTTTCCGCGCCGACATTACTTCCTCGACGTCATATTCCTCCGATTGTTCAATGTCGTCGGCTTCTCGCAGCACTTTGGTGGGGTCCGGTGGTGACCGGTGTTCGCTGGTTCTGTAGGGTTCCAATAAGGACACATGGAAGACGTTATGGATTTTCCATTTCCTGGGTAGCGTCAGGCGTACCGCGAAGGGGGAGATGATTTTCTCGATCTGGAAGGGGCCATGATTCTTGTGGTCCAACTTTTTAGAGGGTCGGCGCGTTTTTATGTTGCGTCCGTTGAGCATCGCCAGGTCCCCTAGCTAGTAGGCCGGGGATTCCTTCCTGGCCGAGTCGGTATATCGGCGCATTCGTTCCCGAGCCGCTTCCAAACTTTTCCGGGCCTCGTCCTGAATGGCCTTCATCCAGTGTGCATATACGGTGCTGGCTGGATTGATCGGTTCCTCGGATTCTTCCGGGGGATTCAGTGTTCGGGGGTGGAACCCGTAATTGGCGTAGAAGGGGGAGATTCCGTTTCCCGTTGTAACGGAGTTGTTGTAGGCAAACTCTGACATTGGCAGCAAGCGTACCCAGTCGTCTTGTTCTTGCCCCACAAAGCCTCGTAGGTAAGATTCAATCGTCTGGTTGAGTCGTTCTGTCTGACCGTCCGTTTGCGGGTGGAATGCTGTCGACATCCAGGGTCAGATTTCCAGTAGGCTCAAAAATTCTTGCCAAGCTTCCGAGGTGAAGCGGGAATCTCGGTCTGACACGATATCAGTGGGAAGACCGTGGAGGCGCCATACTTCTCTCGCGAAGCCTCTTGCCAGGTCCGCGGTCGTCTTTCCGTCCTGTGGTAGTGGTATGAAATGGGCCATTTTGGTGAAACGATCGATGACCACCCACAGTTGGTCACATTTTTCTGAGACCGGTAGTTCCGTGATGAAATCCATGGCAATTGATTGCCATGGTGCATACGGAAGCTCCAGTGGCGATGATAGACCGTAGGGTCGGTGTCGTGCCGCCTTATTTTTCTGGCACTCCGGACAGCTCCTAACGAAATCGATGATTCGTTCATTCATTTTTGGCCACCAAAGATTTCGTCGGATTAGCTCGATGGTCTTATCCTGGCCCATGTGCCCGGCCACTTTTGTATCGTGTTCTGATTCCATAACCGACTGGATTCTTCCTTCTAGGATCCACAGCTTATTCTTTCTGTAGAGTAACCCTTCTTTTGCTTCCAGGGAAAAGTTGAGAAGGCAAGATGTGTGAGGATTTTTGGTGAAGAGAGCTGTAACTGCAGTATAAACGATTGAAGGTGTGGGTTCAGATCGCTTTTCGCCGTTGTGTGGCTCTTCAGTACTTGGTGCAGACAGCAGCTTTTTTATATTGTTTCCAAATAGCACACCCTAGGGCTGACTTTGCTAGTCTTATGAGTAGCAATGTGAGTTCGTTTACTGAGAAGCCCTACACACCTGTTCGTGAGGATGTGTAGGTCTCGAGGAGTAAATTCTTCACCCAGGGCGTGCTAGTTGAAAATTCTATAATTGCATGTATACG
>Ga0307516_10005427_pt1 | contig 15268 bp, 19 predicted proteins | sample 19_EM_MG_FD_203310 | JGI IMG/M metagenome (GOLD analysis project Ga0307516, IMG submission 203310) | Populus trichocarpa ectomycorrhiza microbial communities from riparian zone in the Pacific Northwest, United States - 19_EM | ecosystem: Host-associated > Plants > Roots > Unclassified | place...
GTTGTGCTCATCGCGTTGTGCTCATCGCGTCGGGCTCATCGCGTCGTGTCGTATTTGCCAACTTTCCTTTGTTTCCGACACTCAGAGCAATGCTACGCGCGTCAAAAACAGCGGCGATGGATGTGACGCTGGGTGCTTGTGCTGGAAACGCGAAGTGTGGTAGTAGCATATATAGATGTACATTAGATATAAAGAATAGAACTGGACTGAGTCACTATGCCTGGAACCCGCTACGTGTTTGTGAATGCGACGCGAGTATTTGCTGCGATGTTCCGTGCCTTGACAGCCAGCGTAACCACGGTGCCATGACACGCGTCGTCCGGATGCCATTTGCCCTGACACGGCTGCGTCCAGAAGGAAAATGCCCTGACACGGCTGCGTCCAGAAGGAAAATGCCCTGACACGGCTGCGTCCAGAAGGAAAATGCCCTGACACGGCTGCGTCCAGAAGGAAAATACCCTGACACTGTGCGTCCAGAAGGAAAATTCCCTGACACCGTGCGTCCAGAACGAAAATGCCCTGCCACGCTCCGTCTGGTAAGCAGATGCCGTGGCGAGCTGCGTCCGTGCGCATGGTGCCGTGGCGAGCTGCGTCCGAATTCACATTGCCTGTGCGTTTTGCATTGGGAGCGGTATGTGCGCTGCCAGGGTGCGTCCCGAGCGCCTGGTGCGTCAGGACGCATCCTGTGCGTCCGGACGCACATTTTTTTTCCTGATGCAGTGTGACAAGAGTGAGAGTGGCACCGGCACCGGCGCCAAGGAGCCTGTCACGCCAGGTTCGTGACACACAAACTCTAGAAGCCACGCTAGTTACCACGCTAGCCACTCTAGGCATAGCGTCTGTGACGCCCGGAATCCTCCTCCTACAACCACTTCTGTCTCAATGAAACAATTGTCTCCCCTAAAGAAATCAACGACAAACCCAACTAATAACAATAATGGTGATCATGACACAAGTACGCACCGAATGGGAACCAAGTATACCAAATCAACTGAAAAAAAAAACATAACTATACCCCTCCCTCAATGCTCAGCTGACACTTCCTGTCACTCCTGTTCCATCCACCAGTAGACTGGCAAGCCATTCGCAGCGTGGTATTCAACCAGCAGCTCGTTGCTGCTGCCCCTCAGGTTCATCAGTGGTTCCCACGTAGGGTGAACGTAATCAATCCATCTCACCAAATGTTTGAGATCTCAAACTGTGGTACCTCTGTGATTGCGGATCGACTCAACTTCATACTCGATGTTAGCGGTGGAGCGTAGTAGCGGTGGGGGCGGGTGTTCACGTATTCTGTCAACTCTTGATAACTTGAGGCGTGTGATGTTGAAATCCGGGTGTAAGCGCCAGTGCACCGGGATGTCGAGAACGAAAGCATTCTTGCCAGCTGACTTTAGGATTGTAAACAGACCGGCGTACAGATGTTGAAACTTTCGCGAATTGGCGCAGTCGTTGGCAGTGGAATTGACATTGGCATAGCTGACTGGGAGCAAATGGGTGTCCAGGAATACTGAATCGCCAATCTGAAATGGGTGCGGCTGACGATGCTCGTTCGCTTCCCTTACCATTGTCAATTGGGCCTCTTCCATTCGCTCTTGAAGCATCTGTAGGATCTTGACGAGCAGTTCTGCATATTCCATTCCAGGTCTCGAATTTGGCATCCGTGGACCTAGTATCAGTAAGTCAAGCGGAAGCCTTAGAATGTATCCGATATCCGCCTCGAATGGCGACATTCCTATAGCCTTGTGCTTAGCAGCGTTGTAAGCTAACACCGCCAACGGTAACAACCAGCTCCACTGCTCGGGGGATTTGAGTTGCGATATATGTGACTTCAAAAACGATTCCAGAGCGGCATTCGCCTTTTCCACCTGACGGACTGACTGCGGCTGGTATGCTGTAGACATCCGACGCTTAATCGCGAGTTGTGAACACAACAATTGCCAGAAGCTAGAGGTAAATCGGATGTGCTGGTCAGACACGATCGATATGGATAGCCCCCGTGACCGAACGTAACCGTAAATGAACGCCGTTGCGAACTTTTCTGCGGTGAGCTCTGCTTCCTTAACAGGAATCCAATGTGCTCGCTTCATTAGGGGATCCATAATTCTCACTACAGCATCGTAACCAGCTTTGGACGTCAGTAACTTGGTGACGAAATCGATGTTAACCCGTTCCGCGCGTTGGAGTGGAATCGGCGGTACCTGCAGGAGTCCATACAGCCTGGCATTCTTGTGCTTGATTCGGTGGCATACGTCATATCCGGCAATCCATTCTGCGACCGAATCCATCAACTTTGGCCAGTAGTACTGAGACCCAACCGCTGCTGCTGTCTTTGCGATGCTGCTATATCCACCACCCAGAATAGCGTCGTGTGCTTCTCAAATCACATCCGTTCTGAAGAATTTGGGATACATAACCTTCCACCTGACAGCTTATGGTACAGCAGGCCTTCTTCAAGTGTGTACGACTTTGCTCATTCCTTAACACAGCGAGACTGCTTCGAACTTGTCTTTTTGTCCTTGTTTTCATCGCTATTGCTCAAATATTCCAGAACTGGACCGAAAATTGTGTCCTTCCCACAGCCTTTTCGAACATCGATCAGCCACTCCCTTGAGGCTGATACCTATATTTCGATGACATTGAGGTACTGCGGATTGACCTTTGGCTGCTCTGCCTGCATGTAGGCAATTCAGCTGAGTACCTCTGCCACAACATTCGCTGCTCCAGCAATGTATTTGACCTTATAGTCGTGCAGTTGGAGCCTGTTAAGGTGACCCCACTGATGGCTCATCAGCTTATTTTGTCTGAGGATATGATGGAACGATACATGATACATATATATGGTAGTACATTTCCGCCCAAGAACGTAGCAGGCCCAATGTTCCAGATTTGCGCTGATTGCCCATATGGAGGATCTCGGTGTATGCTGGATACCTCGCCTCGACCGCGTGGAGCTTCCTCGAAAAGTATCCCAATGGCCGCTCCACCAACCTTCCTTCATACACCTGCTTTTGTGCTAGAACACCCCCAATCGTGGAATCCAAGGCATCAGTTTGCAGGATGAAATCGGCCTCCGGATCCAGGGTTGCCAAAACCGGTGTGGATATCAAAGCCTTCTTGAGATCCTCAAACTGATCCCCAGGCTGGCTAGTCCAGATTTAGTTGTTCTTCGGTTTGGCTGCGAGGTCATGTAGCAGACAAGCCCGATGGGCGAATTTCGGGACAAACCTCCTGTAGTAGCCGGCTAAACTAAGGAATCCACGAAGTTCCGTTGGTGTTTTGGCTGTTGGCCAATCCTGTACTACTCTCACCTTCTTTTCCTCAGTGTGAATGCGGTTTCTATTTACTCTGAAACCAACGAACGACGTTTCCAGTGTATCAAACATGCACTTGGCCTCACTCAGACGTAACTGGGTGTTCTGTAATACCTGAAGCATACCTTCCACATGTGACTAGTATTCTGCCAATGTTCTTGAAAAGATCAGGACATCGTCCAGATAGACGATTGCATTTCGGCGATACGGATGTAATATTCTGTGCATCATACGCATAAACACAGCTGGTGCATTTGCAAGTCCAAACGGAATAACTTTATACTTGTAGAATCTGTCTGGTGCTTTGAATGTGGTCTTGTGGCAGTCGTCTGAATGCACTCGCACCTGGTGGTATCCGCTTGCCAAGTCCAACTTGGTAAAAAAGCCTGCTCCATGGAGCTTATCCAGCAAGTCCTCGATATACAGCAACAGATACTGATCTTTGAACGTTATCAAGTTCAACCCACAGTAATCAACACACATTCGGAGCGTGGCATCTGGCTTTTTCACAAAGATTATCGGTGCTGCATAACATGAATTTGAGTCCGTCACCCACCCGTTTGCGCGTAACTTCTTGATCTGTACCTTGAATTCCATCCTTTCGGACTTTGTCACCCGGTGTGGCTGTCGGTGTGGAATTTTTGCTGTCGGATCGGTATGGATGCGGAAATCATGATCTCTGGGTGGTGGTACGCCGCTTGGTGGCTAAAAGAGGTCGTCAAAATCCCGACGGATTTGAACTCTCCACTTCCCCAGGTCTGCCAAAACAGATTCATTCACACCGAATTCCTCGCCCACACGTCGCTTACGGATGTCAATCACGAATATCCTGTCGCCACTGGATTTTACCATTGCCAATCGCATCTCATTTGCGGATATCAGGTTGATGGATGCCGCTTGAGCTACTGCTTCGCAGTGGTTGTGAACTTCCCGGTAGCAGCTCTGGTGCGGTCTGTCACGAACCTGGTGCGATAGGCTCCTAGGTGCCGCCGCGGGCGCCGCGCTCACCCTCGCCACACTATGGCTGATCCTTGTCTCCGCCACCATGGCCACTGTCATCCTACGCGCCTAGCCGCAGTACCCCAGCCCCTGCCAATATTGCGCCGGTAGCGATATTCCTCAAAACCTGGTCGCGGGCTGCCCAGGATTTTCCCCGCTTGTTTCCTTACTGTCTGCGTTTCTGCCTCGCTTTACTCTGTGGTATGTTTATTGCTTACCATGTTGCGATTGACGTTTCCTTACTGTCTGCGTGTCTGCCTCACTTTACTCTGTGTTATGTTTATTGCTTACCACTTTGTGCTTGACGTTTCCTTACTGTCTGCGTTTCTGCCTCGCTTTACTCTGTGTTATGTTTATTGCTTACCTTGTTGTTTCCCTACTGTTGTGTGTGTCTGCCTTGCGTATTGCGGGAGGATGAAGGGCTGAGTAGGATCGTGTGTTTCCTGGGGCGTAGGGATTGAGTCATGATGAGCTAGGGAGGAACTGTGTCAGTCTTGCGGGCAAGCTGTGATTCCACAGAGGAAAGGAAAGGTATAAAGGAAGGGTGCAGTAGCTAGTCTGGAGATTCTTCTCCACGCAATCTATTATCTCTCTCCACAAACCTACCTCTCTATCCCCGTGACTGGCGCTGCGACCATCCCTCCCCAGAATAACGAGCCCACGCAAGGCGTGTGAGAAAAGCCGCGAAGAGACCACGCCGGGTGTGACGGATACCGCGAGAACAATGAGCCCACGCAAGGTATGTGAGAAGAGCCGCGAAGAGACCACGCCAGACGTGACGGATACCGCGAGAACAACGAGCCCACGTAAGGTGTGTGAGAAGAGCCACGAAGAGACCACGCCGGGCGTGACGGATACCGCGAGAATAATGAGCCCATGCCAGACATGTGAATACGCCGGAAGTGTGGGTAGGAGCGCTCGCTCCGCAGACCCAAGCCTACATTGTCTGTCGAGTCAGAACGGAGAAGCCAAGGCAGGATTTTGACATGGTCAAAGTCATTTTAAGGAAACCCTGGATACAAACGCCACTCGTCCAACGGTCAGCAATGACCAATCGGCATCCAACAGGTGCAAGATGTTGTCCGAATCCACCAAATGGTGTGTCTTCAAGTGCCAATTCTTTCCAATAATAATGTCGTAGGCACCTTTAAGATCAAACGCAGTGTATCAGCCTGTAATATCTGCGTAGTTCCCAGTGACACCCTGTATACATCCATTAAGCCAGACCTGGTATCTGTTCTTGGGAGGGTGTTTGGTTCCAGCTGTGATGATTGACATGCACCCAGCATGTCGAAAGGGTAAACCGAGCTGTTTTGCGAATGCGGTATCAATATAACAGTGTGAAGCGCCCGGGTCCATTAGGGTGTAGGCTGAGCGAGTTTTGGAAAGAGAGGTTTGGACTTTAGCGTAAAAACATAACAAATCACTTTTATCATTAATGTCTTTCTGTATAACATTAAGGTTTGTCAAATAAAGTCTTGCTGCCTCTCATTCCTTAGTAGGAGAATGCCCTGTCACTCCTACTGAGTACCTTTTCCCTCGCTCTGTCCCACCTTACTAGTCTTATCCCATTCCGATCCGCCGAAGTCCAACACATCCGTCAGTCCTCCATTATCAAGCTTTTCCTGACAAGATCCTGCCTCGACTTCTCCGTCCTGGCTCGACAGGCAACGTAGGCTTGGGTCTGCGGAGCGAGCTCTCCTACTCACACTTCCGGCGTATTCACACGTCTGGCGTGGGCTCGTTGTTCTCGCGGTATATGTCATGCCCGGCGTGGTCTCTTCGCGGCTCTTCTCACACACCTTGCGTGGGCTAGTTCTTCTCGCGGTATCCATCACGTCCGGTGTGGTCTCTTCATGGCTCTTCTCACACGCCTTGCGTGGGCTCGTTGTTCTTGTGGCATCCATCACGCCCGGCGTGGTTTCTTCGCGGCTATTCTCACACGCCTTGCGTGGGCTCATTGTTCTCGCAGTATCCGTCACGCCTGGCGTGGTCTCTTCGTGGCTTTTCTCACACGCCTCGCATGGGCTTGTTGTTCTGGGGAGGGATGGTCGCAGTGCCGGTCACAGGGATCGAGAGGTAGGTCTGTGGAGAGAGATAATAGATTGCGTGGAGAAGAATCTCCAGACTAGCTACTGCGCCCTTCCTTTATACCTTTCCTTTCCTCTGTGGAATCACAGCTTGCCCGCAAGACTGACACAGTTCCTCCCTAGGTCATCATGACTCAATCGCTGCACCCAAGGAAACACACGATCCTACTTGGCCCTTCATCCTCCCGCAATACGCAAGGCAGACACACACAACAGTAGGGAAACAACAAGGTGAGCAATAAACATAACACAGAGTAAAGCGAGGCAGACACGCAGACAGTAAGGAAACAAGCGGGGAAAATCCTGGGCGGCCCGCGACCAGGTTCTGAGGAATATCGCTACCGGCGCAATATTGGCAGGGGCTGGGATACTGCGGCTAGGCGCATAGGATGACGGTGGCCGTGGCGGCGGAGATAAGGATCAGCAATAGTGTGGTGAGGGTGAGCACGGCGCCCGCGGTGGCGCCTAGAAGCCTGTCGTGCCAAGTTCGTGACAGTAGGTCCCCCGTCCAGACCGAAGCTCCGACGAGGTCAGGCCGGTTGGCTGTCATGTGGCGGTGGATCGGAGTGCGGTAGATGCGGATGGGTCAGCTAGCCTGCTGCCGTGTTTGTTGTTCGTTTATTTGCTGCTGTTCAGCGGTGATAGTTTCCAGGGTTCGTGCCATCCTCTGGAGTTGTCGTTGGTCGGCGTTGTGTTGGTCGCACAACGTCTGGGCCAGCAGGCGCTGGATCCCGCAGTTATGGCGGGCTTCTTGTATGACTGTGTTCTGGACCGTGGTGATGATTTCCGCCACCAGGCGGATTTGGACGTCCGGGGGCGTAGCCACCTCGGCGTCGGGGCTTTTTTCGGCGGCCGCGGGAGCCTCCTGGGGTGGCATGATGTCGGCCAGTGGCGCGCGCTGCGCGGTGCTTTGGCAACATAGGTGGTGGTCGTTCAAGTTTACCAGGAATCGGCAGTCGGGGCAGACCCGCTTTCCCTTCTGCCAATCGGCGCAGGCCTTGCGTGGGTTGAGGTGTCTCACACGGATGACTTCGGCCAGCTCGAATGGGTAGGCGTTGGGGCAGTCGCACTGCTGGTGGCTCCGGCGGCGGTGGTCATTGCCACGTCGCGGATAGTAGTTGTTGTCCTTAATTTGGCGGTGAGTGTTGCAGTAGTCATTGTAGCAAGCCGTCCAGTGGAGGGAGACGTGATCGTTGGTATGGGGATGTCCTACAGCAGACAGCGGCGGCGAAGGTGCGGCGGGAGGAATACCCCAATTGTTGTTGGGCTCGGTCGTGGTAGGGAATTCGGAAACGGGGTTGTTGTCGTCGGGGAAGGTCTAGCCTTCGTTGGTGTCGATCGTGGCGGTAGTGGACATATAGCTAATATTGGGGGGCAGGTTTCTCAGGGTACTCCTCGTGGAACTGGTGGATGAGGTCGGGAGAGTTTTCAAAGTTGCGGCTGGGTACCAGGTACGTTCGGGGTCGTGGAAGCCGGTCCACTTGACTCGATACTGTATCTGGTTTCTATGGTGTCAGCGTGGTCTCTTCGCGGCTCTTCTCACACGCCTTGCGTGGGCTCGTTGTTCTCGCGGTATCCGTCACGCCCAGCGTGGTCTCTTTGCGGCTTTTCTCACATGCCTTGCGTGGGCTCGTTGTTCTGGGGAGGGATGGTCGTAGTGCCGGTCACAGGGATAGAGAGGTAGGTCTGTGGAGAGAGATAATAGATTGCGTGGAGAAGAATCTCCAGACTAGCTACTGCGCCCTTCCTTTATACCTTTCCTTTTCTCTGTGGAATCACAGCTTGCCCGCAAGACTGACACAGTTCCTCCCTAGCTCATCATGACACAATCGCTGCGCCCAAGGAATCACACGATCCTACTCGGCCCTTCATCATCCCACAATACGCAAGGCAGACACGCACAACAGTAGGGAAACAACAAGGTAAGCAATAAACATAACACAGAGTAAAGCGAGGCAGACACACAGACATTAAGGAAACGTCAAGCACAACGTGGTAAGCAATAAACATAACACAGAGTAAAGCGAGGCAGATACGCAGACAGTAAGGAAACGTCAAGCGCAACGTGGTAAGCAATAAACATAAAACAGAGTAAAGCCAGGCAGACACGCAGACAGTAAGGAAACAAGCGGGGAAAATCCTGGGCGGTCCGCGACCAGGTTCTGAGGAATATCGCTACCGGCTCAATATTGGCAGCGGCTGGAGTACTGCGGCTAGGCACGTAGGATGACAGTTGCCGTGGCGGCAGAGACAAGGATCAGCCATAGTGTGGCGAGGGTCAGCGCGGCGCCCGCGGTGGCGCCTAGGAGCCTGTCGCACCAGGTTCGTGACATCAACATACATTTGGAGCGTGATGTCTGGCTTTTTCACCAAGATTATCTGTGCTGCGTAACATGAATGTGAGTCCATCACCCACCCGTTTGCGAGTAACTTCTTGATCTGTACCTTGAATTCCATCCTTTCGGACTGTGTCATCCGGTATGGCGGTCGGTGTGGAATTTTTGCTGTAGGATTTTTATGGATGTGTAAATCATGATCTGCTGGTGGTTATATGCCGCTCAGTGGCTGAAAGAGGTCGTCAAAATCCCGACGGATTTGAACTCTCCACTTCTCCCAGTCTGCCAAAACAGATTCATCCTCACCCAATTCCTTGCCCCCCTGTCGTTCACAGATGTTGATCACGAATATCCTGACGCCACTGGCTTTTGCCATTGCCCGTCGCGCCTCGTTTGCGGATATCAGGTTGATGGATGCCGCTAGAATTACCGCTTCGCAGTGGTTGTGAACGTTCTGGTAGCAGCCCTGGTGCGGTTGAAGTCCTTTTAAGGAAGGCCTGGATATGAACGCCGGTTGTCTATCCGTCAGCAACAAGCAATCAGCATCCAACAGGTGCAAGACGTTGCCCAAATCCAACAAATGACGTGTCTTCGAGTGCCAATTCTTTCCAATAATAATGTCGTAGGCACCTTTAAGATCAAACACAGTGTACCAGCCTGTAACATCTACGTAGTTCCCAGTGATGCCCCGTATACATCCGTTAAGCCAGACCTGGTATTTGTCCTCAGGAGGGTGTTTGGTTCCAGCTGTGACAATTGACATGTGCCCAGCATGTCGACAGGGTAAAGCGAGCTGTTTTGGGAATGCAGTATCGATATAACAGTGTGAAGCACCCGGGTCCATTAGGGTGTAGGCTGAGCTAGTTTTGGAATGAGAGGTTTGGACTTTAGCGTAAAAACGTAACAAATCACTTTTATCATTAATGTCTTTCTGTTTAACATTAAGGTTTGTCAAATAAAGTCTCACTGCCTCTATTTCCTTAGTAGGAGGACGCCTTGTCACTCCTACTATGCACCTTTTCCCTCACTCTGTCCCACCTTACTAGTCTTATCCCAGTCAGATCTGCCCAAGTCCAATACATTCGTGAGTCCTCCATTATCATCAAGCGTTTCCTCCTCTGACCAACCTCTGCCAAAGTACGCACCGGACCTTGCCTCTGGATCATCAGGTTGTTGACATGTTTGGGTGGTGCACATCAATTAGGTTGGTTGGCGCCAGTATGGTAGGAAGGGTGACCAGTACGGTACAGTGACTGCTGCGTTGGTGTCGACTGGTAGGATGGTTGACGCTGCATCTGGAGTCCCTTGCACCCTCCCTCATGTCCTCCTCAAGATTTGAATTGTGCCGTATGGTTGTCCGTGATTGGAGTGCCGCATCGACGTGTGATGTGACCAAACCCAAGGCAACGGTGGCACTGTATCCTTCCATCGACGACCATATTTAGTTCGTCATTCTCGATATTACTCAAGTCCATCGGATCGCCTTAAGCGGTGGTAACGTTTGGGGAGAGGGCCAGGGTGCCGCTTCCGGATGGCATTGGGAGAAATGGCAGAGTGTGTGTACCAACGATATCCATCATGCCGAACAATGTCATCTGCTTCTGACTGTCGCCGCGAAGAATATCCATAAGACGTACCTGCTGGGATATATCGTTTTGCGTCGCTTCAGGCAGCTTGATTAGGTATTCCTCCCACAGCAGGTTTTCCCTCGTAATGGTGAGCGACCCACCCAGAATGGTGATCAGTTCCAATGCTCTCTGGTTGAAGGACAAAACCTGCGGGCGGCTGAACTTCAACGCATACCATTCGTAGCGAATTACCGAAATAGCCCATTCCGGAACATACTGGCACTTGATGAGGACCTTCACGGCGTCCCATGTGGTATTGTAGTTGTAATCCTTTGGTGGGATAGTATCCACACCCTGTTTCTTCATGCAGTTCTCGAACCAGTGGAACACTTTGGTGGTGAGAAATCGCCAGAAGTCGTCGATCTTCTGATTGTCTTCGGATACCTTTCGACAGACTGCTACACTCTGTCGAACGTAGTGCTGCACGTCTTCAAGAAATTGAGCGACAACCTCCAAGTCCTGAGAACCATCAAACCTCTTTGGCTCATCCGGCTTAATTTTTTGAATGATCAGGTTTTGGCTCGAGGCCCCGTCTTGTAGTTTTGCGGTTTGTTCGCTGATGGCAAAGAGGTGATCTCAGCTCGGCTTACCAACCGCTGTCCCCTCCTCTGCCTTACGAAGTTGGTGCTCCAATGTTACACCCGAGGGTAACTAAGGGGAATAAAGTACAAGGAGAAAGGTAGCGAACTGGTAAGTCACATGAATTAGGAATACCCAAAGAAGTCTCGGGGCCTTGGAAAGCAGTTCGGCAAGAGAAAGCAGAGCAAAGGTAACCTCGGCAGGTGATGGATCTGAGGCCAGCCTGCCAGGTAGACCCGACCCACTACCGACTCTTGTAGACGCTGCATATGAGAACGAGATAAGGGAAGAAACTAGCTTCCTGCAAGTCATACACTATAAGCGGGGCTCATGTTGCAAGACAGGTCAGAGAGAGTCTAGATGGGAGATAAGACCTTGAGTTAGAACCTTACAGCCGAGATGGACGGACGTAAGAATAACTCCGGAGAACGGCCAGCGGCAAAACAAGGAAGGACGACGAACTCCGAAAGAGTTTTGTCTGATCCTGACTAGAACCTCAATAGGAATCCGGCATAGTCCGAAAGACTAGCGACCGGTGGAATAGGAGGTTGCCGACTGATTACCTCCACCCTTATCGCTAGAACTGGTCAGGACCAATCAAACCCAGGTGCTGAAACCCTTTGGGTACGCAGGTCTTGAGACTGAACCCCTGGCGTATCGATAGGAAGAAAGAATCAGGTGATGAAAGAAACTTCGCATATATACCACTCGAAACTCCGCCAGAAAGAACCTGTTACACCTCAGTCCGGAACACCAGAGAGGATGGATAGCTACGTAGTCAGGGCACGTAAGACTTTACCTAATACCGCTCGAAGGGGGAAGTCGAGCCCAGTCAGCTTCAGAGAGTCTAGGTGGGAGATAGCCTCGGGATTAGACCTTACGGCCGTAACGGACCTAAGGGGCTAATCTCCAGACGAACTGCAAACGCAACTAAATACGAGATACGAGGAGTGAGGTCATAGAACCAATATCTTCTCCTTCTCTGATAGGCCGGTAAAACCCCTCACCCATAGGGCTTGAGGGGTTTACGCGGTGCGGGGATCAGTCGGCGTATCGTTAGACTGACCAGAACCAATGAGGTTGTAAGGACCAAGCCTGTGGGGTTCCGGGGCCTTGACTGGCGGACAAAGCCTCCTGAGAAAAGGATAGGAAGTACGGGTTCTCTAGAGGAACCATGTGACGCCGCAAGAAGGCTATATAGCAAGGCAAGAATCCTGCTCGGTGGAAAGGAAAGAGAGAACAGCACCGAACGCCCGCTCAGCAAAAACAAAAACCCCACAAACAAGATCTAAGATTATTCCGTTGTGAATTATCGAAAGTAGCCTGATTACCTTTGATTCTACCCACACTCCGGTTACAATACAACCCCAGTGTCACACTATAATCTTGATCTCAAGATCACCCTACTTTCATGACTTGCTTCAACGTTACCTACTTCGAAGACCACCTCTATCTACTCGAACTATCCACCTTCTTGGAACCTAAGTCCCAATACTCCTTCGACTACACCTTTCAGTTAATCAACGACGAAATCTCAAAATACGAACAGTGGGAAGAATTCTTCGACAGACCAAAACCGATCCACAAAACAATCGAGTGCACCCCATACCATTGGTATACCCAGCAGTGGTGGAATTGCGCGCTACTATCCCAACCTGCCGATTTCGACGAAGACGAATTACTTGACCTCTTCGACTATCATTTCGACTACGATTCGACCATATACAGTGGAGATTTCCTAGACCATTACTAGACGAATGTCAACTTCATCCGACTTCAACATACTCCTACTGGAAGCCCCACGAGACCTGCTTCAGATCACCGATGGAACTCCACCACCCGAGCAAGCGATAGAACTAGCCAACCCCACAGTCTGGGTGCGGACCATGGCACAGCAGCAAAGACAAGCAGAAAATGACCTCAGACAGCTCACTGAGCTATGCGGCAACACGATCGATAGGACCGATCAGCGAATGCAACGAATCGAAGAAGCCCACAAAACACTGGCAGACGGCACACGGTACGTATATGACCGGGTACACGCTAACGAAGAGATCGCAGAAGCCTGGGTTCGCACCGAGTTGGCCAATGCGGTGAACGCTTATCAAACGCTCGCGCATAACGTTTGGCAAGCCATTCTGGAACGAACCGACGAGGACAACCAACGGCAGATATGCCAAGCAACCCAGCTCACCCGGGTCAATGATGCCCTTGCATTCCTCGCCGAAGCTAACACTGCCCGAAGCCAGTACCTGGCCACCTTTCAAGGTAATGTGGAGCTATGGGCCGCTGACCATCAGAGGAAGATGAGCAGAATGGAAGAGGATCTACGTCGAGCCAGGGAAGAGATTCAGTGAATTGCAACCCGAATTCCCCTCCCAGGATCACCAAGGCCGAGGGCACCTAGCCTGGAACCACTGCAGCTTTGGCTAAGCCCGGCAAAGATACCCAGTACCAGTGCTGCATCAATACTGGCGGCACTACCACCCTTGCCAATACGACCAACTCTCCGGAGTCCGATCCGACTCACCCCCGCCCCCGCTACCCGGAGGCAAAGGCGACCCACCATTCCACTGTCAAGCCTACCGCTACCACCTCTCCCGCTGTTGCCAGCAGTTGGAACCACAGGAGGAGGAGGAACAGGACCTCCGCCGGGACCCCGACAGCCGGTCGGCTCACCCTCGCCCTCGCCTTTGACGCCACCCAGTGGAGACGACGAGGACCTATACATACAGAACCTTCCCGCGGGAAGACCCCCGCCTGGTATGAGGGAACCCACCTGTGCACAGGTCGCCACTATGCTCATGCCAGAAGAAATAGCAAGGCTGGTGGGAGCGGGAATTGTGGTGGCACGAGCTCCAGAAAGACCGGAACAGCCAGCAAACCGGATAAACACCTCAAGGCTGAAAATGGAGAATCCCGAAAAATTTGACGGAAAAAGTTCGTCCGCTTTCAACCAATGGTGGGAATTGGTCAAGATGTATCTGGGATTCAACCCAGAAACGATCGACCGGCAGAAGATCGTCTGGATCGGAACTCTCCTGACGGACACCGCCTTGGTATGGCACCTCCACCGGTACCGTGAGCTGCGAGAGAACGACACGTGGGCCAATTACTCAGTGGCCATTCAGGCAGAATAACGGAACGAGCGTGAAGCAGCGGACGCCCAGCTCAAACTGGGCCAACTCAAATACCAGGGGTCCATACACGCCTACCTAACGGAGTTCCGGACACTCAACATCTTCGCACGGGCGACCGGGGAGGCATTGAGGGAGAAAATCGACCTGGCTATGCCAGACGCAGTGTTGGACATTTGATTCGCCCATTACCTGGAGGACTTCGCGGACGACGAAGGATTCTTGCAAGCTACCCATCAAGCAGGCCTGCAAGTAGAAAAGAAAAAAGCCCTAAAGCAGGCCCGGGAGGCTGCCTGGCCCACCGGCAACATCCAGTCCGAGGAAAAGAAAAAAGAGGAAAAGAAAAGAAATCCGCCTGCGGAAAAACCGGACAATGGCAGCAAGAACCAAAAAACAGGGGACGAATTCGGGAAACCCGGCTCCTGGGGATCATACGAAGCAGCGTTGGAAGGTGTTCCCCGTGCAGAACGAGCTGAGCTCCGTCAAAAGGGATGTCATGGTTGCAGAAGGACGGGGCATCGTTCGCATAAGTGTTATGCGAAAACCATGACTAACGGTACGGAACTCCCTCAGACACCCTGGATGGTGTCGGCAGGGAACAAACGACAAAGGGAAGGAGAGGAACCAACTCCCCCGACCAAGGTACAGAAGATCTCGGTGGCTGAGGCAATGGACACGGAGCCAACCTTCCAAGACCCCATATGGGAGGAGGAGGATTTTTGAAGGGTCAGAGGTCACGGCCGAGCCTCAGTGTCAGAATAAGGGGCGTCCGGAGATGACGGACCGGAGAGGGCGTCCGGAGATGACGGACCGGAGAGGGCGTCCGGAGATGACGGACCAGAGGCAACATGTCCGGAGATGACAGCAGCCTTAGTCTCCGAGCACCGGCTCGGGAGAAGTCTTCCGTCCTTTCCCCTTGGCGAGTTCCTCAGGCGTGTTGTATATAGAGAGAATGTTTTTCCTTCGACCTTGTATCAATCAACAAGTTCACTATCTTCGTCTCTATCGATCCCTATATTCCAACAGGTTATGAGCCCGGATTGAACGCTCTACCAATCCGAAACCTATCGATAATCGATCCCGCCGATATTTGCACCCGCCTCGCTCCAGCACCTCATCCCTGCACTCTCGTTTTTAAGCCTCAACTCCTGTGTGCCTTATTGCCAAGCTTTAGTTCTCCAACAAAGA
>Ga0307516_10005429_pt1 | contig 15262 bp, 16 predicted proteins | sample 19_EM_MG_FD_203310 | JGI IMG/M metagenome (GOLD analysis project Ga0307516, IMG submission 203310) | Populus trichocarpa ectomycorrhiza microbial communities from riparian zone in the Pacific Northwest, United States - 19_EM | ecosystem: Host-associated > Plants > Roots > Unclassified | place...
CGAGGAGGAGATCGGCGAGTACAGCGGGACCCGGAAGGAGATCCGGCCCGTCACCATCGCCACCTACCAGGTGCTGACGACCAGGCGGAAGGGGATCTACCCCCACCTGGAACTCTTCGACTCCCGTGACTGGGGTCTGATCCTCTACGACGAGGTGCACCTCCTGCCCGCGCCCGTCTTCAAGTTCACCGCCGACCTCCAGGCCCGGCGCCGCCTCGGTCTGACCGCGACCCTCGTCCGCGAGGACGGCCGGGAGTCGGACGTGTTCTCCCTCATCGGGCCGAAGCGGTTCGACGCGCCCTGGAAGGAGATCGAGGCGCAGGGCTACATCGCGCCCGCCGACTGTGTAGAGGTGCGCGTCAACCTCACGGACTCCGAGCGGCTCGCGTACGCCACCGCCGAGACCGAGGAGAAGTACCGCTTCTGCGCGACGACCGCGACGAAGCGGAAGGTCACGGAGGCGATCGTGCGGCGGTTCGCCGGTCAGCAGATTCTCGTCATCGGCCAGTACATCGACCAACTCGACGAGCTGGGCGAGCACTTGAACGCGCCGGTGATCAAGGGCGAGACGTCCAACGCCCAGCGGGAGAAGCTCTTCGGCGCCTTCCGCGAGGGCGAGATCAGCGTCCTCGTCGTCTCCAAGGTCGCCAACTTCTCCATCGACCTGCCCGAGGCGACCGTGGCCATCCAGGTCTCCGGCACCTTCGGCTCCCGCCAGGAGGAGGCCCAGCGCCTCGGCCGCGTCCTGCGCCCCAAGGCCGACGGCCACAAGGCCCACTTCTACTCGGTCGTCGCGCGCGACACGATCGACCAGGACTTCGCCGCCCACCGCCAACGCTTCCTGGCCGAACAGGGCTACGCGTACCGGATCATGGACGCGGACGAGATCCTCGCGGAGAGCTGAGCCCGGAGAAGCCGTAAGCGGTCGCCGTAAGTGATCTCTGGGTCACTTACGGAGTATGCCCGCTTCCTCGCCGTACTCTCCGAGGACGACCACGCTGAACGCGGCGCCCGCGAACACTTTTATGGCGCGCAGGGCATTGCCCAGGCGATGGGGGTGGCTGCCGCCGGTGGCCGGTGTGGCACCGGACGGGCGGACGGGGACCGGGTGGATGGTTGCTGCGCTCATGAATCCATGGTGCGTCTTGGGACATAAGACCGGCATCGGTCCAGAGAGCCAACCTCGAAGCCGCCCGAGTACGCCTCCGGGCTGACCCCTTCCCCCGTCGGGTGGAGGGGTCGTCCCCTAGGGGACGGAAAACGATTGGCCCTCACCGGGCCCGCGTCACTAAACTCTCCGCTCTTGCCCGCCTCCCCGCAGGGAGTGCCGCCGCCCGGACGGAAACCGGCCGGCATCCACCCAGCACGCACTCAGCAGCCGCACCAGCAGGTCCTCCGGAGGCACCCCCTTGTCCACGCCCGCCGCCGACCCCCTCGGTGATCCCCTCGACGACCCCCTCGCCCGCGAACGCACCCACCTCGCCTCCTCCCGTTCCGCGCTGCGCGCCATGCGCGAGGACGTCGAGTCCCTCGACATCAAGGATGTCGCCGCGAACTGGGTCAACGCCCAGATCCTGGCCCGCCAGATCGACGAGCGCATCAAGGCGCTGGCCGACCTCAGCGACACCCCGCTGTTCTTCGGCCGCCTCAACTACCTGCACGCTCCCGGCGCCGAGCAGGCGGAGGGCGCGGAGGGAGAGCAGTTCTACATCGGGCGCCGACATGTGCACGACGGCGACGGCGACCCGATGGTCATCGACTGGCGGGCGCCGGTCTCGCAGCCGTTCTACCGGGCGTCGAAGAAGGACCCGCAGGACATCTCGCTGCGCCGCCGCTTCGGATACACGGGCGGCGACCTGACGGCCTACGAGGACGAGCACCTCATGGACCCGGCCGAGGCCGCCGCCACCAGCAAGCTGCTCCAGCAGGAGATCGAACGGCCCCGCGTCGGCCCGATGCGCGACATCGTCGCCACCATCCAGCCCGAGCAGGACGAGATCGTGCGGTCCGGACTCGGCGGGACGGTGTGCGTGCAGGGCGGGCCCGGTACCGGGAAGACCGCCGTCGGGCTGCACCGCGTCGCCTACCTCCTCTACGCCCACCGCGAGCGGCTCGCCCGCACCGGCACCCTCGTCATCGGGCCGAACAAGTCCTTCCTCCACTACATCGAGCAAGTCCTGCCCGCGCTGGGCGAGTTGACGGTCCGTCAGGGTACGGTCGACGACCTGGTCGCCCATGTCGAGGTGCGTGGCACGGACGAGGCCCCGGCCGCCGTCATCAAGGGCGACGCACGGATGGCGGAGGTCCTGCGGAGGGCCGTCTACTCGCACGTGAGCATCCCGACCGAGCCGGTGATGGTGGTCCGCGGCTCGCGCCGCTGGCGGGTCCCGGCGTACGAACTGGAAGCCATCGTGCGGGAGTTGCTCGACCGCGACATCCGCTACGGCGCCGCCCGCGAGGCCCTGCCGCAGCGCATCGCGCATACCGTGCTGGTGCAGATGGAGCGGTCGGGGGAGGCGCCTGACGACCGGGTGCAGGACGCCGTGGCGCGCAACGCGGCGGTGAAGGCGGTCGTCAAGGCGGTGTGGCCGCCGGTCGAGCCGGAGAAGCTGGTGCTGCGGCTGCTCACTGACGCGGACTTCCTCGCCGTCCACGCGGACGGGATCCTCGACGAGGACGAGCAGAAGACGATCCTCTGGTCGAAGCCGGTGCGGAGCGTGAGGGCCGCCAAGTGGGCTGCCGCGGACGCCGTGTTGATCGACGAGGCGACCGACATCGTCCAGCGGACGCACTCGCTCGGGCATGTGGTGCTCGACGAGGCGCAGGACCTCTCCCCCATGCAGTACCGCGCGGTCGGCCGCCGCTGCACCACCGGTTCGGCGACTGTCCTCGGCGACCTCGCGCAGGGCACCACGCCCTGGGCGACGCGGAGTTGGGACGAGGCGCTGGCCCATCTCGGCAAGTCGGACGGTGTGATCGAGGAGTTGACGGCCGGTTTCCGCGTGCCGACGGACGTCATCACCTACGCCTCCCGGCTGCTCCCCCACATCGCGCCGGGCCTGACCCCGGTCGCCTCGGTCCGTGAGAACCCGGGCTTCTTCGACCTCCGGGAGACGACCGGGACGGCCGAAGTGGTCGCCGCCTGCGAGGAGTTGCTGCGCAACGAGGGTTCGACGGGCCTGATCGCGGCGGACGCCCGCGTCCCCGAGCTGGCACAGGCCCTGACGGCGGCGGGCATCGGCTACATCGACCCGGGCGAGGAGACTACCGTGGACACGCGGCTGACGCTGATCCCGGCCTCGCTCGCGAAGGGTCTGGAGTACGACTACGTGGTCCTCGACGAGCCGCGGGCCGTGGTCGACGGCGAACCGGACGAACGCACCGGCCTGCGCCGCCTGTACGTCTCCCTCACCCGAGCGGTGTCGGGCCTGATCGTCACGCACGCGGCCCCGCTGCCGCCCCAACTCGCCTAATCAGGCAGGGATTTGATCAGCGAGTCAAGCAGGCCGGGGAACCTCGCGTCCAGGTCGTCCCGCCGCAGCTGCACATAGCGGTTGCGGCCGACGGCCCGGGTCGAGGTGAGCCCGGCCTCACGCATGATCTTCATGTGGTGCGAGACGGTCGACTTGTGCAGATGGGCGACGCCGAGCTCTTCGGGCGAACAGCTGAACCGCCGCCCCGCCGCGTACACCTTCAGCAGCGAAAGCCGCACCGGATCGGCCAGCGCCTGCAACACCTTGACCAGCTCGATGTCCTCGACGTCCGGCTGCGGCAGCCACTCGTTCTCCGCCTCGCTCACGCGCGCACCCCTCTCCGTACCGTTTGACAATCATCCAACAGTCTCTATTGTTTGACCAACGTCAAACCATTGCGCAGTCCTGCGCCGGACGCACCTGGGGGACCCGTGCGCCTACGCCTGCTCCTGCTCGCCCTCGGCACCTTCGCCGTAGGAACCGACGGCATGGTGACGGCCGGCATCCTGCCGCTCGTCGCCCGCGATCTGGACGTCTCGATCTCGGTCGCCGGACAGATGGTCACCGTCTTCGCCCTCTCCTACGGCGTCCTCGCCCCGATCCTGGCCACCGTCACCGCCCGCTGGCCGCGCCGCCGCGCCCTCCTCACGGCACTCACCGTCTTCAGCGCCGCCAACGCCCTTACGGCGCTTGCCCCTTCGTACGACGCCCTGCTCGCCACCCGTGTGCTGGCCGCCGTAGGAGCCGCCCTCTACACCCCCACCGCGAACGCCGTGGCGACGACCCTGGTGCCGGCCGAGCGGCGCGGGCGGGCGATCGCGGTCGTGATGGGCGGACTGACCGTCGCGACCGCGCTCGGGGTGCCGCTGGGCACCTGGATCGGCCGTACGGACTGGCGGCTCACGATGTGGCTGGTGACCGGGCTGGGCGTGGCCGCGTTCGCGGGTCTGGCGGCGCTGCTGCCCGAACTCCCGCAGCCGGCGGCCGCGTTGAGCCTGAGCGCGCGGTTCGCCCCGCTCGCCGACCGTCGGGTGCTGGGCGCGGCCGGCACCACCTTCCTGGTCTTCCTGTCCTTCCAGACGACGTTCATCTACTACACCGTGGCCACCCGGCACGCGACCCACGGCTCCCAGGACCGGCTGACCCTGCTGCTCCTGGTGTCCGGCTGCGCGGCGGTCGCGGGCTCGTCGCTGGGCGGGCGGCTGATCGACCGGTGGGGCCCCCGGGTGGTGATCCTGTCCGCGAGCACCGCGTACGTGGCACTGTCGGCCGCCGCTCCGTGGACGCTGCGCACCATGCCGACCGCGTTCGTCGCCGCCGCGCTCGCCCCGGTGTTCGGCTGGGCCATCATGGTCGGCCAGATCACCCGCGTCACCTCGCTCGACCCCGCCAACGCACCCGTGCTGATCTCCCTCAACAGCAGCGCCCTCTACCTGGGCATGGCCGCGGCCGGTGGCACCGGCAGCCTGGCACTGAGCCTCTTCGGCGACCGCTGGTTCCTGCTGGCGGGAGCGGGACTCGCCCTGCTGGCGACGGCCGTGGCCGCCGTGACGACACGGCCGGTACCGCGGCCACACGCGTCCACCAAGACCCCGGAACCGGCCCGCACTTGAGAGCGTGCACGGCGCCCGCCACGGCCGACCGCGCCTCAGCCGTCGAGCGCCGCCCGCCACTCCCCCACCGCCGCCGCAGACACCGGCCGCTCCCAGCCCTCCGGGCGGGCCGCCCCGCCGATGTGGAAGGCGTCGACCCCGGCGGCGCGCAGGGTGGGGACGTGGTCCAGGCGGAGGCCGCCGCCGACCAGGATGCGCTGTTCGTAGCCGGGTTCGCCGTGCAGGGCCGCCTCGCGGAGCAGGGCGGGGAGGCCGTCGTCGACGCCGTCGGCCGAACCGGCGGTGAGGTAGGTGTCGAGGCCGGGCAGGTCGGCGAGCTGCTTGCGGAGGGCGTCGCGGTCGGCGGCGCGGTCGATCGCGCGGTGGAACGTCCAGGCGCAGCCGTCCAGTTCGGCGACGACGCGTTCCACCGCGTCCAGGTCGACCCCGCCGTCCGGGTCGAGGAACCCGAGCACGAACTGGTCGGCGCCGGCGGTCCGCAGCTCCCCGGCGACCCGTACCAGCCGGTGCACGTCACCCGCGGCGAAGCCGTCCGCGAGGCGGATCATCACGCGCAGGTCGATGTCCACGGCGGCGCGGATCGCGGCGAAGGTCTCGACCGGCGGGGTCAGTCCGTCGGCCGCGATGTCGGTGACCACTTCGAGGCGGTCCGCGCCTCCGGCCTGGGCGGCGATCGCGTCCTCGGCGCCGAGGGCGATCACCTCCAGGACTGCACGCGTGCTCATAGGACCCCTTCCGTCGTGTTCCCTGGAGCGGCTACAGGTCTAGTCCAATCTCAGGGTACGCGGGCGGGCCGGGGGCCGCGAGATCACCCCCGTCGGCGAGGCCCTACGGCCGTCCGGTCAGCCGAAGATGTTCAGCTCCTCCGCCTTCGCGCCCGCCAGCTCGTACGTCGTCCCGTCCGGCACCGGGCGCCCCGAGTACAGCCGTACAAGCGTGGCCGCGTCGCCGATGTACCGGGCGGGGGTGCGGTCGCCCGACACGTCGCCCAGGCGCAGCGGATCGTCCAGGTCGTCGAGGTCGGCGTGGAGAGGCTGGTGCCTTTTCTGACGGGTCACAAGGCCGAGAAGGGTTAGAGCGGACCCCAGCCTTTCGCCCCCATAGGCCCCGGGCTCGCCGAGGGTGTCCCGTACGTCGCCGGCGTGCACCCACTCGCCGAGCGCGACCGCGTCCAGGACCCCGCCCGCGCGGGCGATCACCGCACCGGCCTCGGTCATCCCGCGCTCCAGTTCGTCGAGGACCCGCGCGTTGCTCCAGTCCGCGCGCTCGGCGATGTCCCGGTCGTTGGCCTCCGGCGAGAACACCCCCTCCTCGAACCGGCGCTCCACCACCCGGATCAGCGCGGACGAGCAGTGCGCGAGCACGTCCCGCACGGTCCACCCCGGACACGCGGCGGTCGCCAGCGCGAAGTCCTCCTCGGAACGGGAACGCAGCAGCGGAATCAGCGCGTCGCGCTCACCGGCGAGAAGCCGCCCGGGCAGTTCGGGATCACGTACGTCGTGTGTCGTATCGGCGTAAGTCATGGGTTCCACGCTAGGCCGGGCCACGGGGGGAAAATAAGGACCATGGCCGATCTCGACGCCCTTCGCGCCCGCTGGACCCGTGCTCTGGAAGGAGCCCGGGCGCCCGGCGGCGGACCCGACCCCCTGCCGTACGCGGACAATCTCCTCGCCCGCTGGCAGGAGCCGCAACGCCACTACCACACGCTCACGCACCTTACGGCGGTCCTGGACCACATCGACGTGCTGGCGGAGTACGCCGACGACCCGGACGTCGTACGGCTCGCGGCCTGGTTCCACGACGCGGTCTATCTCCCCGACCGGTCCGAGAACGAGGAGCGGTCGGCACGGCTGGCCGAACGGGCACTGCCCGAGGCCGGGGTGCCGGACGCGGAGACGGCCGAGGTCGCCCGCCTGGTCCGGCTCACCGTTACCCACGCCCCCGCCGACGACGACCGCGACGGCATGGTCCTGTGCGACGCGGACCTCGCGATCCTGGCCGCACCACCGTCGGCGTACGCCGCGTACACCGCCGCCGTCCGCGAGGAGTACCACTTCGTCCCCAACGACGCCTTCAGGGACGGCCGTTCGGCGATCCTGCGCCAACTCCTCTCCCTGCCACGGCTGTTCAGGACTCCGCACGGGCTGGCGGAGTGGGAGGCGACGGCGCGCTACAACCTGACGGGGGAACTTGCCCTGCTGGGCTCGGCGGACCCGAGTGCCGGGTGAGGAAGGCGAGTGGTGAAAGTGTTAATGACGGCAGGCCGGTGGTGGCCGCCCGTATGCTCCCCGGCATGGGGACCACGGGCGCACCACAGGTGGAAGAGGCCGTAGCGAGCTGTCTCGCGCTGCTGGGCACGGCGACGGACCGGGACTGGGACGGCGTGAAGGCCGACCGCCTGGAGTGGAGCTGCCGCTACACCGCCGAGCACATCGCCAGTGATCTCATCTCGTACGCAGGCCAGTTGGCCGGCCGCGCACGGCACGCGTACTTCCCCTTCGACATCGCGCTCGACGACGGCACCGACAACTCCGGTGTCCTGGACGTGATCGGGGCGACCGGCGCCCTGCTCGCCGCCGCCGTCCGCACCACCCCGCGCGAGGTGCGCGCCTTCCACCCGTACCCCTTCCGCAGCGCCAACCGCGAAGGCTTCGCCGCGATGGGCATCGCCGAGGTGCTGGCGCACACCCACGACATCGCCGCAGCCCTGGGGCTGGACTACCAACCGGCCCGGAAACTCGCCGAGTTCGTCCTCACCCGGATCTTCCCGCACGTCCGCCCCGGCGCCGACCCCTGGCGCACCCTGCTCTGGGCGACCGGCCGCGGCGAACTCCCCGGCCGCGCCCCCGTCACCGAGTGGCGCTGGCACAACAACCTCGTCCTCCCCGCCGAACGCCTCACCCTGGACGGCGTCCACCCGGCGGCCGCCGCCGACCTGGCCGCCGGCGGCGACGGCGGCTTCGAGTGGATCGACGGCGGCCCCTTCCAGGGCACCCGGGAGGCCGCGACCTTCATGACGAAGGCGTACCAAGCAGGCCTGCACCGCCCGGAGTTCGGCGTGTTCGCCCTGGTCCGCCACGAGGACGGCCGCGCGATCGGCGGCATGGGCTTCCACGCCGTACCCGACGAGGACGGCCGCACGGAGGTCGGCTACGACCTGGTGGAAGGCGCCCGCGGCCAGGGTTACGCGACGGAGGCGCTGCGCGCGCTGACCGGCTGGGCCCTGGCTCGGGACGACGTACGCACCGTCCTCGCGACCGTCGAACGCGACAACCTCGCCTCCCAGGCGGTGGTTTCCCGCGTGGGCTTCAAGCAGGTGGGCGAGGACGCCGACGAGCTGACCTACGAACTCCGCGGCTGAGCAACCGACTCGGGGACCGGCCGGCCAACTCGACTACCCTGCCCGCCCCTTGGGTCGGCGCAGCCCCGCCGCGGTCAGCAGCCGCACCACCTCACGGCTCCTGACCTCCACCGCCCCGGCGGCCACCGCGTCCGCGTAACGATGCGACGGGATGTCGTAGTGATCCCGCTCGAAGGCCCGGCGCGGCACGCTCAACTCCTCGGCGAACAGGTGGAGTTCGTCGTAGGAGACATCGCTGACGAGGTGCGACCACAGACGCCCGTGCCCCGGCCAGGTCGGTGGGTCGATGTACACGGTCACCGGGAACCCAGGTTTCCCACCGCGGCGACCTTCACACCCGCCTGGTGGCAGACCCAGTGCGGATCGGGTCCGAGCTCCGGTTCGACCTCCAGGGCGTGCGGGTCACCGGCCGAGCAGACCGGGCAGAGCGGCCAGCGGCCGTACGCCTCCAGCAGCGCGTCCTGCACGTCCTGCGCGACCAGGCCGGCCACGTAGTCGACGCCCTCCGGCCACTGCTCCACCCACCACCGCCGCTGCACGACGGACTCCTCCACCATCGACACCACGTCCGCCGCCACGACCTCGCGCGCGGCCAGGTCGGCGAGCACGAGCGCGCGAGCGGCGTGCAACGCCTGCTCCAGGGGACTGATGGGGTCGTTTGTGGGTTCTTCCATGCACCCATTGTGCGCACTCTTGACCACAACCCGGTTCCGAAAATATCTTTCAAAGGTGACCCAGGACGTGAAGGAAATTTTCGGAAACGGTTCCGGGAGTACGCCACCCGCGGCCCTGGCCGCCAAGGTGCGCACCCTCGCCCCCTCCATGACCCGCTCCATGCAGCGCGTCGCCGAGACCGTCGCCGCCGACCCGGCCGGCTGCGCGGCCCTCACCGTCACCGGCCTCGCCGAACTCACCGGCACCAGCGAGGCCACCGTCGTCCGCACCGCCCGCATCCTCGGCTACCCCGGCTACCGCGACCTGCGCCTTGCCCTCGCCGGGCTCGCCGCGCAGCAGCAGTCCGGGCGGGCGCCCGCCCTCACCACCGACATCGCGGTCGACGACCCGATCGCCGACGTCGTCGCGAAACTCGCCTACGACGAGCAGCAGACCCTCGCCGACACGGCCGCCGGCCTCGACACCGTTCAGCTCGGCGCGGCCGTCACCGCGCTCGCGAGCGCCCGCCGTACCGACATCTACGGCGTCGGCGCGTCCGGGCTCGTCGCCCAGGACCTCACCCAGAAACTCCTCCGCATAGGGCTCATAGCCCACGCCCACAGCGACCCGCACCTCGCCGTCACCAACGCCGTACAGCTGCGGGCCGGGGACGTGGCGATCGCGATCACCCACTCCGGGTCCACCGGTGACGTCATCGAACCGCTGAGAGTGGCCTTCGAGCACGGGGCCACGACCGTCGCGATCACCGGGCGGCCGGACGGGGCGGTGACGCAGTACGCCGATCACATTCTTACGACGTCCACGGCTCGGGAGAGTGAGCTGCGGCCGGCGGCGATGTCGTCGCGGACCAGTCAGTTGCTGGTGGTGGACTGTTTGTTCATCGGGGTCGCGCAGCGGACGTACGAGCAGGCTGCGCCGGCCCTGTCGGCGTCTTATGAGGCGCTGGCACATCGCCATAGGCGCTGACGGTTCGTGGTTGTCTGCGGGCCCGGTGGGGGCTGGTCGCGCAGTTCCCCGCGCCCCTGAAACTGGGCCCGAGTTACGAAGGGGCGCGGGGCTGTGCTCAATTTGCGGCTACCGCCGCGTGAGCGCGACCAGCCACAGCCGCCCCGCAGACAAAGAACAACAGAAAGAGCCGCTTCTCCATGTCCTCCACGTCCAACCCCCGTGATCTCCGCGCCGAGTTGGAGTCACTCACCACCGAAGCCTTCCGGCCGGAACTCGCCGGGATCGATCGACTCCCCACCCTCGACATCGCCCGCCTCATGAACGCCGAGGACGCCACCGTCGCCGCCGCCGTCGCGCAGCGGCTCCCCGAGATCTCCGCCGCCATCGACGCCGTAGCCGAACGGATGGGGCGTGGCGGCCGGCTGATCTACATGGGCGCCGGTACCGCCGGCCGGCTCGGCGTGCTGGACGCGTCCGAGTGTCCGCCGACCTTCAACACCGATCCCTCCCAGGTGGTCGGACTGATCGCGGGGGGCCCGGCCGCCATGGTCACCTCCGTCGAAGGGGCGGAGGACTCCCGCGAGCTGGCGGAGGCCGACCTCGACGCGCTCTCGCTGACCTCCGAGGACACGGTGGTCGGCGTCTCCGCCTCCGGACGGACGCCCTACGCGATCGCCGCCGTCGAGCACGCGCGCGGCCTCGGCGCGCTGACCATCGGGCTGTCCTGCAACGAGCACAGCGCGCTCGTTGCAGCCGCCGAGCACGGCATCGAGGTCGTCGTAGGACCCGAACTCCTCACCGGATCAACGAGGTTGAAGGCGGGCACGGCCCAGAAACTGGTCCTCAACATGCTGTCCACGATCACGATGATCCGGCTCGGCAAGACGTACGGGAACCTCATGGTCGACGTCCGCGCCTCGAACGAGAAGCTGCGCGCCCGTTCCCGCCGGATCGTCGCGCTCGCCACCGGCGCCGACGACACGGAGATCGAGCGGGCCCTCGCGGCGACCGACGGCGAGGTGAAGAACGCGATCCTTGTGGTCCTCGCGGGGGTCGACGGCCCGACGGCCGCCCGCCTTCTGGAGGAGTCCGGCGGCCGGTTGCGCGCGGCGCTGACCGCCGCGGGCGGCTGACCAGCACGCTCAGGGGGTGGATACTCCGTACGACATCGCCGCCGCGCTCCTCCCCCTGGTCGGCGGCCCCGTGAACGTCACCTCCGTGGCCCACTGCATGACCCGCCTCCGGCTCGGCCTGGCCGACCGGTCACTGGTGGACGAGGAGGCGCTGAGGGCGCTACCCGCCGTGCTCGGGATCGTGGACGACGACACTTATCAGATCGTGCTGGGGCCGGGGGTGGTGGCCCGAGTGACCCCGGAGTTTGAGAAGTTGGCGGGTACGGGAGGCGAACTGGCCATCCGGGGAGCGGAGTTGAAGGAGGAGCGGCGGGCGCGCAACGCGACCCCCGCCAAACTCCTCCTGCGCCGGATCGCGAACATCTTCGTCCCCCTCATCCCCGCCCTGATCGGCTGCGGAGTACTGGCGGGCCTCAACGGCCTCCTGATCAACATGAGTTGGCTGCCGGGTCTGACCCCGGCCCTCTCCGCCGTCGCCTCCGCGTTCCTCGCTCTCATCTCGGTCTTCGTCGGCTACAACACGGCGAAGGAGTTCGGCGGGACGCCGGTGCTCGGCGGGGCGGTGGCGGCGGTCGTGGTGTACCCCGGGGTGGCGAAGGTGACGGCGTTCGGGGTCGCCCTCTCCCCAGGCCAGGGCGGGGTACTGGGCGCGCTGGCCGCCGCGTTGCTCGGCACGTACGTCGAGAAGTGGTGCCGCACCTGGGTCCCCGCGACCCTCGACGTCCTCGTCACCCCCACCCTGACGGTCCTGGTCTCGGGCCTGGCAACGCTCTACGGCCTCATGTACGCGGCCGGCGAGATCTCCACGGCGATCGGCACCGCGGCGAACTGGCTCCTGGCCACCACAGGCCCCTTCGCGGGCCTGATCCTGGGCGGCCTCTTCCTCCCCCTGGTGATGCTGGGCCTCCACCAGGCCCTCATCCCCATCCACACCACACTCATCCAACAGCAGGGCTACACCGTCCTGTTGCCCATCCTGGCGATGGCGGGCGCGGGCCAGGTGGGCGCGGCGGTGGCGGTCTACTTCCGCCTGCGCCACGACACTTCACTCCGCACGACCATCAAGTCGGCCCTCCCGGCAGGCCTGTTGGGCATCGGCGAACCTCTCGTCTACGGCGTCTCGCTCCCCCTCGGCCGACCGTTCCTGACCGCCTGCGCGGGCGGCGCGGCGGGCGGCGCGTTCGTCGGCTTCTTCGCGAACCTCGGCGACAAGGTGGGCGCGACGGCGATCGGCCCGTCGGGCTGGGCCCTGTTCCCGCTGCTGGCGGGGAACAGGGGGCTGGGGACGACGACGGCGATCTACGGGGGCGGCTTGCTGACGGGGTACGCGGTGGGATTCGCGGCGACCTATCTGGTGGGGCTGAGCGGGGTAATGCCTGGTGACGCATCCCGGGCATGATCGTTTCCCCGGTCATGAAGAAGACACTGATGGCCGTGGACAACTGAAATTTCTCGGCGGCGTCGGTCTGCTTCCAGGAACTCGCTACTTGGCCCGGGATCACGCCCGGTCCACTCAACGGAACAGCGCACGACACCCGTCCCCCGGCCCACCAGGCTGACCGGCGCGCACGGAAACCGAAGCGGCCCCGCACGGGGGAACGGAGGAAGAGGCATGCCCGAACGACGAAGAGTGTTCGCGCTCGTCACCGCGGTGCTGGCGATACTGGCCCTGGCCTGGGCCGGCGGATCGCCCGCACAGGCCGCGGGCTTCACCCCGATCAACGTCTGGAACTCCAGCCACTGTCTCGACAACGCCACCGAGAACGCCGCGAAGCTCCAGATGTGGTCCTGCACCGGCGGCGCCGAACAGAAGTGGCTCGAAGGGTTCAACACCCAGACCGGCCTGTTCACCTTCACCAACCAGAACACAGGACGGTGCATCACCGCGCCCGCCTCGGGGACGGGCACGGTCACCATGGCGTTCTGCAACGCGGCGGCGACCAACCAGCAGTGGCGCGTCTACTTCGCGGACAACCCGCTCGGGCCGCCGTCCGGCTGGTACGACGTCTGGCAGAACGTGTCGAGCGGATACTGCCTCTCCACGCCCAGCGTCGGAAACGGCACCCTCATCCAGACGACGCCCTGCGACCCCTCCGACCTGTACGACCGCTGGCACCAGCAGTAACCACCCACCGAAGGCTCCCTCAACGACCGGCTCCCGAGCGACGGGGGCCGGTCTTTGCCGCCCGCCACACCAGCGTGTACCGCCAGAACAACCGCTGCCGCAGCCGGGCTCCGGGCAGGAGTCGTACGGCCTCGCGGCGGATCTCGGCGAAGGCCGTCTCTGGCGGCTGGGTGACAGCGGTCATGGCCACCGGCCGGGAGGCGGCGGTCCACCCTCGGTTCTTGAGCCACCCGACGACGGGATTCAGGAGGACAGAGACGAGGCCGAGCAGACCGTCGACAACCCCCTCCTCGCGGGCGCAGCCCACGACCACGAGGGTTCCGCCCGGGGCGAGATGGTCGCGGAAACGGGTGAGCGTCTCGGCGAGCGGGAGATGGTGGAGGGCGGCGACGCAGGTGATGACGTCGTAGGGGCCGGCGGGGAAACCGGCGGCTGAGGCATCGGCGACCGCGAAGGTCACTGGGACACCGGGCGCTGTCAACTCCCTTGCGCGGCCGATGATTTCGGGGTCGGAGTCGATGCCGTCCACCACTCCGGTCGCCCGCCCGGCCAGCAACCGCGCCAGGTCACCGCTTCCGCAACCGACGTCCAGCGCTCGGCCGAAACTGCGGGGCAACTGCCGTAGCAGCCAAGGATGGTAGTGGGCGTTGTGACTCCAGGGGTGGGCCGAGTTGAAGGCGTGGAGTGCCTGAGTGAACGTGGGGTCCCCCTTCCGCGTCGGAGTGTGGACAGGTGCCGGTGGCAGGAGTCGAAGAGCCTCCGCGCCATCCTCTCAGCCGGGCATCCGTCGTCCGCAACGCCCAGGGGGACTCCATGAACACGCAAGCGAAACGCCAGGTCGGCCTGCTCTTCGCACCGCTCCTGGGTGCCTGTCTCCTTGCCGGTTGCGGCGATCTGCGGAGCGCGGGCGACAGCAAGTCGCAGGAGGAGCGCGCTCGTGAAGTGGCGGACGCCTGGCACGGATCAGCGGCCGCCGCTGCCTGGAGCCAGGGCTACTACCCGTTGGGCGACACGACGCAGCCCCCGGAATCGGGCTGGCACAGCGACGCGGACAAGCGGGCCTTCGAGAGCGGGACCATCGTCCGGAGCGGCAAGCTGCCGACCACCGCGATCACGCAGGGGACGGTGAAGTGGCGGAGCGGAAGCACCCTGAACCGTCCGGTGGTGGATCCGAACAGGGCGTATCAGTCGTTCGCCCACTACAGCAGTAAGGGACCCAGGCTCACCGTGACGGGAGTGAAGCTCGGCGAAACGACGATCACCACGAGCCGGGGAACGGCGACCGTTCCGGCCTGGCTGTTCTCTCTCGACGGCTACGACGTCCCGCTCAAGCACGTCGCCGTCACCCCATCGAAGCTTCCCGAGCCGCCGACCGTACGGGCTCCGCAAGGATCCACCGACGGCCTCTGGAGTGTCGCCGAGCTGGCCGGGACGGCGGCGGACGGCCGCTCCCTCACCGTGCGGGCGGCTCACGGAGCCTGCGACGACGGCCCCGTCGTCAACGTGCTGGAGACGGACGAGAGCGTCGTGCTGTACGCCTCTGTCACGGGAGCGCGAAGCGGCGCCTGCACCGCCCAAATCATCCAACAGGACGTGAAGGTGGAGTTGCGGCAGCCGCTCGCCGACCGCGTCGTCCTGGACGCCCTCACCGCTCAGCCGGTGCCGTACGGAGGCTAAGGGAGCCGAGCCTCCCGGTTCCGCTCCCGTACCCGGGCCCGCAGCACCTCCTCCTGTGCCGCGGGCCCCGTCGACTCCGGCGGGCAGTCCCACTCCCGGCCGCCGCAGACCGGCCGCAACTGCACGTTCCCGCCCACGTGCCCCATCACCTCGCCGACCCGCCCGTCCCGTACGTCCACGGCGTGCGCCCCGACCGGCGGCCGTTCACCGCGCAGCACGGACGCCAGCTTCTCGGCGGTACGTACGTTGCAACGCCC
>Ga0307516_10005430_pt1 | contig 15260 bp, 15 predicted proteins | sample 19_EM_MG_FD_203310 | JGI IMG/M metagenome (GOLD analysis project Ga0307516, IMG submission 203310) | Populus trichocarpa ectomycorrhiza microbial communities from riparian zone in the Pacific Northwest, United States - 19_EM | ecosystem: Host-associated > Plants > Roots > Unclassified | place...
CCCTTCTCTCACATATTAGACATGTGAGGCGAAACACAAGATCACATGCGTACCATACAAAGCATGTTGTATAAAAGGTTTGCATACGCGATTTCAGCCAGGTCCTCAGGACACGGAGGGGGCCGTTCAAGAGCCTCAGGGATGTTATTGAAGGCGGCGATCCAAACCTGTCTCGAGGACTTGTGCGTGAGAACGCTACGAAAGGCCTTGTTGGCCCACGACATCTGGAGTAGATCCCTCGGACGAGTAAGAGAGAATATCTGTAAATGTCGGTCACCACTACATACCCCGTTGCCCGTCGGCGGTGGAAATGATTCCGCAACTCACATCATACAGGACATCTAAGGGCATATCTGGTAGCACCGAGAGTGTTCCCGCGCCGGGATCCTCCTTTGATTGTTTGCTCTCCTCCCTTGAAGTTCCCTTTCCCGGCGTTCTGGATTTTGGTCCCCCGGGCCGTGGCATGACGGAACCCGAACCCCGTTTTTCCGGATCACGGTCGACGCCTCCTTGGACGGCCTGGGGAAACCTCATATTCCGCCGCACTGAAGCCATAATCGGATGGAACGAGGGCGATGAGTCCAAGGATGGGCCCGCGCCTATCCAAGCGTTTCCAACTATCTAGTAGCGCCGAAGGAATTGGGGGCGGGCGTCAGGAAATCGACCACTCCTGGATCCATGTGCCTCACCCGTTGGCAATGCGAGGGTATGTGCCAGACCCTACGGTCTGGTAAAGTATTCTGGAGTTGGGGGACATAAATCGCAAAGGGGGTGCTCGGGTCCGGACCCCGACCGCACAGACCAAGGTTTTCGTCCAAAAACGTGTAGAAGCCGGAACGAGCGGCTCAGGTGAGGTTGACGAGGGTGGCCGGGATGAAACACGAATCATCGCCCTCACCTCCAATGGTCGGCCCCCCTTTTGCCGGAAATTACTGGACATTGGGACACTACGACCCCAGTCACACAAGCTCGTGCCACGCAAGACATGGTGGATAGCGATGTACAGTGCTAACAAAACAAAACGAAACAGACCACATGTTGTTATGATCGTCCAGTGCTATGTACAAGGAAGAAAAAAGAGGAAAAAAAGAGTTGGTACGATGGTCCGGAAAACCCAAACCCCATCTTCCTACTTAACCTATCTGAAAAGTTCTTCTCTAATTCGTCGAGGATCATGAACTCAAGCTTGAGGCGCCGATGTTCGATGGGATCGAATTGTTATCCCCGTAAGCTCCGTTGGTAGGTCAGTGTTGTACGCCCCAAACAAGCCTCTGAGAAGGAAATATCGAGGAATGAAGACATAAGAGTATCCTCCGCGCGATAGTGGGATTATGTAGGAGGCGGCGTTTCCGTGGAATCCTCGAGGCTTTTGATATACAGAGCGGTGTATACGACCCTCCTGGGTGTTCAGACCGGTGGAATTGTATGACGTACCAAGATCTAGCACCGCGGGCGGTGGACAATACGTCCGTTGAACAAATCGTGATTTTATCCTGAAGTGTGAACGTGTGAACCGGCATCTTCGCCGGCCAATGAGATTCGTGCCCGATTATTTCTTCTGCATTCTTTCAACGTTTGTTCGATTCTTTTGTCCTGAAGAAAACGGTTCACTCTTCAAAACAAAATCAAGATTTATTCAGTGGGTATATAGCTCGTTGCCCGTGAGAGTCGATGAGGTCATACCCTTCACCACCACGGCTTGCTTCGATTTGCGTGATCACTCCCGCCCCTTCGCCACTGAGCCAGCAGAACCCACGCTACCGCGTTGCAGATGAAGAGAGGGGATCGTTTCATGGCCAGCCCGAAGCAATGAGGTAAGTTGAGAAGTTGCCCGTCCATCGCGAGGGTACTAAATGGAGGGTTCAATCGTTGAAGAGGCGTTGTCTCCTGAACCATATCTACAGGGTAAAGTGAGGGGGAGATGTTAAGCACAATCGTGTATTAGCCAACGAGGGCGGCTGCCGACTATATTATCACAATAATCTTGAGATGGTGTCGTCCGCCTCTCGCCCGAAAGAACTGATTCAAACTTCAGCTATGTATTCAACGAAATCATTCACCTGTGGGGCTGGTTACCAGTCTAGGGAAAGGTTTGCTCTAATGAATCAGTCCAAAACTTCAGTTGAAGTAGGGTTCTTTTGAGCGAGTCCTTCAGTACTGGAGTATTGACACGTTTTGGTGCCCGATTTCCCACAGCCTAAAAAAATGTCGCCAATAGTACTAACCCTTCCCACAGCGGGGACTCACCGCGGGGCGCTGGAATGTTGCCCTCGGTCAATGACTAAGTCCACCCACCACCCAGCAGGCGCAACCAGAGGGTGCGAGAGATTTCGGGGAATCGTGCTACTCACCGCTTCTCAACATTCCATCATCCTGATCTCGCATACTATGCCCGCAAGGTTGAGTTGCCAATACGAATGTGGCCAATTCATTACCGGTCCAGCTTCGCATAAAGGCCAGCTGGGCTCTTCAGTTTTCCCTTCTCGGCTTTGACAAGCTCCTCTCCTCGCCCGGCTATTGTGCTTCCCGCCATGACTTTCCTCTCCGAAAAGCGAAATGACAGCACGAAACAAAGCTCCGATGTCGCTGACTTGGAGTCTCTTCCTGGACAGCCCAGGCAGTCGCTCAAGAGGTACGTTTACTCGTACATTATCGAGAGAATGCCTGACGAGCGTCGCCTTTGGATGCCAGGCAAATGAAACAACGGTGAGACCCTACCTCTTCGTGAATGCACGTCGTAGACAATTAGTTCACCCTCGTGCGGACAGTCACATCGTCATGATATCAATTGGAGGTCCGTCATTCAAACTCAATCCAAGTATTCGGCTTCGAAACAGTCGTTCTAACTGTCTGTGCCAACCACTTTCAGGCGTCATCGGCACAGGTGCGACGAGTTTCTTCACAGAACTAGAACAGTGATGCCGAATTCATCTGCGGTCCATGAGGTCTCTTTCTTGGCACTGCCACCGCTCTCAGGAATGGAGGTGCGTGACTTACTCGCCGGTCTCTCAATGCTTTATCCACCCTTATCCATCATCATTCCACGCAGGCCCCGTTGGACTTCTCCTCGGTTATCTCTTTGTTGGATCGATTACATACTCCGTGATGGTGCGCTTCAGCTCAGCAACACGAGTGCTCGACGCGGCGCGGGCTGATGAATCCCTCGTTTCGTTTCGAAGATCTCGCTTGGCGAAATGATGTCGTACCTCCCCATCCCTGGTGGTCATATTACAATGGCAGAGCGTTACGTTTCCAAGGGGTTCAGCTCCCTTCTCGGCTGGAATTATTGGTACAGTTGGACCATCATCTTACCAGCCGAATTGAGGTTCGTCTCTGCTTGTGCTCTTCCTTCCGGTTTTACTTACCCCGGTCACCGTAGTGCTGCCGCCATTTTGATCGGATATTGGAACGACAAGATCAGCCCCGCGGTTTGGATCTCGATGTGTATGGTTGTGGTCATCCTCATCAACATGCTCGGTGCTGGTATGTGCTTTGTGCCTGATCAACAAGACCCCCCTGGGTGCTCACCCACGGGTACTAGGCGCATACGGAGAAGCTGAATTCGTCTTCGCGTGCGTGAACACGGTTTTGGAACAGTTCGACTGATTCATCTACACCGGCGATTATATTGCGTCATAGCTCCATCAAGGTTATCGCCATCGTAGGCCTCATTATCCTCGGAATCATTCTTGACCTCGGAGGAGGGCCAGATCACGACAGGTGCGAATACTTTACTCTGGATAGAACGTTGAGAAGCCTGACGTTTGTCCCAGGATCGGATTCCGTTACTGGAAAGACCCCGGCCCGTTCGTTCAGTTCCACGGCATTCCCGGAGCCACCGGTAGGTTTGCCGCGTGGTGGAGCGTCGTATCCCAGGCTGCCTTCTCTTTCATTGGAACGGAGGTTGTTGCTGTAAGTGCCGCGTGCGCTGTGGGTTTCTATCGCAGGGCCCAGGCTAAGGAGATCATTTAGATCGCTGCTGGGGAGGCGAAGAACCCTCGCCGTAGTTTACCGAGGGCCATTCGTGGAGTCTACATTCGTATCCTTCTGTACGAACCACCGCCTTGCCATCCCCGCGCTACGCTGAATATCGGGCGTAGGTTCTACATTGGTGGTGTCACTGTCATCGGTCTTTTGGTCCCTTCCAACTCTCCTGGACTCAACCTGACTGAGAGGACTGCCGCCGCATCTCCTTTTGTCATTGCCATTAAGAAGGCGGGGATCAAGGGTCTACCGTCTGTGATTAATGCCTGTCTCCTCACCTCTGGTGCGTACATATCATAGCCGAAATGCAACGAGGACACTAACTCACAACGGCAACGACTACGTAGCATGGTCTGCCGCTTCGAGTGACCTGTACACCTCTTCTCGAGCTCTTTGTAAGTTCCTCTTGGTTTGCGTATCAGCCGTGGGCTAGGTGGTCGGCTGATACGTTTTTCGTGTATTCAGATGGCCTCGCACTGAACGGTCAGGCTCCGGCGATCTTTACCAAGACATCGAGGAGCGGACTTCCATGGGTTTCTGTGACATTCGGTTCATTCTTCGCTCTTATCGGTTTTATGAGCATCAGTTCTGGTCCAGGAAAAGGTGAGGGTCACATTGAGGTGGCCACCACCCAACGATTTACCCTCTGCATTCCTAGTATTCGGTTGGTTCCAGAACATGACGTCTATCGCCGGTTTGCTGACATGGTTCGGGATTTTTGTTGTACGTATCTGTTTTCACCCCCTTCCGACTGGGACGACGCCATTTACAAGGTGGGCCTCGTGGTAGACCTACCTTCGCTTCCGGGCTGGCTGGGCCGCCCAGGGACTCGACCGAAACCTCCTCCCATACAAATCCTCCCTCCAACCCTATGCGGCATGGTACGGGGCAGCGTCGATCGTCATAATCCTCCTCCTCAGCGGCTTCTCCGTCTTTCTTCACGGTAACTGGGACACGGCCAACTTCGTCACCTATTACATCCCGCTGATGTTCGCCCCGATTTTGTTCGCCGTCGCGAGTTTCGTGACGAAGAGCAAGTTTGTGAAAGTGGAGGATATGGACTTCGTTACGGGTTTAGATGGGGTGATTGCGGATTCGTATGAGGAGCCTCCGCCGAATAACATCTGGGAAAAGTTTTGGTTGTGGATTGTGAGTGTCACGCCCACTCCTTCCCTTTCAATGGAGTCGATCGCCCTGCTCATTCGCGTTCACAGTTCTAGATGATTACCAGTTCAGAATGTTCAGCGGAAGCCAATAACCATGTATACTAAGTTGCGATATGGGCGACCAACCCCCCATCTGGCTCACAAACAACGCTGTGAACAATGAATACAGGCCGCGATGGCCGCAGCCGTCCCCCTGCTTCTTGCGCGGTCTTCATGCTTACGTAAACAGCCCTCGCCGTGTCGAGCCGATCGCACCAAATTCGTGATCATTCCTTCGGGAACTGGGGGACGCGACCGAGCTGGCAGCCGGACGTACATTTCCGTGATACGCACGGAGAGGGGATCATTTCGCACCCAGCCTGGAGGGGTGGGGTAAACCCTGGTCGGGCAACACCAACGAGAGGGTGTCCCGCGGAATGAGCGACGCGGGCGAGCCCCGCGCAGCCGTGCCACCAAAGCCCCACCGAGCGTCCAACGCGGGGAGCTGGGATCCCGGCGTCCCGCCCTTGGAGTCCACCCGTCATCCAGTGCGCCCAGAACGTGGAGGCGCTGGAGGTCTGGTGGAAGCATGATACCCTTCTCAACCTTCCATCATACTGATCTCGCATGTGCTTTTAGGGTGGGTGACTTCAATACGAATCCGGCCAATTCTTTATCACCACAGCTCCATATAAAGACCCGCTGGGTTCTTTGATTTCCCCTTCCCAGCTTCGACGCGCACTTCCTCTGCCGCGCTCCCCACTATGGCTTTCCCCTCTGAAAAGCACAATGACGGCACGAAATCCCAGGGAGGCTTCGATTCCACTGACTCGGAGTCCATTTCTGGACAACCCAGGCAGTCGCTCAAGAGGTACGTTTGCTCGTTCACCGTCGAAAGAATGCTTGACGAACGTCGGCTCCGGGTGCCAGGCAAATGAAGCAACGGTGAGTGAGACCCTACCTCTTCGTGAGCGCGCGTCGTGGACAATCAGTTGACCCTCATGCGAACAGCCACATTGCTATGATATCAATCGGAGGTCCGTCATTCAAACTCACCCCGGGAATTCAGCTTGAGACAGTCGTTCTAATTGCGTGTGACCACTCTCAGGCGTTATCGGCACAGGTGTGACCGGTTTCTCCCTCACGATGCTAGGAATTGGACCCCTAATTTGTCTGCGGTCCATAAGGTCTGTTTCTTGGCACCGCCACCGCCCTCAGGAATGGAGGTACGTGACTGGTTCCCCACCCTCCGGTCCCCTGACACCGCACCCACCCCTCATCATTCCACGCAGGTCCCATTGGTCTTCTGCTCGGTTATGCATTTGTTGGGTCTATTACATATTCCGTGATGGTGCGCTTCGGCTCTGTACCATGAGTTCTCGACGGAACACGGGCTGATGAACCCTTCGTTTCGAAGGTCTCGCTTGGCGAAATGATGTCCTACCTCCCCATAGCTGGTGGACATATCACCATGGCGGAACGTTATGTTTCCAAGGGGTTCAGCTTCCTTCTCGGTTGGAATTATTGGTACAATTGGACCATTATTTTACCAGCTGAATTGAGGTCTGTCCGTGCTCGCTCCATTCATTCCTGGTTTCACTTACTTCGGTTACCCCGCAGCGCTGCCGCGATTTTGATCGGATATTGGAACGACAAGATCAGCCCCGCGGTTTGGATCTCGATATGTATGGTCGTGGTCATCCTCATCAACATGCTTGGTGCCGGTGTGTGTTTTGCGTCCGATCAACGAGATCTCCCCGGGTGTTCATCAAAGGGTTCTAGGCGCATACGGAGAGGCCGAGTTCGTCTTCGCGTGAGTGAACACACGGTTTTGAAACCATTCTATCGACTGATTGGACCCTTCCGGTGATCACATTACATCACAGCTCCATAAAGGTTGTTACCATCGTGGGCCTCATTATCCTCGGAATCATCCTTGACCTCGGAGGAGGGCCAGATCACGACAGGCAAAGGGATTTTGTTCTGAACGGGATGTTGAAAACCCTGACAAATGTTTCAGAATCGGATTCCGTTACTGGAAAGATCCCGGTCCGTTCGTTCAGTATCATGGCATCGCTGGAACCACTGGTAGGTTTGTCGGATGGTGGAGCGTCGTATCCCAAGCCGCCTTCTCTTTCATTGGGACGGAGATTGTCGCCGTAAGTGCTACATAATCGTCGCCGTTTTCCGTCACAGGACTCAGGCTGGGCGGATCATTTAGATCGCTGCTGGGGAGGCTAAAAATCCCCGCCGTAGTCTGCCAAGGGCTATTCGTGGAGTCTACATTCGTATCCTACTGTACCAGTCCTCGTGCTTCCATCCCAGCGCTATACTCATCATCAGTACAGGTTCTATATTTGCGGTGTCACTGTCATCGGTCTCTTGGTCCCTTCCAACTCTCCTGGGCTTAACCTAACTGAGAGAACTGCTGCTGCGTCACCTTTCGTCCTTGCCATCAAGAAGGCGGGAATTAAGGCTCTACCGTCTCTGATTAATGCTTGTCTCCTCACCTCTGGTGCGTACATATCATAGCCGAATTATAACTAGAGCACTAGCTCACAACGGTAACGACCACGTAGCCTGGTCTGCCGCTTCGAGTGACCTGTACACCTCTTCTCGAGCTCTTTGTAAGTTCCTCTTGGTTTGCGTATCAGTCGTGGGCTAGACGGTCGGCTGATACATCTCTGCGTTTTCAGATGGCCTTGCGTTGAACGGCCAAGCTCCGGGAATCTTCGCCAAGACGTCGAAGAGCGGACTTCCATGGGTCTCCGTGACATTCTGTTCATTCTTCGCTCTTATCGCTTTTATGGGCATCAGCACCGGTCCAGGAAAAGGTAAAGGTCACACCAAGGTGGTCACCACCCGACGATCTGACCCCCTACGCTCTCAGTCTTCGGTTGGTTCCAGAACATGACTGCTATTGCCGGCCTGATGACATGGTTCGGGATCTGCATCGTGCGTATCCATTCTCACCTCTCTCAAACTGAGACCACACAATTGACAAAATACGGACCCTCGCGACCAGACCTACCTCCGCTTCAGAGCCGGCTGGGACGCTCAAGGTCTTGACCGAAGTCTCCTCCCATTCAAATCCTCCCTCCAACCCTACGCGGCGTGGTACGGTGTCGTGACGATCGTCATAATCCTCCTCCTCAGCGGTTTCTCCGTCTTCCTTCACGGTAACTGGGACACGGCCACCTTCGTCACGTATTACATCCCGCTTATGTTCGCCCCGATCTTGTTCGTCGTCGCGAGTTTCATGATGAAGAGCAGGTTTGTGAGGGTTGAGGATATGGACTTCGTTACGGGCTTGGATGAGGTGATTGCGGATTCGTATGACGAGCCCCCGCCGAGGAACATCTGGGAAAAGTTCTGGCAGTGGATTGTGAGTGTCGCGTTCCACTCCTTCCAGTTGATCACCTTACCCGCTCGTGTTCACAGTTCTAGTGACCACAAGCTCAGGATGTTCAGTGGTATCCTTGTCCTCGCCTTTTCCCTCCAACGTAGAAGTACAGAGTGTTGTAATGCAGGCGACCAACCCCTGAACTGGCTCACAAACAACCGCGCCGCGAACGGTGAGAGAGTCCTGAGTGACTGAGCGTGAAAGGTCGTTCAACAATCATTATAATACTACAATGAGGTAAGAAAAAAAAGGAATGAGGGTGAAAGTTCAACATAACCACAATAAGTAATAGCAGCTATCGACACTCTGAAGACGAAGAAGGGAAAGAGGGAACGTTGAGGGTTATGTACATCGGCACACGCTTCCCGCACACTGTATCAGCGCACACGCGCGATCCGCCTGAGAGTTCTATACCTATTTGCATTTTATATCAGTGGTTCGGCGGGGGAGGGTAGGGATCGTCGGGAGGATGGCGGGAACGGCGAGTAGATAGACGGTTGTCACGGCGAAAGTTACTAGCGGAGAAAGCAGACGCAATCCGCGTACGATAGGTGGAGGGGGAAGGAGTTGTGATTGCAGATACGGACAAGATACGCGCCAAGAAAAACCCTTTCTGTAAAAGGAAAGCGGGGGTTAGCCAAAACAGCTTCCGGAGGTCTCAGGAAAGGGGGCGGGTAAATCTCTTAGGTGACAGGTAGACACTAACCAAATCAGTTCGGAAGTGGAAGCATAGTGCCTTATCGGAATAGAGAATGGATTGAAGACCCGCGGAGAAGCGACGGAGTCGCGCCCATGCCATTTTCGACGAGAAAAAGACACAGGAACGTTCAACGACATCCTTCGGAGAGCCTTTTCAGTAGGTGTCCCTGTTCGGACGATTCAGAGTGCGTCGGGCTCTGTTATATAGGATTCTTGTTCTTCGAGTAAGCAGCGCTGGTGCTTCCAGACCGTGAACGGCCCAGATCAAGGGCCGTCAATGCCTCAACGTTTAGCGACTCCGGCCCAGTACTCCTTCTGCCCGTTGGCTTTCCCATCCTGCTCTGTCCAAGAGGGTTCAAACCTGGGAGTTTCGATTTTGGCTTGAACTTTAGCATCTGAGAGGGTGGTGGCATCGACGGTGATGGGGTGTTCGATGACGATGTCAATCCTACCGAACCTCGCTTCGGGCGTGGTCCTGAGACTTGCGGTGCAGGGGAAGGTCCCACAGAGCGCTTACTGCCGGTTGTCGAATTATGCAGGTGCGCGGAAGCAATCGGGAGGAAGGTAGGCGTCGAGGGACGGGAGACGGAAGTGGGGATCGAGCTGACAGTCGATGTACTCGTTCTTCCATCAGACGAAAGACGTGAACGAGGCCGGCGGATGCCTGAAGGCATGGCGCTCTGACTGAGTGCGCTGGAGCTGCGAGTGCTGGTTATTGAGGTCGGGGAGGTGCTATTATTGTAGGAGGAGGGAGGGACCCGATAGCTCGCGGAGAACGGATTGGAATCTCTTCTAGACTCTCTCGATGACCTGGCTTCCTTCACAGCTTCCTTCATTGGGGAATCTTCCATTATCAAAACCCAACCAGAATCACCACCAGGCTTCTTGCGTTCGGGCGATCCTGCAGTCCTCCTTGCTAGAATCGTGTTCTCTAAATCTTCTGAGTAACAATTGGAAGAACCAGAGATATTGGTCATCGTATCGCTCTGGGCCATCGCTGGAGCGGTGGCCTTGCTCATGCTCCCCATTCTTAGTCTTGGGACGCGAGTGTGAATGCGCTGTTCCAAGTTCCTGACCTTAGCCCTCATCTCAGAAACCATCTGCACACCCTTGCTTCTTGAGGTCGTAGTGGCAGCGCTGGCGGTGGAGTTTGTGCTCGCCATGGAGATATTGCGAGTGGTAATCGGTCGGGGTGTGGGGGGTTTGAGCCTCTTGGGTGTGGGGGAGAGGCGGGGTGCAGTGCTAGATCGTGCGAGAGCCCCGGAAAGGACGCCAGGGGGGGTGGACATGTGAGAGCGAGGAGTGCGTTGTAAAAAGGCGCTGTGGGAGGAGTTGAGGGAGATCGGTCGGGGTCTTGTCGTCGGCATCGCGGTGACTCCGGGGGTGAGATCGGAGAGTTTGATACCAGGAGGAGGCGCGGTTCGCAGCAGATCATCATCGGAGGTATGGGTGGAAGTGGACGGGGTCGAAGGGGGTTTGGAGGATTCTTCGGCACTATCGACGGAGAAGCGAGAGTTTCTCTGTGACAACTTCTCTTTGAGAATTGCTACCTCTTCGTTCGCATCTGAAGCAAGCGGGATCAGTGTCAAAGAACTGAAGACCCGCCACGTAAACGACGCACCTCGCAATTCGTCCCGCAGACGTTGGGATTCTGCCTCGACGTTCGCCTTGTCCAGCAATTCATGTTCGAGCAGGATCTTCTCCTCCAACGCGCGTGAATATTTAGCCTCGGTATCCTGTAAACTTGATGATATTGCCCGCTCGTTCCGCTCCAGATCGTCGTTACCCAGCTCGAGCTCGCGCAGTTGTATCTTGGACTTCTGGTGTTCCTGGCGTAGTTGGTCTAGCTCGCGCTGAAGAGATGCGACGGTTGTGTTGTGTTGCGTTTGAAGAGACATGAACTTGGTCTGTGTGGGTGCCCATGTGAGCCAGGGGTGGGCGTCAGAGCGAAAAGAACAACGGACCTTCCACTCATCCCTCTCGCTTTCAGCCCTGGAAGCCTTCACCACGAGGTCCTTTTGGGCCTTTTCTGTGCGTTCCAATTCTGCTTCCAACTCCTCCTCAAGCTCCTTGCTGGACTGTTGGAACTCATCGAGCTCAGCTCGTGTTTCAGTCAGCATGTCAGCAACCTCCTGGTACTTTGCTCTCCATTCTGCCGCAGACGAAGGATACCTAGAGAGCGGAGAACGATGAGTTGAAGATTCGAAGAATGAGGTTGGTGGTGATTGACGCACGGGCTATCGTCCTGGGAAAGGACGCTGCGGCGGAAAGCGTTGGTGGGGGAGAGGACGGCGGTCATCGTCGCTGGGGAGGCGGCGAACGCTCCAGGGAGGGCAGGAGGAGGGGTCGGGGAGAGGTGAGGGGGAAGAAGACGACGGAAGGGGGGAAGTTGGATGGACAACACGTTTATTTCCTTTTCCAGCCAACTCTGGACTGTGGTGCAAAAATACAGACAGAAATATTCTACAATCCCTCTGGCTTTGCGCATTTCCGTTTCTCTACTTTGCCTGTCTTTGAACACCGCATCTCCTGCCACGAAGCAGGTCGCATCGTGTACCCTGAAAGACCCATCCATCAGCAAAGACCGAGGGGGGGGGAAACAATCGAAGAAAGGACACACCTGCTTCACTGGTGGCGAATATCACGCCAAGATCGTTCCGAGCAGTGGTAATATAGTAGCTCTGGGCATCGCCCAATGAAATCTAATCGAATTATCAATGAAAGCCTGCAGGTAGTGGTGCTTGTATGCGCACCACGAGTCCTTTGATGACATCGCCGCCCCGGAAACAGTCGCCGATCTTCACCCTGTCCTTATCTGTTGCACGCACATCCTGCACCCGGATGGCACCCGTAAACTCCTCGCCAGGTGGAAGAGGAATCCCATCCACGACGGTAATGGACACCGTCGCCTGCATCGGGGACAAACGCATCACAGTCCCAAGCACAACCGAGTTTGGGGTCGGGGGGTGCGGCCGGACACGGCGTATAGATAGCGTCTGGTGTTCCAGCAGATGTTCAATTTTTCCGAAAGTCGATCAAGTGGATTGGTGAACACGGACAGAGGCCTGATAAACGGGGGCTCCAACCAGACTGGCCCTGACCTGGCCATCGCGAGAGTACACTCCGTTAGATAGCTGAGGCGCAGGACCACGCGGGATTTGTATCGGCTGCCCCGGCAGTTTGAGGTCAACCTCCATGGTGGAGGCGGAAGATGGAGGAGGGTGTTTGTCGGTGTTTGGCTCCCGTGGCTCTTCCCGGTGTGCAACCGACGTTTGCCGACTCTCCGTTCGGGAAAATCATCCATTAACCTCCATCCCGTCGGTCCCTCCCATGGCCTCCCAACTCGCCCGTATCCTCTCTCGGCGTATGTCGACTTCTTCACTATGCAGTGCACTTGGATCCCTAATCATCCGCTTCAGAAATACACGCCTCGGCGCGCAGAAATGCGTTGTCCAAGTTTGCTATGCCAGCGATGAGCCCTACTATGACCGAAGGTGGTATCGCTCAGTGGAAGGTCAAGGAGGGTCAAAAGTATTCTACCGGTGATGTTCTCCTCGAAATTGTGCGCACCCCATTCTTCTGCACTCTTCCACTTCATTCTCACCTCGGATGCCAGGAAACGGACAAGGCGACCATTGACGTGGAGGCACCGGAAGATGGTATCCTCGCGAAAATTATTGTGAGTGTTCCACACGGAACGCGAGAACACGTCTCATTCTCCCCCGAAGTCGCCCGACGGTTCCAAGGGTGTCTCTGTCGGATCCACCATTGCTATTATCGGTGAGGAGGGTGATGACATCTCGGGTGCCGACGCTCTTGCCTTCGAGGCCTCGAAGCCTCAATCTGAACCAACAAAAGCCGAAGAGAAGACACCGGAACCCAAGGAGAAACCTCAGGAAGAGTCCAAACCTACCCCCGCCACTCCCAGGGTTGAACTTCCCACCGGTGACATAATCTTCGCTACTCCCATCGCCAAGAAGATTGCACTCGAACGCGGTATTCCTCTCGCGAAAGTCAAAGGCACCGGTCCCAACGGGAGGATTATCCGCGAGGATGTCGAGAAGTTCAGACCCTCCGCCGAGAGTGTTGGTGTATCCCCTTCCCAGCTAGCCGCCACCTCTTCCGAATACACGGATGTTCCGTTAACGAATATGAGGCGCACGATTGGTTCGCGTCTCACTGAGGCCAAGCGCGACCGACCCCACTACTACCTCACCGTCGATATCGATATGGGCAAAGTCCTCAATCTTCGGGAGGTTTTCAACAAGGCGCTTGCTGAAAAGGACAAGGGTTCCAAGCTCAGTGTGAATGACTTCGTTGTCAAGGCGGTCGGATTGGCACTCGCCGATGTCCCCGAGGCTAACACTTCGTGGATGGGAGAGTACATCAGACAGTTTGTATTCCATTCACGCGAGAGTTGTTGGATTCGCTGACGACACTCACAGGTGGAAGAAGGCTGACGTATCTATTGCTGTCGCAACCCCAACCGGATTGATCACTCCGATCGTCACCGACGTTGGATCAAAAGGTCTCGCCACCATCTCCGCCGAGGCTAAGGCTTTGGCAAAGAAGGCGAGGGACGGCAAGCTGCAGCCCCAGGAATACCAGGTATGTTCATCGACGCACATCGAACTCAATCCAGCTAACCAACGTCCCTGATAGGGTGGAACGTTCACGGTTTCCAACTTGGGCATGTTTGGTATCAGCCACTTCACCGCCATCATCAACCCACCGCAATCGTGTATCCTCGCCATTGGCGCCACTGTCCCGACCCTGGTGCCTGCCGAGACCGAGAAGGGTTTCAAGACTGCTCAGATAATGAAAGTCACATTGAGCTCAGATCACAGAACAGTTGACGGTGCTGTTGGCGCCAGGTGGTTGTCTGCCTTCAAGGGATACTTAGAGAATCCATTGACCTTCATGCTGTGAGGGGGGTCCTTTAAACAGCTGATGGTTGGGTGGTGATCGACAACAGCTCGTTCCCTTATTGCGCATAGACTCTGCATTATAATATTTCGTTTCTCTATTGGACAGTATACCAGATATGGTTGATGAGGATTATGATCCCGCACCTTACCATCACACCCCGATCTAGCCTGCTCAGTGTACCATGCAAAAGACCCCAACTAGGTCTGATAGTGAGGAGCTTGGAGCCCTCCAACAGTTGGAGATTGAAAGACTCCAGGTCCGCATCAAGGAACTGGAGTCTGATGGAGGGGACAGGATGAGTGGTGGGAAACAAAACTGGAGATTGCCACTGGGATTGAGTCCCCAGAGCTTAGGATAAAGTTTCTGGGGATGGTAAAGGGTGAGCATGAGACAAAGAGTCAGGTAAGCACTTCCAACCTTGAGTTCTCTGGGATGTGTGTCACTAAATCACTCAGTATATGAAACTACAACATGACAAGAGGGAATGCGAGGATGAGGTGAGGAAAACACTTCTACCATGCATTGGCTGGTCCCAATTTCCTGCATAGTTGTATCAACACATTGCAAAGTTGACAAGAGAAAAGCAGGGGCTGGAGGAAGAGGTGAGCCCGATGTTGGAACACCTAAACACCTGGCATATGTTTTTCTTATTGTTCACATATTTATGACCACCCATTTTGTCAAACAGGTCAAGGGGCTCAAGAGGGATTTTGGCACAGTCTAATGTCAAAGGGACTGCCTGCTACATGAATGTGGCACAGTACAATCTAGGGGTGAAGCTCCAGTAACACTGCAGAAACAGCACCAGAGTCAGATGTCATATTCAGAGGCTGATGGCTCAAGTGACTCCTCACACAAGCAAGTAAGAGTCAACCTGAGTAGCTGCTCACATGAGCAAATCAGGGATGTGCTAGGTGGTCCTGATAGAGGGTGGGGTTCAATGCAGTATGTTTCTAATTCCCCATGATTTGCATTCCTAGTTTCATTGGGTATCTGACAAAATGTGCCATGTTAGGGGCAGGGTTGTTGGCAAATACTACACCTTGCTTGATTTACAAGGGCATCTTTTTGATCAACACCTCTCCTACAAGCAGGATGTG
>Ga0307516_10005431_pt1 | contig 15260 bp, 25 predicted proteins | sample 19_EM_MG_FD_203310 | JGI IMG/M metagenome (GOLD analysis project Ga0307516, IMG submission 203310) | Populus trichocarpa ectomycorrhiza microbial communities from riparian zone in the Pacific Northwest, United States - 19_EM | ecosystem: Host-associated > Plants > Roots > Unclassified | place...
CTGCAAAACATTAGCCCATGTTACACCCCGATCCGTACAACGTACATGGCGCCGCCTGTTCCACCCAGTCATTCCCCCAAACCTTTGCAATGATAGTTTTCTTCGCTAGCTTCTCCTTCTTGTTTCGTATTGCTCGTAGAGTAGGAGCGGAGATCGCCTCTACATAGGCCTCTGTCGCCATAATTTCCGAACCCTTTGGGTGGTGTGCAAGTTTGTTTCCAAACACCCTGTGTACGAGCTCAACGAAATTCTCAATTGTATCCTTGACCTCTTCGAGCCGGGAAACAAGCCACTCCAAGGCAGTGGCACAATCCAGTCCGAACATCCCAAGCAACCTCTGCAGAAACCTCTCCTCTGAGGTTTGCATTAAGAAGCCAAACAACTCATCCGGCGTGAGGTTGTGTTGGTAATTACCACTCAGATGCACAATAATCAACTCACGTGGTGTTCATTAGGATCCCGATTAGCCAGAAAAAGTTTCTACGAGAACCCACCATCTCGAAATCCAGTAATTCTCCAGTTTTGGCTGCTGTGGAGGAAGTTTCGGCCTGCCGAGGCAAGCGAGTTGAGGCGGTTTGTTCAAACATCGGAAAGCGTTTGGAACCAGTGGTACCGGAGTTGGAGATCTTAGAGGAAGCAGAAGTTAGAAAAGATGATGAAAAGTGAGGAAAGGGGAGAAATGGAATATGAGCAATCAGCTAAAATGGTAAAGTGCATAATAAAAGAAAATAAGATGCAACATTAGAGGTTCGTGCACAAAGTGAAACCAAAAGGCAATGCTTACGGCACCGCCTCTGGTGGGACTGGAATAGTTAGCACGTGGCTGAGATGCATAAATGCACAAGTGGATAGGTTGATACACAAGTGAATTGATTGACGCACAAGTGTATTGACGGACGCACAAGTGCATTCATTGACGTGCAAGAGGGTTCATCGCACTGGTGGTGGATTGCTTCAGGCTAGATTTCAACTGTATACTGCTGCATCATGGAAAGTCTCGATCTGTTTCAGTTTCGTAGCTGCTACTGAATGAACGCAGCGTATCGTTCAACCTAGTCAATACAGTCGGTCTTCGGTCTTCAAGAAATATTATCTCCCAGGAGATTCCTGGAAACCAATATCTAGGCAGTTGCCTTTTTTCCATTCTTTCCAAAAGCCGTGGCAACCAAATTACCAATATACATACATGCAAAGACTCCAACTATTAGACTCCCTCAGTGCCAGACTCAGTAGCGTCCTTGAATTCTGAACCTGAATCTGAATCGCGCAAGCCATCTGGCGGCAGTGCTGGGATATCATTCTCCACTATGTGGAAGAAAGACTGGTTACCATATAGCTGCTTCTCAATGATACTGAGCTCCTTCCATGCAGTCCGGTATACCTCCAGCAGATGCTGCCATATGCGTACGACAAGCTCTCTGGCGGCAATATCGGCATCGCCGAATAGAACATTCGCCTCACACAGAACTTGTAAGGAATCCCAACTACGCCGACCAACCAGGGCATCTCCGAGATGGGAAGTGGCAGGAAGAAGCACTGCGGCTTGGAAATGTGACCCGCATTGGTATGCCGACGTGTGCCTACTGCTAGGTGATAGTGTGCAGGGTACCAGATCTCGATGAAATGCTGCAAGCTGGGACCACTTTTCGGACTGGGGATTATCAAGAGTCTCATGATCTTCGTCAATGCCCGTGAACCATGGAAACACCACTCCGCGACGGCTATTGGATTTCGCTGATAAGCCATACGGAATTTGCGGAAGGGTTATCTGGATGTTACCGCACTTGCAAGGGACTGGTTGAAATTCACCGTATTTTTTTCTGTCAGCAAGCGTGTACAGACCCTTGAGATTCGTAGTGCTGCCAGTGGTATCACCCATTCCCCTTGCAGTCAAATCGTTCCACCAATCCCATATGTATCCTTGAAACCTTTGAACTAGAACTGTGCAATTCCTGTCGGTCTCATCGCTAAGGGCCAATGCACCCTGCACAATATTGCCTCCTTTGCCTGTCTTGATGAAATTATGAAGATTGAGGTCAAGATACATTAAACTGGTAGACTCCTCAGTTTCAGTGTCCTTCATAGAGTATGGGTACGAGATTAACTTCCAGTTCAGATCCAGACGCGACGCTACCATGAGGCAATAATACATGGGATCCTGTCTTACAATCTGCTGGATCAGGAAGTACCACATGTTCCGTGCCCACCCAAGCCATTTGCCATGATCGCTGTCTGCATGATACTGGTAATGGTACAAGTCGAATTCAGCATCGATCATGTCGGAGATATCAGCGGCATCCCAGAGGTATGAGAAGGCTCCCTTGACATTGACCGTCCCATCACGTTGGAAATCTTCCCAGTGTTGCCTTGAGGCAAATCTTTTAAAGATCTCCTCAGGATCAATGTCGAAGGACGGCATCAGAACAGCTTCGTATTTGGCACCACCAAGTCTACCACAGATGTCATTATTTTGAGATTCTTTAACAAACCAGTTACAGTAGCGATAGTGGATTTCCGAAAGCCGGCATCAATACTTGAAACACGCTCTGGCCCTCCCAGCGAGAGATTCACTGGACGAACCCAGGAATGAGTTTTTCAAGCCAATTGTAGCCACCAGGTGATGTAGGTGAGCATGGCAGAAGCCTGTCAACACATCTGCACCATCTAACTGATGGGTAGCAGCCAAAATGTCCAATGCTACGTGATCCTCGAGTAGCTTGTGCTCCATAGGGATCATCAGAATGACAGTTTGGCAGGTAGATACGCAACCGCACTTTAATCGACCATCCAATCGACTGTCTTGTAGAGTCTGATGGTCAGATAAAAGAAGCGGCTGGTTGTTCGTTTGTGCATGAGATAATCTCCACTTCTGCGCAGAAACTGGAGAAGCTGCAGCCTCTCCAAGAATCCATTTCCGTTTGAACAGTTAAGGTTCGTTTGCAGGTTCTGCTACCCAAGCCGGAGAGGGATCATTATTGGATGTTCGTGGCTGTCATGATGAGGCCCCTGCGTACAGGTTAGTCCAACAACAATCGTCGGCAGCATTTTTTCATCAGGGATTCCAAGAATCTCGGATGAAAAGATTTGTTTCCCACACTCAGAGCAATGCTATGAATATCAAAACAGCATTACTACATGTGATGATCATGGCAATGGATGTGACGCTGGGTGCTTGTGCTGTAAACACGAAGTGTGGTAGTAGCATATATAGATGAATATTAGATATAGAGAATAGAACTGGACTGAGTCACTATGCCTGGAACACGCTGCGTGTATATGAATGCGATGTGAGTATTTACTGCAATGTTCTGTACCTTGATAGCCAGTGTAACCACGGTGCCATGACATGCATTACCTGCATGCTATTTGCCCTGATACGGCTGCGTCCAGAAGGAAAATTCCCTGACACGGCTGTGTTCAGAAGGAAAATGCACTGACTGCGTGTGTCCAGAAGGAAAATGCCCTGCCACGCTCCGTCTGGTAAGCAAATGCCATGGTATACTGCGTCTGGACACACGGTGCCGAGGCGATCTGCATCTGAGTTAAGCAGGTTGCGTCTGAAATGTCCAGAGTGTCTAGTGCGTCCGGATGCTAAGGACACAAATTTTTTTTTTGCTGATGCTCGTTGCATATTATTATACAACTTCCCACTCTCTGTCGCTCTGAGACTTGTGCTAACAATCTCTCGAAGCTTGTAGACCTTCTCGCAATATCTTACTTCCTATCATGCATGCTGCTGGCATCCACATCAACATTGTACTCATTGCATCGTATTGTACAACTTCCCACTGTCTGTCCCTCTGAGAGCTGTGCTAACAATTCACCATGCTCATCGATCTTCTTGCCATATCTTACTTGCTATCATCAATACCACCTGTATCGACACAGCCATCCTCGTTGACATCGTACTTGTCATATCATATTGTACAACTTCACACTCTCTGTCGCTCTGGAAGCGGTGCTATCAATCTCACAAAACTCATCGATCTTCTCGCCGTATCTTACATGCTATCATCCATGCTGCCGGCATGCTCACAGCCATCCCCATTGACATTGTACTCATCACATCGTGTTGTACAACTTCCCACTGTCTGTCGCTATGTGAACTGCGTTAACAATCTTGTGAAGTTCATCGATCTTCTCGCTGTATCTTACGTGCTATCATCCATGCCGCCAGTATCCTCACCACCATTCTCATTGACATCATACTTGTCACATCGTGTTGTACAACTTCCCACTGTCAGTCGCTCCGAGAGCTGCACTAACAATTTCAACAAGCACATTTATCTTCATACCACGTCTTACTTGCTATCATCCACACTGCCAGCGTACTCACGCCATCGTCATTGACATCATATCCATGGTGTCATATTGTACAACTTCCCACTGTCTGTCTCTCTGAGAGGTGTGCTAACAATCTCACAAAGCACGTTGATCTTCTCACCATGACTTACTTGCTATCATCCATGTAGCTGGCATTGTCACCACCATCGTCATAGATGTCTTACTAGTTGCATCTTACTCGTCATTATCCTGTGGACAGCATCCTCTTTGGTATCCACTTCATTGATGTTCTCATTGCATTGTGTCTCATCTGGCAAACTGCCTTTGTTACTGTCACACAGAGTGATACCATCTACATTAATGTGGTATATAGATATACATTAAATGTAATAAATAGAACTGGTTTGAGTAACAATACCAGGATCCAAATGCGATTTGATAGTCGTGTATGCTACCACCGTGACCACTCTATGATCTATGTGTGGTGTGCTATCGTAAGCCTCATCTGGATCCTATTTGCCTTAACACTCTGTGTCTGTCAGAATAATGGGCGTCCGGAGATGACAGACTGGAGGTGGCATCTGGAGATGACAGACTGGAGGTGGGGTCCATACATGACTGAGTCCCCGAGCACAAGCTCGGGGGGGGGCAGTCTTCCGTCCTTTGTCCTGATAGCCTTCCTGTATATAGAGAGATCTTATGTCCGTATAATATGGGAATACAATCTTCATCCCTGCTGAGCCCTATATTCCAACAGGTTATAAGCCTGGATTGAATACTCTGCCAATCCACTATCCATCGATAATCACTCCCACCGTACCTGCCACTTTACACCTCGCTCCTGCATCTCATCCCTGCACTCTCGTTTTTTAAGCCTCAACAAACATCGCGTTATGACCGACTCCATCACGTATACCTGCAAGCATAGCTCAACACCCATCCTCAGTGCGAGAAACTACCACTCATGGAAGAACAACATTACAAACCTCCTTGCAATGGACAACTCCCTTGAAATTGTCCTCGCTACGGAGCTCGCACCTGCCCGCAATGCAACAGTACAGGCTCGAGTATTCTGCAAGCGGTCGCAACGTGCCTTCGGAATGATCTGGTCATCAACTGAAGCCAGCATTCGAATGTTTCTCAATCGCCTCGGACATTGCGATCTGCACACAGCCAGGGAAGCCCTCCGTAAACGATACGATGTCACCGTATCCCAGTCTGCACATGTCACTACCCTTGCCTGACTTCACTCCATCATGATGAAGCTGGGAATGTCTGTATCCGACCACATCTCCTCATTCTCAGATATGAGACAGGAGCTGGAAGGGACTCCAGATAAAGTCACAGAGCAATACCTGATTATGCACAGCTTCGCAACCCTTCCTGAGTAATTTGGCAATATCGTGGACATCATCAAAAACCAGCTGATCGAAGAACAAACACTCAACTCCATCAGTAGAATTCTGATTAAACACGAAACTGCACGAGCCCTCCGCAACACTATGGCTGGCTCGAATCTCAATCTGGCTGGAACCTCCAGCAATGTCCTACCTGCCAACGTCAACGGCGGCAAGCACCATCGAACCAACAGAAAAGGCAAAGACCGTCGAAAGCCTTACAATAAGAAACAGGCCACCTCAGACCCTAGGAACATCACGTGCTACTACTGCACAAGGAAGGAACACAAAGAGATCGACTGTGAAGTAAAGAAGAGAGCCACCAAGATGAGACAGGGAAGGGAAAGCAGGTGCGGAAAGTTAGCATCCGCCCATCGTGTCAAAACCAGAGACACTGTAGTATACGGCCTCACTGCATTAACAAGAGTGGCCGGAAACACACGTAATACCGATAAATGGATAATTGACTCAGGCGTAACCCACCACATCAGCAAAAACTAGAAAAATGCTTCCGGTGCTCCCGGTGCTCCCGTAAGCTTTATTAAGCTTTATTAAGCTTCTGTAAGCGAGAATTTATATTTTGCTCCCGTAAGGATTTTGAAAAAAATAATCTCTTTTATATCCTCTAAAACGCCAAGAAAGGAAATTTAAAATTTGTGTCTCACTTGGAAAAAAAGCAATATACTTCAACTTTTCATTTTTTTGCTGATGCACATCTCACCAAATCTGATGGACTTTCATGAATACCACCCACTCGAGGAGTTTTTACAAGCCAAGTCAGCCGACTGTCAGTTTAGCAACAGCCGCCAGCAGCATCAACCTCCAGCTCGATTGTGGAATGCTTCTCAGGGTGGAAGCTTTATATGTACCAGACTTCGGAGCCTCCCTGCTCTCGATACCCCTATTGATTAACAATAGCATTGATGTCAGTTTCCGTTCCCATTCACTCAATGCTAACATCATATCAGAGGATTTCACGGAACAACCCCTGGGCAGATGTACACCTGGATCCATGTCCTTTGTCCTCCTCAGCAATGTAACCTCAAAAAGAAATCATGCAAATGCCACTGCGTATTGAGCAAATACTCTGTCTCAGTCGAACTCAGAATTGGCACCTCGCACGAACTCAGAATCGGCGTCTCGCTCGAACTCGCAATCGGCATCTCAGCCAGATATCCAAATCTGGCACCAATGTCTTGGTCACCACAATCTCAGCGATATCCGAAAGCTGCTGCCTAAGGGATCCTACTCTGAAAAGGAAACTGCCACATCCACTGCCTGTGACATCTGCATCAAAGCAAAGGCTTAGGAGAAGTTTCAAAGGGAGATTCCAGCTCGGTGAGTGACTAAACCACTGGAACTGATCCACTCCAACCTATTTGGACCCATCAGCTCTCAATCACTGTCTCTCTTCCAGTCCTTAGTGCAACGGTCAAAGTGGTACAACCACTCCAAGCCCAGCTTGTCATCAGTCCACCCGTTAGGTGAACAGGCAAACATTGCATCAGGGTCACTGGTTTCTGAATGCCACACCATATACTGTGCAGTTCCCTTGAAAATCACAAAGGAAGGTAGTATGTATTGCACCGCACAGCAACATTCCACAACTGTAAGCATCTTCCGTATTCCATCCTACGTCACCCTTGGTGGCCGACGACCAGCTCTACAAACCACCTTTGCTCTTGACGATTGATCGATGATGAACCCTTTCTCATCCATATTGAAGATGTCTTTGGACTTAAGATTGTACTTGCAGACCAATCCTTTCAGCTTTCGAAAGTAGGCTTGTAGGGTGGGAAGGTGGCTAGTGTATGCCCATTGGCGGTCTAGCTGGGTGCCATACTTGGCTGTGAGTTCCGGATGACATTTAAGAAAGTTTCCCACCCATCGCTTTCCTAACCCAGCCAGTATAGGATCCTCCTCTTCATCTGCCCGTTGCTGGGCTAATGCTTTGGCCATTGCCAGTAGAAGATCCATCCGTGGTGGAAAACCCCAGTCATCCAACTGCTTGAACCAGTCCTGTAGTGCCTTCACTATAGCTGGGGTGAGCCTCTGCTGGTGTACATGGCTATCCTTACATGACAGCCCACCTCGAACGCAATAGGCAAGGGTGGAACATGGAACATTGAACCGTAGCGCAAGTGTACGGAAGGAGGTGCCATCTCGTTTTCTATGCACCAGTGCAGCAGCGATATCGTCTTCCTTGGCTGCCGATTGTTTCTCTTTCTTCGATTTGACATTTGGAGGGGGTCTGGTGGGTGCCATATTGTCGCTGATGTCTTTGACTGGGTAGGTTGCAGATTTTTACTTGGCTGGCAGGGTAATATACAGAGGGACCTGTCTGCTACTAGTGGATTTTCTACTGTCCAGGTTCTCTATCGTGTCCGGTTACCCTATCCGTTACATTACCCAGCACACCGAGATCTTCACAACTTCAAGAATGGCATTTGCTACTGGTACGAATACCCACACAATGAAATGGGTGAATTTCCTGTCAAACCTTATGAGCATCGGGGCCACACCCTGTACAGAATGCTCAGTAATATGAATAGCAGAGTGCCAAAGGAACCTCTTACGCACCATGGGGTCCATCAAGGTTCGAATGTTCTCTGGTATCTTGACTGCATTGTCAGTGACCTGCCGAAACCCGACTTGTTGCTGTAACGGCAGCAGTTCTCCATGGTACTCGAGTGAGTTCGAGTGACGCAAGTGAGATAGGGAGTGGGAACCGGGTGGAAATGGGAATGGGAATGGGAACGGAAAATGAACGGAATAGGAAACGGGAAGGGGAACAGGAACAGAATGGGAACAGGAATGGGAACGGGAACGGGAACGCAACAGGAACGGGAATGGGAACGGAATGGGAATGGGAACGGGAATGGGAATGTCAAGGGATGTTTCCAACGGGAACAGAGACAACATCTGATGGACGTGTAGACACGGACGGACAGCGTCAAACGTACATATTGGATAGCGAGATGTAGAGCATCAGACTGAAGTGTCAGACAGGGACAGAGGGTGCTGGACGAGCGTCGCAGAGATGGAGGAATGGAGGAAACAGAGGAAACAGAGGAAACAGAGGAAACAGAGACGAGGTTGATATTCCAAATAGAATACAAGTGGTTGCATGAAGAGAAGAAGAAGATAAACCATGGGAGAGGGCCCTCCTTATATACACAGTTCTCGTAACTCCCATACGTCCTCCTACTCATACCCGTGCAACTCACATACGTACTCATACACACATATGTGCTGATAACCACACAACTTATACAACCTTCACTTATGCAACCGGGGCCCAGAACCGATACCCTTTCCAAGATCGAGACATCCAGAGCGAGGCGCCAGCATCAACAACGAAATCAAACAACCAAACCCAAACCGAGTGCCAAGACAACCGAGCACCGAGACCTGTGCCATAACGTATCCCCCTCCTATCGTTGAGCTCCCGCAAAGCTTTATTCGAGAGGCCCTGGCTTGTTAGGGTATTGTTTGTGGAATCGAGTAACTGCTTCTAGCTTGTTGACGTTTTCCGCTTGCTTTCAATTCAGGTGATCAAATCCGGTCCATTTCCCAAGGTACTGTAGTCATCTTCGACACATTCGAGAATCGAGAATGGATTCGACAAACCATTCTTGCTCCCCATCGATTTCCACCGGAGGAGGTGGTGGTTGTCATTGTCCCAGAAGCGGACCCTGTGCTGCCGGCTCACGTAAGCACACGTAAAAAATGGGATGGATCTGCATTGAGCCCTGAAGTTCCAACTGGGAGACGTGAGAGGAAATCTTGCATGTGATCTTGAATGGGCCGTACCGTTGATGATTCAACTTTGCTGATGGTCGTTGAGTCTTCCAATTTTGAGCGTCGAGCCACACAAAATCCCCCACCTGATAGTCTGGAGCGGGGAGATGATGGGTGTCTGCAGTTTCCTGGTAGCGGAGTTGGGTGAGATGCATTTCCGTCCGCGGGTGGTCATGAATTTCGGACAATGCTTTTGCCATGGAACATGCTTGTTGATCTCCTGCTTGGTTGGGTAGGGAGGCCGAAGGGTCAAATTGCTAGCGAGGGTCGTAGTCGAGGTTTGCAAAGAACAGAGATACAGCCATCGTTTCCGAGGTATGGTTATTCGATGTGAATTCAACGATCGGCAACCAGTCAGCCCAATCATCTTGCAGGTAGTTCACATATGACCACAAGTATTGTTCCATTACAGCATTCATTCGTTCGGTCTGACCATCGGTCTGTGAATGGAAAACGGTAGACAGCCGCAGTTCAATTCCCAGTCGTGTATAGAGACAATGCCCGAATGCAGAGGCAATTGAGGCCCTTGGTATGAAGTTATTGTTTGCGGAAGTCCATGTAATCGGAAAACATATTGGATGAACAGGTCAGCCAGATCACAGGTATCGACGGTAGTACTCACGGGACAAGATGCCGCTGTTTTGTGGGCCGATCCACTACCACCCAGAAAGGATTGTAATCCTTTGATCGCAGTAGGCCTGTGACGAACTCCATTGAAATGTCCTGCCATGGCTGCTGGGGAATCGCCAATGGGAGGAGGACTCTGTAGTGTGCGTATCGACTGGTTTTTGATCGCCAGCAAGTGTGACAGTTCCTTACAAACCTTTCCACATCTTGCCACCTTTTCGGCCAGTGGTAGTTCCTTGAGCGCAGTTCGAGTGTTTTCGATCATCTGCTACTGGTACCTTGTGATGTGTTTGGATCAGATATAATCTCAGAGGGGTGTAGGTAGGTGTTGAAGATTGCGCGATCACCGTTATCCTTTGAGAGTCGTCACAAGTACACAGAGAGATAGAAAGAAAAGAGAGAGAAAGAGAACGAGATGATTTGATCTTTGAAGTTTGATAGAATGGCTCAGATAGGTGCGTTTAGTCTTTTTCTATTGCTTTATCGAAGTATGTCAGAGTATAGAAGTAAGAATGCGAAAGATGCTGCTATGGAAGAGTGCCAAGCTGTCGTTACCAGGTTCCCCTTGCCATTGCCATTGCTATGATGTTGCCGTTGCTGGAGCGTTGCTCCCCACAGCGTTGCTCCTCACAGCGTTGCTGCCGCTGCCGTTGCTACATGTCGCTTCCGTTGGCATGCCTTACCAGAGCGGCAAGAAGCAATTCTAACAGTAGGGACATAAAACTTTCCTCGATATGGTAATCTTCCTGTTGGGCTCCGGAAGTACTCCAATAGTGTAATATCCTTACAATAGTGAACCTCCTTCACTAGTATAGCCAGCACATACATGGGAAAAGGATCCCAGTTGTAGGCTTCAGAGAATAGTTCAGTGATCTTGGTGTTAACAAGTCCGAGTCCAGCATCGAGTTCCTTGAGTCCAAGTCCAAGTCCGGCTTCGAGTCCGGCACCGCATTCCTCGAGTCTGAGTCCGCATCCGGCTTCGAGTCTGGCACTGCGTTTCTTGAGTTCGAGTCCATGTCCATTATCGAGTCCGGCACCATGTTTCTCGAGTCCAAGTCCGGGACTGGCTGCGAGTCCGGTGCCGCATTCCTCGAGTCCAAGTCAGGTGTTGAGTTATAGGATTTGGTGTGGTTTTATGACGGCATGGAAGTTTTCGGTCAGTCGTTTATCCCCCTCCTTAGGAAGATCTCCAGATCTTTGAGTGAAGGAGTCCGGTTTGGCTCACACTTTCCCCGGTCTGTAGACGATTTTAATGTTGAATTCGAATAGAAACTGCGCCCATCTCACTTGCGGTTGATTGAGCAGTTTGGTCATCGTGAAATATTCCAAGTTCTTATGATCCGTTAAGACTGATATTGGGTTTTCCACTGATTGTAACTTTGTGCACCACTCCTCAAATGCCCTGACAATTGCCATCAGATCCTTGTTATAAATTTCATAATTGCACTCAGCGGGGGAATGTTTCTTTAAAAAGAAGGCCACAGGGAGTAGGGTTCCATCATCATCGTATTGCGACAAGACTGAGATGGAGACAAAGTCGGAGACGTTGGTTTCCACCATGATGTCACGGTTGTGATCAAACTGATGCAGAATGGGGTGCCATCGTAAAGGAGGTTTTCAGTCCATCGAACGGTTCCTATTGCTTAGTCTCCCACTTGAACGGCTAGCCTTTTCTTGTCAGCCATATCAGTGGCTCAACTACCTTTGAGTATCCTTTGACGAATCTGCACTAAAAATTTGGGAATCCCAAGAACGCTTACACATCTCATAGATTTTCAGGAGGAGGCCACGCCTTCACTGTTTCAACCTTTAACGGATCCATCTTAATACTGTCCGCACCAATGATTAGTCCCAGATACCTAACTTCCATTTTGTGGAATTTGCATTTTTCCAGTTTGAGGTGGAGGCCAGCGTCAGTTAGTCGTTCCAATACTCAGTGTACATGCTGAGTATGTTCTTCCATTGTATCCGAATGAATCAATATATCATCAAGGTAAGCTGATGTAAAGTGATCGAGCAAAGGAGCCAAGGTTTCATTGATGAATCGTTGGAAATCTGCTATCACGTTGGTCATGCCAAATGGCATTACCAATGATTCAAATAAACCGTAACGGGTTTGGAAGGTGGTTTTCCATTCTTCTCCTTCTGCCATTCGAATCAGATTGTACACTCCAAGAACATCCAATTTCATGTAAAACTGAGCCTTCGATATTTGCATCAGTGTTTCCTGAATCAATGGAAGGGGGTAACGATTTTCAAAGGTTTCTTCATTGATGCCTTGGCAATCCACCACCAATCGCAGCGATCCGTCACCCCTCTTCACAAACAGGATCGGTACTCCGGCCAGGGATGAAGAGGCCCGTATAAATCCCTTATCCAAATTTTCCTCGATCCATTTCTTGCAGGCTTCCAACACGTGATGGGCAAGGGAATATAGCGGTCGAAAGGGCGGTTCGAATCCCTCTTTCAAGGGAAGCAGGTGGTCGTAGGGAAGGTGTGGAGGTAACTTATTCGCAATGGATTCGCAGAACAGAGGAAGGAACGAGTGATATTCAGGAGGGATTAGGAATTTCAATAGCTCATAGTTGGGAGGCTCTGCCTGCTCTGTATCTTGCGGGTTCAGTGTATGTGTTTTGTGAGCTTTGTTGATGTCGTACAAGCTCATCGCAAAGATTTGAACTGATTCCTGTCGTCGGATTAGTTTCTTTAAGGAAGCCAAAGAGATTACGCAAATCACAGGATACTTAGATTTGCAATTCGATACCACATCTGGTGGCTTTGGAGCCATGCCTGGATGTGGCATTGTAGTTCCTTTCGGCGCTTCTGTTGCCACGTTTGTCATCTTCGGTATCATGCCTATTGTCTGTTATGCCACTCGAGGTGCTGCTGGTGGATTTCGGTAGTCGGAGTACTGAAATCGGACCGAATTACTGACATAATCGGTAACAACAGCATGTCTTCAGAGTCAAGGAAACCCGAGAACCAGTACAAAGTGTCCTAACGTGGTGATGAAAGCGGGTAACGTTTCGGTGTGATCCTGTATTTGACAGGAAATCTTGGTGAGATGGATGATTTGGCCGGATTCAATCGGTTATCAATCGATTACTTCGAAATCTCGGGGAGGGTTGAGTCTATAACAGGGAAAGTTGTGTTGGTATACAAATTTTTCGTCGATAAATGCAAAGCCCGTTGCACCTGTGTCAATCATTGCAGAAGTTTGGATAGAATGGTCACCGTTACGGAGAGTAGCCGCAACAAAAAGATGCTCTCCTTCTAATTCACATTCTTCCACCCCTCGACCAACTACAGCAGGCAATTGCAAACACAGAAACAGCGAAAACAATGGGAAACGTCCCATACCAGTGCCAACTGGTTGGCATAGGACAACTAGTTTTCTGACTGCTCGTTCAGAATGGCAGTGTCAGATTCGGCAGTCATATTGATGGTGGCTGCTATAGCCCAATGGCAATTCTCAGAGGCAGCATATTCCGGGCATTCGTGGAGGAAGTGCCCAACAGTTCTGCAATACAGCCATTTGCCCCGGGCCATGCATTCCAGTCTGATATGATTCTTGTCGGCAGTCCTCTGCGTGGCCGATAAGTCCATAGGCGCCACGCCATAATGACCACTGTTTGTGCCCATCGGATTCGCTGGAGCCGGGGCAGGGGCGCTGGCTGAAGATGGCGCAGAGTGGGGCAGTTGCTGGATACGGCCAGGCTGGACCCATTTCACAGCATAAGGACGGATCCGGTTGTCCACCTCGCGACAGATCTGGATCAAATGACCCAGACGATCAGAACAAGAACAGCATCAGGAAAAAAAAAAATTGCGTCCACTGCGTCTGGACGCACTAGACGCTCGAGACGCAGTGGACGAAACCTCGCTACTCCGGACGCAGCCCGCCAGGGCACTGTGCGTCGGGACGCAACATGCCAGTGCACCGTGCGTCGGAACGCAACACGCCAAGGCACCTGCGCCCGGACGCAGCTGCCACGGCACCTTGCGTCTGGACGCAGAGTGTCAAGGCATCTGCCTTCTGGACGAGGAGTGTCAGGGCATTTGCCATCGGATGCAGTGCGTTCCTTACAGACGGAGAGTGTCAAGGCAAATGTCGTCCGGACGACGCGTGCCATGGCATCTGCCTTCCGGACGAGGAGTGTCATCCGGACGCAGCGCGTGTCTTACAGATGCAGAGTGTCATGGCAAATGTCGTCCGGATGACGCGTACCACGGCATCTGCCTTCCGGACGAGGAGTGTCAGGGCATTTGCCATCCGGACGCAGCGCGTTTCGTACAGACGGAGACTGTCAAGGCAAATTTCTTCCGGATGCAGAGTGTCAAGGCAAATGTCGTCCGGATGACGCATGCCACGGCATCTGCCTTCTGGACGCGGAGTGTCAGGGTATTAGCCATCCGGACGCAGCGTGTTTCTTACAGACGGAGACTGTCAAGGCAAATTTCTTCCGGACGCAGAGTGTCAAGGCAAATGTCGTCCGGACGACGCATGCCATGGCATCTGCCTTCTGGACGCGGAGTGTCAGGGCATTTGCCATCCGGACGCAGCGCGTTTCTTACAGACGGAGACTGTCAAGGCAAATTTCTTCTGGAGGCAGAGTGTCAAGGCAATTGTCGTCCGGATGGCACTTGCAACGGCATCTGCCTTCCGGACGAGGAGTGTCAGGGCATTTCGCTTCTGGACGCGGAGCGTCAAGGCATTTGCCATCCGGACGCAGCGCGTTCCATACAGACGGAGACTGTCAAGGAAAATTTCTTCCGGACGCAGAGTGTCAAGGCAAATGTTGTCCGGACGACGCGTGCCACGGCATCTGCCTTCTGGACGTGGAGTGTCAGGGTATTTGCCATCCGGACGCAGCCGTGTCTTACAGACGCAGTGTGGCAAGGCAAATAGGATACACACCAGGCTTACGATGGCGTACCACACATAGGTAATAGAGCGGTCACGGTGGTAGCATCCAGACGCGACTGTTAGGGCATGGTACATTGCAGCAAAGACTAGCAAACATGCATTTGGTTCCTGGCATTGTTCATTACATCTAATCTACTTCTATATACCACGTCACCGTAGATAGCATCGCTCTGCGTGACAGAAACAAAGGCTGTTTGCAGGATGAGACACGACGCAATGAGAAC
>Ga0307516_10005432_pt1 | contig 15260 bp, 18 predicted proteins | sample 19_EM_MG_FD_203310 | JGI IMG/M metagenome (GOLD analysis project Ga0307516, IMG submission 203310) | Populus trichocarpa ectomycorrhiza microbial communities from riparian zone in the Pacific Northwest, United States - 19_EM | ecosystem: Host-associated > Plants > Roots > Unclassified | place...
AAAACAGCAAGAAGATTATTTTGCAAAGCAGGTATGTGTAAAATCCGAGTCAATTCAACATCTCTACTGTCCTTTTTATTTACAAGTGGACGAAATACAATGGTGCCAACTCCTTCTGAATAAATGACTCTATTATCTGCAAAATGGATAGGAACTCTATAAGGGGTATAATTCCTGATCCAAAGCCAATGTGGTGTCATATGAGAAGTGGCCCCTGTGTCTGTATTCCATTTCACAATATTAGACGAAGTTGAATAAGCATTAAAATAAAATGCACTTGCATTGCCAGCAGATTCTGTCACAATCTCTGCCTTCTCTTCTGCCTTCTTAGCTTGGCTGCCTCCACTTCCATTCCCATTCCCATTTCCAGATACAGCTCTTGATCCAGAATATTTCTTCCATGGTTCCTTTAGATCAGGACAATCTGATTTCCAATGACCACTTTTCTTGCAATAACTGCAAGATCCCAATCTTTCTGAGCTACTAGCATGGTAGGCCTTTGCTCTATTGACTGTCTCCACCTGCCTCTGATGATTCAACTCTTCACTGCAGAATGCCTGAATAATCCTCTCCTTGTCCAGACTGTCAAGAAGTAGAAGCGATATTGAGAAGTGGCTATATTCTTCTGGTAGAGCCCTGATCAATGCCATGCACTGCAACTCATCATCCAGTTTCTCCAAGTAAAGTCCTTTGACTGCAAGTTCTTTATGTTTCCCATGGCATGTTCAATTCTAATCACCAGATTGACCAGAATTTCATCATCATTCTTTTGACTGGAGAATGGATCATCATAGGCATTGAACCTGGCTCCAGGTTTCTTCTGCACATGTGCAGATTCCAAAAGCCCCCATATCTTCACTGGATCCTCCTCACATCCTCTAAAATGCACCCGTTGATCATTTTCAACTGCCAGATAAAGTTCCCCTGCTGTCTTTTCAGCTTTAGCTTTCCATTTATCTAGCGCCTCTGAATCTGATGATTTGGGTCGCATTTCCTTCCCACTAACCAATCTTCGATAGCCTAGCTTCATCAGCCAAGCCTTCATTTCACCAGCCCACTCTGTATAATTGGAGTTGGACAATGGTTTGAATTTAAGTGTCGATGTTTCTGAAGCCATGATCTCAAAAGCTTCCAAAGTATGTCAAGATGACTTGATAGTGATCAACAGGATTGTAAATCCTCCAAAATTCCAATGCAATAGGTTGCAGCAACAATCAATGAATGCACAGTTAAAAGCTGGGGCCCATAACCTGTTAAACCCAATCAAGCCAATGCAATACTAGTGAACCACTAGTCAAATACAATGTCAAGAAAGGTTTGCAGTTCACCAATATCACACTGTTTGTTAATAGTAGTGTGTGCTCAAATATGCCACTCAAATGTGTATTGTCAAGTGTTTCACTCTCCGATATATTAAGAATACTGGTCTGTTTGATACTGTTTTGCCCAGAAATGCATAATGCATGATACAGGGTGTCCACTATATCGCATTTCTGCATATTTAGTGTATATACAAGTATATAAGTATGTACAATCATTGGAAATGTGTACTTATACATAAAAACGCGTTTTTCAATGCTTAGCTTGTATGTAACAGTGATATAAAGCTTTTCAAAATTGTTTTATCGCTATTACAATCCAACAATAATGCCATCAGATGGTTTGAACTGAGAATGGTATCTGACTTGAATGAAATGCATATGTAAGGCTCAGAGACTGCTGCTGCTTATTAGGAAGGGTATTCTCACACATTCTTACTATCTGCACTATCTTGGTGTTGATGGCCTCACTACCAACCAACATGCCAGCAAAATGGAAATGGCTTTCTGAAAAACAACCTGAGGACAGTGAAAATGTTGAAGCCAATCCATTCAAGCTCTCTGCCCCCCCTCCTCCCCTCCCTCCGGCACTGCCACCGACCCCCTCAAACACCATTGCAAAACAATATGTCTTGATTACCATATGACACTTCCAGAATGCACTCTATAGAGTCACTGGCATCGCTTTCTCTGATTAACAGAGGACTTCATTTGGGCAATGGTCAAACAAGAAAAAAGTGTGGGCTCATTTACAAATATGCACAGATTTTCAGCCCGAGGTTGCCTACTCCTCTCCCATTGAATGCAACTCTGAGGCATGGACCAAAAAATTACAAGAGTGTATTCTGGCTTACTCTCTTGTTTTTCCTCCTTGACACTGATAACAGTTGAAAAAGTCATCAAACCTGGCCTTGGGTGCTTTCTGGGTTGTGAATTTCAATCCATTTGTGTTGGATCAAAGGATGGAGGCAAGCTACATTCTTCAACACAATTCTAATTGTTCAAAGACTAATAACTGTAGTTCCTCTCCTATGTAGAAATTGCACTTCATACCTTCGATCCATATATCTTCCAATCCTGCAAAGCAATGAGGTTGAGAGCGTTGGCTTTGAAGCCACACTCTGGGATTACAGACAAGGAAATCAAGATCCTTTGTGTACAATGCAACCAATGCAAGAATGTTGTCTCCTGAATAACACAACATATGCACCAATGCCACACTGACTCAACTGCATCCAATAGTTCTTGTTCTAATTACTTGAGCGAAATTTTCCAGAGTCCTCAATACTGTCTTGATGCCATAGGAGATAGTGCAAATGAATTGGCTGGCCTGACTGAGGACAAGTTTGAGGACCTTTTTTCTAGGTGTATGAGCTGTGATCGTTTTATAATGACAGCTTGTAGACAAGAACATCACCTGTGTTTTATGTAGTGTTCACTTAAATACATAATAAATACATTTGCATTGCTCATCGTACTTAAAAGTATAGGGAGACATGGGGAACAAACAGATGGTTTGACAATACATGATGAGGAATACATGTAATTTGTACAATAAATAAGTAGGCATCATGGAGACAGTCCCACAATTTTCAAAGTAAGTTTTGAGGTGTGGCACATGAATGCAATGAACCAGTTTAAATTCAGTGTTTAGGTGACTAACCTTTTTTCATCTCATTTAATCCAGGGTACAAGTCGAGGTAAATGTGAAGCTTTGTGAGATCAAGATAAGAGTGAATCAGTGAGAATGGATGACCTTCGCCATAGTTCCTGTGATGATTGTCGGTAATTTCTTCCAGATTCAGAGAGTAGTTATTAGCTTTGGCCTCAGCCACAATGTACTGTTAGAAGTCACATGACTGTGTGAACAAGTGTGGCAGCAACTTGACATAATCAAATGACCTCAGCAAAGGAAGAGGGAAAATGTTGACACAAGCTGGAATTGAACCAGCAACACTCAGTTCTCTAGACTGGTGCTCTAACCAACTAAGCTATTGTGCTGTTAACAGAGTATGAGTTGTTAAGTCATATCATTATAAGGATGGTTAGTCACTCAACTGGTGCAACTTCATATTGTACTGAAGATGATTAGTCTTAGCACTAGAAGTATATAACCAGGATTCAATTGCTCATGCAACATGTACTGCAATGCAAAGGTAATATCTTGTGAGAGCATCTTCAGCTTGTGGATTATCCCTACTAAACCCTTCTTGTGATGGGTCTTCTGGAGTAATCTGCATGTAAATGCTGAGAACTCCACCAAAATCATTTCGATCCAGATGCAATCGTGCAACTCCAATGAAGAATGATACTGGTTTTGAAGCCTTGCAGGGCAAATAATTATGTCTGATGACTAGTGGAAATGGTGAGCGAGATTTTCTAGATTTTCATATTCGAACCTCACCAGTGGGCAATACTGCAGATGTGGAATGGTTTGCATGAGTTCTCAGATACCCCCCAAATCCTTTTCCAGAAGTAGATCAATGATGTGGTTTCAAATATCAGGAGGGACAAGTGAGCATAAAAAATTGATTGAGGCACAAAAACTCATATGTGGGAGTGGTTGTTGTACTACCAGTTTCCATGAAAAATTGGAAGGTGATCTGTTCAAAGTGACTGGTAATGAGTGATCTTTCAAATTCCAGCATTACCAGAATAGAGTGTATTGCTATATTCACTCTGACAATTGCTCTGGTGTCCACTGTGGTTCTTGGATATGCTTGCTGATGTTCTGAGTCAAGTTTGATGACTGCTTGACTCCACAATGTGGAAATGAGAAATCCTCTGCTTCATCATGCACTTGTTGAACCCATTTATTGATTTCTTGGTAGCACCACTTAGTGGACTGCAGAGGTGAAGGAGGGGAAATGATTGCAGGCTTAACTTCTTTGAGGCCCTGGTCAACTGGAAGGGACATAGGAGACATGACAGAGGATATTCTACAAACTTGAACGTATAAGCCAGGTTTTCTGAAAGGACAACTTTAAGATAGTGGAATATACCAGAAGGTGCTTGACTCTCGCAGTACCTGCAGTCATGGTATTTGTGGAACTTGTACTAGTATATGTAGTTGCATGTGGATGATGGATGGCATACAACTTTGTAGAATTATAGGGTCTGACATAGTATGCTTTGCCATATTATTAATATTATCAGGTGACAATGACTACAGACCGTGGTAATAGCACCAGAACATCTAAGTACAGCCCAATGAGGTCAGTGGCAGAAGGCAGTGATGTGGAAGGCTGTTGGTATTTCATGGCACATCAAACAACAGTATATGTCAAATGGTACTCATCCAATTGTGAGCAAGCTTAAGTTATTTACCTTATGACAAATTCAATATCTGGTGCTGACTGACAGAAATTAAGTCCTCTGCTGGGAGTCCCAACCACTTCAGTAAGATGAATTGCCTCCAGCAGACTCTACCTAAAGTTAGAGTGCTAGTCTAAACTAGACATGCACATGTATGCATTTGAAAAGTTTATTATGCAGGAAAACTATATATGATACCGGTGAATGTTAAATGCAGTCTTGTTGTTCCTGGGTGAATGTGCTGGTAGGTGCTGCTAGATGAGGTGGTGAGCGTTGCTAGTGGAATGGAAGCAGGAGATCAGGTGGAAGAAAGCCCTTGATTGTCAAGGGTACTAACGCCTTGCAGGTTTGGGGTTTTCCATGGAAGTGGAGAAAGCCCTCAGAAAATTTGACAGGGGTGTGAAACGAGCAATGGAAGAGAAGACGCGACTCACAGTGTCGGCTTTCAGCTTCCTGAACTTCACACATATGCTCTTGAGGATTATTTTCACTTTCACAATGAAACCTGAAGAGAGCGGCAGAAAAAGAGATTGAATTATATGACAATGAGGAGATATGTGAGGTAACACACCTGGATGAAAGCCCGGCCTTGCCAGCTCAATGTGCCAAAAATAACTGGGACCATCTGACTCTTGAGATTCTTGTTGAGTGAATCCACCCATTGTCGGTTTGGGAGCAGCCTCATTCAGGGCATTCAATTTTAGCAGCCAAGTAGGCTTTCTATCAAAATGGGAGCAGCTCAGTCAGCCAGAGTCATGGAACCAAATGATAATGCAATGCACGATTTTCTCTGTAGAAAGAATCCAAACAGGAGCATACACAAATCTATTTCCAAATACTGTTGACACTGAGCGCAGCATACTTTTCAAACATTGCAGTCACATTAAGATGGGTAGCTGCTGAGGAAAATCGACCCATACCTTGCAATGGTGGGGCTGTAGCAATGCATCATATACCCTCAGGAAGCTAAAACATCCAACAGTGAATGGAAGGCGAGTACAGGGTATGTTTTATGCCTGGAACTGTCACCACATCAGTTTTGCGACCATATTTGTTATAATATGAATATGCACCACAGATTCGACCTTCTCCCAGATCCAGAGAACAAATGTAGGTTCCAAAAGAGATAAATATGGTCTGTTAAAACCTGCTCAGCAAATGAATGACGTTAAGGAAGAAGAAGAGTATGAACGCTGCCCACACACATTCATGGGACCACCAAGGTGGTTAAAACGGGACAAGATAGCACCAGGTTCGGCCTATCATGGGGTGGAGAGCCTCTCCAGAGTCGGATATGTTCGACTCTGAGGAAACCAGACTTCGTCTGTCTTCAGATCCACTTTGGATGAGCTCAGATTTTCAGAAGCACTCGGATAATCATCAGAGGTGTTCGACATTCCAGGGCCATAGCCAACCATACAAGGAAACTATGATGTTATAGAATAATCGGGAATCTGAATGAGTATGACATGAATAGAAGGACATATAGTGAATCCCAAAAATTAAAGATATACAAACCACCTGTCCCATTTCAAACCTTGGGGGCTGCTCCATCGCTGAATTGCGCGAGGAGATTTGTGGTTTTGGCTAATATAAAGCTGAGACCAGCAATGAACTGATGGAATGAAGGTCAGCGATGAACATGTGCTTAAGTGAAGGATGCACCTTCCAAAGATGGGCCGACCAGGTAGGGTACATCATCACAATAAGGGCAAAGAACATTCCGGTGTTTATTGCTGCCTGCCTGTTCAAGGCCATATGGGAAGAAGGCTGGAAAACCACTTCAGGATGGTCTTTCAAGTTATCCAGATCCTGCCCTAAGTTAGCGCCTGGACAACCTCAAATCTGAAAGAGCTGATTACCTCCTTGGCCCAGACGTAGATCATTGGTGATTTGTTTGTTGAGCTGCTGGCAATAAGGTGATGCCTGCCATCTCTTGCAACAGCGAGGGCTTGTATCATCTCAGCCTCTGGCAAATGCATTGGAACTATAAGAAGACCGTAGCTGATGCAAATACCTTTTGGTGACGACAGGAATTGCATCCATGCCCTGGTAGCTATATCGAAAATATGGACTTTGTTGTTCTTGGTGCCGCAGACTGCAACTTTACCCCCCTCCACAAAATGACACTGCCTGATGCTGTGGCACTGCAACTCTGTGGAGGGGAGGGATGTAAAAGAGGTATCTTCTGGAAAGTGATATATGTCGACCCTTCCAGTAGATGCCAAGGCATCAACAAGCAACAATGATTTATCAGGAGAAAGAGAAGCATTGCTGCTAAGAAGATGTTGTATCAAATTCAAGTGCATTCAAAAAGAGTATGAGGCTCACATTCCACTGGATAAATTCTTCATCCACAATACATTGGCATTCTGAACGTCTCGGAGGCTCCTATTGAGCACTGTGAGATGAAGTCGATGAGAAAAGACGGGGCCCACACTCACATCTCCCTGATCTCCAGCCCATGAACAAGCAAAGTCTGATTGCAGCCACAGAAAGAGATGCTCCGAGGCCCGGCATTGCTGATTGCTATTGTCCAAACCATCATTAATTTGGCTTTGAAGGTACCCAGCACTGATCAGAACCCTAAAGTAGTCATTGGGAACAGATGCTTACTGCATTGATCGACGCTGAACATCTTGATCTGCCCAGAGGAACTCCCAACTTCAAGGCGCTGGTTCAATGAATCATATGCCTAGGCTTTGACGGCATCGTTAAGTTCAAAGGGGAAGGCCATAACTGCATTCTTGGGCAGAAATGGCTAGAGGAATCACGGGTGATAAAAGGTCATATAAGAGAGGTACCTGGACACGTACTAGTATTGTTTCACTGGACATCAGACACAAAGTGACTGCACCTCGTCCAGTCCCAACACAGATAGAGACATATGGCCCATCAATTGGAGGATCCACCATGGCCCACATCAGAGTGGTAATTTGACCCCACTTATCGCTTTGGAGACTTTGTTCGCATTTCAGAGTCTTGAGATTCCAGATTCGAACATGCTTGTCATTGCCTATCCAACAATATGAGGATGAACCTGATTCAGAGCTCGATTGGCTCACCTCTGCTCAGTAGATACTGGCCATCTTTTGAGAAGGTGAGGGCATTCACAGTGCCAGTCGAGCCCTTGAGTTCAGCATATATGGCATATTGGTTGTCCTAGACAGGCTTAGTAATCAAGAACAAACACCGGATTGAGTCAAACCTTGAAAAGCTTGAAACCATATATCTTTTACATCAAGAGGATGGAAGAGATGGTGGGGATGAGAAAGTAACTTGAAATGGTATGGTTGATAGGCTAACAGGGTCGGGGAACTTATATAAATATCCTCCTTTCAAAGCTCATATGTGATGGTCACGAGAGATCCCTTTGTAAATTTCAAGAGAACTATGGAGGATCCAGCTTTGTGTACTGATTGTTTCCATGAAAATGGGGGTACCAAATGGGGTGACACCATTCGGAAAATGTGAAAGTGTAGGTATATATACCGCACTTCTGTCGACACTGCCCTCTACCTCAATCAGCCATGGCCCCATACATTTGCCAACCTCTTCCCTTGATCACCACTCAGATTGAATTCAAGCTCGAATCTCCCCCCATCTTACCAACTATCAACCCCCGCATGGAGTTCACACCTGAGCACCTTTCACTGAAGAGGGGAAGGGAAAGAGGCCCAGCTACCAACCGGCAGCTTTGATTAGACAATCAGCCTCCTGTTCAACATCGTCGCGACCAAGAGAGCCACCTGATGGTTCGCGGCCTTGGAGAGAGATCAGCTCAACCTGCCAAGGAATCCAACAGTGGCTTATCCGACTTGTCAGAATCTAATGCCGAATTATCTGATTCAGAAGTGCCCCTGCTTCCATGGCTGTGATGGCCTGAGGCATCAAACAAGATCCCAAAATCACCCAGTGAGCCAGGTTGGCCTGCCTCAGGAGGGCTTAGCCTAGAGGACACCCTGATGAAATCACATAGTTGGTCAAAGGAAAATCTTGAGAGATTTACAGTAGGCGCCTACTTAAATCCTCTACCATTAGCTAACTTCTCTCTCTCACTTTGCAGGAGGCTGTGCATGCAGAGGTGCAGAAGGGTTTTGACATGACGATGAGCTTCTGATGAAGAGTGCAACCATTGCCACATACATTCACGAAGCTACCAAGAGGGTTGGAAGGGACAGAAGGGTGGATTCACTCTATCATTGAATGACAATCCCTCCCCGACAACAATAGCAGAGCTGTCGAAGGAGGGATCCTGTTGCAGCAGCTGTTAGAACTTCACCTGCTGCCCAGCATTCCTGCAAAATAGATAGCCGTTATGAGGTTTGACAAAGATAAGCACTTACCAAAGGTTTTCTGCATTTCTGCTAGAGAGAGGAAAGACAGACAAGCCCACGCTTCATCGTTGTTGCACACCGAGGTCCATGATATGCAGGAAAGGCCGCGGCGGCATTGTAGGCTGCGTCAGAAGACCCGAGCTCTCTCCTGGCACCTGCTCACCACCTCTCCACCATTAACTCCCCCAGGACCAGCAGTCGGAACTCCAACCCCTTCCCTCCCTCTGCCTCATCTTATATGTGCTCAGACTCACTCTTCCCAGTTCTATACAAGAGATCCCTCCCATATGGAATCCCTGCATCCAGGCACTGCTCCTCCGAAGCGATGGACTCTTGTATGCCCTGAAATTTTATGACACCTTCCAGAAGAATGGCCAAACTGAGAGGTGGATGGGTTTTGGATGTTGCTCCACAAGAATAAGGGCCCATAGGTCGGCTGTGACTCATAAATGAAATAACTTTAAATGGCAGAATGAGGGCAGATAGATGCACAATATCTGCAGAGGAAACGACAACATTCAGCTGACTTGTTTCCTTAGAAGACCACTTGCCTCTTCCACTAATGCGGAAGTGGCTGACATATCAAGCATGTAGATTCTGAAAAGCCAGGCATTCGTCATATATCAATGCATACAGTTGACAAAAAAGGACCACGAACGAAATGTAGATTGTTGCACAGCATTGGAGGCCAGGAGACAACATGGGACGAAGATTCCCAAACTTTTCCTCTTCACCTCTAGCAGAACAGCTGTAGTAACTTGGACATGGGGATGTCTTCTACATTTTTTTGAAATCTGGGCATTGAGGCAGCCTGGCGTTGATGATAACATCTTGGGAATGGCACCAGACCTTCTCTACCTGAACTATAATCAACTGTGTGATCAAAATGAGGAGTGGGTGGCTTACGAGAAACCAGAGAAACCAATCACATTTTGGGTCTCCTTCATTGAATCTTGCCATGATGCAGTATTATGTAGAGAAGTAAGGATAATGCAGATCTAGACGATCTCTGATAGCCTTGAAACACATAAAATTTGAGTCTGTCTATGAGCCAATAACACAGCCTCCTTCTGGTTGTCCCCAATATCCGCAACCTCGACTGTTGAATGGATGGAGCATAGTTGAATGGCCAGTCCGCAAGCCGTCTTGATGAGCTAACTTCAGAAGGCACCCAGATGTATTCGTTAAAATCCATCATGTTGTTGCAGAGAGAAATGCAGTTAGGTGACAGGAGAAACAGGGAGACAGTGGAAGATTCAGGAAGAACTAAGGTTGTCACGGTTGGAAAGAGGGCGTGTGATGAGATTTCGGACTGAGCCAGCCAAGGTCTGGGAAGATCAAAGTAGAAAGAAGATGAGAGGCTTGCAGAGAGATGTCAGTCAAAACCAAGAAAGAACGTTTGGTATCGGACTTGTCAAATATTGCAACCTTATCTCCAAGATAACTCACGAGAGATGACTCTGAGAATGTCTTCATATCCCAATGTCCAGGTGTTGATAAAGAGATAACAGACATTTGGGGAAAATTTCATCAGGTTGACAAGACCAGATTTTGCTTGTTTGCTTGTTCCTGCACGAATGAGAGTTAAGAGAAGGGATAATGAGTTGAAACGAAAAAAGTGATCTTTGGAGGCAGGCATCGTTGGAAACACACTTGCAGTTGCCAAGTAGATTGCTTCTGGTGTTGGATTGTAATCTGTCACATGACACACATTGGTTGCATGCCATGTTTGCAAGTTGCTTGTCTTCTGGGTGTTAGTCCCAGGGAGAGTTGATACTGCAATTAGTATTGGATGCTTGTGTAGTATGTGGAGTACAATCCAAGTTGTACCCAGTAAGACCCGGTGGCTCAGTTGGTTAGAGCACTTGGTATATAACCAGGAGGTCCTGGGTTCAATCCCCAGTCTGGTCATGTCTTTTAACATAGACTTCCTCTCATGCAATCAGATCGTTATTGACATTGAAGAACACTCAGCGGTGTGTAAGGATGATGGTTACGACCTCTTGAACCCACTGGACCCTTTGAAATTCTGGAAGAAATTGCCACTTTCCCCCTCTCTGCGACAGAAACTTGAGTGTTGTGCTATACACATTGGAATCGCAAAGAACCGCAACTTCCATGTGGCTGTCCACCATGAGCTCGAGACACTTTTCAAGTCTTGACCTGACCATTTCAATTTCAATGCCCACACCATTGGTGACTCAAATATTATTTTTCTCATCAAATCGTGTGTTGTACAGCTTGCTCATAAAGAACACCTGCTAAAACTGGACGCCAAGTTCAAGAAACTTTACACAGACTGCTTCCCCTCTGACATTCCCCATGTCACTGGGTGCGAGCCACAATATAGCCACTGGAAATATGCTGGAAATATAGTAAACATCTGCAGATTATATCTACCATATTCCCACTGAAAATATCTTGAAAATGTTATAAAATATCCTCTATATTTACCATATTTCTACTGTTTTCACAATATTTCCAGATTATTTCTTGATTGAAAATATTGTAGATATAGTCTGTGGAAGTTTACCATATTTCCAGTATATTTCCAGTGGCTATATTGTGGCCTGCACCCAGTGTGTTAGTGAGCTTCCTGACAATGTCTTCCACAACATCGAGATCATCCCTGGTTCTTCGTTTGCTATCTCTTGGCTCTACTCTTGTCCCCACAAGTATCATGACACTTGGAAGACTCTCATTGACCAGCATGTTGCGGCCGGTCAGATCTGACCCTCATCCTCTCCCTATGCCTCACCCTCTTTCATTATCTCAAAAGCCGATGTCTCCATCATCCCATAATGGGTTGTTGATTACTGAATACTTAACAAGATCACCATTCCTGATGCCTTCCCACTTCTCCAAATCGATGACATATTGGCCGACTGTGCAAAAGGAAAAATTTGGGGAAAGATTGACATGATGAACTCCTTCCAGATGTGTGTTCATCCTGACCACATCAAATACACCGCAATGCATACACCTTTTGGTCTCTGGGAATGGGTTGTAATGCCAATGGGCTGTTGCAATGCACCTGCAACACATCAACACCATGTTACCCTCATGCTGAAGGAACACATTGGCAAGATCTGCTATGTATACTTGGACAACATCATGATCTGGTCCTCCTTGATTGAGGAACATGAACGGAACATTGCTACTGTCCTCCAATCTCTTTGGGACACCTACCTTTACTGCTCTCTCAAGAAATCAAATCTCTTCCATATGGAGATTGACTTCCTCAACACTGCATCTTGAGGTGTGAAATTGAAGCTGATCCATCTAAAGTTCAGAAGATTCTTGATTGGCTCCGACCATGCTCTGCAAAGGAAGTACGCCGCTTCCTTAGGCTTGTCTGATACATCTCCATCTTTCTGCCAAAACTGGCAGAGTACATCTCCGTCCTGAATCCACTCACAAAAAAAGAATGCAACATAGATTTTCCCATCTGGACAGCCTCACACCAGTTCGCCTTTGATGCCATCAAAGCACTTGTGGTTTCACCTGAATGCCTGACAACCATCGACCACATCAATCCTGGTGACAACAAAATTTTTGTCACTTGTGACACTAGCAAGTGACCCACTGGTGCCGTCCTGTCTTTTGGTACATCCTGGGAATCTGCCTGTCCTATTGCTTTTGAAAGCCAATCTTTTAAAGGAGCCGAACATCACTACCCAACCCATGAGCTTGAGCTTTTGTCCATCATACACACTCTACAAAAATGGTGTGCTGACCTTCTTGGCAGCAAAATTATCATCTATACCGACCACAAAACATTATTGAATTTTGACATGCAATGAGAACTATCAATGCGGCAAGCACATTGAATGGAATACCTGTCACAATACAACTCACTGAACTACATCTCCGGTGAACTCAACACTGTTGCAGATGCCCTTTCTCACTATCCTGACTGACCCTCCCCACTCATCGACGCAGCTACTTTGCCTTGCCCACCCCTTTCAATTAATGCAATTTTTGAAGTTAACTCTGATCCTTCCTTTCTTAATAACATCTAAAAAAACTATCACCATAACCCTTGGTGCATCCACGTTGTCAACAATTTCAAGACTGGTAAATCAGACACCAAGTTTGACATCTCTATCAAAGATGGCCTTCTCTTCATAAAGAACCAACGGGTCATATCCTGGTACAAACACTTGAGGGAGCAAATCTTCCATCTTGCTTATAACAACCTTGGCCATTTTGGTAAAGACAAAACATATGCTAACATCCGCCATGAGTTCTTCTGGCCACATATGCAATGTGGCCTGGTGGATGGCTATATTCCCTCATGTGTCGAATGCCAACAAAACAAAGCATGAACGTCAAAGCCGCCTGGCCCTCTTCATCCTCTGGCTGTACCTGAAGGTTGTTTTCAGTCTGTTGCAATGGATTTCATCGGCCCTCTTCCTGAAGACAAAAACTTCGACTGCATTGTCACATTCCCTGACTGTTCCAATGCCAATGTCCAGATCTTGCCCTGTTGAATGGATATGGATAGAAATGACCTTGAGCACATCTTCTTCGACAACTGGTACTGCGAAAATGGCTGTCCCTCTGAAATTGTTTTGGATTGAGACAAACTGTTCATATTGAAGTTTTGGCATAGCATCATGCGACTCTCTGGGATCAAACACAAAATGTCTACTTCATACCACCTGCAGACCAATGGATCATCCGAGTGAACAAACAAGACAGTGATCCAGTGTATTTGATACCATGTGGACCAGCAACAGAAGAGGTGGGTATGCTCACTTCATAAAATCTGTTTTGACATTATGAACTCAATTAATGTGTTGACAGGCTACACATCTTTTATGCTGAAATCCAGTCACCAACTCTGCCTCATTCCTCCACTCTTTGTACCCCCAGTTCCAGATAAAGATGCCACTCATGTTGTTGATGATTCAGGTGCAATACAACTTGATGCCATAGCACCTGTCATGATTTCCTTCATGGAAGAGCTGCACGAAAGCCTTGCTGATGTGCAGGATTCTCTGTTTGCTGCCAAGCTATCTCAAGCTTACCAGGCCAATACCTCGCAAGCCATTGATCCCTCCTTTAATGTGGGTGACAAGGTCCTTCTCTCGACAGAACATAGATGAAAGGATTACATGCAGTCAAAGGACGGGCAGGTGGCTAAATTCATGCCATGTTTCGATGGACCTTATTCTATCACCAAGGCATTCCCTTCCTTGTCCATGTATATGCTCGGCATCTCTGCTTCTTTTCGAATCCACCCTTCATTCCATGTGTCGCTCCTCCAGCCCTTCATTGCAAATGATCCATCACTATTTCCTGAAAGAGAACTACCCTGCCCTGGGCCAATCGTTACTAGTAGAGGACAAGAAGAATTCTTCATCGACAAGATCATTGACGAATGATGAAGGGGACTAGAAAAACAGTACCTTGTTTATTGGCTGGGTTACAGACCTGAATCAGACTCTTGGCTGCCCGGTATTGAACTATGAGACACAGAGGCCCTCAACATTTGGGAGAATATTACTTCTGAGGTAATGCCGACAGATACTGCAGGTTGACGATTGAGCTGGATGGTTGGAAATTTTTTGAAGGCTGGATGAGTGTAAGCACATTGGTGCACTTACATCATTGGCATGGTCACATGATTGAGATCTACATATATATATCTAGGGAATGTGTTTGTTTTTGGTACTCGCTCCTTGACTACATACCACATTCCTGACTCCGTTGTTCCATCTGAGTGTTGGGGTTCACACCCTTCTACAATCACAATAATTAGGAAAAAGTGGTGATATTGAAGAAAATGGATATTGGGCACTGGAACTTGTCGCAGAAAATATGAAATTGCTCTGAGATCGTCGATTTCAGCCAATCACTGGCGAATGATGGATTTCATGGCAGGCTCAGGGATCAACATTGTTTGGCATGTATTATTAATCCAGCATCAACGGTGAAAGGACCCATTCTTTCCCTGTTGCCATAGTTTTTGTGTGGAATATACAGTCGACTCTGTCATAACCCATACCCCTCGGTGGACCCCTGGGACCTATGGGTTATTACTGTTAGGGCAACCACTTAACTATCTTCTCAAAACATAATCCAAAGACTATGCCGAGAATCAAGCATTGTGGGCTCACACATAGATAAGCTTAGAGAGAGAGAGGATGGTGGAGAAAAGTGCCAGTTTATATTGACTTTAGATATCACCACAGTCAAGTGGGAATCCTAAGAGAATAAGACTAGAGTTTACAGGCTTTGTGCTACTCTATATATACTATACTAGCCCAGGCTTATCATCCAA
>Ga0307516_10005433_pt1 | contig 15249 bp, 15 predicted proteins | sample 19_EM_MG_FD_203310 | JGI IMG/M metagenome (GOLD analysis project Ga0307516, IMG submission 203310) | Populus trichocarpa ectomycorrhiza microbial communities from riparian zone in the Pacific Northwest, United States - 19_EM | ecosystem: Host-associated > Plants > Roots > Unclassified | place...
CCGGGTCTCCGCCACTTCGTGCACCCGGTACACCTGAGCCCCCAGCCATGCCGACACCGCCGTCGTGGCCAACGTCCCGACCACCCGTTCCTTCACCGGCCTGTCCAAGGTCTCGCCCACGAAGTCCTTGTTGGACAGCGACACCAGCACCGGCCACCGTGTGGCGACCATCTCGCCGAGCCGCCGGGTCGCCTCCAGACTGTGCCGCGTGTTCTTCCCGAAGTCGTGCCCGGGGTCGATCAGTACGGACTCCCGGGGCACTCCCAGGGACACGGCCCGTTCGGCGAGCCCCACGGTCACCCTCAGGATGTCGGCCATGACGTCGTCGTACGCCACCCGGTGCGGTCGCGTCCGAGGCTCCGCACCGCCCGCGTGGGTGCACACCAGCCCCACGCCGTACCGTGCCGCGACCTCCGCCAGCCCGGGGTCCACGCCGCCCCACGCGTCGTTCAGCAGATCCGCCCCGGCCTCGCAGACCGCCTCGCCGACCTCGGCCCGCCAGGTGTCCACGCTGATCACGACGTCCGGGAAGCGCCTGCGCACCTCGGCCACGAAACCGACGGTCCGCCGCGTCTCCTCCGCGGCGGTCACCTCCTCGCCCGGGCCGGCCTTCACCCCGCCGATGTCGACGACGGCCGCCCCCTGAGCCACCGCCTGCTCCACGCGCGCGAGAGCGGGTTCGTCGCGGAAGGTGGCCCCCTGGTCGTAGAAGGAGTCCGGGGTCCGGTTCACGATCGCCATGATCACCGGTTCGTGCGGCTCGAATTCCCGCCTGCCCAGCCTGAGCATCCCCTGTGACCTTTCCTGGTTCGTGCCGGCAACCGACCGCCTGCGACCCTAACTGTCAGACTCGCATGGCACGATCGGACCCTGACACATTCGACACCGAGTTCAGACCGTGGGGACGTCAGCGATGGTTATGTTCTTGTTCCTGGTCATCGCGCTGGCCGTGGTGGTCGCCGCGGTGACGCTGGCCGTCGTGGGCGGCGGCGAGGGCGACGGTCCGCTGCCGGAGGCGGCCCCCGAGCGGCTTCAGGACCCGCTGCCCCCGGACCGCCCGGTCAACCGCGCGGACGTTGAGAGCCTGCGCTTCCCGCTCGGCGCCCGCGGCTACCGCATGGCGGACGTGGACGACGCGCTGGGCCGCCTCGGCGCCGAACTCGCCGAGCGGGACGCCCGTATCGCCGACCTGGAGTCCGCCCTGGCGGGTGCCCAGGCCGCCGCGAGCCACCTGTCCCTGCACAAGCCCGCCCCGCGGGAGGACCAGCAGTGAGCGACGGAGCGGCCCTCGCCGGACCGGACGGCGCGCCGCGCTGCCCCTGGGCCCTGTCCACCGCGGACTACGTGACCTACCACGACGAGGAGTGGGGCCGCCCGGTCCACGGCGACGCCGCTCTGTACGAACGCCTCAGCCTGGAGGCCTTCCAGTCCGGGCTGTCCTGGATCACGATCCTGCGCCGCCGCGAGGGCTTCCGCGCGGCCTTCGCGGGCTTCGAGATCGCCAAGGTGGCCGGCTTCACCGAGAAGGACCGCGAGCGCCTCCTCGTCGACGAGGGCATCATCCGCAACCGTGCCAAGATCGACGCGACACTCGCCAACGCACGCGTCCTGGCCGAGTGGGCGCCGGGCGAACTCGACGACCTCATCTGGTCCCACGCCCCGGACCCGACCGGCAGGCCGGCCCCCAGGACACTGGCAGACGTACCGGCGGTCACTCCGGAATCGACGGCTCTGTCGAAGGCTCTGAAGAAGCGGGACCTGCGCTTCATCGGCCCGACCACGGCGTACGCGCTGATGCAGGCATGCGGACTGGTCAACGACCACTTGGAGGCCTGCGCGGCGAGAAACGCCGTATAGCCGTACAGGGGCGCGGGGCCGTACCGATGTGCGGCCCCGCCCGCCCCCGGCTCACCGGCCGAGGTACTTCGGCTTCTCCTTGTTGACAAAGGCCTGCACAGCGATCGCGTGGTCATCCGACGAACCCGCCCGCGTCTGCAGCTCGTCCTCCTTCTCCAGCGTCTCGGCCAGCGAGTGGGACAGCCCGTACGCGACGGCCTCCTTGATCGCGCCGTACGCCACCGTGGGCCCCTGCGCCAACGCCCGCGCCACCTGCTCCGCCTCGTCGCGCAGGGACCCCGTCGGCACGACCCGGTTGGCGATACCCAGCTCGTAGGCCTCCCGCGCCTTGATGCTCCGCGGGAAGAGCAGCAGGTCGGCGGCGCGCCCAGGGCCGACGACCCGCGGCAGCGCCCAGGAGACACCCGAGTCGGCGGTCAGCGCCACGCCCGCGAAGGACGTGTTGAAGGCCGCCGTGTCCGCCACGACCCGGTAGTCCGCGGCGAGCGCGAAACCGAACCCGGCGCCGGCCGCGACCCCGTTCACCCCCGCCACCACGGGCTTGGGCATCTCCGTCAGGGCCCGCACGATCGGGTTGTAGTGCTCCCGGACCGTGCTCATGGTCTGCCCCGTACCCGCCTCGCGGTCGGCGGCCAGCAGCCCGATGTGCTCCTTGAGGTCCTGCCCCACGCAGAACGCCCGGTCACCGGCGGCGGTCAGCAGCACCGCGCGTACGGCGTCGTCGTCCGCCGCGGACCGCACCGCGTCCCGGAGGGCGACCTTGGTCGCGATGTTCAGCGCGTTCATCGCCTCGGGGCGGTTCAGCGTGATCGTCGCGAGTCCGTCGCTCACCTCGTACAGCACGGTGTCGGCCATGGAGTGTCCCCTCCGGTGTCGGGCTCGGACGTACTGGTCAGTACGTCCCGGTGTCCGAGGGACAGCATGGCGGAGATCGCCGCCCGGGGACCGGAGCGGACGTGTGACCTGCGTCAAAGAATTCTGGTCGGTCTCCGGCCGGAGGAAGTCCGCAAGGTGGCGCAGTATCGCAGTCACATCGCCGAATTGAGTGGTTTTGCTCGCGCGCGTTGCCCAAGCGATGCCGACTGATGTTGGTCATCGGGTCCCGAGATGCGGGATAATGGCTGGGAAGCAATGTGTTCGATGCCGGTGTCGCGTGTCCCGCTCCAGGAATACGCGTGCCCTCCAGGGCTGTCGGCTTTGACTGTGAGCTGGTTTCAGGAAGGGGAACGAGCATGGCGGCCATGAAGCCGCGGACGGGCGATGGCCCGCTCGAGGTGACCAAGGAGGGGCGGGGCATTGTCATGCGCGTTCCGCTCGAAGGCGGCGGTCGACTCGTCGTGGAGCTGACCCCTGACGAGGCCGGCGCACTCGGTGACGCCCTCAAGAAGGTCGTCGGCTGAGCGGAAGCGGCCATACCCTTTCGGCTGCCCCGGCACCGCATGCGGTGCCGGGGCGGCTTTTTCCGGGCTCGGACCGCTTACGGGGCACACCTGGACGGGTTTTTCACGCGGTCGGGCAGGTCACCGTTTGACGGCGCACAGCAGTCCGTCGCCGACGGGGAGCAGCGACGGCAGCAGGTCCTGGCTCTCGCGCACCGCGCGCAGCAGCTCCCGCAGCCGCAGGACCTCCGTGGGCTGCGGGCCCGAGTCCACCGTGCGGCCGTTCGCGAAGACCCCCTCGAACACGACGAGGCCGCCCGGACGCAGCAGGCGCAACGATTCATCGAGATAGTCCAGGAACTCCTGCCGGTCCCCGTCACAAAAGACCAGGTCATAGCCTGCGTCCGCGAGCCGGGGCAGCACTTCCAGGGCGCGGCCGGGGATGAAGCGGGCCCGGTTGCTGGCGAAGCCGCAGGCGCGGAAGGCCTGGCGGGCGAACTGCTGGTGTTCCGGCTCGGGGTCCACCGTGGTGAGGACGCCGTCCGGGCGCATGCCGTGCAGCAGGTGGATCCCGGACACGCCGGTTCCGGTGCCGATCTCGGCGACCGCCTTGGCGTCCACGGTGGCAGCGAGCAACCGCAGCGCCGCGCCCGTGCCGGGCGACACCGAGCGCAACCCCGCCTCGCGGGCCCGGTCACGGGCCCAGCGCAGGGTTTCGTCCTCGGCGACATAGGCGTCGGCGAACGCCCAGCTGGTCTGCCGGTTGCCGGTAATGACCCTCTCCTGTCCCCGTGGTTGCCTGGGCGTGACTGTATCCGTTGGTGTCGGGAACCCGCAGATGGGACCGGGCGTTTAGAGGGGTGGGAGACAGAGCGGGGGGACACGGTTGGATCACGGTGACGAGCGAGAGCTCGAGCAAGTGCTGACGCAGCAGTATGAGCTGTATCAGCCCAGATCAATTTCTCGTAAAACCGCTTATCCGGAGCTAACGGGCGAGGTGGCTATGGTAGGGGCTCCACTGGACACCACCAGAGCCGACAGGGGAGGTGCGGCCGTACCTGTGGATCGGGGAGGAGTGCTGCGGCGCTTTCTCGGGTCGGCGGGCAGGCCGAAATCCGTGAACGACACCGCTGCTGACCACAGCCACGCCGCTGAGTACGCCCAGACCGCGACCTTCTCCACCGACGCGGACGGGCAGGCGTGGACTCCGCCCACCTGGGAGGAGATCGTCAGCACGCACAGCGGCCGGGTCTACCGGCTGGCGTACCGGCTGACGGGCAACCAGCACGACGCCGAGGATCTCACCCAAGAGGTCTTCGTCCGCGTCTTCCGCTCTCTTTCGACCTACACGCCCGGGACTTTCGAGGGCTGGCTGCACCGCATCACCACCAACCTCTTCCTGGACATGGTCCGGCGCAAGCAGCGCATCCGTTTCGACGCCCTCGGTGAGGACGCGGCCGAGCGCCTGCCCAGCCGCGAGCCATCGCCGCAGCAGGTCTTCAACGACGCGCACTTCGACGCGGACGTCCAGCAGGCCCTCGACACGCTCGCCCCGGAGTTCCGCGCCGCGGTCGTCCTGTGCGACATCGAAGGACTGTCGTACGAGGAGATCGCCGCGACCCTGGGAGTCAAGCTCGGCACTGTCCGGTCCCGGATCCATCGTGGCCGCTCGCAGCTGCGCAAGGCCCTCGCGCACCGCTCGCCGGAGGCCCGGGCCGAGCGCCGCTCCTTCATGGCCCGTGTTCCCGCGCTGGGGGGAGGGGGCGCGACCGCGTGAGTGGATCACGGCCCGAACCCGGCGAGGGGCGCCTCGCGGAACAGCATCTGGGAGACCGACTCGCAGCCCTGGTGGACGGCGAGCTCGGTCATGAGTCGCGCGACCGCGTGCTCGCGCACCTGGCCACCTGCGCCAAGTGCAAGGCCGAGGCCGACGCGCAGCGCCGACTGAAGAACGTCTTCGCGGAGGCCGCCCCGCCACCGCCCTCCGAGAGTTTCCTGGCCCGCCTCCAGGGACTTCCGGCCGGGGGTGACCCGGCCGACGACGACACGCCCTTCGGCGGGACGGGCATCAGTGGACTGGGCGGACGTCCCGGGTCCACCGGGGTCTTCGGCCTGAAGCGCGGCGAGCGGTTCGAGTTCGGCTACGTTCCGGCTCGTCCGCATGCCTCCGTGCTGCCGCCCTCCTCCGCGGACCGGGGCTTCCGTATCCATGACGTCGGCCGTCACGAGGGCGAGCGGTCGGGTCGCGGACTGCGGTTCGCGTTCGCCGCCGCCGGGGCGGTGTCCCTGGCCGCGATCGCGCTGGGCGGCGTCTCCACGGTGACACCGGGCGATGTCTCCGCGGACGCGCGCGGCGCTACCGGCACCGGCAGCAACGTCACTCCGGCGCGCACCCAGGGCACCGGAGCCGCCACACCGCCCGAGAGCCAGCGCCGCCGAGGGGCGGGTCCGCTGCTCGCGCAGAGTCAGGGCCCGCTCGGCAGCACCCAGGTCGCCCCGACCGAGGTGTCCGCGCCGCTCCTGCCCGGAGTGCCGATGCCCGCTGCGGGCGGATTCCAGGAGGCCGTGCATGAGCTGGCGGCGCCCGTGATGGCCGGCGCGGCCGCCATGTCGCCGCTGATACGGCCGCTCAGTGCCACCCCGCCGGTCGCCCTGACCGAGTGGTCCACCGCCCCGGAGCTCGCCACGACCGGTCTGCTCGCCGCGATCGTCCCCGACACGACCTCCGCTCCCTCCCCCTCCGCCGACTCCGGCACCCCCCACTGACCGGCCTCTGCGTGGTCGCCCGCGAACCTGGTTGAATCCAGGGAGTCGACGAACTTCGGCCACCGCCGGCGATCCGTGCGGGACCGGGGCCTCTCCGGCGGATCAGGTCGCGCCCGGCGCCCCCCTAGGGGTGGCAGGGCCCGCGTCCGCGGCGTGGTCCGCCGTCCGCCGGACCGGCCCCGGCGGCCGTGACTGTGGGGGAGAGCATGAACGAGGGGAAGCCCGCGAAGGCGAGCGGCCCGGCACCGACGCCGGACGAGATGACCGACCTGAGCGGGGCGGCGAGGGACGGGGCGGCTGCGGCGGACCCTTCGCCGATGCCGACGGGGACACCAACCGACGCCGGACCAGGTGCCCGCACCGCGGATCACGTCGGTTCCGCCGAAGTCGCCGATCCCGACGGCGACTTCGCGTTGAGGTCACCGCACACCCCTCTGGCGAAGCCGGAGGGAGACTACGAACTCAGGGCCCCGGAGCCTGCTCCAGAGCTCGCCCCGGAACTCGCCCCGGAGCCCGTCCCGGAACTCGCCCCGGAGCCCGCCCCGGAGCCTGTCCCGGAACTCGCCCCGGAGCCCGTCCCGGAGCCCGCCCCGGAACTCATCGTGAACGACGCTCCGGGCCGCGCTGTCGAGCGTCCCAGACCCCTTCACGACCCCGACCCCTACAGCACCCCGCCATACGGCGGCCCCGGGCCCTGGGCGCCCGCTCCGCCCGTGCAGCACCCGGCGGCCCCGGCCCCCGAGCCCGCCCCGCCGGCGGCCCCGGCCCCAGTCGCAGCGGCCCCGGTGCTCGGCCCCGCCCCCGCCGGAGAGGTACCGCTCCCGTCCACTCCCTGGCAGAACTACGACCCCTGGGCCCCCGCGACCGGTCCGCTCCAGCAGACCGGTGCCGCTGTCGCCAGCAAGGACCAGCGGCGCAAGCGGGTCAGGAAGGCGCTCGTCGGGGCCGCCGTGCTGCTCGCTGTCGTGTCCGGGGGCGTGGGCGGTGTCGTAGGGACGTATCTGGAGCGCAACGGTGGGCTCGGGGAGGTGGAACTGCCGCAGGCGGCCGCCGAGCCCGCCGGGCGGGCTCCCGACAGCGTGGCCGGGATCGCCGCGCGGGCCCTGCCCGGCGTGGTGACGCTGCATGTGAACGGCTCGGCGGAACAGGGCACCGGCACCGGGTTCGTGCTCGACGCCCGCGGCCACATCCTCACCAACAACCACGTCGTGGAGCCCGCCGGGTCCGACGGTGAGATATCCGTGACGTTCAGCAGCGGGGACACCGCCGAGGCCACCGTCGTCGGCCGGGACAGCGGTTACGACCTCGCCGTCGTCAAGGTCCGAGGTGTCAGCGGTCTCCAGCCGGTGCCCCTGGGCAACTCCGACAACGTCCAGGTCGGCGACCCCGTCGTCGCCATCGGTGCCCCCTTCGACCTGGAGGGCACCGTCACCTCCGGCATCATCAGCGCGAAGGAACGGCCCATCACCGCCGGCGGCGAAGGCGGCGAGGGGAGTGACGGGAGCGACGTGTCCTACGTGGACGCCCTGCAGACCGACGCGCCGATAAACCCCGGCAACTCCGGCGGCCCCCTCCTCGACGCCCGGGCCCGTGTCATCGGCATCAACTCCGCCATCCGCTCCGCCGACAGCGGTGCCGACCCCGACGGCGGCCAGGCCGGCTCCATCGGCCTCGGTTTCGCCATACCGATCAACCAGGGCAAGCGCGTTGCCGAGGAGCTGATCAACACCGGCCGGGCGACCCATCCGGTCATCGGAGTCACCCTCGACATGGACTACACCGGCGACGGCGCCCGCGTCGGCACCAGGAGCGCCGACGGCGGACCCGCGGTCACCGTCGGAGGCCCCGGAGCCCGGGCCGGGATCAAGGCCGGCGACGTCATCACCGAGGTCGACGGCCGGCGCGTCCACTCCGGCGAGGAGCTCATCATCAGGACCCGTGCCCACCGTCCGGGTGACAGGCTGGAACTCACCCTGGAGCGCGCCGGCAAGGAGAGGACCCTGTCGCTGGTGCTCGGCTCCGCCGCCGATTGACACAAACCCCACAGGTGACGGGCTCAGGCACCGTCCTGCCAGGCAAACAACCCGGAAAACCGCCCATCCGGTCGCACTCGGAGCCCCCGGGACAGTACCGGTCGTACAGGATCGCCGGGTACCGTGGACCCGGCCCGGACCACGGAAGACCGGCACAGACCACCGAGGGCCGAGGACCGAGGACATCGCAAGGAGCTTCAGGTGTTCAATGACATAGGACCGCTCGAGGTGGTGACGCTCGTCGTCCTCGCCGTGCTCGTCTTCGGTCCGGACAAGCTCCCGAAGGTCATCCAGGACGTGATGCGGACCGTGCGCAAGATCCGGGAGTTCTCGGAGAGCGCCAAGGACGACATCCGCAGTGAACTGGGCCCGGGGTTCAAGGACTTCGAGTTCGAGGACCTCAACCCCAAGACGTTCATCCGCAAGCAGCTGGACAACGAGGACCTGGGGCTCAAGGAGATCCGCAACGGCTTCGACCTGAAGAAGGAGATGGCTGAGGTCACGGACGCGGTCCACAGCCGCGAGTCGGACTCCTCCTCGTCCGGATCGTCCTCTTCCGCAACCTCCGGCGGCACCGTCGACATGACGAAGAAGCCCGAGAAGCCGGAAGACCGCCCGCCCTTCGACGCGGACGCCACCTGAGGCACAGCGGCTTCCCACGCGGCCGTACGTGACGCGTCTCATACTCCGCTCCGCCGCTGGACGGCCTGAACGGGCCCTCTGAACGACCTACGCGCCGGGCGCTTTCCCGGCAGCTCGGAGCGGTGTGGCTATGCTGCCGAGTTGTTGTGCGGGCCGTACGCGAACCAGCAACGCCGCCCGAAGGGGGGCGGGCCGTTCGGTCCGACGAGAACGAGGAGGCGTCCGGGCAGATGGAGACGACGAGTCGGGCAGTCGCGCAGACGCCGGCCGCGGAGGGTGGACAACAGGCCCCCTCCGCCCGGCGTACGGTCGACGGCTACCTGCTGGCGCCCTTCCCGTGGTACGGCCTCGACGAGGCCTTCACGGGGCAGCGCTGGCTGATGCAGGTCGGGACGGCGGCCGACGGGGCCGTCGAGCACGGTTCGACCGGACACGGCGACGAGCCCTCGGTAAGGAACGAGGCGTCGGAGGACAAGGAGAAGTTCGCGGTGGTGGTGACCGTCGCGGCGAATCCGTCCCGCAGGAGCGCCGACGGTACGGGGTTCCTGGAGGCCACGTCGGTGTCCTCGGCGGCCTGGCTCGCGGGGGTGGGGCTGCTGTCCTTCACCTGGCCCGGGCATATGGACCACACGCTGCGGGACGACTGGCTGGAGCAGCAGACCGAGACGGCGTGGGCACTGGCCGACGACCTGGACAGCTCGGACTGGTCGACGTTGTCCCTGCCGGTGGACGGGGTGCCCACGCCGTTCCACTACCGGGAGTCCGAGTTCGGCTGGGTTCTGGCCGGGTCGACCCAGAACAGCGTGCACGTGGGCGCGTACGGGAGAGGCATGAGCGCGTACGGTCTCGGCTTCGCCGTGATCAAGGACATCAACGCCTACACGTGACGCGTGATGCGTGATGCGTGACGCATGACGCGTGACGCATGAAGAAGGGGCGCCGCCAGTACGCGGCGCCCCTTCGAGGTCGGTGGCCTAGAACTTGTTCCGGGGAGTGATCCCCAGGGACAGTCCGGAAAGGCCGCGCTGGCGGCCCCCCAGTTTCCCCGCGATCGCGCGCAGCGCGGAGCCCGCCGGGGAGTCCGGGTCGGTCAGTACGACCGGCTTGCCCTCGTCGCCGCCCTCGCGGAGGCGGACGTCGATGGGGATGGAGCCGAGGACCGGGACGGTGGCGCCGGTCGTGCGGGTCAGGCCGTCCGCGACCGACTGGCCGCCACCGGTGCCGAAGATGTCGACCATCTCGTCGCAGTGCGGGCAGGGCAGGCCCGACATGTTCTCGACCACGCCGACGATCTTCTGGTGGGTCTGCACGGCGATGGCACCCGCCCGCTCTGCCACCTCGGCCGCCGCCTGCTGAGGCGTCGTCACGACCAGGATCTCGGCGTTCGGGACCAGCTGGGCCACCGAGATCGCGATGTCGCCGGTGCCCGGCGGCAGGTCGAGCAGGAGGACGTCCAGGTCGCCCCAGTACACGTCCGCCAGGAACTGCTGGAGGGCGCGGTGGAGCATCGGGCCGCGCCAGACGACCGGGGTGTTGCCCGGGGTGAACATGCCGATCGAGATGACCTTCACGCCGTTCGCGGACGGCGGCATGATCATGTTCTCGACCTGAGTCGGAGTGCCGTCGGCGCCCAGCATGCGCGGCACGGAGTGGCCGTAGATGTCGGCGTCGACCACGCCCACCTTCAGGCCGTCCGCGGCCATCGCGGCCGCCAGGTTCACCGTGACCGACGACTTGCCGACGCCGCCCTTGCCGGAGGCGACCGCGTACACACGGGTGAGGGAGCCCGGCTTGGCGAACGGGACCTCGCGCTCGGTCTGGCCGCCGCGCAGGGCGGTCGCCAGCTCCTTGCGCTGCTCGTCGCTCATCACGTCCAGCGTGACGTCGACCCGGGTGACGCCCTCGACCGCGGAGACCGCGTCCGTCACCCGCTGTGTGATCGTCTCGCGCATCGGGCAACCGGAGACGGTCAGGTACACGGTGACCGCGACCGCTCCGTCCGTACCGATGTCCACCGACTTGACCATCCCGAGCTCGGTGATGGGTCGGTTGATCTCGGGGTCGTTCACCGTCGCCAGTGCGTCACGCACCGCGTCTTCCGTAGCCATACCCCCGATGGTACGGCGCCGCACACCGGCCCCGGAAAGCCAGTCACCGGTCGTCTGCGTCACGACGCCGCGGGCGGTCCGCCGGAACCGCGTGGAACGCGCTGTGCTCGTGGTGGCCGTCGCGCCGCCCCTCCAGCTCCTTCACCATGTCCTGCAGCTCGGAGCGGATCCAGTCACGGGTCGCGACCTCGCCCAGACCGATACGCAGGGCGGCGATCTCCCGGGTCAGGTACTCGGTGTCCGCGATGGACCGCTCGTTCTGCGCGCGGTCCTGTTCGAGGTTGACCCGGTCGCGGTCGTCCTGCCTGTTCTGCGCGAGCAGGATCAACGGGGCCGCGTAGGAGGCCTGGAGGGACAGCATCAGGGTCAGGAAGATGAACGGGTAGTTGTCGAAGCGCAGGTCCCGGGGCGCGAAGATGTTCCACAGCACCCACGCGATGATGACGACCGTCATCCAGACGATGAACCGTCCGGTCCCCAGGAAGCGCGCGATGCGCTCCGAGAGCCGTCCGAAGGCCTCCGGGTCCCACTCGGGCAGGAACCGGCGCCGGGGCGGCCGTGGCTGGTCCAGACGGGGCGTACGGGGGCGTGTGGTGGCGGTGGCGCCCGCCGGCGTGCGCTCGCGGGTGCCATGGTCGCGCTCAGGAGTCATGCGGGGCCACCTCCTCGTCCTTGTCGTCCTTGTCCTTGTCGTCGTCTCCGTCGAGGTGGAACTCGGTCTCCCGCCAGTCGTCCGGCAGCATGTGGTCCAGGACGTCATCCACGGTCACCGCGCCCAGCAGCGACCCGGCCTCGTTCACGACGGGCGCCGCGACCATGTCGTACGTCGCGAAGAACCCGGCGACGAGCGGCAGCGCCGCGTCCGGGTCGAGGGGTTGCAGGTCGTCCACGATGATCGAGCTGACCAGGGTGTACGGCGGGTCGCGCAGCAGCCGCTGGAAGTGGACCGTGCCCAGGTACTTGCCGGTCGGGGTCTCGTCGGGCGGCCGGCAGACGTAGACCTGCGCGGCGAGGGCGGGGGAGAGGTCGGCGTTGCGGACCCGGGCGAGCGCGTCGGCGACGGTGGCGTCGGGCCGCAGCACGATCGGCTCGGTCGTCATCAGCCCGCCCGCGGTGTGCTCCTCGTACGACATCAGGCGTCGCATGTCGGCCGCGTCGGCCGGCTTCATCAGGCTCAGCAGCCGCTCCTGGTCGTTCGTGGGCAGCTCACCGAGCAGGTCGGCCGCGTCGTCAGGGTCCATGGCCTCCAGGACGTCGGCGGCGCGCTCCTCCTTCAGCTTGCCGAGGATCTCGATCTGGTCGTCCTCCGGGAGCTCCTCCAGTACGTCGGCGAGGCGGTCGTCGTCGAGGGCGGCGGCGACCTCGACGCGCCGCTTGGGGGAGAGGTGGTGCAGCACGTTGGCGAGGTCGGCCGGGCGCAGTTGCTCGAAGGTGGCCAGGAGGCTCTCGGCGCCCTGTCCGTGCTCCTCCAGGGCGAAGCCGGTGACGGCGGACCACTCGACCGTCAGCGCCTCGCCCTTGCGCCGGAAGGCGCCGCCCTTGCCGCCCTTGCGGACGAACACCTTGTCGATCTCCCAGTCCCGCCGGGCCGGCAGTTGCTGCACCGCCACGTCCAGGACCGTGACCTCCTCGCCGGTCTCGACGAGCGTGACCCGCCGGTCGAGGAGTTCCCCGAGCATCAGCCGCTCGGTGGGCCGCTGCTCGAAGCGGCGGACGTTGACCACACCGGTGGTGATGACCTGGCCGGACTGGATGCCGGTGACTCGCGTGATGGGCAGGAAGATACGGCGGCGCGTGGCCAGTTCGACGACCAGCCCGAGCAGGCGCGGCGGACGCCGTCCGACGCGCAGCATGACGACCAGGTCGCGCACGCGGCCGACCTGGTCGCCGGTCGGGTCGAAGACGGCTACGCCGGCGAGGTGCGAGACGAAGATCCGGGGGGCGCCCGCTGCCATGGCTGTGTTTCCTTTTCGTGCGGGGTTCGTGAGAAGTCGCGTCCTGGGTCGCCTGGTGGGTCCGTTATCCGAATTGCCCGCTCGGGTGGGCTTCAGGCTAGCCCGTCCGCATCGGATACGCCCTGGTGAGCGGTCCTTACGATCCGGCTCCGCCCAGGCCGCCGAGCCCCGGTACGCTGCCGTACGCCGCTGAAGGACCCTTGTCAGAAAGGCAGCCCCACCTGTGACTGCGATTCCCCGGCGCCGTGCCCCCAGGGCCTCACTGGTGGGCGCGGTGTGCGCCCTGGCCGCGACGGGGACGGTCCTGACGGGATGCGGTGAGGACCCGGACGAGGGCACCAACGGGGTCGGCAAGCTGCCCGCCGCCCAGATCCAGGCCCGGACCCGTACCGCCGCCGAGTCCGCCGACACCGTGCGTCTGGCCGGGAACGTGGTCGCCGGCGGCCGTACGTACAAGCTCGACATGCGTCTGAAGGGGGACGGTGCCTCCGGGGCGGTGACCGCGGAGGGGGCGACCTTCCAGCTGCTGCGGGTGGGCGAGGAGCTCTTCCTGAAGGCCGACGCGGGCTTCTGGATCGGAGCGGGCGGCAAGGGCGACGGTTCCGGCGCGGACACGGCGGCGGGCGACAAGCTCGGGGGCAAGTACGTGAAGGTGCCGCAGGGCGACCCCTCGTACAAGAAGTTCAGCGGCTTCACGGACATGGACGTCCTCCTCGACGGTCTGCTGACCCTGCACGGCACGTTGGCGACGGACGGTCGCCATGAGCAGGCGGGCCTGCGCACCGTGCGCATCACCGGTGACGACGGCTCCGGCGGCACCCTGGACGTGTCCCTGGAGGGCCGGCCCTACCCCCTGCGCCTGGTCCGGGCGGGAGGAGCGGGCACCCTGACCTTCACGGCCTGGGGCAAGGACTTCACCCTGGCCGAACCGGAGAAGGACGAAACGGTGGACTACGGCAAGCAGTTGCCGACGTCGTAGGCCCTTCTGATACCGAAGCCCAGTCCTTCTGTTGTCGAAGCCCGGCCCTTCTTGTGCCGGATCCTTCGTGTGCCGAACCCTTTCTGCGCCGATTACGGAGTCCGGCGGTGCCGAACCTCGCCCGGCGCCCGCGGCTACTTCCGCTTGCGTTTCCTCATGAGCAGCCGCGGCAGACCGTCCGGCATCGGCCGACGGGTGGTCGCCGGTGTCGGCAGCGGAGCCTCGGCCAGGTCACCGTCGGGCAGCGGTGCCCGCGCACCGGTCGGCTCCAGGCGCAGGACCCGGCACTCGCGGGCCCAGCGCTCCGTCATCGCCTCACCGTCGGGCGCGTTCAGTCGCTTGCCCTTGAGTTCGGCGACCGTCGCCTCCCACTCGGGGGACCCGGGCGCCAGCTCCGTGACCTTCGCCGTCCAGGAGACCAGTCGGCCCCCCTTGTCCTTGCTGCGGACCGTGACCTCGGCGTCGGCCCCGTCGGCCAGTCCCGGCAGCGGCTGCTCACCGGGCCCGTCGCCGATCAGACAGGCCGCGCCCTCGTGCCACACGTGCCACAGGGCACGCGCCGGGGAACCGGGACCCTGGGCCCAGATGAGGCCGGACTTCTTCGTGGCCTCCTCGACGAGGGCCCGGTCGAGCAGCTCGGTAGTCATGCGCCCACCCTAACCAGGTGCTCTCACAGCCAGCCGTTGCGCTTCAGCGTGCGATGGATGACCAGGCAGAGGCCGACCGTGACGGACATGATCACCGGGTAGCCGTACTTCCAGTGCGTCTCCGGCATGTAGTCGAAGTTCATCCCGTACACCCCGCACACCATCGTCGGTACGGCGATGATCGCGGCCCACGAGGTGATCTTCCGCATGTCCTCGTTCTGCGCGACGGAGGCCTGCGCGAGGTTGGCCTGGAGGATCGAGTTGAGCAGTTCGTCGAAGCCGACGACCTGCTCCTGGACGCGGGCGAGGTGGTCGGCGACGTCCCGGAAGTACTTCTGGATGTCCGGGTCGATCAGCCGCATCGGCCGCTCGCTGAGCAGCTGCATGGGCCGCAGCAGCGGCGACACCGCCCGCTTGAACTCCAGGACCTCACGCTTGAGTTGGTAGATCCGAGCCGAGTCCACACCGCGCGAGGTCCCGCCCCGGCGGCCCGGGGAGGAGAACACCTCGGTCTCCACCTCGTCGATGTCGTCCTGCACCGCGTCGGCGACCGCGATGTAGCCGTCGACGACGTGGTCGGCGATCGCGTGCAGGACCGCCGAGGGGCCCTTGGCGAGCAGCTCGGGGTCGTCCTGGAGGCGGTGGCGCAGCGCCCGCAGCGAGCCCTGGCCGCCGTGCCGGACGGTGATGAAGAAGTCCCGTCCGGTGAAGCACATGACCTCGCCGGTCTCGACGACCTCGCTGTTCGCGGTGAGTCGGTCGTGTTCGACGTAGTGGATGGTCTTGAAGACGGTGAACAGGGAGTCGTCGTACCGCTCCAGCTTGGGCCGCTGGTGGGCCTGCACGGCGTCCTCCACGGCCAGCGGGTGCAGCCCGAACTCGC
>Ga0307516_10005434_pt1 | contig 15247 bp, 16 predicted proteins | sample 19_EM_MG_FD_203310 | JGI IMG/M metagenome (GOLD analysis project Ga0307516, IMG submission 203310) | Populus trichocarpa ectomycorrhiza microbial communities from riparian zone in the Pacific Northwest, United States - 19_EM | ecosystem: Host-associated > Plants > Roots > Unclassified | place...
GAAATTGGAGTGGCAGGGCGGCCGCCGGCAACCGGCAGTTCAACCAAAGGCTGGACCGAACTTTAGTCTATGTAGATGCGAGCAGGTGATATGGTCGACTCACTCAACCGAGGAACAACCACCACTAGTCCAACCTGTTCCAGGGGTGCGGGGGGGAGTCACCAACGTGAGTAAAGGATCGGTAGGATTTGACGGTTGTTGAAGCTCGAAGCGTTGGAGCGGGGAGCAATTGGAGGAGTTCCCGTGGTGTAGGATCAGCCACCGGGCGAGGACCGAATGAATGGAGACTTGTAAACTGCGTGTCCTACAGGCTGGGTCAAAGTCAGCAAAAGTTTCTATCGCAGAAATGAGCACCACGCGTACGCGACAAGATACTGCGGGACCCCATCTCCTCCCATGGAATAGCGGTAATCGAGTGGAATGGTGTTGGACGTCACTCCTGCCAACGGATTTGAGAACCATAAAATGTATGAACGTCATGGGGCACTAGGGACGGTCGCTGTGGCAGTTCCTAATTGTTAGTATCTCAAAACACGGGGAAACGGGAGTCAAGGGTGCTTACTGGAGGTGACGGAATACAGAAAATCGCCGTCGCAATCCTCGCGGCTTGGTTTGATCCTTCAAACGTGACCACCACATCTCGGGTCCTCAGGGTCAGCGGGGGTTTTGAATGGGATGGTCTAAACGGGGGAGGGACTGAACATCTGGCTTGCTGCTGTTATACGAATCACTTACTCAAGTTCCCCATCCTCCCAACGAATCACGCGAACTGGTACCCTGCCAATGAGCCCACAAAATGACCATGTGTAGCTGTTCCGATGGCTTCGTCACGTTGACGCGAAGACTTCTTGGATCGCGGGCTTGACCAGCTGCAGCTAGAAGTGTGGCCGGTCACTGAATTCTAAGGGCAGGGTCAGTTCCTCCAGTTCAGGCATGGATCTTCATCACCCTACAGTGAGACAAACTCATTCATCCTCTGATGGATTAACCAAGGAAACCCTGTACGGGACTGCGTTATATCCAGGCGGAGGCTACTGAGCGTGCGATGATGGGAGACAGGGTGAAAGATGGTATCGATTTGGCGCCGATCATCAACCCATTTTGGCCTGCGGATCCGCCTTTGCAATTTCGAAGTGTAGCTGTTTTGCGTTTTGGTTGACCGTTCCCTACGGGATACGGCCTTTGTAACACTCCGGATAGGGTCGGGCCAAACCACGACGAGTTACGTATTTCACCCCACGCCTCTAAAATACACGATTCCAGTATGCAAGATTATCCGAGACAATAGGGTTCCCTGTAATTTGCGCCTGGTTAGTCGGTGCGAGGGTCCAAGTATCTTGGCTTCGGGGGTGGGGAGAGCTGCTAAACTTTGGGGGTCCTCCGTTGTTGAAATACGCATGAACGGCATCAACCCCACCGTACACCAGTGGCGGTGAAGCGCTCCCTCCAGACCCAGTCCCACGCATATGGAACCGAAGACCTACAACGCAGGGAATTCAATTCAGATTCACAGTGGCCAGGGGAGTCCAAACGCGGTAAAGGAGCAGTTCACACTACGGTGTGGACATTTCGTGCGACGAACCTGGACTATCGCGATCACTGGTGGAGGCACAAGGTGGTGCTACCCGTCCCAGAACAAAAGCCAACCGTAGCTCCAGGGCGTGTCATGTGTGAGTCGGAAGTGGGCAGGGCTGCGTGGGGGTGGAACCGAGGAAGTTGATAAAGAGCGGCTCGAAATACAGAAGCTTGCGTTGTCTGGCAGGTAATCCGGGGTGTGGTATTCCAGCGAAATTGCTTGGGTCAAGGCTGACGCGATCGTTCGTATTTAATCTATTGCGTGAACACCAGCATTGCTAGCGACCTCGTGTAGACTGCGAAAATGGTTAGCTCCAGTCAAATAAATACCGTGACACTGGGTCAAATAGAACATGCAGACCCTGACCTCTACTCGAAAACGGAGAGCCCTTTTCCTTGGATATATATCCCCCAACACGAGCCAAAAGCACATAGCTGGGGCTCATCGGACAACCATTGGAAGGGATGTGCAGGGCCTGGCAGTGACCGGGTCGGAAAAACCCCAACGAGGGATGCATAACTCCAAGTTGGCCAGAACCCACAGGAAGGTTCGAGGGACTGATCACGGAATGGTGATATCGCTTGTCGAGTTCCTGGTGGGTCTGCAGGTAAGTGTTTCCAGGTCCAGGAGTATTGCGGTACAGGCAGGAGCGGATGTACGACGTTCGACTCGGCAGTGAATGAACAGAGGTGGAGGCAACCAAAATTTCAAGACCAACGATCCAAATTGACGCAGATTGTCCAGGAGATTCCAGCCGCCACCAGACGCATAGCAACATTTCCGAATGCTCCCCTCCATCTTACAACCCCGCAACAGTTTTCCCGATGAATATTAGTGCGCTATATCCAGTCTCGCCGTCAAACCCGGTCGCTCCCGATGGGTTGGACACCCGAAGAGCATTCCGACCTGGTTGTCTATAGGCTGTTGTATGACGTGCTCGCCAGATTTTGCACGGCTTTTCTGCGGGGCACTCGGAGCAGCCGCGTCCCATTCCTCAATGCGTTCGACCTCCGAACTCGTTCCGGCTCCGTTGCCCACGCCTAATCTGCGAAAGAAATGTTGAAATCACGTCATTGAGGTCGATTCATGCGGGCCATACCTGGACCTTCCCTGGGGTTGTAATATTCTACTGTTTTGGTCTTGCTCGAAGATTCACGGGGCAAGGTGGCAGGGGCGACCAAGGTCGCGATAAAGCTGTAGTGTGCGAGAAGTAGCCTGTAGACGGCACGAGGATGATGGAGTGACCGGTGGGACGAGGTTGTGTATGGTCGCGTTCGATGGGACTGACGGAGGGGTGTGTGCGGCGGGGACAGTTCCAAGGGACTAAATGCAGCCTCGCAATAAGGGACCTGGAAACTGTGCGCGACTTGACACAACCTACTCTGCAGTTTCCCATTAATAAGGAGTATGCAGGGGGAATTTGCGTCTTCACCTTTAGTGAATCCCTCGGGGACCGTCAAGCTTCCTTCATCGAGCGCATCTGACGATATGCCGGCGAACGGTGGACCAACGGGAACGACGGGAAGGTTGGATCCTGTCTGAGATTGATTGGGATTATTCTGCAAGGAGTGACGATAATCGTCAGCGACGGCTCCTTTCCATACATAGGTTCCTGTCCATACGTACGCAATACCCGGGGGGATGTTTCCAGAAATCCGGGTTGCGTTGCGCAAAGAGGCGAGTGCATCCTACACCCAACTGGGACACGAGTCTTGAAGAGCGAACTTGCCCGCGACGGAAGAGACGACGGGTTCAAACGCGTCCGGGCGAGGACAGCGAGGTGAGATGATAATGATTTCTGTCTCCATTTACATCAGGCGCTGATCTCAGCCTCGGGCACCTCCTATGACCTGTCTCCATGCCACAGACCATGGGCCGCCCTTTGAGCTTTTCAACCACTACTCAGAACCCAATCCTGGCTTCAAACTTGACTCCTCCACCTCTCCATCCTCGAGTTCCTACCTAGCTGAAGTTACGCCCGCCACAACATGGCCGAACGGATCGAACCCCTCACCCGACAACTCACCCGACCGTCACGGTGGCCTCCTCCTCTTTCTTCTTCGGAAACCTCGGCCTCGCGCTCGACGACATTCTTCCAGCCAGAATCACGGAGTCTGAAACGGCTAGAGATGGTATTAGCGACGGATACGCCTCGAAAATGTGGGAATAGATCTACCGCCATGCAAAAGTGAGGTTTCCAACAACTCTCCCTTTCTGACCAGTCGCTGTGAACCCCTCCGCGTTTTTCATTTGTTTCCACAGAAACATTTCGCGTCGGCTGCGATCTTTTGGAGTAGCATCACCCATTTGGTCGCGTTATCCGCCCGCCCCAACTTGCGACGGTCCTTGTACGGGGCACTCCTCTTTTCGTTCACGCCCCTGCCATACACGCTCGCTATTTGTGAGTACAGTACCAGGTGACATCAGACTCACGAAACCCGAAACAGTGAGACCCACGAATAACACCATCCTCAACATCCCCAGTGATATCTCTGGGCACGATGGAACGGGACCCGACCCGGGAAACTCTCGAGCGAATGGAGAAGGTACAACTCCGTTAGGATGTAATTTGCTGCAGTTGCTTTGACCATAGGTGCGGCCGTTCTCCTCGCTTAGGTCTCTTCAAATCGTCCGCACACCAAGTCTACCACGCAAATCGGCCCATCGCCCCGTCCGTATACATTCTTGCGATCGGCCGTCGGAAATTCTCCAACATTCCCACCACCGCTCGACATTTAGCAAACCGATGTATAGCGTTTAACGAGACTGTCTAATAAATATTGTCATTAAATCCAGTCAGCAACGTTGGAGAAAAGGAAGAGCCCTTCTACAAGATGGGTAAGAGTACACGGCAGCCCACGGTCCGTAGGACGGATCAGCGAGACGGAGAGTGTGAATATCGTGGGGCCTATCCCTCCCTAGCCACGAGCCGACGCGATGGAGAAGTGTGGGGTGTTTAAGTCCAACCAGGTCTTCGTGCCCTATGGAATGTAAACCGAGGCAGGTACTGATGGAGTTCCCGGGCAATGCTTGGGCGGAGGGAGTCTACCTACACCCCCCCGGAGGAAGGGACCGGGTGTGCGTTGAATGAGAGTCACTCCTCGGTGGCGATAGGAGCAAGAAGTGCGCGTACTGCCGCCAGATAGGCCAACAGTCATTTCACTCACGACTGACCACAGGTTGTCGGCATCGTCGTCGATCGACCGCAGGAATTGAGATGAGTTCGCGTCAATAAAGCGGTTTGGCGAGGAGAAAAAACATACCGCCAAAACCTATCCGGAAGAACCGCCATTGGCAAAACTAGGAAATTGGGTCCAACACAACCCTGCCTTCCTCTGTAGGTGTAAGCGTGGGCATCTGGATGGGCCCCACTTTTCCAGTCGAGGGGCAGAGGCAAACGAAAATGGTTTTCGTATCCGGTGCCTTTACTGACCGACCGAATGTACCCCAATCGGCTACGGAAATTCGGGATCGGAAATGAAAAGCGTGCAAGGGCGACAGCCCGCCGGTGCGTCCGACAAAGCGGTGGTAATGATGGGCGATCGCACCTCTGGACGCGTGGGGGGACTCAGAACTAGGATAGACCGTCTCCAGGAGAATGGGGATGCCGAGTAAGGGGGCTAGGAATGAAACTTCTCGTCGGCGAGGCGCAAGACGGGGGCGAGTTCTTGATCACTGCAACGGAGACCATCGCTAGACGCGTTCAACCTTGTGCCAAGAATGTTTTATCAAGAATGCGTACTCACCAATTGACAAATGCGGAACATGTACATATCACAGCGGCGGAGGAGCCTTAGCGACGCATCGGATGGGGTGACCGAGTTCCACGCATCATAAGGTCTTGACTACTGAATCGCCGATTTCTCCCCAACATCAACCGGCTGACGATCCCGGCTACGCTCGAGAATTGTGCACCGGCCCCATTTCCTTCTTCTCACCAGGATTCGCCACCGTGGCAAGACCCACACCTCATCGGACAGTTCCTCTCGATGAGACGAGCGAGTGGATCAAGAGCCACGAAACCCCGCCAGAGTAGAACGGTGCCCTTGGCACCGAAGTGAATGGAGAGACTACTGGCAGCTGGTGGTCTGACCAAAAGGCTGGATTCAACTTGGAACCAAACAGATATAACGAAGTAATTGACCCACCCGACGATGAAATCAGCCACCGCGATTCCGAACCGTCCGACGTTTACTTTGCGGGAGGCGAACAGTTGCGAGGTGGGACAGTGGGTGACTGTCCGTAGCACCAGGTAATACCATATCCATTGTAGAAGGGTGCCAGTAGCCGAGGTTGACTCTACCAACGACCCGACGGAGCGGTCGGGGTCTCTCCACCTCCCTTAAAGGCAACATATATTCGTCTGGATTCGTTTGTACACGTTGTACGTCCTACGGACAGTCACCCAGGGATCGATTGATTCGGCCGGCGTGGTGTCGTAACTACACAACATTGAAAAAAAGACACCACAAGTCGAGAACGAGCTCACAGAAGGGTGACGTCACAACAAAGGTATCGGAAGAACCGGCGCCTTGAACGATTCTCGCGACGCGGGTGACCCGACAATGCCTTGCGCGTATCAACGCTGCCAGCGCGAGCATCAATGAGGTTTTGCGGTTCTTGAAGCGTTCGGGATGGAAAGCAATTGGAGGAGCTGCTGTCAAACAGGGTCGGCGATTGGACGAGGACCGGTTGAGCGAAAGAAACTCGCAAGCTTTAACAAGTCCTGTGAATTGGGCTAAAGTTAGTGAAGTTCCAATCGCAGAAACGAGTTAGACACGCGGAGACAAGTCGGCGGCCAAGGCTACCAGAAACCACACTCGTCCCGAACGGATTAACGGGCGCAATTGGAACGGTAGTGGAACAGACAGGTTGGCTCGGTCCACTGAATACACGAGCTTGAAGGCACGCTGAGGGAGACCACTGTTGCGGTGTCGAACCGTCAGTACTCAGGATATGAGGGAGTGCTCACCGAAATAAGGATACACAGAAAGTGAGTGTAATCCCTGAACGGACCTGCCATGCCTAGGTTAGGACGGGGTCAACGAAGATTTCAATGAGGGAAAGGGGAGGGAATTCGCGTGTTTGGGCTACGCAAGGCTCCCTACTCACACCTTTTGACTTGTCAGCAACTCCCCGAAACCGGTGCCTCACGCGCGAGTTCACGAAACGGTAGCTTTTAGGCTTTCCGATGGCTTCGCCACGTCGGCGGAAAGGCTTCTGGGATCACGGGTTCGATCGGCCAGCGACTGCGAGAAGCGTGCCCGTTCGCTCGATGGAGGCTATGTTAAGGATGAGTTCCTCCAGATCAATCATGGTAGTTTTCCGTGGCAAACCGTGAAATGGAATTATTCACCTCTGGTGGATGAAGAAAGCACGAGAGTTCTCAGATCGACGCGACCGAACCAACGCAAACCATCGACAGGATGTGTAAGGCAGTACTGCTGGTCCCAGAAGACATTGACCAAAATCCAGAGCCCACCACGCATCAGTCGGTCATACGGCTTGCGCTGTGGACCTCTCAAAACCTCGGCGGGTTGCTTCCGGTGGTCGCAGCAGTATACAGGAAAGAGTGAGTCCTCAAGGCCATGTCTTTAACCTGGGCTTCGTTGAAACCCACAATCCTGGTGAAAAGCCTACAATGAATTGTTCGTGCGCACGAGCATCACAGACCGCTGGTGTTTGAATGTGTGGGATAATCCGGCCGGCCCAAATCAACTATGGTGGTTTTAAATGGGCAGGTCGCCAGTGGTTCCGTCGGACTTCCAAACCTCGAGCGCCGGGCCCACGGTGATAAGGGCTGGTTGTTGGAATTATTGTGGGATATACAGAGGCGGACGTACGAAGTCCACCTCGACGACAAATCCACGCGGGTGGGGGTCGTTAAAATCCGAGATTAGCGGTGTGGGTCGAATTCCAGTTGCCACCAGACATACCATGTGCAGTTAAGCCAACGAAATTTGATGGGCGTTGCGGCCGGCGACATCCCCTTACGGTGATCACCGTGACTTCCGGCGCCCTGACAGTGATCCAACTGCGGAATCCGCCCTCGTCGTTTACACCCGCCCATCTCGAAGGGAACGACGACGTGGTGTCTTTTTTTCCGCCCGTCGTAGATAACAGGACAACCATGCCGGAGCACTTTTGGAAAAAATATTTAGCAGCAAACTCAACGGGGACTGTTCCACGATCTTGTACGATCCCGACTATTACCACTGGCCCAGCTCACTGATTATCCGCAGCAACGGGGGAGAGGCTCGTCGATCTTATGAAGACGGTTTTACGCATCGGAAAGGAATCGGCTGATGCATGCCCTCCCCTAAAATCGTGCTTGGGCGGCATCTGTGCGCTCATTGAGATCTACGATGTTGGTTCGCGCCATACGATACCGCTCTGCTTCACTGACAGACCCATTGCAGGGGATCCAGGATGTAAAAGCCAAACTAAAGGACCTAATCCCTTTGGTGACAGACTTGAATGATACCATGAAGAAAGCCGACGCTAGGGATCGCGGGGAGGCGGAGAGAAGAGCAAAGCTTACAAGGTTCGAATAGCACATTCGTTATCTCGCACCGCCAAACCGATCCTCTCTAGCTCCTTGGATGATATTGAGAAACAGTCTCAAGAGCTGTTGGGTAAGGGGGGGGTAGCTCGATTCCTCGATAGGACGCGGGATGCCGGGACGGTCATCGGGCTCATCGATCAACTTCAGACAGCAATCACCAAATACCAGGTATGTGGGATGAGCTGCCAAATTTAGTCAGGATTAACGTGAGCAACGACAGCTGTTCCAACAGCTATCAATCTACAACCAGGTCGCACAGTTGACTGTATGTTTCCCTGTATCCCGTTTTGTCTTCCCTTTGAACCTGATGGTTTTCTATTCAAGGCTTCATTTGACCTATTTCTGAAACTCAATGAGGTAAGACAACCTGTGCACTTTTTGGAGGAGCGCGGCTGACAAGTTGGTAGAAAACCCCGGAGATCACCAGAGAAATCAAGTCCGTCCTCGCGCGGGTGGATAGGCTTGCGGAAGCGGTGAATAGCGTGGGCAATAAAGAGGAACCTGAACAACGCATAATCTTGTTTAAGTGTGTCTTATCTGTCCTCTGCCAACAAATGCCTCCATTAACCCCATCTCAGGACTCTCGAGAGTATCAAGGATGAGTTGTTGGTCATATCCAACCATTCCAATGCGGCTGGCCACCAGACAAATGAAGCAGACATGCATGGTGTCTGCAAACTTGTGGAAGAGCTCAGGGATGCCATTGTTGAATACCAGGTAAGCCTCAATCTCAAGGCACACAGCTGGCCATAGAATTCCTTCCTGACCACTGGATAGTTTGCACAACAGGATACAATGTATAAACAAAGTTGTCGCTTGATTGTGAGTTACCATTTACTGTGTCCAAGGAGATATTTGGTACTGAAAGGTGTTGCAGGATACAGGTCAGACATACTTACTTTTGGTTGTTACATATACTCATAGCCCAACAGCTGAATATCTGGTGTTGCAAAATTTTCCCCACACTCTTGAGGCGGAATATCAGGGTGACAGTCCAGGCTGCCTTACAGGGACACGTGTGGCTATATTAGATAAGATTGAGGCCTGGACAAGAGATTTCACCAAGTCTCCTGTCTACTGGTTGAATGGACTTGCTGGAACTGGCAAATCTGCAATCGCACAGACCACTGCCAAGCGTCTGCTTGCTGATGGGAGGTTGGGAGCCTCATTCTTCTGCACCCGTGATTTCAAGGACCACAGCAACCTCAAACTCATATTCCCCACTCTCTCATTCCAACTTGCATGCAGATACCCTGGGTTCCAATCTGCCCTCATCCCTCTCCTCCGGTCAAATCCAGAAATCAAATCTGGATCCCTCTACAACCAAATGGATATCCTGATTGTCACTCCACTTAGAGAACAAAAAGACATTTCAATGGTGATAGTCATTGATGCACTTGATGAGTGTACTGATGATAAACCACAATCTGCCATCCTCTCTGTCATTGGACAATTGATTGGGAAGATCCCAAATATCAAGTTCTTTATCACTGGCCGACCAGAACCTCGCATCCAGTCTGGATTCCACCTTAAACTCCTCAAGCCATATACAGAAATTTTCATCCTTCACACAGTTGACCAACTCAGTGTCAACACAGACATCAAACAATTCCTTGAGGTTGAGCTTTCTGGGCTTGCACAGAAGCGTCAGCTCACTGAATGGCCAAGTGATAATCAAATTGATATCCTCTGCAAAAGAGCAGCTGGACTCTTTGTTTATGCTGTTGCAACTGTCAAGTTCCTGGATCACAGAGTTCATTCCCCAGAGCAACAGCTGAGTAGAATCACAACCCTCCCCACATCTACCACCTTTGAAGGGGGGATACGGTTCAAGAACATGACCACCCTTGACTCTCTGTACAGCTCAATCCTCCACACTGCCTTAGACTATGGTAGGGAAGATCCTGAGGCAGACTCCAAGGTCAGATCCACCATTGGGGCTGTGGTCCTCCTAGTCAATCCTCTTTCCCCATCAGCAATTGCTGAACTTGTTGGCCTGAAAACGGAGGTCATGATGATCCTCACATTGATTCAGTCACTCCTTGTATTCAGTGAAAACCCCAACTCCCCTGTGAAACCCTTCCACAAGTCATTCCCAGACTTCATCACAGACCAATCTCGTTGTCTCAATCAAAGGTTCTACATCTCCCCTGAAGTCCACCACCGGAAACTTATTATCAACTGCCTGAGGTTGATGAATGGTGCATTGAAACCAAACCTCCTGTCTCTCCCAGAGTGTGCCCTGAACAAAGAGGTCAAGGATCTGCAAGATAAGATCAATACTCACATCAGCCCTGCACTAGAGTATGCCTGCAAATTCTGGTATGATCACCTCACCAAGCTAAGGGAAGATATTGATCAAGTCCTTGATGCTCTTAATATGTTCCTGAAGAAGAAATTTCTGCCCTGGTTGGAGATAATCAGTGTCCTGGGGGCTACAAGGGATGCTGTTGCTGGACTGGAAAGGTTTGTCCAGTGGCTCAATGAGGTTTGTTTGGACCCAATTTAAAGTTCCACACAATGCTAATCACTCCAGTTAGGTTGCCATGAACCAGCAGCTTGGTGATATGGCCAGAGACTACTTCCATTTTGTGACCAAGTTCTTTGCAGTTATTGATGTTTCTGCCTCCCACATCTATCACTCTGCATTGGTAATATCTCCCCAATCCTCAGTCATTCGAGAACACTACTATTGTGAGCCCTTCTGGCATGCCAAACCAAGAGTATTGTTTGGGCTTCCCATTTCATGGGGTCATGCAAGGATTCTTCATGGCCACTTTGTATCCCACACCTGGTCACCATGTGGTCACTACTTTTCAACACTCTCAGGGGCTTCTGTCCAAGAGTGGAATGCCACCACCCTTGAAAAACGCTCCAACCTCCACCCTTGCACAGCTACCAGAATAGTAAACCACACAGCTCCCATACATTTAAGTCAGGAAAGCCGCCATGACTACTTTCCAGATGTCTTGGCCTACTCACCAGATGGGCACTCTTTAGCTTGTTTCTTTGATTCAGTAATAGTCATCTGGGATCTACAGACGGGGGGAATGATCAATGAGATTCAGACCAATCTCAGGTCCAGCTCCACTTTGGTGTGGTCATCTGATGGAACAACAATTTATACTCCTTCCTGGGTAGAAGGTGGAGCCTGGGTTGTGGCTGCATACAGTATCACTTCTGGAACAGAGGTATACACCAGCAGGGTCCAATCTTCAGTCAAACCCTACCTTTGGCTGCATGACAAATCTCTCCGGGTACTGGCAATGGTGTATCATGGGATCAACCAGGCCACTATTAATATCCTTGAGATTCAACCCAATTCTATCAATAAGCTGATTGAATCATTCCCTATCAACAACTTGATTGATTCAGAATTCCGGGATATATCCACAAGTATATCCTTCTCTCCATCTACATACCAAATTTCCGCGATCACACCACCTGCTTATAGAGCCACACTGCTTGCCTTTGACATTCAGAGCTCAAAGGTTCTATTAAAGGAGATGGGTTACCGTATCATATGTGGAAGCTGTTTCTCCCCTGATGGAAAATTATTGGTAGCCTCTGGGATGCAGGGTGATACCTTTGTCTGGGAATATACACCAGAGCAGAGCTATACCCTACTAATGAAGCTCCCAGGTTATATGGGCCTTGAAAATTATGTACAGGGTCATCAATTTTCACCCTCATCAATCCTTTTATTGTCATTCAATAAACATCTTGACATCCTTTTTGAGGATCCCAGACCCAATCCCCCTGAAAGAGATAGATACTATACTGGATTTTTCAACAATGGCACTTGTGTTATCGCTGCATCTGGCTCTGGGTCAATATTTACAAGCATCGGCCTGCAGAAAGGCTCATCACAGTCCATTGACACCAAGTTCAAGATAGAAGGGTTGGCTATCACTGGTAGTATTCTCCTGATAAAAGGGAAAGATGTGATTGCTGGGTGGAAGCTCACAACTGAAGGCACAGTGGACAAGGTTCTTGAGAGCAGAAGTGAAGACTGTGATGGTAGACTCTGGACCAAGCCATTGCCACCAAATCATTCATTGGAGTTCTCAGTCCGTGACCCTACTGTGGTTATCGAGTCACGTCAGGGCCCCATCTACTACTATCACAAAGAGACTGGCGTGGAGCTTGACCCTGCAACAGCCATATCCCCCTGTTACTCCCGTGGGAACCTTCTGTTCCATCCCCATCCCAAGTCTTATCATCTCCTCAAGGCTAACCACTATTCAAATGATGACAAAGCCTGGATCCAGGAGGGGTGGGTCAAGTTTCCTGAAAGGGAGCACCAGCACCAGTTTTGGCTGCCACCTGAGTGGAAACATGATTTGTTTAAGCCATATTGGATTGAGGATGTTACCACCCTGTTTCTTAAACCTGAGAACAATTCCCCAGTTATTATCAAGTTCTAGGTGGGATCATCCCCCCCCCCTCTGTTGGGTGCTTAGTGATATCTTTAGGCAGGTATTGAGTCCTTGAACATCAGTTTGTGTCTCATATTTTCCTTCAGTTCCTTTTGTATACATGTTTCTACCTTGCACCCCTTGTCTTTCCCAGGTTATCAATGTTTTATCCAACCCCTGATTTTTGAGTAGTCTAAAAGAACAGACATTGCATACTTGTAGTGATGGGCCAATGAAATCTACAAAGTTCACCCTGTGGTTAAGGCGCAGATCTCCATTCCTGAGACACCATCCACCATATCACTGTCTACATCTCAAGCATTCATCCCTTGAACTCATACCTCCCACTCCGCTCCACAGCCTCAAACTCAAACTTGGCCAACTCCACACCAGTCGCACTGTCCTCCAGCCTACAGTCTACCTTATCTCCTAGTTTTACCGGACCAACACCAGATGGTGTACCGGTCAGGATCACGTCACCTTCCTGGAAGTGTGGGAGGTTAGCAGCGGAGCCTGGCCAGGATGAAATTAGAAGTAAACGCGAGAATCATGGGGATCAGGGTCGCGGTACCGAGACTCGCCCGGGAGTCAATTCATTCGCGCTTGAAGTATTCCGCGAATACATGTAACAAAGAGGCAAAACAAGTAAGTAGGCTCACCTCGAGGCTCATGATTGATGACACGTGCTCGACCAATGCGGGAATCTTAAACATCATATCCGAGGTAGAGCCGTTCTGCTTTACCTCGCCATTCACCTGCCATACACGGCCAAGCGATAGGGGAAGAGGCGACGGGCCCAATACCGAACGGGAGAACAAAAACCGATAGTGGAGACCACAGGTACGCGTAAGGAATACCGCCGAGCATCATTCCCCAAAGGATCACCAACAGATCAAGAACCACCGCCGGCGAGAAGGGACGCCGGCCAAGGAATTCAAACAGAAGTGGATAATAACCGGAGTATTCGACGTGCCAAGTTCGCCGGACCGGAAGGGATCGGCGGTGGAGCAGTTTTGAGCACGGATCCATTTCGTGGTACGGTCGTCGAGAAGGGCGAGAGGCGAGTGAGGATTGCAACGAGATAGACAAGACAGACGGGAACGATAAGGTGGGAAGGTGGAAAAGAAGCAAGCGTCAGCAAATAAATCATCACGCGACAAGAAAAACCAAGGCAGAAAACGAAGGGCAAGAATAGCTCGGCGCGATTTGGACATACGCGCCTGGGGAAAGTATTCACCCGCGAGAGCACGAAAACAGGAATGCAGGATCCGCAGGGGCGCAATTCAGAAACCTGGGAACAACAGCAAAGAATAGAATAGCGTGTCTTCACCTTGAGCGATAACCGGAGATTGTGAGGGTCGACGACCGCGTCCTTGGGGATGAATCCTCTTCACGTCATGGTTCCCAAAGAAACGGTTGATGAGATCAGGTCCGATCGAGGGTAAAACCCGCGGTAGAATGGGACGGGGAATGAAGCCAAGGCTTGGATAAGCCTGAAGGTAAACCGGGAAGAAGCGGAGATAGGGATGTTAAATTTGGAGGGTACTGCGCGTGTGTGGCAACAGAACGGAGGGAGTCGGACCCCGCCTCGCTTGGCAAGAAATTGGGAGACACACCGGGATCGATACCGGTGGAAGGAAGAAGTGACGAAGGACGAAGAGGACTCACCCGATGGGGGTGAATGTGTCCATACCCTTAGCGGCAGACCAAGGAAGACCCTTGGACTTTGCGACCTCTTGGACATTCCTTGCTGTCATGTCGACCGCGAGCGCTGTGGAGCGTGAGAGGATGGATCCGAGAGATGGGCTTGGGGCTCACCGTAGCCGGCGATGTGATTTAGCGCATCCGCTTGAGAGATATCGCGACCAGGTGTCCCGATCACGAGGCCAAGTTCGACTACGGCTTTTTGTGAACTGAGGCGCAGAGGAACAATGGGACAGAAAGGACCTTCATGATGGGCTAAGACGCCGCGAGGGATCTCAACCTTTGCTCCAGGCTTTTGAGAGGGCAGGTATGACGAGGTCGGCTTGAGGAAGAAGAAGGGTTCTTTCGGGATTGGGTTGTTGAGTTCCTTGACGTGGTCGAGGTAGTTACGACCTATGGCGACGATCTGTAGAGATAGCGTGTATAAGGACGAGAGATGGACGAGGAAGAGAGAAGACAGCCTCACCTTTTTGCCGTGCTTGAAGAATTGAGCGGCAGCCATGAGAGAGGGAGGAGAGCACGTGACCTCGGAAGTTCCTTGGAATGAAGTTCTTGGCATCGATGTCTTGGGATGTGGAATAAGAGATGCTTGGCGGATGCCGTCCCCGCCAGTGCTGCCCCTCCCAAGTTTCTCTCGTCCACCCCTCTGCCAGGTAGAAAAATGTGCCAGTAGTCCGCCGACCTCACCCAGACTTTCCCCGTCATGAACTCCGTCGCTCTCCTCCTCTCCCTCATCCTCGTCTCCCCCGTGTACGCCGCCGCGTCAGTCCCCGTCCTCTCTCTCTTCTTGCGTTCGCCTAGCTGACACTCCCCCAGTGCCTCGAGCGGGGCAGACGGCCATCCCACTGGCCATTTGAGTGGAAGTTGGGAGGTCGCCGTCGGTGTATCTGTCGGTGCGTAACCCATCTGCGTCGTGCCCTCCATCGGGCCTCACCTCTCCCCAACCACAGCCCTCCTACTCTTCGGTGCAGCACTCACAATAAT